>Ga0265339_10002700_pt1 | contig 12622 bp, 6 predicted proteins | sample 4CB219metaG_FD_202085 | JGI IMG/M metagenome (GOLD analysis project Ga0265339, IMG submission 202085) | Rhizosphere microbial communities from Carex aquatilis grown in University of Washington, Seatle, WA, United States - 4-CB2-19 metaG | ecosystem: Host-associated > Plants > Roots > Rhizosphere...
CAGGTCCAGCATTCGCGCCACCGCGCCGGCGGCGTCGTTGGTGTGCAGAGTGGAAAAGACCATGTGCCCAGTCAGTGCCGACTGGATGGCCATGTGCGCCGTGTCCACGTCGCGAATCTCGCCGACCATGATGATGTCGGGGTCCTGACGCAGCACGTGTCGCAAGCCGCTGGCGAACGTCATGCCCTTGCGGTCGCTGACCTGGGTCTGGCTGATCCCCTTGAGGCGGTACTCGATGGGGTCCTCAAGCGTGATGATGTTGAGCTCCTGGCTGTTGATCTCCGCCAGGGCCGAGTACAGCGTGGTGCTCTTGCCGCTGCCGGTCGGCCCGGCCACCAGTATGATCCCGTGGTCCATACGGATTAGCTTGCAGAAGTCCTTCATTACCCGCGGCGCCATGCCCAGTGTGGCCAGCTCGTACTGGCGGGCGCCCTTGTCCAGCACGCGGATGACCGCCCGCTCGCCGAAGCTCGTGGGCAGCGTCGCCACGCGGAGGTCAACGATCCGGTCGCCAACTTCCACCGTGGCACGCCCGTCCTGCGCCAGCCGGCGCTCGGCGATGTTCATCCCGCCCATTACCTTTATGCGGCTGATGATCTCCTCCTGCAGCGGCTTGGGCGGATTGAACACGTCGTGCAACACGCCGTCGACTCGGAACCGCACAACCAGCTCTTCCTCGTAGGGCTGCACGTGCACGTCGCTGGCGCGGCGTTTGACGGCCTCCAGGAGCATCAGGTTCACCAGCTTGATCACCGGCGCCTTGCTGTCGACGTCCAGAAGATCCTGCTGACCGCTGACCTGGTCCAGCTCTCGCATGACCTCCTCGCCGTCCATCTGCTCAATGAGGTGCTGCGCCTGCCCGGACTGCTGCTGGTAGGCAATGTTGATGGTCCTGAGAATCTCGTCGCGCGGGGAGAAGACGGGGCGGACATGTTTGCCCAGCGTCTTGGCGATCACGTGAAGATGCATCCACAGCGACAGGTCGGAAATGGCCACCTGCATCGTGCCGTTGGCGCCTCCAAGGCCCACCAGGGCGTGACGGCGGGCGAACGCGATTGGCACAGCCTTGATGAACTCCTGGCTAACCGGGCGGTCGTCCAGAGTGGGCAGGTAGGGCAGTCCCATGGCCTCGGCGGTGGCGGCCAGTATGTGGTCGTCATCGACATTGGCAAGCTTCGCCAGCGAGGGAGAACGCCGCGCGCTGTCGTCAACTTCCGAGGCGCTTGGGCCTGTAAGTCGCGCAGTGAGAGCGGTGGCAAATTGGAGATTTACGGATGTCACACAAACACCTTTCAAATCCTGCTTTTTTATGGGCGGAATCACCTCTTTTGATCTACGACCACCTTCGGGGCATGTTAGGTCCGCCCCTAGGGGATATCAAATTGCTCGGGTCTCTGGCGAAGGCTTTGGAGCACCAGAAGGGATAGGGCAGATCCCCTAATTGGAGGCTTCATCACAAGCGGTTGCCGTAGGTTATGAATTCGTGATGGCATTTTCGGCATTCTTACCCCCTGGACCGCCTAGGATGACCACGACGCAACGTTAAGGGTAAAACCTATGTACATGTGCAGCAATGCCACCAGCCGCCTGGCCGCAACTTTGATCGTGCTGGCAACCTTCGTTGGCCTGCCCGCACGGGGTCAAACGGCCACCACAGCCCCAGCCGATGAGGGATTCGTCCAGTTGAACCTTCCGCCGGTCGTGGAGTTGAAGGTGCTCATCGAGTATGTCAGCAAGCGGCTGAACGTCAACATCATCTATGACGAGGGCATAGGCTCGACGCGCGTGGCGATCGTTGCGCCTGCGAAGATCAAGAACTCCGACGTGCTGCCGCTGTTGAAGAACGCGCTGAAGATGGCCGGCCTGGAACTGGTGGACAGCCCGCAGACTGACTGGAAAGTTATCGGGCGCAAGGCGACCATCAAATTCGTCACGGCCAGGAACGTCAATGCAGTGGATCTGGCCAAGCGGGTCGGCGCGGTCCTGGATGAACGGGACCGCATAAACGGGGGGGGGGCCAAGTCTGCGCCTGCCCCCAGGGTTGCAGGCGTGGCGGCATCCTCGGCCATGGCGGCCGGGTCTGAGGTCGCCCTTGTGAGCGATCCAAAATCCAACCAGATCGGGGTGGTGGCGACCGCAAGTGAGATGACCAGCGCGCTGGCGTTGATCGACCTGATGGACGTTCCGTCCAATCTGGAGACCAGGACTTACCGCCTCCGCCACATCAACCCCCAGCGGATAGATAACCTCATGCGGAACCGCGCGGGCGGGGATTCCAGTTACTCGTCAATCATGGACGAACAGTCCGGGCTGCTGCTGGTGACTGCGTCGCCGGCGATACAAAAGCAGATCGCGATCCTCGCGAAGGAACTGGACGTGGAGGCCGACCCGAACCGAAGCAGCATCCAGTTCTACAAGCTCGTGAATACGACCGCAGCCGACGTCCTGCAGACAATTCGAACCCTCCAGGGGACGCAAAGCGCGCCGCAGTCGATTCAAGAGGAGCCCACCGGCCTGGCCACGCCGTATTCTGCGGTCTCGGCGATCACCGGCACGCTGAGCGGACCCAACCCGCCCGTCGGGCCAACCGGGCCGAACTATCCTTCCTCGCCGGGGCTGGCGCCAACTCCGCCGCCGCCTGCCCTGCAACTGCCAACCAGCCAGCCCGCTGAGGCGGCGAACGTTCCCGCATCCGTAATCTCCGCGCTGGGCCGCAACGCGGTGGTCTCGTCCGACCAGAACACCAACACGATTATCGTGGTTGCTCCCCCGGACGTTCAACGCGTGTACAAGCAGTTGATCGAGACCCTGGACAAACGCCGGCCACAGGTGCTGGTCGAAGTGACACTGGTTTCGATCGACGATAACGGCAGCCTCAACGTTGGCGTGGAACTCTCCAAGATCAAGCTCGACAGCGAGGACAAGGTGCTCGTCTTCAGTGCGTTCGGGCTCAGTTCGATCGACCCCAAGACTGGCGCTCAGACGATCAACCCGACCCCGGGATTCAACGGCGCTCTGATCAGCCCTGGTTCCCTGAACGTGATCATCAAGGCACTTGCCACCGAGGGGCACGCCAGGGTTCTGTCGGCCCCCAAGATCCTGATGAACGACAACGCCACCGGCACGCTCGCCAGCATCGCCGAGGCGCCGTTCACCAGCGTCAATGCATCCTCGACCGTGTCCACGACCAGCTTCGCCGGCTACGCGCAGGCCGGAACCACCGTCACCATCACCCCACACATCAGCCAGGGCGATTACTTGCAACTGAAGTATTCCGTGGCCTTGAACAGTTTCACCAGCGAGTCAAACGATCCGACAATCCCGCCACCCAGGCAGACGGACACCGTCGGAAGTGAAGTGACGGTACCAGACGGCTACGCGGTTATCGTTGGCGGGCTGACCCGGAAGGATTTCAGCCGCCAGATATCCAAGATCCCTCTGCTCGGCGATGTTCCGATCCTCAAGTTCCTTTTCAGCTCCTTCAAGGACACCGACACCAAGTCGAGGCTATACGTCTTCATCAGGCCGGTCATTCTGCGTGATGACAAGTTCGAGGATCTGAAGTTCCTCTCCGAGCGCGACCTCGCGGCGGCCCAACTGCCATCCAATTACCCAACTAGTGACCCGATAATAATGCGATGAGTCGAGTCGCGGGCTGGGATCCGCACGTGGGCTGGACTGCACATGGGCCGGCCTGTCGGCGTTGTTCGAATCCGAGCATCGCCGACAGTCAAGCCTGATCCATGTCCAGGCGCAGTATGCTGCGGTTTCCTTCCTCACGATCCTGGTTCTGGAAGTCATTCCCCTAACGGTCCCCTCTACAATCGCTGGCGTACTTGACGCTTCTTCCCGCGAAATATGTACCACATGGTCGGCGCAAACTCTCCCCATGCATAGGTGGTAAGTAGTCAGTCGGCACATGGTAGCCAGGCATCGGTTATCTCAGGTTGTCTTGTAAGGTCCAGGATTCGGCCTTCTCCGTATGTGAAATAGAAGTCATGGAGACTCGCCGCGCAAGCGAGTTATATGTTGTGGAGTTGGGGAGACATAGGTGAGCAATACTACACGTGGACGGGGAATTGCCCTATTCCAGAAGTGGTAGTGGCTTCGATAGGCAAGTGTATAGGTGCTGTATAGAGTATTAAGCAGAACTGAAATGACTCATGCCCGGTGAGTGGCGGCGATCGGGCGAGGCAAACAACAACACATCCGCGACCGGTTCCAAGGTAAGCCCCCAGCAAAAGGAGAAACCCACGTCAGTGAAATCAGGGTAATGCGCGGGAAGGAAAACACGCGGTCATTTAGGGCTATAGAGAATGTCTTTAAGAGGAGAACCACCAATGAGTATGAAGAGAGTCACAATCCTGCTGTACGGGATGTTGGCAGTCACTGCCTTATCCTGCGGGATTGACCAGGCCAATGCCCAAGGCTTTAACACGGGCGTTGACTATACCAAACCAAACTTCGCCAACAGTCCCAACATCCGCAAGTTTGTCGATTCGCTGCCCGGTCTGGGTTTTGCAAATCGCAATAATCTGGGTCAGTATATTCCAGTCGCCATCCCCGATACCGTCACGTATCCGGGGGCGGACTATTACGAGATCGGGCTGAAGGACCACACCGAGCAGATGAACAGCGATCTGCCTGCTACGCAGATCCGCGGCTACTACCAGATTAACACTGGCGACGCCAACACGTCGGCAACGCACTATCTGGGACCGCTGATCATCGCCAGCCGTGACCGTGCGGTGCGGCTGAAATTCGTTAATCAGTTGGGCCTGGGCATGGCGGGCAATCTGCCGCTGCCTGTTGACACGACGGTCATGGGCGCGGGCATGGGCCCGATCGCCGGACAGATGTACAATGAAAACCGCGCGGACATCCACCTGCATGGCGGCCTGACGCCGTGGATCAGCGATGGCACGCCTCACCAGTGGATCACTCCCGCTGGCGACCCGACCGTCTATCAGAAGGGCGTCGCATTCCAGAACGTGCCCGACATGATCGGCCCGGGCAAGAGCATTCCGACGCCGGCCGCTGGCGATGGCATGGGGACGTACTACTACCCCAACGCGCAGAGCGGCCGCCTGATGTTCTACCACGACCACTCCTATGGCATTACCCGCCTGAACGTATACGCGGGTGAGGCCGCCGGCTACCTGCTGGTGGACCAGGTCGAGAAGGACCTGATCGAGGGCACGAACGTCTCTGGCGGCAACCCGACCAGCGCGAAGATTCTGCCGGATATGGGCGGGGTGTATCACTACGGTATCCCGCTGGTCATCCAGGACCGCACGTTCGTCAACGACGCCACTACCAATCCAAACGCGAGCTTTGCCGGAACACCCACGCCCAAGACGATCGCCACCGACCCGCTGTGGAAGTGGGGCCCCGGCGGCGGGCTGTGGATGCCTCATGAGTACATGCCCAACGAGAATATCTTCGATCCCAGCGGGTTCAACCCGAAGGGTCGCTGGGATTACGGCCCCTGGATGATCCCCCCGATGGTCGTACAGAATCCAGTTCTGCCCAGCCCGACGGTGATCCCCGAGACCTATGGCGACACCATGGTCGTCAACGGCTGTGCCTATCCGTACATCGAGTTGCCCCCGACGGCGGTCCGCTTCCGCATCCTCAACGCCTGCAACGACCGCATGCTGAACCTGCAACTGTACAAGGCTGACCCGCTCCATCCGACGGAAGTCACCATGGTGCCGGCCGTGCCCAATGCTGCCTTCCCGACTTGGCCTCGCGATGGCCGCGATGGTGGCGTGCCTGACCCCACGACTGCTGGTCCTGACATGTGGCAGATCGGTAATGAGTGCGGTCTCCTGGCCAAGGTGGCTGTTACCCCCGCTCAGCCGGTGGACTTTGACTACAACCGCCGCAGCGTGACCTTCGGCGGCGTCACCAGCAAGTCGCTGCTGATGCCCCCGGCCGTTCGCGCTGACGTGGTCGTTGACCTCTCCAAGTACAAGGACGGCGACATCGTCATTCTGTACAACGACGCGCCGGCCCCCATGCCTCTGTATGACACCCGCAACGATTACTACACCGCCAGCCCCGACCAGACGGTTATCGGTGGCGCACCGACGACCAGCGAAGGCTTTGCCCCCAACAGCCGCACCATTATGCAGATTCGTATCAAGGGCGTCGCGACTGCTCCGTACAATCTGGCCGCCCTTCAGACGGCGTTGCCCAAGGCTTACTCCGTAGCCCAGGATGCCCCGCTTGTGCCCGAATCGGCCTTCAATGCGGCCTACGGCACGACCTATGCAGACATCTTCGCTCGCGGCGTGGATGAGTCACTCAATGTGACCGGCGCCGCGCAGCCCCTGGCGACGATCATGACGACGCTGCCAGGCCTTGGTTACACCACGGCTCCGACAGTTACGTTCGCCGGTGGCGGCGGCACGGGTGCGGCGGCTACCGCAACGCTTAACGGCATCACCGGCATCACTCTGACCGCTGGCGGCGCCGGGTACACCACGGCCCCGACGGTGGCGATCACTGGTGGCGGCGGCACGGGTGCACAGGCCGTGGCCACGATCTCTGGTGGCGTAGTTACCACCATCTCGGTCACGAACGTGGGCTCAAACTACACTACCGCCCCGACGGTGGCGATCACCGGTGGCGGCGGTGCGGGCGCAACTGCAACGTCCACCATTACGCTTGGCTCCGTCGGCGCCATCAACATAACCAACCCAGGTTCCGGCTATACGTCGGCTCCGCAGGTTTACCTGACCGGTGGCGGCGGCACGGGCGCGTCGGCTACTGCCATGGTCAAGGGCGCACTGGTTATGACTGGCAAGAACCTTGTCGAAGGTTTCGACATGGAGTACGGCCGCATGAATGCCCAGTTGGGCTCAACCCCCAACCCGCTGGCCCCGGCGGTCGGCGCTGGCCCGGTTGTCGGCATGGCCCGTTACATCGACCCGCCGACGGAAATGCTCACTGATGGTCAGACCATCCTGTGGCGCATCTCGCACATCGGTGTGGACTCCCACGCGATTCACTTCCACCTGTTCAATGTGCAGGTCATCAACCGCGTGGACTGGACCAACACGATCAAGCCGCCTTATGACGACGAAGTGGGCTGGAAGGAAACTATCCGCACCAACCCGTTCGAAGACATCATCGTGGCCATTCGTCCGACGTCCATGAAGCTGCCTTTCCAGATACCCAATAGCAATCGTCTGCTGGATCCGACGATGCCCGCCGGCGCGACTGGTAACTTCCTGCCAGTGGCCCCGCCGATCGGCCTGCCGGCCGTGGCACAAACCACCAACGTCATGACCAACTTCGGTTGGGAATACGTCTGGCACTGCCACCTGCTTGGCCACGAAGAGAACGACATGATGAGGCCGATGTGCCTGGTGGTCCTGCCGCCAGCCGCTCCGACAAGCCTCAAGGCCACTGCGGCTCCCTTGAGCACCCAGGTGCCCACCATCAACCTGACCTGGGTTGACAACGCCGCCAATGAGACTGGGTACACGATCCAGAGGGCCACGAACACAGCCTTCACGGCGAATTTGACCACCATCCCCCTGGCCGCGAACATAGTGGGCTACGCTGACACATCTGTGACCACTGGGACGCGGTACTACTACAGGGTCATGGCCACCGGTGTGGCCGGTAACTCGACGTGGTCGAACACCAGCTACGCGACTGCTGCTGGTCAACTGCCCGTGGCCCCGACTGCCCTGACGACAGGCGCCATTACCAGGACATCCGTTGTCCTGAACTGGACCCCGCCTGTGTCCAACCAGACCGGGTTCGTGGTCCAGCGGTCCACCAATGCCGGCTTTACGGCCGGCCTGGCGTCGGCCAATGTTAATGGGGCCGCCACGGCGACGTACACACGTACGGGCCTGGCTCGCAACACCACCTACTACTTCCGGGTGGCTGCAAGGAATGGATACGGCAACAGTGCATGGAGCGTTCCTGTGAGCGCCAAGACGTTGCCCTAAGTTATGTAACGGTATAGCACCGGGGGAGGGCGACAAGTTGGTCGCCTTCCCCCGGAGGTTGTATCACCTGATTCTCCCGCGACACAATCTCCAACAGAGGAATTCCGATGCGACACAAGTGGATAAACGTAACCGCCGTTCTGGTTGCAGGGCTTCTGTTCACACAGGCGGGCTGCAAGAGCGACGACTCTTCGAACAAGACAGGAAACAATGGACCGGCGGCCACGCAGGCGGCCTCGACACCTGCCACTATGCCTGTTGCTCCAACCACCCAGACGACCCTTACGACGCCGAAGGACAAGATCAGTTATAGCCTGGGCGTCGAGATGGCGAAAAGCCTGAAGGTGCAGGGCGTCGATCTGAATATTGAGGCAGTGGCTGCGGGCCTGAAGGACGCCATGGCCAACGGTACGCTACTCATGAACGAACAGGAACGCCTTGCCTGCATGGATAGCTTCCGAGCCGACTACATTGTGAAGCAGGGCCGCAACAGGCTTGCCGCCGCCCTTGACAACAAGAAAGAAGGCGAGGAGTTCCTTGCCGCCAACAAGACCAAGGAAGGCGTAGTAGTGCTGCCCAGCGGCCTGCAGTACAAAGTGCTCAAGGCCGGCAACGGCCCCAAGCCTGCCGACACCGATATTGCGGTGTGCAATTACCGCGGCACGCTCATCAACGGCAAGGAGTTCGACAGTTCTTACCGCCTGGGCAAGCCGGCCGCCTTCCCTATCTCCAGCGTAATCGCCGGCTGGCGGGAGGCCCTCAAGCTCATGCCCGTCGGTTCCAAGTGGCAGCTCTTTATCCCATCGCAATTGGCGTACCTGGGGCGAGGAATGGGCCGCGACATCGGACCAAACACGACGCTGATCTTTGAAGTGGAGTTGGTGGGCGTTCAGAAGGCGGCCACAGCACAATGAGGTGACGTTCATGAAAAGTCTACTTAGTTTGGCAACGATTGCTTTCCTGGCCTTCGCGATGTGCCAGTGGGCTGGATGCTCCAAGAAGTCCAAATCGCCTGAACCGGCCACGGAACAGGCCGTGACACGTGAAACGCCAGACACGCCCGGCCATGGTCTGCGATCTACGCCCTATGGCGAGAAGACTACCACCGGGACCAAGACTGCAGGGCACAGCACGACATCCACTGTCCCGTCGCCGGAACAGATGGCTGAGATAGCCGCCCAGGGCGCTCGGGCACAGGCGATGGCCAACGCCCCGGACATGGTCGAAATGCGTAACCGCTTCGGGCTTGAGGTCACGAGCGTCGCGATCAACGGCAAGGCGATCGACGTTCAGTTCATGGTCTCAACCCCCGAGAAGGCAGGGCAGATTCTGTCTCCCGTCGCACAGCGGTACCTGATCGACCAGAAGAGCGGCACGAAGATCCTGGCACCCCAAAGCCCAAGGGCCAAGCGCATGCGTGCAACTGCCGGCGTCGCGTCGCAGAGTTTTATAGCCTCGTTCGACAACTCCAAAGACGTGGTCAAGTCCGGCGACAAGGTTTCTGTGATCGTTGACGAATACCGTGTGGACAATATAACGGTGCGGTAGAGTCCCGTGCCGCGCGGCCGTGGTGCCCGCGATTGCAATTCCCCCACCGCGAACGACGCAAAAAGGCAAGCCTACACTCGAGTCCCGTAAGACTCGGATGCTGGCTTGCCTTTTTGCGTCGTTGGAACGCGGTAAACGCCGCCCTGCGAACGCTTGTTGCCTTTTGGGCGTATCAGCTATATTCTGCGGTCACAGAGGATTACGCATGATTATCATCGAACCGCATATTCACATGTATTCCCGCACCACGGACGACTATGCGGCCATGTATGCCGCGGGCATTCGTGCGTGCGTTGAGCCTTCATTCTGGCTGGGCAGCAATCGCCGATACGCCGGCACCTTCCTGGACTACTTCCAGTTGATTTTGGAGTTCGAGACCGTCCGCTCTCGGCGGTTCGGCATTGACCACTTCGCCGCCGTCTCGGTCAATCCAAAGGAGTGCGAGGACCCAGGCCTAGTGGACGAGGTGCTGGCCCACATGGGCGAGTACCTGGAACACGAACGTTGCGTGGCCCTGGGCGAGATCGGGTTCAATCTCATCACGCCTAACGAAGAACGGGCGTTTGTGCTGCAACTGGAGATGGCCAAGGCACGCAAGATGCCAGTCATCATCCACACGCCGCACGTGGACAAGCGGCGGGGGACGATCCGCATTATCGAGATTCTCCGCGCCCACGGCATGGACAACCCCAGCGTCATCATCGACCACAACACTGAGGACACCATCGAACTGTCGCGGGCGACGAACTGCTATTCCGGAATGACGGTGTACCCGATTTCCAAGCTCACCCCGCAGCGGGTGTCGAGCATCATCCGCCAGTACGGCGACGATCGGATGATTGTCAACGGCTCAGCCGACTGGGGCGTGTCGGACCCGCTGAGCCTGCCCAAGGTGGTGGAGTTCATGAAGCAGGACGGCCATGGCGAGACGACGATCCAGAAGATCGTCTTCGCGAACGCGATGGCGTTCTACGGGCAGTCGCCCAAATGGCGGCCGCAATTGGACCTGGCGCCGATCGATCCGCGGGAGTTCCAGCGATAATGGGCGAACCCGCGCCAATGAACGATCCCGTACCACAGGATGGTTCATCCTCATCGGATGCTTCATCATCGGATGCTTCATCTCCATTGGGTGCTTCGTCCCCATTGGATGCTTCGTCCCCATTGGATGCTTCGTCCCCATTGGATGCTTCATCTCCATTGGATGCTTCGTCCCCAAAAGCCCAGCGACGGCGTCGCTGGGTCCCGGGAGACAACCGCATGTCCCCCTGGCGTGCCTGGTTGACCCTCGTCCGCCCACCAAACCTCTTCACCGTCCCCGGTGATCCGCTGGCGGGCTTTCTGCTAGCCCTGGCGTCCTGTGGGCTCGGCGCTCGATGGACACCCGCCAGTCTATTGATGGCCATGGCCGCCAGCCTCCTGCTGTACGCAGCCGGCCTGCTACAGAACGACCTGTTCGACCTCAAGGAAGATCGTCGCGAGCGTCCCAATCGGCCGCTGCCTTCAGGGGCCGTCACGCCTGTTGCCGTCGCCTGCGTTGCGGGTCTGCTGGTGGCGTGGGGTGTGGCCCTGGCGTTTCTCATTGGCCCCGGCGTCGCGTACATTGCACTGGCCATCTGCGTTGCCGTGACTGCGTATAACGCCGGGCTGAAGCGCGTGGTTGTTGTGGGGCCAGTGGTCATGGGCCTTTGCCGCGGCCTGAGCTTGCTGCTTGGCGCCGCGACTGCCTGGACGGTCGGCGGCAATGCATCCGCGGGCTTGGTGTCGGCGGCAGTAGAGGGCATCAAGTGGTCCGTCATCGGCCTGACGCTCTATATCGCCATAGTCACCATGATCGCCGCGGGCGAGACAAGGCAGCGACGGATCGGCCCGGTCCGCTTCCTGCCTTTCGTGCTGACAGCCCTTTGGCTGGGATACCTGCGATTTGTTCTCGCGCCATCCACAAGTGTCATCAGCCTGTGGCCGGTAGGCCCCGCCGGGAGCACCGGCACAATGGTCCTTACCAGCATCGCGATAATCGTGTTTGCCCTGCTGCGCATCCTACAGTGCTCGATAGCGCTTGGCGGCAGCCCGGCCCCCGCACTCGTCCAAAAGACCATCGGCCGGTTCATCCGCTGCCTAATCCTCATCCAGGCAGCCGTGGCCGCGGCAGCCGGGTTCATGGGGGCACCACCGATACTGTCCATAGTGGCCGTGGGCGCTCTTGTAATTGCCTTTGGCCTGTCGCGAGTGGTAGGCTGGTGGTTCTACGGGAGCTGACGAAAAACCGAAACTCGAAATTCGAAGCACGAAATCCGAAACAAGACGGCAATGATCAAAGCGGCAAATCCCAAACAAGAGAAGACAAAGACGTTTTGGCCGGGCATTCGAACTGGCTTTGCCTTTTTGCTCTTTTCATTTGGCGGAGAGAAGAAGGGGGAGTCAACATTGGCCGCACCCCGCTACGTTTGGAATTTGCGGTTTTGGACATTGGGATTTGTTTCGGATTTCGATATTCGAATTTCGTGCTTCTCACTGGATGAAGCAGCATGAGCGCGAAACACTCAACCACCATGGGCCGCAAGCTGCTGATTATCGACGTTGCCGCACTGGGGCACGACCTGCTGAGGCGGCGGGTGGGCGACCGCTTTTCCGATCTGCAGGTACGGGCCACGCAGAGCGTCCTGCCGGCGGTCACGTGCACGGTGCAGGCGAGTTTTCGCACCGCCAGTCTTCCGGCAAGCCACGGCATGATCGCCAACGGGCTTTACTACCGCTACCTCAACCGCCCGATGTTCTGGGAGCAGTCGTCGTATCTGGTCCAGGGCCCGCGGATATGGGAGAACTTCCGCCGAGCCGGCGGGACTGTCGGCATGATGTTCTGGCAGCAGAGCATGGGCGAGCAGGTGGACCTGCTGCTGACGCCCGCACCGGTCCACAAGCACCACGGTGGGATGATCCAGGACTGCTACGCCCAGCCGCACGGGCTGTACGAAACCCTGTGCCGGCGCGTCGGAAGCCGCTTCAAGCTGCACCAATACTGGGGCCCGCTTGCATCGGCCAAGGTCGGAGACTGGATTGCTAAAGCCGGCGCCGCTGTGCTGGCCGACCGCGAACTCGCCCCA
>Ga0265339_10002702_pt1 | contig 12612 bp, 12 predicted proteins | sample 4CB219metaG_FD_202085 | JGI IMG/M metagenome (GOLD analysis project Ga0265339, IMG submission 202085) | Rhizosphere microbial communities from Carex aquatilis grown in University of Washington, Seatle, WA, United States - 4-CB2-19 metaG | ecosystem: Host-associated > Plants > Roots >...
TCGACCGCCTCGACGAGGACGATGAGGTCTATCGCACCAACGAGGAGAAGTTGCGCGCGGTGGTGCGCGAGATCGAGGAAGCCAACGCCAAGATGCAGCCGATGCTGGTCGGCACGACTTCGATCGAAAAGTCCGAGCACCTAGCCGAGGTGCTCGAACGCCGCGGCTACAAGAAGATCGACTTCACCGGGGCGAACGCGATGACCGCGCTCTACGCCGCGGCGCGGAGCGGCAAGCCGTCGAAGAATTTCGCCGTCCTCAATGCCCGCCACCACGAGCAGGAAGCGTTCATCGTCGCTGAAGCCGGCGTGCCCGGCGCGATCACCATCGCCACCAACATGGCCGGCCGCGGCACCGACATTCAGCTCGGCGGCAACGTCGAGATGCGCGTCAAGCAGGAACTCGACCCCGCCGCGTCGCAGGAAGAGCGCGACGCCAAGGAGGCCGAGGTGCGCGCCGAGGTGGAAGCCTTCAAGCAGAAGGCGATCGAAGCGGGCGGCCTCTACATTATGGGCACCGAGCGGCACGAGAGTCGCCGCATCGACAACCAGCTGCGCGGCCGTTCCGGTCGCCAGGGCGACCCCGGCCGCTCGAAATTCTACCTGTCGCTGCAAGACGACCTGATGCGCATCTTCGGCTCCGAGCGCATGGACGCGATGCTGAAGCGGCTGGGCCTGAAGGACGACGAGGCGATCGTCCACCCGTGGATCAACAAGGCGCTGGAGAAGGCGCAGCAGAAGGTCGAAGCGCGCAACTTCGACATCCGCAAGAACATTCTCAAGTTCGATAACGTGATGAACGACCAGCGCAAGGTCATTTTCGAGGACCGGCGCAAGATGATGGCGCAGGAGTCGCTCGAACCAACCATCGCCGACATGCGCGCCGACGTCGTCGAGGATCTGATCACCCGCCATATCCCGCCGGACGCCTATCCGGAGGCGTGGGACATCGCGGGCCTCAAAGAAGAAGTCGCCGCCAAGCTCAATCTCGACCTTCCGGTCGAGGCGTGGGCGAAGGAAGAAGGCATCGGCGACGAGGAGATGACCGAGCGCCTGCTGAAGGCCGCCGACGAGGCCTATGCCGAGCGTGTCGAACGCAACACGCCGGAGGCGATGCGCTACGTCGAGAAGCAGGTGATCTTGCAGGCGCTCGACCACCTGTGGCGCGAACACCTCGTGACCCTCGACCACCTACGCCAAGTCATCGGCTGGCGCGGCATGGCGCAGCGCGATCCGCTCAACGAGTACAAGTCTGAAGCGTTCGAGCTGTTCCAAAAGCTGATCGTCCAGTGGCATGAGGCGGTAACCGCGCAGATGATGCGGATCGAAGTCCGGTTCCAGGCGCCGCCGGCGCCTGAGCCGCCGCCGCCAATGCAGTTCCAGCATGTCGATCCGAGCAACCGCGACAACGAGACGCTGCTCGGCGCGGCCGGCGAATCGCTGGACAGAAATCCGTTCGCCGGCGTGGCGGTGGCCGCCGCGGCGCCGGAGTCGTTCGGCGACGTCGCCGAGCGCGACCCCAACGATCCAGCGACCTGGGGCAAGATCGGCCGCAACGAGGCTTGTCCGTGCGGATCGGGCAAGAAGTTCAAGCATTGCCACGGACAGTTGGCCTGAGGTCGATTGAACCGACGACAAGTCGGGCTGCGGCGCTCGCCATCCTGGCCAAGGCCTTCGCCGGCGTCGCCGAGGCGCCGGCGCGCGAAGCGGCCCTCGTGCTGTGCGCCGCCGGCCTCAAGCCGACCGATCTGATCGCCGAACCTGACGCGCCGCTCGGCGCGGTCGCGGCCAACGCCCAACGCTACGCGGCGCGGCGCGCCGCTGGCGAACCGCTGTCGCGCATTGTCGGCCAACGCGAGTTCTGGGGCCTGGCGTTCACCTTGTCGTCGGAAACGCTCGACCCGCGCCCAGAGACGGAAACCATCGTCGAGGCGGCGCTCGCCGCCTTCGCCGCGCGGCGCGGCGAGGCCCTGCGCATCCTGGATTTCGGCGTCGGTTCGGGCGCGCTGTTGGCGGCGTCGCTGAGCGAATTTCCCGCTGCCCATGGCGTCGGCGTCGATCTCAGCCCCGGCGCGTCGGCGCAGGCGCGCGCCAATCTCGAGTCGCTTGGCCTCATCGCGCGGGCCGAGATTCGCGTCGCCGACTGGGCCGACGGCCTTGAAGGCGAATTCGATCTGATCGTCGCCAATCCGCCTTACATTTGCAGCGGCGACATCGCCGGTCTGGCGCGCGAGGTCAGGGACCACGATCCGCAGCTGGCGCTCGACGGCGGCGCGGACGGGCTCGACGCCTATCGCGCGCTGGCGCCCGAGATCGCCCGACTGCTTGCGCCGACGGGCCGGTTCTTTGTCGAAGTTGGCGCCGGCCAGGCCGATGCGGTGAAGGCGCTGGCGACGGCGGCGGGACTCATCGATCTTGCGACGCATCGCGATCTCGCCGGGATCGAGCGCGTCGTGTCGGGCGGGCGGGCGGTATAGTGCTTCTGCGTCTCGTCGCTACGCTCGTTCTGCTTTGCACCGGCGCGGTTGTCGTCGCCGACGCGCAGGCAAAGCGGAGTTGGAGCGAAGAAAAGTGCTTCCGCTACCAGCGCGATTGGAACGAGGCTTTGCGCCGCTACGGCCAATCTGGGTTCAGTCCGGAATTCCTCGGCGGCGTCGCCGCATTCATCCGCTCGGGTTGCGAGAGCGTCGCCAAGGTTTGCCCACGTACGGCCAAGGACCGCAAAATAGTCGACGTGCTGGCGATCCGGGTCGTCAACGAGGGCATGTCGACGACCTTCCTACCTTTTGACTGTCCGCCCTCCCCTTGATCGCCACCGAACGCGCGGCCAAACTCGCGCGATGCAGGGCCGGGGATTCGATGTGACAGAAACCGAACAGCCGCAAGGCGAACTCACCGTCCGCCTGGTCGCCATGCCGTCCGACACCAACGCCAACGGCGACATTTTTGGCGGCTGGGTGCTGAGCCAGATGGACCTGGCCGGCGGCATCGCCGCCTCCGAACGTGCGCAAGGCCGCGTGGCGACCGTCGCGGTCGATGCGATGACGTTCATCCGCCCGGTCAAGGTCGGCGATGTGCTGTGCGTCTACACCAGCTTGGAGTGCGTCGGGCGCACCTCGATGAAGCTGCATGTCGAGGCGTGGGCGCGCCGCTTCCACACGCACGAACGCGAGAAGGTCACCGACGCGCATTTCACCTTCGTCGCAATCGACGACAGCGGCCACCCGCGGCCGGTGCCGGCGGAGCGCTGACGCGGGCGATCGCCCGTCCAGCCTTCGACATGCCTGCTGGCGCAGGCGGCTCAGGATGAAGGAGGAGGCGGCGCGCCGCTTAGGGCGAGGCGTGGGCGAAGATGTCCATCGCCGCAAAACCGGCGACGTCGAGCCGCGCCCGCTCCGGCAGATAGGCGAAGGCGGCGCGCGCCAGACCGTCGCGGCCCTCGCGAGCCAGCATGGCGTCGAGCTTCTCGCGCAGCGCGTGAAGATACAGCACGTCGGAGGCGGCGTAGGTAAGCTGCGCCTCGCTTAGGGTCTCCGCGCCCCAGTCGGAAGACTGCTGCTGCTTGGAGATCTCGATGCTGAGCAATTCGCGCGTCAGATCTTTGAGACCGTGACGATCGGTGTAGGTGCGCGCCAGCTTGGAAGCGATCTTGGTGCAATAGACCGGCGAAGCCACTGCGCCGAAGGCGTGCCACAGCATCGCGATGTCGAAGCGGCCGAAATGAAACAGCTTCAGCACCTTCGGGTCGGCGAGCAGCTTCTCGAGATGTGGCGCGCGCTTCTGTCCCGGCGCGATCTGGACGAGGTCGGCCGAGCCGTCGCCGCGCGACAGCTGAACGAGACACAGCCGATCTCGGCCAACTTCAAGGCCAAGCGTTTCCGTGTCGATGGCGACGATGGAACCGAGATTGTGATCGGCCGGCAGATCGCCGACGTGGAGGCGGATTGTCATGACGTTCGGCGCTCCGTCGTCCGACTCGCCGCCTCAAGCCATAATATACTGATATATTTCATGTTTTTAGCCCACACGCCTTTTCGCATGATTAGCAGGTGGGTCCCGGAGCGTCAAGCAAACCGCGGCGAAGCTAGATTCCGGCGTACCACTCGTAGCCGCGATCTTCCCAGAAACCGCCGCGGCCGCGGCCGAGCGTGGCGAAGCCGTCGATCGCCTCGATGCGCATCACGTATTTCGGCATCTTGTAGCCGAGCTGGCGCTCGACCCTCAGTCTGAGCGGCGCGCCGTGCTCGACCGACAGCGGCGCGCCGTTCATCTCGTAGGCGAGAATCGTTTGCGGATGCGCGGCGTCGATGAGATCGATCGTCTCGTAATAGCGCCCGTCACCATCGAGCGATTGTTCGAGTGTGTCGGCGCAGAAGAAGGCGATGAAACGCGCTTCGCGCTTCAGCCGCGCCGCGGCCATCACGCTCATCAGCGGCGCGCCCTTCCATTGCGCGATACAGCTCCAGCCTTCGACGCAATCGTGGCGGGTGATCTGCGTACGCGAAGCAATGGCGCGCAGGTCGGCGAGCGACAGCTTGAGCGGATTGTCGACTAAGCCGCCGACTTCGAGTCGCCAGTCGGCGAAGCCGTTGGCGGCCGCGTCCTGATAATCGGGATCGTCGGGCGCGGTCGAGCCGTTGGGACGGAAATAGGACGATATGTCCTGCGGCCGATATTCGTGCGCCAGCGCCTGGCGCGGCGCGAGCAGTGCGCGTTGAACCGTGCGCGTCAGCGCTTCTGCCGATTCCAGAACGGCGAGCGCCGCGGGCGAGCGCGCGTCGAAGTCGCAGCCGGAAAGCGACAGCGCGCCGCCGCCGGCAAGCAGCTTTAGCAGCGTCTCGCGGCGAGTTAGCTTCGTTTCACGCGTCATGGTCCTGCTCCTCAATACGATAGCGGCCGGTGATCATCGACACGACGTTGTTGACGAGACCGGAGAGGACGACCATCGCCAGATGGACGGCGACGAAGGCGACGAGGAAGCTCGCCAACAGGAAGTGAATAGCGCGCGCCGACTGTCGGCCGCCGAACAGATCGACGAGTCCAGGAAAGGCCGCGTCGATCGCCGGCGACATCGTCAAACCGGCGAGGATGAGCAGCGGAAAGGCGGCGATCGCCGCGAGATAGGCGAGCTTCTGCAGCACGTTGTAGCGCAGCGCAGCCTCGCCCTTGGGAAAGCGCAGCCGCGCGTGCTCGACGATGGCGTGCGGAATGCTGCGGAGATCACTGGCGCTCGGCCACAGGCGGCGGATACGGCCGCGCAACAGCAGGTCGCTGAGATAGACCGCGCCGTTGAGGACCAGCGCCCAGGCGAAGAAGAAGTGCCAGCGGCGCCCGACGGCGAGATCCTGCGCTTCCGGCAGCGTCGCCCACGACGGGAAGCCGTTCGGCGCCAACGACAGCAGCGGCCGGACGAAATCGGTCGTCTGGCCGAAATTGAGCGCCGGGTGGGCGTTGAAGATTTGCAGCCCGCTCATCAGCAGGGCGAAGAAGCAGACCGCGTTGATCGCGTGACAAACCCGCGTCAGCGCGGAATGGCGCAGGACAACCAGCTGGGCGGTAGGGCGGCGAGCGCGTTCGGCTGCAGACATGATCGAGTCTCCGGCGCGCACGTGCGCGCCCGGTCTCTACGGGGCGAGCCTGAGAAAGTTTCACCTGTGAAGAATTTTTCGCCGGCGCTGAAACCTCGGCCAGGGCGGCCCGTATCTCCTGCGTCCCGTTCGAAGGGACGACCAATGGAGGCCTTCGGGCCCAAGGACACGGAGACCAGCATGCTTTCCAAGATCTCGCTCGGCGCGATTGCCCTCGCCGCCGGCTTCGCCATCGCCGCCCCGCTGGCGATCAGCCCCGTCTACGCCGACATGACCGTTATGGTCGGCGGCGCGCCGATGTATCCGACCAAGAACATCGTCGAGAACGCCGTCAACTCGAAGGACCACACGACCCTGGTCGCCGCGGTCAAGGCCGCAGGCCTGGTCGACACCCTCGAGAGCGCCGGCCCGTTCACCGTCTTCGCGCCGACCAACGAGGCGTTCGCGGCGTTGCCCAAGGGCACGGTCGACACGCTGCTCAAGCCGGAGAACAAGGACAAGCTGACGGCGATCCTCACTTATCATGTCGTCCCCGGCCACATGACCGCAGCCGACATCGCCGGCAAGATCGACCAAATGGGCGGCAAGCTGACGCTCAAGACCGTGCAGGGCGAAGAGCTCACCTTTGCCCGCATGGGCAAGTCGGCGCTGACGGTCACCGACGCCAAGGGCGATGTCGCGCGGATCACCATCGCCGATGTGCTGCAGTCGAACGGCGTCATCCACGTCATCAACAAGGTGCTGATCCCGGGCTGAGGACGGGTCGCGGGCTCATGATCGAGCGGCGAGCGGGCGTCCCTTGGGACGCCCGTTTTGCTTCCCAGGCGAGCGCGTCCTAGATTTGTGCGATGTCCACCGCAAAAGAGACGCCCAGGGCGACGGAGGCCAAGGCCGCCAGCGACGATCTCGCTGCGCTGCTGGCGCGCGTCGCGACGCGCGACACAGCGGCGTTCGCTGCGCTCTATCGCGCGACGCATGCGGTTCTCTACGGCGTGGTCGCGCGCATCCTGACCCGCGGCGACGCCAGCAGCGAGGCGCTGCAGGAGGCTTATGTGCGGATCTGGGAAAAGGCCGGCGAATTCGACCCCGCAAGGGGATCGCCGCTCGGCTGGATGGCGACCATCGCCCGCAATCGCGCGCTCGACGAAGTGCGGCGCGTCCGCCCAACGTCGCTGGAAGAGATGCCGGACGGATTCGAGCCCGCCGCCGAGACGGTCGAACCGCTGGCGGCGCGGGCGCGCTCGGAACGGCTCGCCGCGCTGCTCGCCTGCCTCGGCAACCTCGACGCCGACAAGCGCGAAGCGGTGCTGCTTGCCTATTATCACGGCTTCAGCCGCGAGGCGCTGGCGCGGCGGTTCGGCGCGCCGACGGCGACGATCAAGACCTGGCTGCGCCGCAGCCTGATGCAATTGCGGGATTGTCTGGAGTCATGACCCTCTCGCCGGATGACGATTTCGCCGCCGCCGAGTTCGCTCTCGGCACACTCGAGCCGGCCGGGCGCGCGAGGTTGGCCGCAAGGCGGCTGCGCGAGCCGGAGCTCGACGCGGCGATCCACGTCTGGGAGGCCCGGCTCGCGGCGCTTTCCGAAGCGACGCCGCCGATCGAGCCGCCCGTTGACCTGCTGCCGGCGATCGAGGCGCGCATCCGCGCCGCCGCGCCGCCGCCTGCCGCTGACGGCGTCGTGGCGCTGCAAAAACGAGTCGCTCGTTGGCGGGCGGCGGCGATCGGCGCGACCGGGATCGCCGCGGCGCTGGCGATCGGCTTCATCGGGCGCGAGGCGACGCGTGCCAGCGCGCCGAAGGAATTCGTCGCGATCTTGCAAAAGAGCGCCGATTCGCCGGCCTTCGTCGCCTCGATCAATCTCGCCAAGGGCGAGCTGTCGGTCCGCCCCGTTGCGGCGCCGCCGCAGGTCGGCAAGTCCTATGAATTGTGGATCATCGAGCCGAAGCTCGGCCCGCCACGCTCGCTCGGCGTCATCGACGCCGCCGGCGTGACGCGCGGCCCGCGCCTCGCGGCTTTCGATCGCTCTGTCGTCGAGGATGCAACCTACGCGGTGACGGTCGAACCGGAAGGCGGCTCGCCCGACGGCAAGCCGTCGGGGCCGCCAGTTTTCGTCGGCAAACTCGTTCCGGTCGAGCCATGAGCGCGCGCGAGCCGATCCCACTGCATGTCGTCACCGGCTTCCTCGGCGCCGGCAAGACGAGCCTGATCAACCGCATGCTCAAGAGCGCGGCGCTCGCCGACTCGCTGGTGATCGTCAACGAATGGGGTGAGATCGGCCTCGACCATCTGTTGTTCGAGGCGGTCGAAGGCGAGATCATTTCGCTCAATTCCGGCTGCCTGTGCTGCACGCTGCGCGGCGACCTCGTCGACCGACTCAATGATCTGCTCGATCGGCGCGATGCCGGGACGGTCGCGCCATTCGGTCGGGTCATCCTGGAGACGACCGGCCTCGCCGATCCAGCGCCGATCCTGCTCGCGCTCGCCGCCGACTCGCGACTGGCGGCGCGCTTCCGCGTCGCCGGCGTGACGACGCTGGTCGACGCAGTCAATGGCGAGGCGACGCTCGCCGCGCGCGGCGAAGCGCAACGGCAGGCGGCGCTCGCCGACCGCATCGGCCTCGCCAAAAGCGATCTCCTCGCGGCCGACGACCGTGCCGTGCGAATCGCCGCCGTGCGCGCCGCGCTGCGGGCGCTCAATCCGGTCGCGCCGATCCTCGACGTCGCAGCGGGCGAACTCGACGCGGAGGCGTTCCTGGCCGAGCCGTTGGCCTTGCGCCAGCTCGACGATGCGCCGCCACTTGCGCACGCGGCTTCGGTGCGCAGCCACGTCTTCGTCACTGAGACGCTCATCCAGCCGCCGGCGCTGGGACGTTTCCTCGACCTGCTCAGCGAACTGCTCGGGCCGCGTCTGTTGCGGGTGAAAGGCCTCATCGGCCTCGCCGACAATCCCGATCGGCCGCTGCTGATCCATGGCGCGCAGCACGTCTTCCACGCGCCGCGCATCCTCAACGCCTGGCCGGACGGCGAGCGGCTGAGCCGCCTCGTCGTCATCGCCGACGGCGTCGCGCCGGCCCGCATCGAGGCGTTGTGGGCGGCGCTGACCGGCGCGCCGCAGATCGACACGCCCGACCTCGCCGCGCTGACCGACAATCCGCTGGCGCCGAAACGCGGCGGGCTGCTGGCGTAAGGCGACTGCGGCGCGAAGGCCTAGAGGACTGCTTCAGGTGCATGGAGACCGGGCGTTGGGCGTGGGCAATCTAAGGCGATCGGTTGACGACTGGCGGGACGCGGGCAATTGGCGCAAGGCCTTCGCTGCCGCGGAGCGCGCCGATCCGACGTTTGCCGACGTGTGCGCGTTTGCTTCGACAATGTCGGGAGGGCGGCCCTGAAGGCGGAACTTTCGGCTGCCGAGGCGCGTCGGGTCGCGCTTACGGCACAGGGCTTCAATGGGATGCGTCGGCACGAGCCTGTCGGCGCGGCGCAGATACGCAAGGGCATCGCTCGACTCGGCCTTCTTCAGATCGACAGCGTGAACATTCTCGTGCGCGCCCATTATCTGCCGTTGTTCTCACGATTAGGCTCGTACGAACCGGCCCTGCTCGACGCGCTGATGGCGGCCAAACCTAAACGCTTCTTCGAATATTGGGGGCATGAGGCGTCACTGCTGCCGATCGACTGCCATCCCCTGCTGCGCTGGCGAATGGCCCGCGCGCTTCGCGGCCAGGGCGTGTGGCGGCAACTCGAACCCTTTGCGTCGGAGAAGCGGGGCGAGGCCGACGCCCTGCTCGCCCGGATCGAGACAGACGGACCGTTGGCGGCTTCCGATGTGGCGGACAGCCGAGCTGCGAAAGGCATGTGGGTGTGGAGCTCCGCCAAACATGCGCTGGAATGGCTGTTCTGGGCGGGACTGGTCGCTGCAACGCACCGCCGAGGCAGCTTCGAGCGCGTATACGATCTACCTGAGCGGGTATTGCCTCGCGCTGTCCTTCAGCTTCCCACGCCAAGCGGCGTTGAGGCGCGGCGGGCGCTCCTCTCGCGCTCGGCGCAGGCGCTCGGCGTCGCCACGGCGGACGACCTGCGCGACTACTATCGCATCGCCGCCGCAGATGCGCGGGCGCCGATCGAGCAGCTGGTCGAAGCGGGGACCATTATCCCCGTCCGGGTGCGCGGTTGGCGGCAACAAGCCTATATGCACAAGGATGCGCTGGCCGGCCGCAAGATCGAAGGCGCGGCGCTGCTGTCCCCCTTCGACCCGCTCATTTGGCGCCGGCCGCGAACCGAGAGGTTGTTCGGATTCCGCTATCGACTGGAAATCTACACGCCCGCCCACAAACGGGAGCACGGTTACTACGTGCTGCCCTTCCTGCTGAATGGCGCGCTGGTCGCCCGCGTGGACCTGAAGGCCGATCGCCAAGCCGGCGCGCTGATCGTCCAGCGAGCGCATGTCGAGCCCGGCGCTCCTCCATGCACGGTGGAACGTCTGATCGACGAGCTTCGCCTGATGACGTCTTGGCTTGGATTGTCGCGTCTCGCCATCGCGCCGGTCGCTGGCCTCGGCCGTCTTTTCGCGCCCCTGCCAGTCGAGGACCGCTCCGCGTTTGCCGAGCCGACGCCCCTCTGAGCCCTGCACTTTCCGGCGCCGCGTCTCAGACATTGACCGCAGGCGAAACACTCGTCTCTATCCGTCACACGTAGCGCGCAGACGCTTGCCAATTCGATCTGGTTCATACATGAACTAATGAAAAGGGAAGAACGACCAGGGAGAGACCGTCCGGATGCTGGCGCGACTGAAAAGCGAGATCGCTTACGCCGGAGGCATCCTGCGCGCGTTGAAGCGCACCCGGCCGATCGCCGAGAACCGCAGTCTAACGCTCGGCGACTATCTCCAACGCTGGGCCAGCGCCTTCGGCGATAAACCGGCTCTGTTCAGCGAAACGGAGACGTTCACCTACCGCCAGCTCGACGGACGGGCCAACCGTTACGCGCGCTGGGCCCGCGCCCAGGGGCTCGGCAAAGGCGACGCGGTCTGCCTGATGATGGCCAACCGCCCGGAATATGTCGCGATCTGGCTCGGCATGGCGCGCGCTGGCGTGGCCACGGCGCTGATCAACACCAATCTCGCCGGTCCCTCGCTGGCTCACTCGATCGCCATCGTCGGCGCCAAGGCGGCGATCGTCGAGGCGCATTTCCTGACGCAGTTCGCCACCGGCCTCGCCAAGCTCGAGGCGGCGCCGCCCGCGGTGTTCGTCCATGGCGCAGCGGAGAGCGGCGAGAGGCGCGTCGATCTCGCCGTCGAGGCTTTCTCCGCCGAGCCGCTGGCGGCCGACAAGCGGCCGACGCTGACGATCGATGACCCAGCGTTGTTCATCTACACCTCGGGCACCACGGGCCTGCCGAAGGCGGCGCGCATCACCCACTCGCGCGCCTTGCGCATCATGTACGGGTTCGCCGCCGCGGCCAACGCGCGCGCCAATGATCGCATATACGATTGCCTGCCGATGTATCACACCAACGGCGGCGTCATCGCCATCGGCGTGGCGCTGACAGTCGGCGGTTCGTGCTTCATTCGCGAGCGATTCTCGGCCCACGAGTTCTGGGACGAGGCGACGCGGCGCGACTGCACGATGTTCATTTATGTCGGCGAGTTGTGCCGTTATCTCAATAACACGCCGCCGGGCGCCAGCGATCGTGCCCACCGCATCCGCATGGCGGTCGGCAACGGATTGAGGCCGGACGTGTTCGCCGCGTTCCAGGCGCGTTTCGCCATTCCCCATGTCTTGGAATTCTACGCCGCCACCGAGGGCAACGTCGCGCTGTTTAACTTCGATTCGCACCCCGGCGCGGTCGGCCGGCTGCCGAGCTGGGCGGCGCGGCGCTTTCCGATCCGCACCGTCGCCTTCGACGTCGACGGCGGCGTCGAGAAGCGCGATGCCGCGGGTCATTGCCGCGAATGCGGCGTCGACGAGCCTGGCGAGCTGCTGGGCGAGATTCTCGACGATCCCGGCAAGCCGGCGGCGAAATTCGACGGCTATTGCGACGCCGCGGCGACCAAGGCGAAGATCCTGCGCGACGTGTTCAAGCCCGGCGACGCATGGTTTCGGACCGGCGACCTGCTGAAGCGCGACGCGCGCGGCTACTATTATTTCGTCGACCGCATCGGCGACACCTTTCGCTGGAAAGGGGAGAACGTTTCGACGACCGAGGTCGCCGAGACGATTTCCGCTTTCCCCGGCGTGCTCGAGGCGACCGTCTACGGCGTCGCCGTGCCGGGCCACGACGGCCGCGCCGGCATGGCGGCTGTGGTGGTCGACAACGTCGCCGAATTCGACCTCGCCGGGCTGCACGCCGAGATCGCCGAGCGCCTGCCGGCCTACGCGCGGCCGCTCTTCTTGCGCTTCCGGCCGAAGCTCGACCTCACCGGTACGTTCAAGCCGCGCAAAGTCGAGCTGGTGACGCAGGGATTTGACCCCGAGCGATGCGGCGATCCGATCTATTTCGACGACCGCCATGCCGGACTTTACGCCCGAGTCGACGCCGAATTTGTCGCCGCGGCGAAGGCGGGAGCGATCCCGCTGTAACTGCGTCGGTTGACGGTCTCACAACGCTTCAACAGCCGGCTTCGCCGGACCGCGGCGGCGCACAGCGGGTCGGGTCCGCCGGCCTCCTCACAAGCGTTTGTATTCACGGCGCCCTTAGCGTCCCGTAAGACACAGCTGGAAGAAAATGCGGCCCCCGCTTGACGAAAGGGTGGCGCAACCAGGACGGTTCGCGTAAACAGGCGGCGTCTGGGCGGAAAGAATCGTTAAACGACTTCGCATTATGGTTTCCGGATTGTGAATTCAGGGCGACAGGCGAACACATGACCGGCAAGGGACTTCTCATCGCGGCGGTGCTGACGGCGGGCGCAATGCTCAGCGGGTGCTCGCCGATCGACACGCAGACGGCGACGCTCGAAACGCACCTCAGCCCGCGTGACAAGGCGATGATGGCTCTCGCGCCGCCGGAAGAATGGTCGATTCCGAT
>Ga0265339_10002704_pt1 | contig 12605 bp, 9 predicted proteins | sample 4CB219metaG_FD_202085 | JGI IMG/M metagenome (GOLD analysis project Ga0265339, IMG submission 202085) | Rhizosphere microbial communities from Carex aquatilis grown in University of Washington, Seatle, WA, United States - 4-CB2-19 metaG | ecosystem: Host-associated > Plants > Roots > Rhizosphere...
GCGGGCGTCGGACCTGCGGGCTTGATCACGACGGTGTTGCCGAAGGCGAGCGCTGGCGCGGTCTTCCACGCCGGAATGGCGATCGGGAAATTCCAAGGCGTGATCAAGCCGAACACGCCGACCGCCTCGCGGAAGGTGTTGATCTCCACGCCGGGACGGACCGAGTCGAGGTTCTGGCCGTGACGGCGAACCGCCTCGCCCGCGAAATATTTGAAGATGCGGCCGGCGCGGGTCACCTCGCCGATGCCTTCGGGCAGCGTCTTGCCCTCTTCGCGCGACAGAAGCTTTCCCAGATCGGCGCGGCGCTGGAGGACGAGCTCTCCAACCTTATCAAGCACATCGGCGCGCAATTCCGGCGAGGCTCCGGACCAGCCGGGGAACGCCTTGCGCGCGGCGTCGACCGCGGCATCGACTTCGGTCTTGCCACCATCCGGGAAGCGCGCCACGACCTCGCGGGTGTCGGACGGGTTCAGGCTCTCATGCGGCGTGGCGGCCTTGACGCGTTCGCCGGCGATGTAGTGGGTCAGGGTCTCGGTCATAGAAGTCCTCTCTGCGCCAGGTTGCGCATCAGATCCCCCACTCCGAAATTCCACGGCGGCGCGTCTTTCGACGTCGTCACCTTGTTCTCCAGCACGCCGAGCTTGGGCGTGGAAACGCGCACGATGTCGCCGACCTTGTGCGTGAATCCCCGGCCGGGGATGTCGCGGTCCTGCGTCGGCGCGAACAGCGTGCCGAGGAACAGCGCGAAGCCGTCGGGATATTGATGCTCGCTCATCGCCTGGCGGCACAGATCGAGCGGGTCGCGGCTGATCTCGGCCATCGTGCTGCGGCCTTCCAAGCGGTAATTGTCGGGGCCGGCGATCTCCAGATCGAGAACGGCGCCGCGCACATCGTCCATGGTGTAGTTGTCGTCGAACAGGCGGATGAACGGGCCGATGGCGCAGGAGGCGTTGTTGTCCTTGGCCTTGCCGAGGAGAAGCGCGCTGCGGCCTTCGAAATCGCGCAAGTTTACATCGTTGCCGAGGCTGGCGCCGACCGCTTTGCCGGTGCGGTCGCAGACGACGACGATTTCCGGCTCGGGATTGTTCCAGTCGGAATCCGAGCGGATGCCGATATAGTCGCCCCAGCCGACGCTGGAGAGCAGCGGCCCCTTGGTGAATATCTCCGCATCCGGACCGATCGCCACTTCAAGATATTGCGACCACAACCCGTCGGCGATGAGCGCCGCTTTCAGCTTGACCGCTTCGGGCGAGCCGGGCTTCACCGCGCGCAAGTCGGAGCCGACGCGCTCCTTCAAGGCGTCGCGGATGGCGAGCGCCTTGCCGGCGTCGCCGCGAGCGCGTTCCTCGATCACGCGTTCGACGGCGCTGACAGCGAAGGTCACGCCGGCCGCCTTGACGCATTGCAGGTCGACGGGCGCGAGCAGCTTGGCCTTGCCCTGGCCATTCCAGGCCTCGGTCAGGCCGAGATCGGAGACTTCGCCGAGATCGCGGCCGCTGGCCGTGCCGGTCCAGCCGTCCAGGAGGGCCGACACGGTCGGCGCGGAACGCGAAACATCCAGCACGCGCCCGTCGCGAACCAACACCGGCGTCGGGCCCTGCCCGATGTCCAGGCGGCCAGCCAGCGTCGCGCTCCGCCAGTCGCGCGGCAGAAAATCAGTCATCGCCCGGACCCTGAAGTGTCCCGTCCATCACAGCATCCCAAGCGGCGCCCGCCCGGCGCTCTCGAAATTGGTTGCGCTACCAATAAGGTGCCAAGGCGGCCTGTCAAGGGCGGTCACGGCGCCCTTCAGCCCGACGTGGCGTTCATCCGTCCAGTGGATTCGCGCGGAATGAGCGTGAAATCGAGGAGTTTCTGGACGGGCTCGGGCTCTGACCCGGCGCGTTTGCGGCGGATCTGGTCCAGGAGAAGCTTGACGGCCTCGCGCGCCATGTCGGCGATCGGCTGGCGAACGGTGGTCAGGGCCGGCCACACGGTGGTGGCCAGCGGGGTATCGTCGAACCCTGCGATGGTCACGTCGCGCGGCACGTCCAACCCCATCCGGTGCGCGACGGCAACAGTCGCCGCCGCCATGTCGTCGTTGCTGGCGAAGATCGCGGTCGGCCTCTTGGGCGCTCGCAGCAGCTTCTCGGCCGCCTCCAGGCCCGAGCGATAGGTAAAGTAGCCCTGCGCCACGAGGCGCGGATCGGGCTTGAAGCCCGCTTCCTCCATGCCGGCGACGAAGCCCTTGTAGCGCTGTTCGCTGGCGGTCTGGTTGGGATGGCCCATGATGAAGCCGATGCGGCTATGGCCGAGTGCGACCAGCCGGCGCGTCATCGAATGCGCCGCCTCGAAATCATCGATGCTGACGGCCGACAGGCCCGGCGCCGGACGGCCGGTGGCGACCACCACGGCCGGGATGTCGAAATCGGCGACGGCGCGCAGCGCCTCTTCCGAATCGCAGAGCGGCGGCGGCAGGATCACGCCGTCGGCGCCGGTGCGCACCAGCTTCTCGATCGCCGCCCGCTCCGTATTCGGGCCGTCGCACTTCTCGATCACGAGCTGACAGCCGGACAGGCTGGACTGCTCCAGGCTGCCGACCAGGAATTCGCTGAGATAGGCGGCCGACGGGTTGGAGTAGAGCAGTCCGATGCGCACGGCATTGGCGCTGGCGAGGCTGCGGGCGGCCAGGTTCGGGGAGTAATGCAGGGTCTTGATCGAGGCGGCGACCTTGGCGCGGGTCGATTCGCGCACATTGCTTTCGCCGTTGACCACCCGGCTGACCGTCATCGGCGAGACGCCGGCATGGCGCGCCACTTCATGAATCGTCACGACATTGTTGCCGCGCCGGCCGCTCTTTTGGGCCAACTCATCATCTCCAGCTGGGCGAAACCGTCCCCCGCCGGACTATAGGAACAGGCCAAGCGATCCTGCAACGTCGCTGGGGACAAAGAAAAAGGCCGGCCCGGTCGCCCGGGCCGGCCTTTGTATCGATGATCCGCGAGCTAGTAGACGGCGCGGAAGGTGACTTCCAGCGTGCGCGGGAAACCGACCGAGAGCAACGGAGCGCTGGTGCAGCCCGGTGCCGTCGGGGCGGTATAGGTGAAGCAGGTCTTCGACGTGCCGACGCTCGAGAAGTACTTCTCGTCGAAGAGATTCTCGACGTTGAACTTCACGTACGAGTTATCCCACCCGATTTCGCCGAGGTCGTAGGTGACGTCTGCGTCCGCGGTGAAGTAGCTCGGCACCCTGAGGTCGTTGACGTCGGTCGCGTAGCGCGAGCCGACGAACTTGCCCGACATGCCGATGCGGAAGCCGAACATCGTGTACTGCGCACGGCTCGTCAGCATGTAGTTCGGCGATTCGACGAGCTGCTTGCCCGCGGTGGGCGCGAACAGCGTCGACACGCCGCCGGTCGGCGTCGCGACATAGTAGCCGGTCGGCAGGACGGTACCGGCGGCCGGCGCCGTGCCGATCGCCAGATCGTTCACCACGCGCGTCTTCAGATAGGACGCCGTGCCGAACAGGCTGAGCGCGTCGTCGACGTCATAGCCGGTGTCCAGGTCGATACCGGCCATGTTCACGGTGCCGAGATTGTGGTCGATGCTGATGCCCTGATCGGGATCGAACGTCGTCACGATGCGATTGCGGAACTGCGAATTCCACACGACGATTCCGAGGTGGCTGTCGTCGCCATGATAGCGATAGCCCAGATCGTAGGACGTAGACGTCTCGGGCTTGATGCCGCCCGCGAAGGTTGAGTAGTGCACGCCCGCAGTGCCGACGCCGGTGACGCCGCCATTGTAGAAGTTGTCGGTCTTGGGAGCCGACAGTTCGGTCGCGTAGGCGAAGTAGAACTGGCTCTGCGGTCCCCAGGGCTGATAGGTCAGGCCGACATTCGGCAGCAAGCGGTTGAAGCGCACCGTTTCGTGCGCCGGCAGCGTGAACGTCGCGCCGCCGGTGTTGATGCCGTTGGGAGCGGCGGACGTGACGCCCGCAAAGGTCACCGTGCCGTTTGGCGCCACGGTGCTCGGCGCTTCCGTCGTGCAGTACTGGAAGCCGATGCCCGGCGTGACCTGGGTGAAGTTGCCGGTCGCCTGGAGGTAGCAATATTGGTTGAGGTCGCGCTCCAGGTAAGGCAGGCGCAGGCCGACGCTCAAGCGAACCGTGTCGTCCCAGAACTTGCCTTCATAGTCGAGCGAGGCCTGGTTCAGGATCGCGTAGGATTTGCGATCGCGGGTACGCAGATCGGACAGGGTATCCGCCGTCTTGACGGCGTTCGTATGACCCTCGGTCAGACCACCGAAATCGTCGACCGGTCCGCCGACAGTGTTGAAGCGCGACATTTCGCCGGTCTGGCGGTGCAGACCCCAATCCAGCGTGTAGCCCATCTGGACCACGTTGTCGTCGTTCGGCGCCCAGATGACGTTCAGCGTCACGCCGTAGCGGCGTGTGTTGGTGTTGCTCGGCGAATAAAGCTGAACCGAGTCGAGCGTGTCGCCGTCGCCGTTCAGATCGACACCGGCCGCGGCCGAACTGCCGACAAGGCGCCGGTCCTTTTCGTTGACGACGGTTACGCCGCCGCCGTTCGCCAGCACGTACTGGAAGCTGGGATCGACGGTCAGGCTGAGCGTGTCGGTCAGGTGGAACAGCGACGCACCGCGGATATTGCCGGTGTCGGACGGATTGATGCGCAGGCGGAAGAAGCCCGTGCAGAGGCCCGTCGTGCCGTTGGCGGACGTCGCCTCGTTCTGCGCCGTGCCGGCGACGCCGGCGGGGCGCGTGCAGCTCGGATCCTCGTCGAACTTCATGCCGAAGCCGCCGATCGGGATGTTCGTGCCGGGCGTGATCACGCCGTGATACTCGCCGTTCTGGTCGAGCGCGACGTTCGGCGCGCTGACGGCGAGAGCGCCGGCAAGCGGGCTCGGATTGGGCGTCAGGTTTTTGTTGACCGCGGACGAATAGGCGCTCTCGTAGAAGGCCGGAATGTAGGAGACATTGTTATAGAAGAAGTTGCGGTTCTGGTTGAAGTGGAAGCCCAGACTCATGAAGCCTTCGGCGCCCATGTCCTGATAGATGAAGCCGTTGATCTGCTTCTTCTGCTCGTCGCCCGGCCCCTTGAACTTGTCGTAGTCCTGGAACGAGCCGGACAGGAAGGCCTTGGTGTCCCACGGACCGAACTCGCCGCTGTCGAGGCGCACGAAGCCGCGGCGTTCGTCGAAGCTGCCGTACGAGAACTGCGCCAGCGCCTTCATTTCGTCCGTCGGCTTGGCCGTCGTGATGCCGATCACGCCGCCGACCGCCGACGCGGTGGGCGTATCGACGTCGGTCGTACCCTGGTTGACGATGACGTTGTCGACGAGTTCGGGATCGACGACCTGGTTGGTGTAGATCGCGTAATTGCCGGTGTCGTTCAGCGGCATGCCGTCCCAGGTGAACGAGATGCGCGCGCCGTCCTGACCGTGCAGGCGCAGATTGCCGCCGCTCGATCCGTAGGGATCGGTGTTGGTGAAGTTCAGGCCGGGGACCATGTTGAGGCCCTGGAAGATCGTCTGACCGGCGGGCTGCGTGTCGAAGAACGCCTGCGTCACGGTCGAACGCTGCTTGGAGATGTGTTCGTCGACGAGGCCGGTCACGCTGGTGCGCGCTGCGGTCACGGTGACGAGCTCGACTTGTTCGTCGGCAGTCGACGCGGCGAAGGCCACTCCTGTCATCAACGGCACGGCCACGGTCAAGGCGCTCGCGCCGAGTAGCAGCGATTTCATGTTAGGCATTGTCATGAACTTCCCCTCATCAATGGAATCTCGAAACGGATACGCGTCATCATCGACGCGTACCGCCGGCACTCTCCGATCCCAGACGTTAGACCCCCATTAGTGCGAACTTTTATTCGGTTTACGTTGGCACAACCGAGCATTCGCGCTTGCAGCAATGTGTCATCCGCCAATCGGCATCGTCAATCTAGGTGTCGCGGTTTGCAGATTTGCGACTGATGGCGTGTGGATTTTGCCACTCTCGGACAAACATCACGGGCTGCAATTTTTTTGTTCAGAGCTGCGCAATTGAAATGCAAAAATTGCGGCGCGGGGGAAACTTTCCCAAAACGTTTGGAGAGTTAGGCAGGCAGGCCTCGTCTATTCCTGTTCTGCGGCGAAAAAGCACAGCATCAATTTTTCGACCCGATCATAGGCCTTGGCGGCCTCCGCCAGGGTCTCCTGATGGGTCAGCGGAACGCTGCTGAAACCGGCAGCGAGGTTCGTGATCACGGACAGCGCCGCGACACGGATGCCGCAATGGACCGCCGCGATGCATTCGGGGACCGTCGACATTCCGACCGCGTCGGCACCGAGAGCGGCGAACATGCGGATTTCCGCCGGCGTCTCGAAATTCGGCCCCAGCGCCCAGACATAAACGCCGCGTTCGAGCTTCACGCCGCTCACCCGCGCCGCCGCCTCGAAGCGGGCGCGCAGCGCGGGATCGTAAGCGTGCGTCATATCCGGAAAGCGCGGGCCGAAACTCTCGTCGTTCGGCCCGACAAGCGGATTCAGTCCCGCGAAATTGATGTGGTCCTCGATCAGCATCAGCGTGCCGGCCGTCAGATGCGGCTTGAGGCCGCCCGAGGCGTTGGTGAGGATCAGCTGTTCGACTCCAAGCCGTCTGAGGATGCGGATCGGTACCGCGATGGCCTGCGCCGGGTGACCCTCATAGGCGTGCAGCCGCCCCTGCATGCAGGCCACGGGCTGGCCCGCGAGCGATCCGACGCGCAGGCGTCCCTGATGCCCAGCGACGGTCGGAACGGGGAAGCCCGGAATGTCGCCATAGGGAATGTCGGTTGCGTCCGCGATCTTGTCGGCGAGCGGCCCCAGCCCGCTGCCCAGGATCAGCGCCGTCTTCGGGAACGGGCCTTTCAGCGCGGCGCTGACGGCGGCGACGCCGCGCTCGATTTCGTCCGCCTTTGCCATGCAACCCTCCATCGGCTAGGACCAACTATATATTTCCGGCCGCAGGGACAATCTGTACGCTGCGCCAAAGAGACGGACATTCGAATTTGCGCGCGATCGTCGGCGTTCTGGATTCCTTCGGACTGGGTTCCGCGCCCGATGCGGCGCGCTTCGGCGACGCGGGCGCCAATACGTTCGGGCACATCGCCAAGGCCTGCGCGCAAGGCCTGAAGCGGCCGTCGGGCAAGACCGGGCCGTTGGACATCCCCAATCTTATGTCGCTGGGTCTCGGCGAAGCGGCAAAGGCGGCCGATCCGACGGTTTCGCTGCCCGCGCCGGACCGCATCGTCGGGCGCTATGGCTATGCCGCCGAACTGGGACGCAACAAGGACACGCCCGGCGGTCATTGGGAGATGATGGGGCTGCCGGTCGACTACGATTGGGGCTTCTTCCCGAAGACGGTGCCGACGTTCCCGGCCGCGCTGACCAAGGCCTTCATCGAGAAGACCGGCGTGCCCGGGATCCTGGGCGACTGCCACGCTTCGGGCACGGAGATCATCGACAAGCTAGGCGAGGAGCATATCCGTACCGGCAAGCCGATCGTCTACACGAGCGCGGACTCGGTCTACCAGATTGCGGCACACGAGACGCATTTCGGGCTTCAGCGGCTCTACGATTGCTGCCACATCGCGCGCAAGCTGGTCGACGAATACAATATCGGCCGCGTCATCGCGCGGCCTTTTGTCGGCGAGAAGCCCGGCGCGTTCAAGCGCACCGGCAACCGCCACGACTACGCCATGCCGCCGCACGCGCCCACCCTGCTCGACCGCTACGCGGCCAAGGGACGAGAGGTCGTCGGCATCGGAAAGATCTCCGACATCTTCGCCGCGAAAGGCATCACGAAATACGTCAAGGCGTTCGGCAATGACGAAGTGTTCGACCGGATGCTGGAACAGGTGAAGGATGGACCCGAGGACGCGATCATCTTCGCGAATTTCGTGGATTTCGACACGCTCTTCGGCCACCGGCGCGACATCGCCGGATACGCGAACGCGCTCGAAGAATTCGATGCGCGGATTCCGGAATTGAAGGCGGCGTTGCGCAAGGGCGATCTCGCGATCTTCTCGGCCGATCACGGCTGCGATCCGACCTGGCCGGGGACCGATCACACCCGCGAATTCGTGCCGGTGATTGCCTTCGGGCCGGGCGTCGCGCCGGGCCCGATCGGCGAGCGCAAGACGTTCGCCGACATCGGCCAGAGCTGCGCCGTCCATCTCGGCATCGAGCCGCTGCCCGTCGGGACTTCGTTCCTCTGATGGCGGCCGACGGACCCAAATTCGGCAATTTTCCCGGCACCGAGCCCCGGCGCTGTGCGAGCGTCGAGGAGGCCGTCGAGCGTCTCATCGAGCTTTACGACGCGGCCATCGCGCAGATCGAGAAGAATTTCGAAGCCTTCGCCAGGGGCGATCGCAAGCCGCTGAAGCATCCGGTCTACCCCTATCTCGGCATCGAGGTCGAACAGGTGCCGCGCTCCTCGCCGCTCGCTTTCGGCAAGGTGCCCAAGCCCGGATTTTACGGCACCACGATCACCGCGCCGCGTCTGTTCCGCGAGTACCTGACGGAGCAGATCACGCTGCTGACTCAGAACTGCAAGGCGGACATATTCGTCGGCAAAAGCCGGACCAAGATTCCGCTGACCTTCGCGGTGGAGCGCGCCGCCTCGGCGATGTCGGCGGACCAGCGCGCCGAACTGACGCAATATTTCCCCCTGCCCCGGCTCGACGCCGCGCACGACACCATCGTCGACGGCGGCCGCTGGGACGGCGTGGAGGACGGGCCGCTGTCGCTGTTTCCGGCCGAGCGTGTCGACTACTCGCTGCACCGGCTGCGCCACTACACCGGTACCGCGCCCGAGACGTTCCAGAGCTTCGTGCTGTTCACCAACTATCAGCGCTATATCGACGAGTTCGTCGGCTACGGCCTGGGCGAGATCGAGGCGGGACGCGCGCTGCGTTTCATCGAACCGGGCATGCGCGTCACCGAGAAGGACAAGGAACCGACGGCGCCGCCGCTCGCCAAGATGCCGCAAATGCCGGCCTATCACCTGGTGCAGCCGAACGGCGAGGGCATCACGCTGATCAATATCGGCGTCGGACCGTCGAACGCCAAGACGGTGACCGATCACCTGGCCGTGCTCAGGCCCCATGTCTGGCTGATGGTCGGCCATTGCGGCGGACTGCGCGCCAGTCAACGGCTCGGCGATTATGTGCTCGCCAATGCCTATCTGCGCGACGACCATGTGCTGGACAGCGTGCTGCCGCTTGCCATTCCGGTGCCGACCATCGCGGAAGTGCAGCTTTCGCTCGCCCGCGCGGTGACGGCGGTGACGGGGTTGGGCGGAAAGGTGCTGAAAGAACGGCTGCGCACCGGCACGGTGGTGACGACTGACGACCGCAATTGGGAGCTTCGCTTCGGCGAACTCGCCATGCGTTTCAACCAGAGCCGCGCCATCGCCATCGACATGGAATCGGCGACCATCGCGGCGAACGGCTATCGCTTCCGGGTGCCTTACGGGACGCTTCTTTGCGTGTCCGACCGGCCGCTGCACGGCGAGATCAAGCTGCCAGGCATGGCGGATGCATTCTACGAGGAGCGCGTCGGCCAGCATCTCCAGATCGGCATCAAGGCACTGGAATACATGCGCGAAGAGGCGCGCGCCGGCACGCTGCATTCGCGCAAGCTGCGGAGCTTTACAGAGCCGGCGTTCCGCTAGAGTCCGGTCATTGCCGGCACGGCCGGCACGCGCAGTTGGCTCGCCAGATCCTTGCGCCTGTTGTCGGACAATTTCCAAAACGGCTGCGGGACCTGAACTCCCACCACCAGAATATGATCGACGGCGGCATCGCTGGCTCCCAGCGGCAAAAGCGCGGTCTCGTGAAAACGAAGTCGAGGATCGATCACCTCGTAATCGGCCTTGCCTCGCAACAGGAAAGGCGTTCCGGTCGATCGCAACAGTTCATAGACGTTCCGTAAAACCTCACCGAGCTCGGGAGCGGCGATTTCGATTTGGGAAAGGCGCATGCCCTTGAAGTACGTCTTGTAAGCCTGCCGCTGGGCATCCCCCACATACCGATATTCATAGTCGGCTCCGTCGTCGATGACGTCGATGATGACGGAATAGGGAAGGACGGCCGACATGCCTCTGAGCGTGAGATCATTGCGGCTGGGAAATCGCCTTTGACCACAGAGGGACTGCCAATATTTGGTCGCGATCTTCACGGAAGGGCTCTTCGCTTCCTCGATAGTCGTCATGCTCGCGTCGATCGTCTTCCGATTTGCGGGAGAAGGATTGTAAGACATGGTTGGCGCTTTCACATCGTTCAAGGCCAGGTGTCCCCAAATGGGTTAACAACCTCTCTTTCCTTCCCGAGACCAGGACGCGTAACCGCGATTACTGAGGGCATATTGACGGAACCGTTTCCCTTTGGAGTGCGGGGAACGCTTGCAACAGCACACCGATTTACCCGTGGACCGACGAGCGCGGCCCCGTCTCGGTGACGGTTCTAGTGTGCACGTTCAACGGGTTGCATGCATGCGAAGCGCTTAAGGGACCTGCGCGCGCGCGTAAGCGTCAATCGACTCAATGTGGGCCGCTTTGTCGGCGTCACAGAGGAATGATCCCAGAAAACTATTTTTTGCCAGCGTGATGACGTCGCCGCGGGTCAACGCCAGCGCGTTCGCGACCGCGTTGTAATTGTCGTTCAAATAGCCGCCGAAATAGGCCGGGTCGTCGGAGTTTACCGTCGCGCGCAGGCCGAGATCGAGCATGCGCTTCAGCGGATGCTGCTTGAGGTCGTTCACCACGCAGAGCTTGAGATTGGACAGCGGACAGACCGTGAGCGTCACCTTCTCGCGCGCCAGGCGCGTCACCAGCGCGGCGTCTTCCAGCGAGCGGTTGCCGTGGTCGAGCCGGTCGACATGCAGGATGTCGAGCGCTTCGCGGACATACTCCGGCGGCCCTTCCTCTCCGGCATGCGCGACGAGTTTGAGGCCGCGCTCGCGCGCCGCATCGAAGACGTGAACGAATTTCGAGGGCGGATGGCCGAGCTCGGATGAATCCAAGCCGACGCCGGCGATGCGGTCGAGATAGGCGTCGGCGCTCTTCAACGTCGCCAACGCGTCGTCTTCGTCGAGATGGCGCAGGAAACAGAGGATGAGCTTCGAGGAGATGCCGCGCTCGGCCTCCGCCTGCTTCAAGGCGCGCAACAGGCCATCGGCGACGACGGCGAAGGACACGCCCCGCGCGGTGTGGGTCTGCGGATCGAAAAACACTTCGACATGGCGCGCGCCGTCCGCCGCGACGCGAGCGAGATAGGCAGCGGCGAGGTCGAAGAAATCCTCCTCGGTGCACAGCACGTTGGCGCCCTGGTAGTAGATGTCGAGGAAGTCCTGGAGGTTCGAGAAGGCGTAGGCGGCCCGCACCTCCTCCACGCTCTGGAACGGGATGTCGACTCGGTTGCGCTTGGCCAGCGCGAACATCAGTTCCGGCTCGAGGCTGCCTTCGAGATGGAGGTGAAGTTCGGCCTTCGGCAGGCCGGCGATGAAGCGGCTCAGGTCTGTCATCGCAGTCTGTTAAGGCGTGGAAGGGCGCTTGTCGAGGGTGCGCAAACTTCCGTCAGTCTGGCGATATCTTCGGCACGACGCGGCGTTGTAAGGGGCAGCGCCCTCCACTACCGTCGAGCCGATGCGCGCGAGCGAAAAACCGGCGAGCAATGTCGCCTACGGGCCGTGGACGGCGGCGACGCCTGCGGCACGCGGCGGCGAGGTCCGACTCGAACTGAAACGCGCTTCGGACGGCGCGACCGTGCTTGCCGACGTCTATCAAGCACAGCCGCTGCGCGTCCTGTTCCCGCACGCCGAACGCGGTGACATCTTCCAGGCGGCCATCGCCTGCGTGTCCGGCGGGCTGGTCGGCGGCGACCGGCTGGACATCGACGTGCGGCTCGGCGATGGCGCGCGCGCCATGGTGATCGGCCAGGCGGCGGAGAAGATCTATCGCTCGCTGGGATCGGACTGCATCGTCGAGACGCAGCTTCGCGCCGGGCCCGATGCGTGGCTGGAATATCTGCCGCAGGAGACGATCCTGTTCGATGGCGCGCGGCTGCGGCGACGCACACAGATCCATCTCGCGGAGGGCGCGCGCTGCCTGACCGCCGGCATTTTGGTGTTCGGCCGCGCCGCACGCGGCGAAACGTTTTCGCGCGGGCTTCTGCACGACGTGTGGGAGTTTCGCGACGCCAACGGACGCCTCACCTGGAAGGACGCGCTGCATCTCGATGGCGATATCGAAACACTGCTGAACCGGCCAGCCACTTTCGGCGGCGCGGTCGCCTATGGCTCGCTGATCTATGCAGGCGAGGATGCCGCGAAGCATCGCCAGACCGTGCGCGACATTGCCGGCGGCGACGGCCTGCGCCTCGGCGCGACCGTGTTCCGCGGCATGCTGATCGTGCGGCTGCTGGGCGCCAACGCGCTTGAACTGCGCGACGCCTTCGCAAGAATCTGGAAAACGCTGCGCGCGGAGGCCGGCGGGTTGCCGCCCGCCCTGCCGCGCCTTTGGAGCATCTGATGCACCTGACGCCGCGCGAGAAGGACAAGCTGCTGATCGCCATGGCCGCGATGGTG
>Ga0265339_10002706_pt1 | contig 12601 bp, 12 predicted proteins | sample 4CB219metaG_FD_202085 | JGI IMG/M metagenome (GOLD analysis project Ga0265339, IMG submission 202085) | Rhizosphere microbial communities from Carex aquatilis grown in University of Washington, Seatle, WA, United States - 4-CB2-19 metaG | ecosystem: Host-associated > Plants > Roots >...
GTCAGTGACTGAGCCAACGGAACCCAGCTACAGTTCAACGTCTGCATAACGCGCCGGGCCAGATGACTGCGCGCGGAGGAACGCGCGTGGAGCGGCGCCCGCAGCGGAGCCGCTTGTTTGCCTTGAACAATGCATGCGATGGATGAGGAGCGGAACGCGATGGGCGGCCTCAAGGGTGAGAAGCTGTTGCGAGCCTGGGAGTTGAGCCGGGAGCTGCCGGAGCAGGAGGCGGTGTTGGCGCTGCTGGCGCTGGCCTGGCCAAGCCGCGCCATGAGCGACTGGCTTGCAATGCCATTGGGTGAGCGCAACACGCTGCTGCTGGAACTGCGCGCGGCCACACTGGGCCGGCGCATGGAAGCGTTCGCGGAGTGTCCGGCATGCGGCGCGCTGCTGGAGTTCAACCTTGACGTGATGGAGTTGGAGAGGCAGTTGCGTGCGCAGCTTGCCGAGGTAGAAGTGGATTCAGCAGACGGAAGCGCACGGGCGGCAAATACCGGGGACCTGATTGCGGCGCGCGGCGCGGAGAGTGACGAGCAGGCGCGGGCAATTCTGCTGGCGCGAACCGTGGCGACCAGTGAAACCGAGGGCAGCGATGCTTCAGCGGCTGCGCTGGAGCGATTGGAACGCATCAATGCGGCGGCGGAGATTCGCGTGGAGCTGGCATGCGCGGAGTGCCCGGCGCGATCTGTGATGGATCTGGACATTGCGCAGTTCCTTCTGCGCGAGGTGGCAAGCGCGGCTCGCCGCCTGATTGCGGAGATCCATGAGCTGGCGAGCGCCTACGGATGGAGCGAGCGGGCAATCGCAAACATGAGCGCATGGAGAAGAGCTGCGTATCTGGAGATGCTGGGCGTATGAGCGGAATTCTCGATCGGATGGCAAAGCGGGCGCGCGGAGAGGCAAGCGGTGTGCAGCCGCGGATGACGCCTCGCTTTGCGGCGCCGGCGGCGGCACGGCGCGAGACTCCGGTGAGTATGCAGGGATCGCTTGCATGGGGGGCGGCGCTTGCTTTGCAAACAAACGATGAGAGCTTAACGATCGCTGAAGAGAGCAACGCTGGAAAGGCCGTGCGCAGGGACGCGGATTCAACTGGCGCATTGAGTCGCGGAGCACAGGCGAGCCGGCGCGAAGAAGATGGCGAAGCCGCGGAGGCGAACGGCATTCGATCAATGGCCGCGGCGCAAGTGGTGCGGGCGAGAGCAGGATCTCTGACGGACACCGAGCGATCTGCTGCGCGCGAGCGCGAAGTGGGAAGCTCATCCCACGGCAATCGACCGAGTCTCGAGATGCCGCATGAAATCAGTCCGCAAGCGGAACGGTCCCCGCTAGCGGGCGAAGACGGCTCGGGCGAGCGGACGGCACGGGGCGGGACCTCGGTGGCAGATAACGAGCGGTCGGGCGCGGAACTGATTCATGCGGACTCCCGCCTGCAGACGGAGCGCGATCCGGCGGGAGAAGGAACCTATCAGAAGGCGCAGTCAAGCCGGATACAGGCCGCCGCCGGGCTATCGCAACGGGACTCGAGAAGGGAATCATCCGCACTGCCGCAGGGCGATGCCGCATCGCGGGAAGAGAAGACGGAGATTCACATTTCGATCGGCAACATTGAATTGCGCGCGCCGCGTGCCGAGACCAGGCCGCAGCCGTTGCCGTTCCGCCCGCGGGTGACTCTTGAGGAGTTTCTGCGCCGCCAGCCGGAGGCGCGCCGATGAGCGACTACCTGGCAGTGGGGGGCGTGAGCGCCGTGCTCAAGGCGCTGCTGAACACAGGCTTGTCGAACGGCGGCCCGGCGACGGTGCTGGTGTCGCCGCCGGGGATCACCAACAAGGCTCCCGACCTGATTCCGACCGGGCCAGACGAACCTCCGCAACTAAATCTCTTCATGTACTACGCCAGCATCAATCCGGCGCTACGCAATCTCGATCTGCCCTCGATGGGCTCGAATGGGGCGCAGTTGAGCAATCCGCCGCTGGCCATCAATCTGCACTACCTGGTGACGGCGTACGGGGCCAATCCTTTTGATCCGGAGCTGCTGCTGGCGTTCGCCATGCAGGTGTTTCATGCAACGCCGGTGGTTCCCCGCGACGTGATCCAGGCGGCGCTGACCGCACTGAACAGCGGATCTCCTTCCAACGAGCAGCAGTTGATTTCTTCGAGCACGCTGGCCAGCCAGATCGAGCATATCCGCATAACTCCGGAGACGCTGACGACGGAAGAGATTTACCGGCTGTGGACGGCGTTCCAGACCCACTACCGGCCGACCACGTCGTACCAGGTTTCCGTTGTGGTCATCAAGGACTCGCAGAGTTATCAATCGAATCTGCCGGTGCAGAAGCGCTCGCTGGTGGCGCTGCCACTGACCGGGCCGGTGATTGCGACAGTGACGCCGCAGATGGCCGCGGTGGGACAGACGATCACCATCAATGGCAGCAACTTTCTCAACGGGCCGGCTTCAAACACGCTGGTTTCGTTTGACGACGGCACGCCGGTGAATCCTTCATCGGTGCAGGGCAACTGCGTGCGCGCGATGGTTCCCGGCACGCTTTCAGCGGGGATCTCGAATGTGCGCATGATGTGCAACGTGACGTTTCCGTCGTCGAGCACGCCGCATCCCTGCTTTGCTTCGAACGCCGCGCCGTTCCAGTTGATTCCCACGCTGAAGCCGGCGGCGATCGCGCCCTATCAGGCGAAGCTGGGCAATCCGTTTACGCTGACAGTCTCGCCCGCGGTGGGGAATTTGCAGAAGGTGATTGTGTATATCGGCGATCAGGCGATTCCGCTGCCGGAGGCGCCGCTGACGGGCCCGTCAACCTCAGCGACCGTGACGATGACCGTGCCCACGAGCATTGCGACGGGAACGTATCCGATTCGCATTGAGGTGGATGGAGCGCAGAGCCTGCTCACGCAGGATACGAATTCCGCAAGTCCGACTTACGGGCAGTGGCTTCCGCAAGTGGAGGTGAGCGCATGATCGCTTCGCAGGCGCGGTACCGCGAGCACATGCCGGAGCTGGACAGCGCCGTTCCGCAGCGAGCCGTGCCTTTGTGGCCGGAACTGGATCGTGTTTATCGCAGGCTGGCCCGCGAGTCCGATCAAAGCGATTCCCATGTGGCGCTGCCCGCGCCGCTGCTCTTTGCCGCGGAGGGTTGGAATCCCGTGGAAAGGCTGCGCGAGACATTTGCGCTGAGCGCATTCGAGCTGGATGTTCTGCTGTTGTGCGCGGGCGCGGCGGTGGATCGGCGCTTCAGCGAGGCGCTGCTTGCGCTGCAACCGGAGATGCCCGCTCCGACGTGGGGACTTGCCGCCACGGTACTGGAGAAGCCGCACTGGAGCGCGCTGAGCCGCATGCGTCCGTTGCGCTACTGGCGGCTGATTGAGTTTGCATCGGGACCGCCGTTGCAGGCGGCAATGACGATCGACGAACGGATATTGCAGTTCCTTCTTGGCGTGCCCGCGGTGGACGAGCGGATGGAAATGGTTTTTCATTCGCTGGGCGGCAACGATGCGGAAGCCTCTACCGGCACGAGGCTTGCTGAAGCGGCGGCGCACGGAGCGCTGCACTGGCGCCGCGCCGCACGGTCTACCGTGGTGATTACCGGAGAGCGGGCGAGCGAGCGCACGGCGCTGTTCCAGGCCATGTGCCGGCAAGCGAACCTGCACGCTTGGGTGCTGGATGCGGCCGATTTGCCGGAGAACCCGGGAGAACGCGAGCGGCTGGCGCGGGCCTATACTCGCGAGGCCGCGCTGTGGCCCTCCGCGCTGCTGATCCGCACCGCACGGGTGGAACATCCGGAGGCGCTGGAGTCATGGCTGGGGCGGATCAATGCGCCGACCGCGGTTGACGTGGAGGCGGGGAGCGCGGCGGAGCGGCTGCCTGGGCTGCGGCTGGCGGCGCCCACTGCGAGCAATGCGGAACGCAAGGCCGAGTGGCAGCGAGTGCTGGGCCCGCTGGCAACCAAGCTGGACGACACCATCGATGCGGTTGCGGAGGCCTTTGCGCTGGATGAGCGCGAGATTCGCGAGACGGCTGAAGCGATTGAGGAGGAAGCGGCGTTTGCAGGCGCCGGCACTGAGGCGCTGAATGCGGCGGCGTGGAGGCTGTGCCGCGTGGCGGCGCGACGTTCGCTGGATGAGCTTGCGAGCCGCGTGGAGAACATTGCCGCATGGGACGAGCTGGTGCTGCCGGAGGCGCAGACCGCAACGCTGAAACAGATTGCCATTCACGCGCGCCACGCATCGCGGGTGAATGGTGAGTGGGGATTTTCAGAACGCTACGGACGCGGGTTGGGATTGTCCGCGCTGTTCAGCGGGCCCAGCGGAACAGGAAAGACGATGGCCGCGGGCGTGCTGGCGAGCGAACTGGATCGCGATCTCTACCAAATCGACCTGGCAACGGTGGTGAGCAAGTACATTGGCGAAACGGAGAAGCATCTGCGCCGGATCTTTGACGCGGCCGAGCGCAGCGGCGCAATCCTGCTGTTTGACGAGGCCGATGCCCTGTTCGGCAGGCGCAGCCAGGTGCGAGACAGTCATGATCGCTACGCCAACCTTGAAATCAGCTACCTGCTGCAGCGCATGGAGAGTTATCGCGGCATCGCCATCCTGACCACCAACATGCAGAACGCGCTCGATCCCGCGTTTCAGCGGCGGCTGCGCTTTGTGGTGCAGTTTCCGTTTCCTGACGCGCCGAGCAGAGAGTGCATCTGGCGCAAGGTGTTTCCCGCGGCGGCGCCGGTCGCGGATCTTGATTTCGCGCGGCTGGCGCAGTTGAACGTGACCGGCGGATCGATTCGCAATATTGCGCTGCTGGCGGCGTTTGTGGCGGCGGATGCGGGAACCGCAATTTCAATGCGGCACATTCTGGATGCCGCTCGCACGGAGTACACCAAGCTGGACAAGCCGCTGACCGCGGCGGAAAGCAAGGGGTGGCAATGAGAGAAGTTCATCTCCACATCGACAGAATCACGGTGGAAGGCCTGAGCGCAACGGAGCAGCGGAGATTCGCACGCGTGCTGGAAGCGCAATTGCACGCTTTTGCCGAGGGCGGAGGAGCGGATGCAATCGCCGGCGGCGGGGATCGGACGATCCGCACGTTGAATGCCGGCAAGCTGGCGCCACGCGCATCCGCGAGCGGCGCGGCGGCGCAGGTGGTGAAAACGCTGCGGCAGAGCTTGCCAGGCCGCGCTGGTTCCGGCGCCACCGTACGCGGAGGGGAGGCGCACAAAAATGGCTAACATATCGCCTCTGCTGATGAAGGGCGCCATCCTTGTGCTGGAGCCGAACACCGGCATTCCGCTGAACACGATTCATCTGCAGTACAACCCGGAGACGATCAAGCGGAGCCTGCAACCGCAGAGCGTGGGCGATCAGCCGGACCGCACTGAAGTGCTGCGGCTGAAAGGACCACCGATTGAAACGATTTCCTGCGAGGTGGAGATTGACGCAACGGATCAGCTTGCGGCCGGGGATGCGACGACGTTGAGCGTGGGCATTGCTCCGCAGCTCTCCACGCTGGAGTTGCTGGTATACCCATCGAGCGCTGTGCTGATTGCGAATGAAGTTCTCTCGCTGGTGGGGACGATTGAGATTCTGCCCATGTCTTCAAACCTGACGGTGTTTGCGTGGGGAACGAATCGCGTGACGCCGGTGCGGCTGACCGGCATTGAGATCACGGAGGAGGCGTTCGATCCGCAGCTCAATCCAATTCGCGCCAAGGTTTCGCTTTCGATGCGCGTACTGAATGTGAATGACGTGGGATTCCTGAGCCCGGCGGGCGCGCTTTACATGGCCTACCAGATGGGCAAGGAATCAATGGCCCAGCAGGGCGGGTAATTGCGGGCGAGTGTAGAGGAGAATCGCGATGGATAACGCGCTGGCGGCACTGGTTCAGTCGGGAGTGGGCACAGGTGCGCCCACCAATCCAAGCAGCCGCTATTACGGTTTTGGCGTAGAGCAGATCACACTGGCGAACGGCACGGTGGTGTCGTATCTGTCGCGGCGCATTATTCCGCCGATGGGCCTGTACACGCAGACGCAGAATTACACGGTGGCCGCGGGCGATCGACTGGATAACCTGGCCGCGCGCTTCCTGGGCGACCCCCTTCTCTTCTGGATGATTGCCGATGCCAACGGCGCGGAAGACGCGGATGCGCTGACGGCCGAGCCTGGGCGCACGATTCTCATTCCACTGGTGAGCGGAATTCCCGCGGGAGCACGCAATGGTTAGTCCGCTCTATTTGACGCTGCTGGTGGGGCCGATGGAGCCTTTGCCGGCTCCAAAGCCGCTTGCGGACGCGCTTGTCTCCGTTGAAGTGACGGAGAGCGCGACGGGGCGCAGTGGCTTCCAACTGGTGTTTACGCTGGCGGACAAAGGCATATTGGAGACATTCTTCATGCTTGCCGGCGGGGCGCCGCTGCCCATCATTCGCGTAGTTCTACTGGTTACATTTCCGGGCATTCCGCAGGTGCTGATGGACGGCGTGGTGCTGCACACTGAAGTGCAGCCGGACGCGATGAGCGGCTCGTCGAAGCTGGTTGTTACCGGGCAGGACCTTACCGCGTTGATGGATCTCATCGACTTCAGCGGGCTGCCCTATCCCGGCATGTCACCGGATGTGCGCGCGCTTACGATCCTCGCGAAGTACGCGATGTTCGGAGTGGCGCCGGAGGTAATTCCGGTGCCTGCGCCTGATATTCCCATCCCGCTGCTGCAAACTCCGGCGCAGAAGGACACCGACTTCAAATACCTTCAGCGTCTTGCGAACGACGTTGGTTACGTCTTCTACCTGGTGCCGGGGCCGCTGCCGGGCATGAGCCAGGCGTACTGGGGACCGCAGGTGCGCGCGGGCATGCCGCAGACCGCACTCAACGTGAACCTGGACACGTGGACAAATGTGGAGAGCCTGAACTTCCGTTACGAGCCGCAGAATGCGGTGCTGCCGATCATCTTTATTCAGGATCCGATCAGCAAGGTGCCGATACCGATACCGATTCCGCCGGTGACGCCGTTCAGCCCGTCGCTGGGCGCGGCCATCATGCCTCCGCAAAAGGTGGAATTCATGGCGGGCACGGCCAAGCTGAATCCCGCTGTGGCGCTGATGAAGGGGTTTGCGCGAGTGACGGAAACCTGCGACACGGTGGTGGGCGACGGGACGATTGACGTCATGCGCTACGGGCAGCCGCTGCGCGCGCGCAGCCTGGTGGGCGTGCGCGGAGCGGGAATTGCGTTCGACGGCATGCACTTTGTGGATCAATGCACGCACCAGATCAAGCCGGGTGAATACAAGGAGACTTTTGTATTGAAGCGCAATGCACTGGTTCCGACTACGCCGGTGGTGCCTTCACTTCCATTTTGATTTTCAGCCCGGCCGCACGATGGCCGGCAGCTCACTTGAAGGGGTTCGCGCGTGAAAGGGCAGTACCACGGCAAATTCCGCGGCACGGTAATGAACAACGTCGATCCCTTGTTGATCGGCAGGCTGATGGTGATGGTGCCGGATGTGTCGAACGTGATCCCTTCAACGTGGGCGATGCCGTGCCTGCCGTTCGCGGGCATTCAGAACGGCTTTTACGCGGTGCCTGCAATCGGGTCCGGTGTGTGGGTGGAGTACGAGCAGGGCGATCCCGATTATCCGATCTGGACCGGCTGCTTCTATGGCACCGCGGCAGAGGTGCCCGCACTGGCCCTGGCAACGCCGCCGGGATTGCAGGCAGTGGTGATTCAGACCGTGGGGCAGAACACGCTGATGATCAGCGACACGCCTGGACCGACCGGCGGCATCCTGCTCAAGTCGCAGACCGGGGCCATGATTTCGATCTCCGACACGGGAATCATTATTTCGAACGGACAGGGCGCAACCATCCTTATGGCCGGGCCTTCAGTGACGGTCAACGAGGGCGCGCTGGAGGTGATTTGATGGCCGGATTTCTTCTTCATCAGGGCGCGGTGGTGATGTGCGCGCATGGGGGACAGGCAACGCCGCCGGTTCCCAATCCGCGGGTGCTGGTGATGGGCATGCCTACCGCAACCATCGCGGCTCCGTGGATTGTGGCCGGATGCCCACTGGTGCCACCGCCGATTCCGCCTTGTGTGACAGGCCAATGGGTTCTGGGCACGCTGAGAGTTACGTCGATGGGACAACCGCTGGTGGTGCAGTCCGGCGCGGCGATTACGGTGCCCGGCGCGGCAACGCTGATTCCCGTTTCAATGCAGACACGCGTGCAGGCAATGTGAGGACGAAATGTATCTCGCGTTTCCATTCTCGTTTGACACCACGGGCCGCACGGCTCAGGCCTCGCTGGCGGATCACGTCAACGACATGATCGAGCTCATATTGTTTACGTCCCCGGGCGAGCGCGTGAACCTTCCCACTTTCGGCAGCGGCACGGCCCAGCTTGTCTTCAAGCCCAACAGCGATGTTCTGGCCGCCGCGCAGCAGCAGGCCATCCAGGCAGGATTGCAGCAATGGCTCTCCGATCTGATCCGGGTTAACTCCGTGACCGTGGTGGCTGAAGAATCGACGCTGCAGGTCACCGTGGTTTACACGCTGGTGGCCAACCAGCAGCAACAGTCGCAGCAGTTCCTGTATGGAGGGCCGACGCAATGATCGCCTTCTGCGGGAACAAGCAACGCCGCGATCTGGTGCTTCAGACGCCCGGGCTGAACGGCCTGGATTACGTGGAGGTGCTTGGCCCGACCGGCTGCGGCAGTCAGCTGGCGCTCACATTCCTGAAGCCTGCGCAATCTGTTGCGCTGGCACCGGGCAACATTCTGCTGAGCGGCGACACCACCTTGAACGTGGTTGGCATGCAGCCCTCGACGAGCGATGACCCGAATACGATTCTTGTGCAACTGGATGCGACTGGCGACTTTTCACCGTACACGCTCACGCTGGTTACGAGCGCAACCAACCCCGATCCGCCGAGCGGAATCGATCCGCAGCTCAACAGCGCGACTTTCTCCTTCAAGGCGGGATGCCCCACACCGGTGGATTGCAAACAGACAACGTGCTGCCCTTCCACTCTGGCCGCTCCTCCCGACATTCACTACCTGGCGCGCGACTACGACCGTTTTCGCCAGGCCATGCTTGACCGGATCAGCGTTCTTGTTCCGGGCTGGACGGAACGGCATGAAGCCGATCCCGGCATCACGCTCGTGGAGGCCCTGGCATATTCCGCCGATCGAATCAGTTACCTGCAGGACGCAGTGAACACCGAGGCATATATCGGCACGGCGCGCAGCCGCATCTCTCTGCGGCGGCACGCGCGGCTGGTTGACTACCAGGTGAGCGAAGGCGCGAACGCGCGAACGTGGGCGTGCATCGCAGTGCAGATCCCAAACATCAAGGTCCCCCGCCACACTCCGTTTTACCCGCTGGTGCCGGGAGTGCCTGTAGCAGTGGATCCAAACGATCAGCTCTACGCCGCTTCGCAACTTACCGGGAGTTCCGCACCGGTATTCGAAAGCATGGAAGAGATTGAACTCTATCCGGAACAGAATGAGATGGACTTCTACACCTGGGGAGGCGGTGAGTGCTGCCTGCCGGCGGGCGCAACGCAGGCGACGCTTGCCGGCGCATTCACCAGCCTGGCTGCGGGCCAGGTGCTGGTCTTCGAAGAGGCGCTTGGTCCACTAACGGGAAACCGAGCCGATGCCGATCCCGCGCATCGCTGGGCGGTGCGGCTCACATACGCATCCACAACCGATCACTCGAATCGTTCGCTGGTTGATCCGCTCAATCCCAGCCAATTGCTCACCAGCATCGCCTGGAGCGAAGAGGATGCGCTGCGGTCCCCACTTTGCATCTCGTCGATCACGAGCGCGGGCAATATCATTGCGGGCGTATCAGTGGCGCACGGCAACGCGATTGCGGTAGACCACGGCCAGTGGGCGAAGGACGAGCCGCTGGGCACGGTGCCCGAGGCGCCGGCGTCGCCTGTCACCGGAATCGGCTGCAACTGCAGTACGATTGCGGGCGCGGCTGTGCCTCGTCCGCGTTATGAGCCGGTGTTGGCCAACCTGCCGCTGACCTTCGCCGCTCCGTACGCGTTCGCGCAGAGCCCCTCTGCCTCCAGTTTTCTCTCCGCGGATGCTTCCACGGCAGTGCCGCAGATTTGTGTGAAGAGCAACGACGGCCAAGCGTGGAGCCCGGCTGAGGACCTGCTGAGCAAAGGCGCCGAGGATTGCTTCTTCATTCCCGAGATTGAGTGGGACGGCACAGCCCATCTGCGCTTTGGCGACGGCGTTTACGGCGCGGGTCCAGAGAGCGGAGTGGCTTTCACTGCGACGTATCGCACCGGCAACGGCGCAGCGGGCAACATCGGCCGCGACGCGCTGGCCCACATCCTGATGCCCGGCTGCGCTGGAATCATCGGCGTTCGCAATCCGCTGGCCGCGGCCGGCGGTGTGGATCCGGAAACGATGCAGCATATTGTGCAGTTGGCGCCGTTCGCGTTTCAGTCGCAGCTGCGCTGCGTAACCGCCGCCGACTACGGCGTGCAGGCCGAGAATTTGAGCGGCGTGAGCCAGGCGCAAGGCACGCTGCGCTGGACCGGCTCGTGGTATTCCGCGTTTGTGAGCATCGATCCCAAGGGCCAATGGACAAGCGGCCTCGCCTCGCAGGTGAAAACGGGGCTCGACAAGTTGCGCATGATGGGCGTGGACCTGGTTGTGGAAGAGGCCATCTTCGTTGGGCTCAACATCGGCCTGGAAATCTGCGTGATGCCCGGCTTCTTCCGCGGCGATGTTTATGCGGCGTTGTGGAAGCTGCTGGTGACGGGAGATGCGTGCCTAGGAAAGCCGGGCCTGCTGAACGCCGCCAACTTCCAGTTTGGACAAACCGTTTACGCAAGCCCGATAGTCGCAGCCGCACAGAGTATTGCCGGCGTTGCATCGGTCACGCTGGCCACGTTTGAACGCATGGATCGCCCGCAACCTGCCGGCGCAACGCCGCCCACGCAAATTTCGATGGGAGCGGTAGAGATACCCTGCTGCGACAACGATCCGAATCACGCCGATCGCGGCTCCCTGACACTCACGATGGACGGTGGCAAATGACCTGCCAGTGCCAAAGCTCGAATGAGCAGCTCTGCGGATGCTGTTCCGGCGTCATGCAGCTCACGCCCGCTCACATTGTGAATCGCCCTGCGCTCTCCGCGATTGTGTATCGCGCCGGCACTTACCCCACCTTCCTGGCGAGCATGCAGGCTGCGCTTTCCGGTTCCACTGTTCCAGCGCTTGCCGGCCTGCGCACGCGCTCCAGCAGCGACTTTTCGCTCGCTCTAATCGACGCCTGGGCTGAGGTGCTGGATATCCTCACCTTCTACACCGAGCGCGTGGCCAACGAGGCGTTCCTCGATACGGCCATCGAGCCGCGAAGTGTTTTTGAAATCGCGCGGCTCGTCGGCTACAAGCCATCGCCTGGAGTCAGCGCCTCCACGGTGCTGGCTTTTTCGCTGGCCACCGCTCCCGGTTCTCCGGCCACCGTGCCCATTCCCGCAGGCGCACGGGTGCAGAGCGTGCCCGGTCCAGGTCAATCGCCGCAGGTCTTTGAAACATCTTCTCCGCTCACCGCGACCATCGCCGGCAATGCTATTCCTGCGGCAACCTCTCAGCCGTGGCAGCTCAACGGCAACGACACGTCCACGTGGATCGCAGGCACCGGCAACAACATTCAGCCCGGCAATGTGCTGCTGTTCATCAGCGCGCCGACTGGCATTCCCTCCACCTCCGGGCCGGCTGCCGTGGTAAATGTCACGGCCGTTACTGTGGACTCAGTGGGAGGCAACACGCTCATCGCGTGGGATCAGCCGCTGCCCTCCGCGCTTACAGACATGAGCCCGGCGATTTGTCTGTACGTGTTTCGCGCCAAGGCCGCGCTCTACGGGGCCAACGCACCCATGCCCGGCCTTTTCGGCAGCAACGTCACCAACATTCCCGGTAACCCCGGTTCGGCATCGGCGAATACCGATTGGAGCTGGAGTTACAGCGACGGGAGTTATGTCGTCAACCTTGATAACTCCTACTCTGGGTTGAATCCCGCTGCTTCCGGCGCCAGCGCTCCGGCAAATCAGTCGCAGTGGATGGTCCTCACCGGCCCGCAGTACACATCGTTCTTCCAGATCAAGAGCGCGTCGGAATCCAATCCCGGCCTGTACTCGCTGTCGGCAAAAACCTCGCAACTGACCATCGCAAATGGAACGGTGCTGAGCGGCGATACGGCTCTTACTTTGAATGAACTGCTTTGGGAGTTTGTTCAGGAGACGCGCGTGACGACCGCCTACTTGCAGAGCCAGCTGCTCACTTTTGCCGATGTGCCCATTACCGCGGAGAAGGTGAACGGATATCCATTGACGGCCGGCATGCTGGCGCCTGTCTCCGGCAGTTCGCTTTTGCTGGCGGGGCTCCAGCCTTTCGCGGACAATGCTCCCATCGGGATCAGCGGCAAGCGCCTGCGCATTGCTCCAACGGCCGCACTGACCGGCTCCGGCACCGCAAGCGTCAACGGCGGATTTACTCCTGCCGGCGCCGCTGCTGCGCTGGCTGTGAGCCTCAATCAGGCTTTCCTTGTGGATGCCTTTCCGCCGGCGAGCGACTCCTCAG
>Ga0265339_10002708_pt1 | contig 12595 bp, 10 predicted proteins | sample 4CB219metaG_FD_202085 | JGI IMG/M metagenome (GOLD analysis project Ga0265339, IMG submission 202085) | Rhizosphere microbial communities from Carex aquatilis grown in University of Washington, Seatle, WA, United States - 4-CB2-19 metaG | ecosystem: Host-associated > Plants > Roots >...
TGTGTTTTCGTGAAGGTCCGGATAATAACGGCTGTAATCCTTGTCATGCCGCACTTTGTGCGCGCACAAAACGACCACGGCCACACGCGTTTTAAGACCCCTGTTTTTTCAAAGTGGTACTTTGGGTCGTCGAAAATCAAAAGTGTAGAAAGCGGTTAGGACGGCTGGGGCGGGTGCCACGGCTAAGCGTCTTTTGCGCGGGCGTGCGGGTGCGGATTTCCGCCAAACACGGCCGCGCGAGCAAACAACGCTCGCTTAACCGTGGCACCCGGTCCGAATCTGCCCGCAAGGGCGACGCCATTGCAGGCCTCAAATCGCTCGAACCTTGCATCAGTTGTTCATCCTGTTATGATCCGTGCATGCGAGTCAGGGTGAAAATCGAGGGTCTGCGAGACGTAGCCACTGCCCAGGCGATCGCCGCCTTGGGGGCCGACGCCATAGGGCTGGTCCTGGCACCGTCGCCGCGGCGGGTCAGCATCGCACAGGCGGCGGCCATCGCTCAGGCTCTGCCGCCGTGGGTCAGCAGCGTTGGCGTCTTCGTCAACGCGCCGCTGCCCGAGGTCAACGCCGCGGCAGCCGATATAGGTCTGGACTACGTGCAGCTTCACGGCGATGAGACGCCCGAGTTTGCGTCTGCGGTGGCCGCAAGGGTCATCAAGGCCTTTCGCATTCGCGATGAGCGATGGGCCGACGAGGTCAGCAAGTGGGTAGGGGGGTACTCAGGTCAAAACCTCCGCGCGGTTCTCCTGGACGCCTACGACCCCGCCGCCCGGGGCGGCACGGGACGACGCTTTAACTGGCAGTGGATCTCCGACGCCCGCGCGGCCGGCCTGTTGGCAAGCCTCCCGCCGATCATCCTCGCCGGCGGACTGGACCCAGCCTGCGTCGCCGACGCCATCAAGCATGTCCAGCCCTGGGGTGTCGATGTCGCCAGCGGGGTGGAATCCGCCCCCGGCGTCAAGGACATGGACAAGGTCAAGGCGTTCATTACAGCCGCCGGAGTATAGCGCAGTCTGACGTTCCCACGTCGCAAAAGACAAGCCGGCATTCAAGTCCTTCAAGGCCTGAATGCCGGCTTGTCTTTAAGCGTCGTTCGCTATTCTACTGGTTGCCCTGGCTGGCCAGGTATAGCACGGCCATGCGGATTGCCAAGCCGTTGGTGACTTGCTGGAGGATACAGCTATTTGGGCCGTCGGCTACCTCGCTGGTGAGTTCTACGCCGCGGTTGATTGGGCCCGGGTGCATGACAAGGACATCGGGCTTACATTTCTTCAGTCGCTGGGCGTTCAGGCCATACAGGCGGCTGTACTCGCGGACGGAGGGGAAGAGGTTGGAGCTGAACCGCTCGAACTGGATGCGGAGCATGTTGATGACGTCCACCTCGCCCAGGATATCGTCGAGATTGTTGCTGATCTCGCAGCCCATGGACTTGATGGCCGATGGCACCAGTGTCGGCGGGCCCACGACGATGACCTCGGCTCCCAGCTTGCGGAGGCCCAGGATATTGGACCGGGCGACGCGGCTGTGGGCAATGTCACCGACGATGGCGACCTTGAGCCCCTCGACGCGCCCGAGGCGCTGGCGGATCGTGAAGATGTCCAGGAGGGCCTGCGTGGGGTGTTCGTGCTGGCCGTCGCCGGCATTGACAATGCTGCTCTTGACCTGCCTGGCCAGCATATGCGGGGCGCCGCTCTGGCCGTGACGGACGACGAAGATGTCCACGCCCATCGCCTCGATGTTGCGGACCGTGTCCAGCGTGGTCTCGCCTTTGGTAACGCTCGAGCCACGACTGGTGAACAGCAGCGTGTCGGCGCCCAGGCGGCTGGCAGCAAGCTCAAAGCTCATCCGTGTGCGGGTGGAGTCTTCGAAAAACAACAGCGCCACCACTTTGCCCCGCAGCGTGGGCAGCTTCTTGATGGAACGCGTGGAGACTTCCTTGAAGCTCTCTGCCGTGTCCAGGATGTGCACGATCTCCTGCGCGGACAGTTCATCCAGGCCCAGCAGATCCTTGCGTGTCCAGACGAAGCCTTCGTCCGACACGGGCGCAGCCGGCATCGGCGCAGCCTGGATGGCGGCGGGGGCGCTAGCGCTCATGCGGGCTGCGCGGCTAGTCTTGCTTGATGAGGAAGACACCTTCTTCGCCATCGGATTCCTTCAATTTAACCTGGACTCGGGAGTCACTTGGGGCGTTGACTTTTTTGCCAACCATGTCGGCGGCGATGGGCAGTTCGTGCCCGCCGCGATCGACCAGCACGGCCAGGCGGATTGCCCGTGGGCGGCCGAAGTCGTGGATAGCGTCGAGGGCGGCGCGCACGCTCCGCCCGGTATGCAGTACGTCGTCGACCAGCAGGACCCAGGCGTTGTCGAGGTCGAAGTTAATCTCGGTGGCCCGCACCAGCGGCGCCCCGCGGTGTCGCGACAGGTCGTCGCGGTAGAACGTGATGTCCAGCACGCCAAAGTTCACCGCCACGTCGGGACGGTCGGCCGACAGACGCTCGACCAGCCTGCGGGCCAGCGTCTCGCCGCGCGTGCGAATTCCGATCACCGCCAGGGGCGGCTCGTCGGGCAATTGGTCAAGCACGGCCTGGTATAACCGGTCCAAGGCCTCGGTGACCTGTTCTGACGAGAGTATCTTTTTCATGGTGGGCATTCGCTTGGGGCAAATCGTACTGTCAACTTAGGAGGTGGGCAAGATTTATTCGCCTGATCTGGCCTGAATGCCGGATCAGGAACAGCAGTCGGCTTTGCCGGCGAAAATCGATTCAGGAACGCGATGGCATGACTCGCTCCGATTCAGGCACCGTGAGCACGGTCATCTGTCATTGCATGCAAGGGTGGCTCTTGCCATGCGTTCGCTCCCCCAGGATAAACCCACGTGCCTGTGAAAGCGACTGACGTGCTTGGACCAAAGAACATTCGTGAATCGTGAGCATTATACGAACTGTTAAAGGGTTGCATTTCTAGCTTTCAGTATCGCTTGGTCCGGCGGGCTTCGCTCGAGCCCGCGCGGAATTACGAACAGCCGCCACGGCCGTCGTGACGGGTTCGCTTGGCGGAGCACACTTCCTTGGAGGAGTTATGAAGAAGTCAATCGTTTGTGCATTGGCTGTCTTGGCGTTCATGGCCGTGGTCTCGCCAGCATCGGCGTCGTTGGTGTCGTTCACGGATACCACCCAATTGGACAATACCGGGGCCAGTGCTCCCGACGCGTACGCCGTCCGTTTCGGTGCTTATGAGACAGATGCATTGACCGTTAACGGGATTACCTTCCACGGTTGGAATTTCTCCCCCAACCCCGGTTCGCCTTGGCCTGATTCGACTCTGCCCAACAACGGCATCCGCGCCACTCTCGTCAATCAGGGCGGCGCTAACGGCTTCAACGATGTTAATGTTCACATGACCGGGCCGGACGCAGCCAATATGGATACCATCATCGGAAATTGGCGCTACTTCGGCTGGGATGTCACATTCAATGGCCTGACCCCTGGCCAGTCGTATAAGTACCAGATGGTCGGTGCGGACATGGGCGGTTGGACAGGTCATGGCGCCGCCAACTTCAGCCTGTCTATCGTTGGCAACGGCACGACCCTCGCCAGCGACCTGGACCAGAAACTGGGCACCGGCAATTACCTGTATACGACCACTTTCGTGGCCAATACGGATACGGTGACGATCCAGATGCGCAATTCCCCCAACCTGAGTTGGTACGCTGCAGCCAGCGCCTTGTCTGTCACGCCATGTGCAGCTCCCGAGCCGGCAACGATGACCCTGCTGACCCTGGGCGGCCTGGGCGCCTTGATCCGCCGTCGCAAGTAAAGTCCAAGAGCTGCTGCCGGGCATGTAACGTCCAGGCAATAGTCAAAACGGCCTCTGCCCCCTCGCGGGACGGAGGCCGTTTTCAATTGAAGACTCAGTAACCGCCAAATAGGCGTGAAGGCGGGAGTCTTCCAAGAATCAGGGCCTCTGCAGGGCAATCGATTTCTCTCGATGCTTGGCATGTTCGGGCTAGCGCGAATTGGTGTGGGCTCTTTGCTTGCATTATCCAGTGACGGACATCGGGGATTGTTGTATCGAAAAACTTGCTGCGATGGCGGCTGAATGTGCGGAAACAAGGATTAGCACCGCTTGCGCAAGACGCGCTGGGGGAAAAGACGCAGATGCGGCTGCGCCGCTGATCACTCAACCAACGCCTTGACGGGGCAAGATCTTCACGGTGGCATCAAGACGAAGGCCAAAGCCTGCAGTTCCAGACCACGATATCTGCTCAAGCGATCACCGGCAGCTACTTGCGGTTGCCCCTGCGCACGAAGCAGCATGTAAACGTTTACATGCGGTCAATAAAGAACCGTGGTGCCTGAAGATGTCACTGGTGTATATTTACAAGACACCCATATTTAGTTAGCATACTAATCGTAGAGGATCATCTCAATTAGCACTGCAGTTCGCTGTGCCAACAGGCTTTTGCTCGAGTCGGGTTGGCGTCAGAGCCGTCGTCACGATTGGCGTGGTGCGGTCCATTTGAGAGCAACTTTTTGGAGGAGAATGTAATGAAAAAGGCGATCATTTCTTTGTTGGCTGTTCTAGCTTTGGTGGCCATCGTCGCGCCGGCGTCGGCAACGCTCACTACGTTGACTAACGTCTCCCAGCTGGACTACAGCGGTATTACACTGAACGAGCGCGGAAACCCAGTGGGTGGCTACTGCCTCAACCTTGGGTCTGCTTTTGCCACAAGCGTTCGTGGTATGTCCTTCCGGAACCTTGCGCCAGAGTCCAATTGCACCGTTGAGGGCGCGAGTGTTACTGGTACAAAGGGTAACCCAAGCTACTACGGAAGCGTGTACTCTGTTGGCCCTGACGCTACGACGGTCTGGTCTGAAGGCTGGAAAATGAACGTCATCGTTGGGAACGAGTATTTTGGCGGCACTTATACGTTTGATGTAACCGCCGGCCAGCAATACAGGCTCCAGATGATGGGCGTCCCCGTTGCGGGTCCTGCTACCTTCGATGTCAATGTGGCTGGCGCAGTAGAGAATATTTCGCTTGCTGGCGGTTCTGATGTCTACCTCTACACCAAGACCTTCACGGCCACCGGCCCCACCGCGGCCATCAACGTCGGCGACACCGGTATGGTCGGCTCCATTATCCTCACCCCGATTCCCGAGCCGGCCACGATGAGCCTGCTGGCCCTGGGCGGCGTGAGCGCCCTGATCCGCCGTCGTAAGTAAGACCAAAGACTTCTGGGCCCAAAAAGGCCTGACCGGATGCACAGACAGCCTCCATCCCTTACGGGTTGGAGGCTGTTTCAAGATACTGAAGAAGAAGCCAGAGAATAAACCTTTATCTAGAGGCTCTCCCATCGCTTCTTCTTATCGGTCAAGAGCACTCGCCGGAATTGTGGCCACGGTTGGGGTGTCATGGAGACGCAGCCACGCCTATCGAAGATGCGATTGCCGCGTTACGCGTGGTATCGCCCCTTGTGCGTCTAGAACACGGCGGGTATAGTACGCCCGGTTTGTGTCTCTCTCGCCGCGGGCCAAGGTGCCCGCACGGTTTACGCCAATGACACGAAATCTCGCGCTTTTGGTGATTGTTGCGGGGGCAGTGGCCCTTGCTGGCCCGCTTTGTGCGCAGGAGATGGAGTGGGTCAACGGCAAGTGGGTGGTCGCAGCGCCGCCGGTGCGTGGGACCCCCGCGGGCGAGCTGGCGCTCATTCGCCAATACGCCGATCGCCACCAGAGCAGTGCCGTAATCAGCACCGCCGAACGGTTCCTCAAGGACTATCCCGGCCAGGCGGGCTCCGAAGAGGTCATGCTGCTGGCCGGCGAGGCGGAGATACAACGCGGACACTACTGGCAGGCCTATGGCTGGTTCGAGAAGCAATTGGACGCCTATGGTGCCGGCGAGTTCTCTCAGCGAGCTCTCCAACGCGAGTTCGACGTGGCCGAGGCCTTCCTGGCTGGCAAGAAACGCATCGTGTGGGGCTTCATCTACCTGCCCGCCAAGGATGAGGGTCTGGATATCCTCATCAAGATCGTCGATCGGGCTCCGGGATCGAACCTGGCCGAGAAGGCCATGATGCGAGTCGCCGATTACCACTTTGCCCAGCGTGAGTACGCCGATGCAGCCGAGGCATACGACCGTTACCAGCAACTATTCAAGACCTCTCCGCGCATGCCGTATGTTATGCATCGGGCCGCGTTGGCGACGCTGGGCACGTTCCTGAGTACCGACAACGACGAGGTCCCCCTCATCGACGCCGAACAACGCTTCCTGATCTTCAAGAGCCGCTATCCCAAGGAAGCCCAGGCCGCTGAGGTGGACAACATCCTCACGCTGATCCACAATCTCCGCGGCGAGAAGCTTTGCGAGATCGGTGTTTATTACCAAAAGGTGAAGCGGCCGCAGGCGGCGGCGTTCTACTTTAACTTGGTTACTGAGGACTTTGGCGACACCCAGTGGGGTGGCTTGGCAAAGACCCAACTTCAGATGTTGGGCGATGTTAAGCCGGTGGCTCCCCAGGGCAGGCCTGTTGCGCCGCCCCGGCGTCGACCAGCCGCGGCGACGCAGCCAGCCGTCGGCCCGGTCACCACGCAGCCGACTACGTCTGCGGCGTCGCAGCCGACAACCGCGAAGGCCCCCGAACCTGAGACCGAGTGGATAGAGGACCTGGTGCCGCATAAGGCAGTCACGACCAGGCCTGCAACACGGCCGGCCACCAGGCCGACGCCTAAGCCGCACCCGCTGCCAAAGACGCTGCCCGCGACGGCACCCATCAAGCTGCCGACCACCGGGCCGGTCTCATGGGAAACAGTCCACCAAGCCGCTACCAAAGCTGTTGAGGAAGCAATGACCCAGGCTGCCAAGAACGATCCAACCACGGCACCGGCCTCCCAAAAGGCTAAGCAGAAATGAGTGCGGCGTTCGGCATCCGGCATGGCATTCGGCATTCGGGATTCGGCATTCGAAAGAGGGCGTAATGGATGCTCAAAGGGATGACTGGACCGAGCATAGAAGTGAGGTCAGGAACTTCTTCGACCTGACGGCATGGCAGAAAGCAAGGAGCCTGGCCAAGAGCATCTATGAGGTTACAAGAATGATGCCGCGTGAAGAGGCGTACGGGTTGACGTCGCAGGTTAGACGTGCAGCGGTCTCAATCCCCTCCAACATTGCCGAGGGGTACGGTCGCGGAACAACAAAGGACTACTTACATTTTTTGCGTACCGCGCGTGGCAGCGCATATGAAGTGCAAACGCAACTTATTCTGATTGAGGACCTGGGTTTTCTTCCAGATGCTGTGGTCAAGCCAATAATTGTTGAGGCACAGCGGTGTTCCCAAGTGTTGGCCGCCCTGATTCGAAGCGTGGATCAGAATCCACAAGCCGGGTAAGGTATTCCTCACCGAATGCCGAATCCCGAATGCCGAAGCGACGGTATGGCAAAGCAACGAGGCAAGCTAGAATGCCAAGAATATACCTTTATCCGATTGTGATCCTGCCGCTGCTGGCCACCATCCTGGGTGGATGCGGGTACACGATGGACAGCCCGTTCCCCGACGACGTCCAGACGGTCAATGTGCCGATCTTTACGCGCGGCAAGGACGTCTTCCGCCGCGATATCGAGTTTAGTCTCACCGAGGCCGTCATCAAGCGGCTGCAGTTGGATACTCCTTATCGCCTGGCTGACCGTCAGACTGCCGACACGGAGCTCAAGGGCGAGATCAAGGAGATCGAGCAGCAGGTCCTGGACTACGATCCCGACACGGGCGTGCCTCGCGAGATCGCCGCGACCTTCACGATCTCCTTTGTCTGGCGCGACCTGCGAACTGGCGAAGACCGGGTCAAACGCGACAACGTGAAGTTCATGGTGACATACATCCCACATGAGCCGTTTGACGAGACTTTCTTCCAGGGGCAGGAAGAGGCCGTCAACCTGGTTGCCAAGCGGATCGTAGAACAGCTTGAGACCGATACGTTCGGTCGCTGAATCATCATCCTGACGCCGCATGGTTCCTGTGGGGCAATAGACGGTTAGTTTTTGTTTTCCCCCGCCACGCGACGGCCGGCGTAGTAAGATAATGTGAGGCCAGCGTTAACATGACCGCTGACCGGGGGTTCCCTGGCCAGCGGCGATATAAGGTAGACATGAGCAACCAAATGCCCGAAAAGCCCGATCGTGGGCCAATGCCCCCACAAGTCCCCAACCGTTTTCGGTCTTACATGGGGTGGATTATCCTCATCGCGATGGCGGTGGTAGTGCTGGGACTCTGGGGCCGCGAAGGTGACCGACGAAAGATCTCCGCCACGGAGTTCTGGACCGCCATCCATAACCGCAGCCTGAAGTCCGACAGCCAACTGAAGATCAAGGAAGACGAGATCGAGGGCACGGTAGACTCCGGGAAGATGACCGGGACGGACGCGGGCACCAATCCAAAGTTCGTGGTCGTCTACCCCCGCGCCGATCGCGGCGATACCTTCGACAAGGATCTGCGGGACGCGCTGGCGGCGGCGGGCCTGACTAACGTGAAGGTCGAATACCAGGCCGACAGCTGGGTCCAGGGCATCGTGACACAGTTCATCATCCTTATCGTCGGGTTCCTGGTGATCTGGTTCCTGGTCTTCAGGCGTCTTGGCGCTGCCGGCGGTGGCGGCGGATTCCTGGGCAACTTCGGGCGCAGCCGGCACCGGTTGGCGACCAAGGAGCACAGCAAGATTACGTTCGCGGACGTGGCTGGCATCCAGGAGGCCAAGGACGAGGTCGGCGAGATTATCGAATTCCTGAAAAACCCGCGGAAGTTCCAGCGGCTGGGTGGGCGGATTCCCCGCGGCGTGCTGCTGGTGGGCGAGCCAGGCTGCGGCAAGACGCTTCTGGCCAAGGCCATTGCCGGCGAGGCCGAGGTGCCGTTCTTCAGCATAAGCGGCAGCGATTTTGTCGAGATGTTCGTCGGCGTCGGCGCCAGCCGTGTGCGCGACCTGTTCAAGCAGGCCAAGGAATCGGCCCCGTGCATTATCTTCCTGGACGAGATCGACGCAGTTGGTCGACGTCGCGGGATGGGCTTCAATGGCGGCGGGCACGACGAGCGCGAGCAGACGCTCAACGCAATCCTCGTGGAGATGGACGGCTTTGACAGTTCCGACCAGGTGATCGTCATCGCGGCCACCAACCGTGCGGACATCCTGGACCCGGCCTTGACTCGCCCGGGACGGTTCGATCGCCAGATCGACGTGCCGTTACCGGACGTCGAGGGTCGCCTGCAGATCCTCAAGATATACTTGGCCAAGATCAAGACAGGCCCGGACGTTGACGCAACGCGTCTGGCCCGTGGCACGCCGATGTTCAGCGGTGCGGACCTTGAGGCTATGGTCAACGAAGCCGCCATCGCGGCCACCATGACCAACAAGGAATTTGTCGAAATGGCGGACCTGGAAGAGGCCCGCGACAAGGTCCGCTGGGGCCGGGCTCGCAAGAGCCGCGTCATCGATGAGCAGGAGAGGGAAATCACCGCCTATCACGAGGCCGGCCATGCCCTGGTGCAAGTGATGACCAAGGGTGCCGACCCGCTACACAAGGTGTCGATCATCCCGCGCGGACAGATGGGCGGGGCGACGTTCAGCCTGCCCGAGAAGGATCGCTACCTTTACACCCGTACCTACTGCCTGGCGCTTCTGCGGGTGGCCCTGGGCGGTCGGTTGGCGGAGAAGATCTTCTGCAACGATATCTCCAGCGGTGCCTCCAGCGACATCACGCAGGTGACTGAGATCTCCCGCCGCATGGTGCTGGACTGGGGCATGAGCGACAAGCTCGGCACGATCCGCTTCAGCCCCGACGAACGGCGCTACATGATGGACGGCGGGGCGAAGGATTACTCCGACGCCACGGCTGAGATTATCGACCAGGAGATAAAGGCGATCGTCGATCGGGCGTACAACGAGACCGAGCAACTGCTGACTGAAAACAGCGATAAGCTCAAGTCGCTGGCCGAGGCCCTGATCAAGTACGAGACTCTCACGGCGGATGACGTCAACCGCGTGCTGGAAGGCAAAGGTCTTGACCGCCCGACGGTAGGCGACCTCCTGGACCGCGAAGAACTGCGCCCTGCCGGCAAGGGCGTAACAATCTCCCCGCCGCCAGTCCAGGACACCCCCGGCGATGGCGTCCCGCAGATGGGATGATAGTCGAGTAACCGCCGACGGGTTCAAACGACGCAAAAAGGCAAGCCCGCCCGCATGTCCAGCAGGACGTGGGGGCGGGCTTGCTTTTGGCATCGGTCAAATTCTCTTGCTTCAAGAGGCCCGGAATATACGATAAGAGCCTATGAGTGCCACTGAAAGCCGGGAATTGACCTTCAGCTTCATCTGCCCTGTGTACAACGAGCAGGAGGGGCTGGAGATGTTTCATAATCGCCTGACGGCGGTTGCGGCCAAGCTTGGCGAACCGTACGAGGTAATCTACGTCAATGACGGTTCCGCAGACGAGTCCGCCGCCGTTGTTCGGCGCATCCAGGCCGTTGACAAGAACGTCAAGTACGTCGAGTTCTCGCGGAATTTCGGGCACCAGATCGCCGTGACCGCCGGGTACGACTACGCGAGCGGCAGAGCGGTGATCTCCCTGGACAGCGATTGCCAGCATCCCCCTGAGCTGATCACGGACCTTGTAGCCCGCTGGCGAGAAGGGTTCGAGGTCGTCTACACCGTCCGCAAGGACACCGAGGGTATAAGTCCCATTCGCCGCGGAATCGGGCGGATGGTCTACCGCTGCATCCGCTGGGCCAGCGGCAACGAGCTGACCGACCAGGCGGACTTCCGCCTGATGGACCGCAAGGCCGTCGATGCCCTGCTGCGAACCCGCGAGCAGGCCCGCTTCGTCCGCGGCCTGGTGCACTGGATCGGCTTCAGGCAGATCGCCGTGCCCTACACGGCTGAAAAACGCACCACTGGCCGAAGCAACTATTCGTTCAAGCAGTTGGTGAACATGTCCACAGCGGGCATGTACAACTTCAGTCATCGCCCGCTGCGGGCAGCCCCGGCGATTGGTGCGCTGCTGCTGTTAGTGGCTGTTATATACGCAGGCGCGGCGGTGGTGCTTGGTGTCATGGGTCGCGGCCCGGGCCCGATGATGCACCTTGCGATGGGCATCGTGGCGCTGTTTGGCATGCAGTTTTTAATGCTGGGCCTGATGGGCGAGTACGTCGCGCGGATCTTCGACGAGGCCAAGAATCGCCCGCTTTACATCGTCCGCGAGACGACGGGTTTCCCCAGCCCCGAAAAGCCCCAGGCCGTTGCAGTCCCGGGCCAGGTGATCCAGGACAAGACACAGCAGCGGCGGTTTGTGCTGTATACGTGAAGAAGCCACATAGCCACCAGCGACATGGCCAGATAGCCAGTGCAGTTGCTGTAGGCGTTGTGTGGTAATACTGCTTATGTGATGTACCAAGGCATACGGCAGGCCTGACAGGCTTGTCGTTTTCGCTATAGAGGTTCCTGCCTAGCCAGTTCTGGAAGACTGGCAAGCGCCACGAGGTCCTACGTCGCTACGTGGCTGCGTTACTATGTGGCTGCTTTAGTAGAGGTTCAACGATGTCCGTCGAAAAGCTTCCTGTGCATATTTTTGTCGATAATAACCAGGCCAGCATCGCCGTCGCGCAGCGAATCGCCACGTTGATTCGTACGCGGGCCAAGCAGGGCAAAAAGGCCGTCCTGGGTCTGGCCACCGGCCATACGCCCATCAACGTCTATCGCGAGCTGATCCGCATGCACCGCGAGGAGAACCTCAGCCTTGCCAACGTGGTGACGTTCAACCTGGACGAGTACTGGCCCATCGACCCCACTGCTATCCAGTCCTACCAAAAGTGGATGCACGAGAATCTCTTCAAGCACGTGAATGTTCCGGCCGAGAACATCCACATTCCCTCGGGCCAGGTGAGCGAGAAGGATGTAGTAGAACACTGCCGGCAGTACGACCAGGCGATCAAGGATGCCGGCGGGATCGACATACAAATCCTTGGCATCGGTCGCAGCGGACATGTTGGCTTCAACGAGCCGGGCTCATCGCGCGACAGCCGCACACGGCGCGTCCGCCTGGACCGTGTTACGCGCAGCGACGCCGCGAGCGACTTCTTTGGCGAGGAGCACGTGCCTGACATGGCCATCTCGATGGGGGTTGGAACCATCCTGGAGGCCCGCGAGATCTGCCTGCTGGCGTTCGGAGAGCACAAGGCGCCGATCATCCGTCGCAGCGTGGAGGGCGAGGTCAGCGCCCAGGTCGCCGCCAGCTTCCTGCAGGAACACCCCAACGCCGGCGTCTATGTCGACGATGCCGCCGCACAGGACCTGACCCGCATCGCCTCGCCGTGGCTGGTTGGCCCCTGCCAATGGGACGATCTGCTGAAGTCGCAAGCCGTGATCTGGCTTGCCAAGAAGATGCAAAAGCCCATCCTCAAGCTCACCGAGGAGGACTATGTCGAAAACGGCCTGGGCGAGCTCGGCGGGCACGGTAAGAGCTACAACCTCAACATCGAGATCTTCCGCCACCTGATGCGGACCATCAGCGGCTGGCCCGCAGGCAAGGAAGGCCATCGCCGCGTGCTGATCCTCTCGCC
>Ga0265339_10002712_pt1 | contig 12589 bp, 9 predicted proteins | sample 4CB219metaG_FD_202085 | JGI IMG/M metagenome (GOLD analysis project Ga0265339, IMG submission 202085) | Rhizosphere microbial communities from Carex aquatilis grown in University of Washington, Seatle, WA, United States - 4-CB2-19 metaG | ecosystem: Host-associated > Plants > Roots > Rhizosphere...
TCAAGAAACTGAAGCAGGGAGGACTGACCATCCTTCTGGTCGAGCAAAACGTCCACCTCGCTCTCGCCGTCAGCGATTATGCGTATGTCGTTGCCGAGGGCCGCGTCTTCACCGAAGGCCCGCCCTCCCGGTTGAAGGCGATGCCGGAAATCCGTCGGGCCTATCTCGGTTTGTGACGGTCGATGTGTCTGCGACGCGGAGCGCGGCAAGGCCGGTGGCGGATTCTCGCTCTCGCCATGCGGTCAGCCCCTTGGAACGCCAAGCTCCAAGGAGCGCAATCACGCCTGCAAGCTCAACAGCCGCCGGTGCACTTGCCCTGGGTGTCGAAATCCATGGTCTTGCCGCTCAACGGCAGATACACGGGGACATGGACCGCCGCCTTGAAGGCCGCTGTCTTTGTGTTCGGCAGCAACTTGCCGCCTTTGGTGGCCGCCTCATTGGCGTGCGAGGCAATCACGGCGTTCGGCTTGACCATGTCGTTGATCACGTAGGCTGCTTCGGTGGGACCGGTCGTGAAGACGTCGCCAATATTCAAGACGGCCAATTTGGCATGGAATTCACCTCGGACGACGCGGTCCTGATCCGCTATCACGCCGGTATCGCCTGAGAGATAGGCGACAAGTCCGTTGGAAAAGCGCAGCACATAGCCGCCCGGCGGCCCGACATAGGCGGTCAGGCCGTTAGCCTGCATCTGCTTGGCCAGGTCGCCGCTGAGAAAAGCGGCATTGATGCCGTTGGTGTGCGCCGCCGGCACGCTCCAGATGGATACGCCCCCAAGCTTGCTCATGGCGCCGAACCGGAGCGTAACCACTTGGTCCTTATCGCCGCCTGCCGCCGGAATTCTCGTCGCAAACCAGCTGTTCATCTCGCCGCCTACGAAGAATTTCGCTTTCTTCGCGACCACGATTTTTTCCGTGTTCGAACTCGGCGTATCCTTGACGTCGAATTTCGGTTGGCCGCATTCGCCGGCGTTCGCGGTTGCCGAATGCACGTCGCCCAGATGATCGACATGGACGTGGCTGAGCAACACGCCGTCGATCTTCCCGAGCCGCGGGTCGTCGGGCCCGCGCACAGTGCGCCCTGCATCGTAGAGAATCCGCGTGCCGTCGGGATCCTCGAAGATCAGCGCGCGGTCAAGAGCGCAGAACTCTCCGTCGTGGCTGCCGAGCGGCGTGATCTTCACATCGGCCGACAAGGCCGGCTGAACGGTCAGGCCGATCAGCCCGGCTATTGCCGTCAGAAGCAAGGCTATCCGTGTCATGATTTTCCCCTCCAGTCTTGATTCGACGAATTCAAGAGGTCTTGGTTCAAAAGGTCCCGGCACCGGCGAGCAGCGCAAATTCAACCACAGGCCATGCCGTAAGAGCACTGAACTAAAGACGCATGGTTGCCTGCGGTCGATTCGGCGAACCCAATGCAGGCCCCACCACCAAAGAGCCGGCATAAGTTGCACGGTCGCGTACCGCTCGCACGCGCTGGGCGAGCCGCTCACACCACCGTCATCTCGCGCCTGAGATCGGCAGCGAAGATGGCCTTCGGGATCAGGGCATGAACGCCGCGCACGATGTCGACCACCTGCGTCACGCGGAAGCTCACGCAGACGCTGCACAGGGCGTAGGCATCCAGCTCGCTGATCTTCGCCCGCGTCGCCAGAAACTTGATCGCATTGCGCGCAGCAAGCGTCATCGCCGCGTTCAGGTCCTTGTCGAGCCCGATGATGATCCAATGTGTGTCGGTCTCCGCCACCGGCCAGGCCATGTTCTTCTGCTTATGGAGGATGACCTGGATGCGCAGATCCTTCATCCGCGTCTCCAGCGCGCAGAGCGAGATCTCGCCGTCGCCCTGCACTGCGTGGCTGTCGCCCGTATAGATGAGTGCGCCCGGTTTCCACACCGGGATGTAGAGCGTCGAGCCTTCGGAGAGCTCGTTGAGATCGAGATTGCCAGCGTGCGGGCCCGGAGGCACCGAGCTGGTCACGCCGGGGCTCAAGGGCGGGAAAAAGCCGTCGGGCGGCGCGACGCCCAAGGTGCCCTGGAACGGTTTCAACGGAACGCTGATGTTGGGCATAAACTTGCCCGTCATGGCGCCAAGGTCGAGATCGACGTACTTGACCTGCCCCTGCGCATAGTCCTGCGGCAGCAGCCCCGTGCCGAGCGATCCCGGATTGTTGAACACCGCGCCCCATTCGTAGGGACGGATCGACTGGTATCGCACTTCCAGCACGTCGCCCGGTTCGGCGCGGTTCACGGCGATCGGTCCGATGATCGAATGCGGCCCCCGGCCGGGATTGCTCACGCGCAACTGCGCCAGGGTATCGATCGGCACGCCCGGCTGCATTTCGTTCAAAAAATGCGACCAGGTATCGGGGAAGCTGATGACGTCGCCCGACTCGATGGTGAGAATGGGCGGCAGGGTGGCGTCGAATACGCCGAGCCGGACCGTTTCCTTGGTGGAGGGAACCACGTGCACGCGACCGTCAGGCTGGGAACGGCCTGCAGAGCCTGCGCCGGGCTGCTGGGCCCGTGCAAGGCTCGCGAACCACGGCTCGACAGCGGCCAGCACACCCATAAAGCTGCTCGCTTGCAGGAATTTCCGGCGCCAGCGGCCGCGGGCCGACAGGTAGCCGTCAAAAATCCCCTGATCGACGCGATCCATATGAAGGAGGCGATCCGAGGCGCGGTTGTCGAAGGCAGCGTCCTTGATATCCTCGCGGACGATACCGGTTCCCTTTTCGTCGCCGCAGCCGAACAGGTTGGCGCAAGCGTGATGGTGGACGTGAGCGTCTTGATGAACGTGAGCGTGTTGGTGTGCGTGCTCGAGCTCTGGCATGATGACCCTCCCGATAGAGTGCCCGATGCTGCAGGTTCGCGCCGTCAGCAAACTCCCGCCAAGCTGTTCCGTCAATGCAATGCTGAAGCGCGATGGTTCTGGGTTGAACCGCCGTCGCAGCTTAGATCAGCGAATGCAACGCCTTGACCGCGGCTTCGCGGCTCTCGACAGGAACAAATAGATTGACCGAATGCGGTGACGACACATACTTGTCGGCAATGATGCCGTGACGTTGCAGAATCTGAACCGCCCTGAACGGCAGGTCCGAGGACACGCCGCCGAAGCAGGTGAGGCTCACCGAACTGAGAGTCTCACGCTGTTTGCGCAAGTCTTTGCTCTTTTCCAGCGTACGCAGCAGAGTATCGAGCGATTCCGGATCGCAGGTCATCATGATGCGGGTCTTTCCGGCGCTGAAAGCCGAGGCGAGGAGTTGCGGCCAGGGCAGGCCGTTTTGCTTGAGGTGCAGCGCAAATCTCTCGAAACCCTGATTGAGATCCGTCGAATCGATCTCCACGTGCTCGATGCGAGCCATCGAATTGACGGCCAGAATCTTTCCGTTTTCCATTCCCACCACCTCGTTCATGACCTGCGTGCTGGATTCGGCGGCACCCATTTTTTTCAGAACCAAAGGCACTTTCCGGCTTTGCGCCAGCTCCACGCTGCGAAAATGCAAAACCTTGGCGCCCCAAAAACACATTTCGGATAACGAGGCAAAATCAAGCTGACGCAAGGGTTTTGCATTCGCCACGATGCGCGGATCGGCCGAGCAAATTCCGTCGACCTCCTTGATGATCTCGCAGCACTCGGCTTGCAGCGCCGCGGCCATGGCGACCGCGGTGGTGTCGCTGCCGCCCCGGCCGAGCGTCGTAATTTCCTTGGTCACCGGATTGACGCCCTGAAAGCCCGCCAAGACCACGATGCGCCCGCGATCGAGCTCCTCGCGCACGCGAAATGGCCGCACATTCAGAATGCGCGCGGAGGAATGCGAATCGTCGGTCATCACTCCGGCCTGACTGCCGGTAAAACTGATTGCCGGCACGCCGAGATCGGACAGCGCCATGCTGATTAGCGCCATGCTGATGCGCTCGCCGGTGGTCAACAGCATATCGAGTTCACGACGATTGGGATGCGCGCTGACCTGATAGGCCATCTTGATCAGTTCGTCGGTGGTCTTACCCATCGCGGAGACGATCGCCACGACGCGATGGCCACGCTCATGCAAATTAGCAAGGGTGCTCGCGACCGCGCGGATCTTTGCCGGCGTTTCAAGGCAGACGCCGCCGTATTTTTGCACGATGATGCGGTTGTTGCCCATTCTGTCGACCGAAGTGACCACTGACAGCGGCCGGCTCGCAAGCCGCGAGACAATCGTAATCGTGTCCGCGCCGCTTGGACTGCAGGCCGAAGGCTCAGATGGTTCTCACCTTCGACGATCCTGCCGTTCTTCGGTGTTTCGCCGCGCCGTGACCGTCCCGCACAGCCAGCCGCTTATGCTTTTTCATATCCGATTCGGCGTGTTGAGTTTTGGTATCGCGGTGATGATCGGCATATTCCTGGCCGTCGATCGGCGCCACATGCGCGGGATCTCTATCAAGATACGGTCGCCCGATACCAAGCTCCTTGTGCGCATCGATCCATTTCCAGAGGGTTTCACTGGAAGCCCATCGCTGATCCCGTGTCTTGCCTTCGACGCTCACCACGTCGGCCGCAAGTCCGTGGCCGTAGCCGCCACGGAAGCTCCCGCCATGATACGACCTGTCGGTCGCCGCCTTCAGGCCGCTTGCGAGCGATTGCCGGTAGTCGTCGCGGAACGCGCTGGTGATGCCCGGCGACAGCCCGGCCTCATCCGCCGCGCGAAGCGCATGAAAGAGCTTCAGCTTGAAGCCGCGGTCCATGCCCCCGATCACGTAGTCCATCATCGGCATGCCGGCTCTTGCCGCCGCCTTCGGGTCCTTCCACGTGAAATCCTCATCGACGAGCTTGGTAAAGCTCCGCGTGACAGTCACCTTTTTGCCCTTCTTCCTGACTGTCACTTTTCTCCGCTCTTCCACCTTGATGCTGTCCTCCTTGGGCGTCCGCTGGTAGAGCGCCCACAAGTATCGATCGATGCAGCTGTCCGCTGCCAGGCAGTCGTCGGGAATTTCGACCGAGCTCACGGTCTGCCGCGTGTCATTGGGCGCCGGATCAGACGTGCTCGCCGTCGCCACCTGCACGGGTGGCGTTTCTGGCGGCGGCGTCTTCTGCGATGAATCGCCAGGTGCGGCCTCGACCGTCGATTCCGGCTCATCGGAGGCCACCGCCGTGTCGGTGGCAGGCCCCGGTACCGGTTCGGCGGCTGCCGCCACATCAGTACTGCGGACAGCGGCGTTGCCCATCGCAGTTGCCTGCGGCACGTCGGCGGGCTCGGCGTCGGCGGTGAGAGATGCGACGCGGCGGTCCACGATTGGCGCTGCGCCGGTGTTCGCGATGCCGGCAGAACCCAAGCCCGCGAGCCACGCCACAAGGCCCGCGAGAACGACCGTCAACGCCGCCACTGCCGCAAATCGCCGCGAGTCCATGATCGCAGCCTCCAAACACTCCACCAAGCATGCGTCGGCGCTGATTTTTCGGACACAATATGAGCGCGCAATGGCGGAAACTTCAGATGATCAATTTTCATAAGAAGTGTTGCCAGAATGCAACGTGCCGGATAGACACAGCGCGCTTTGCCGGCATTGGCCATTCCAATCTATGCAAGGCTTGGCCTGCTCCATTCCTTCCGCCCACGTGGATCCCAACAGAAATTTTCAGCCTGGCTCGGGTCGGGCGTTGGAGAAAATTCTAGCTAGTCAGTGAAAGAGAAATCATGGCGCGCAATATTCTGATCCTTGGAGCCTCGTACGGCTCATTGCTGGGGACAAAGCTGCTGATGGCGGGTCACAACGTGACCCTGGTTTGTCGGAAGAAGACTGCCGAACTCATCAATCGCGACGGTACCGAAGTTCGCATCAAGCTGCGTGACGAGGCGGTGCACCGTGCGATCTTGTCGCGCGACCTGCCCGGCACCCTGGAGGCGGTCACGCCCGCTGATGTCGACGTGTCCCGTTATGATCTGGTTGCCCTTGCCATGCAGGAGCCGCAATACACCAACCATACGGTCCGGGTTCTGATGGTCAAAATTGCCGAGGCGATGCTGCCTTGTCTTTCGATCATGAACATGCCGCCCTTGCCCTATCTCAAGCGAATCCCGGCATTGGCGACATGGACCTCGAGGAGGCCTACACCAATGCTCAGGTCTGGGAGCGCTTCAAGCCGGGACTGGTGACGCTCTGCTCACCTGATCCGCAGGCGTTCCGTCCGCCGGAAGAGGCGCCGAATGTCCTTCATGTCGGCCTGCCGACAAACTTCAAGGCAGCGATATTCACAGATGCGCAACACAACAAAGTGCTGCGGGAGCTGGAAGCGGACATCGACGCGGTGACGCTGGATGGCCATGACGTTCCGGTGAAGCTCAAAGTATTCGATTCGCTGTTCGTCCCTCTGGCCAAATGGTCGATGCTCTTGACCGGCAATTACCGCTGCATCACGCCGCACGAGCCGCAGTCGATCCGTGACGCCGTGCACAGTGATCTGAAGCTCTCGAAATCGATCTATGACCATGTGGACGCCGTCGCGCGGCGGCTGGGGGCCGATCCGAATGATCAGGTTCCTTTCGAGAAATATGCCAAAGCGGCGGAAAGCCTTCTCAAACCTTCCTCGGCGGCTCGCGCAGTGGCCAGTGGAGCGCCTTTCATCGAGCGGGTCGATCTGCTGGTGAAGCTGATCTCGCATCAGCTCGGCATGCCCAATGCCGAGATCGACCGCACGGTCGAGATCGTGGATCAGAAACTGAATGAGAGAATCGTGGCGGGCGGATCCGGCTCGTCGTGACATGCTCCGTCGCAGTTCGAGACTGGCGCGGCGACACGATTCCAAGGTGTAGCTTCCGTGAAACATGCAGTCTGTGCACGAGCCGGTGCGCCGACCGGCGAGAAAGCAAACGAAACGGGGGCAATCGGTCGACTGATCGGAAAATTACTCGACTGGGGTCGGCTCCTCTCGACCAGGTCGGGTCCAACCTCCGACGGCCGGCCGGGAGACAGGCGTCGGGGAGTTAGGCAATAAAGGCCAAAAGCCGGCTAATTCAGCATCAAGAAATGGCGGCAGGCGTGCGGCGACACCGTGTGACATTGTGCGGCTTTTGCATCAAGGCGCTGCCGGATAGAAGCTGATCTGCAACGACTTCGATCACGTATGTCATGAGTCTCTCCACCCCTTTCATCCGCCGTCCTGTCGCCACCACGCTGCTGTCACTCGGACTGGTGGTGGCCGGAGCCATCGCATTTTTCAAGCTGCCGGTCTCGCCGCTGCCCGATGTCGACATTCCGACCATTTCGGTGCAGGCGGTCTTGCCCGGCGCCAGTCCCGCGGACGTGGCCACCACGGTTGCAAGCCCGCTCGAGCGCCACCTCGGCCAGATCGCCGATGTCACGGAAATGACGTCGGCGAGCTCGCTTGGTGCCGCACGCATCAATCTGCAGTTCGACATCGATCGCGACATCAACGGCGCCGCGCGCGACGTGCAGGCGGCAATCAATGCAGCGCGCGCCGACCTGCCGACCAATCTGCGGAGCAACCCCACCTACCGCAAGTTCAATCCCGCCTCGGCGCCGATCCTCATCTACACCTTGACGTCGGATACGCTGCTGCCCGCCGAACTCTATGACGCCGCCTCGACCGTGCTCGCCCAGAAGCTGTCGCAGGTCGAGGGCGTCGGCGAAGTCTCCGTCAGCGGCGGATCGCTGCCCGCCGTGCGCGTCGAGCTGATCCCTCCGGCGCTCTACAAATACGGCATCGGCCTGGAGGATGTTCGCGCCGCGCTCGGCAGCGCCAATGCGCACAGCCCGAAGGGCGGCATCGACGTCGGCGGCCAGCGCTACCAGATCTATTCCAACGATCAGGCCAAGAAGGCGGAGGACTACAAGCCGCTGATCGTCGCCTACCGCAACGGCGCGCCGGTGCGCCTGACGGACATCGGCGAGGTCGTCGATTCCGTGGAAAACGTGCGTACGCTTGGCCTTTCCAACGGCAAGCCGGCGGTCATGATGATCGTGTACCGGCAACCGGGCGCCAACATCATCCAGATGGTCGATCACGTGAAGGCGCTGATGCCGCAGCTGCGGGCATCGGTCTCGCCCGCCATCGACATCAAGCTCGCGGTCGATCGCTCGAAGACGATCCGGGCGTCGTTGCGGGACGTCGAAATCACGCTTGTCATCGCCGTAGGCCTGGTGATTCTCGTGGTGTTCGCGTTCCTGCGCAACGCGCGCGCGACGCTGGTGCCGGTGGCGGCGGTATCGGTGTCGCTGGTCGCGACGTTCGCCGTCATGTATCTCTTGGGATACAGCCTCGACATCTTCTCCCTGATGGCGCTGACGGTCGCGACCGGATTCGTGGTGGACGACGCCATCGTCGTGCTGGAAAATATCACCCGCCACATGGATGCGGGAAAGTCGCGGCTGGATGCCACGCTGCTCGGCGCGCGCGAGGTCGGCTTTACCGTTCTGTCGATGAGCGTGTCATTGATCGCGGTCTTTGTCCCGATCCTGTTGATGGGCGGCCTGGTCGGTCGCCTGTTCCGCGAATTCGCCATGACGATCACGATTGCCATCGTGATCTCGCTGGTGGTCTCGCTGACGACGACGCCGATGATGTGCGCCGTGTTGCTGCGCGGAAATCGCGGCCAGCCGCACGGACCGATCTATCGGGTCAGCGAGCGCATCTTCGAGCTCATGTTGAACGGCTATCGGCGCTCGCTCGCCGTCGCGCTGCGTCATCCGCGCCTGGTGATGCTGATCCTGGTCGCGACGCTCGGCCTGAACTTCCATCTCTACAGGGTCGTTCCGAAGGGCTTCGTCCCGCAGCAGGATACCGGACTGTTGATCGGGTCGATCCAGGCCGATCAACATACCTCGTTTCAGCTGATGCAGCAGAAGCTCACGCAGTTCATCGATATCGTCAAAAGCGATCCGGCGGTCGATACCGCCGTCGGCTTCACCGGCGGCAGCGGTCCCGGCCCGGGCGGCTCGACGAACACCGGCACGGTGTTCGCATCGCTGAAACCGCTCAGTGAACGCAAATTGCCGGCCGATCAGGTGATCGGCCGGCTCCGGGGTGAACTGGCGGCCGTGGCGGGCGCCACCTTGTTCCTGCAGTCGATCGGCGATCTCGGCGCCGGAGGGCGTTCGGGCAATGCGGCGTATCAATACACGCTGCAAGGCCCGACGTTCGATGAACTGAACGAATGGACGCCAAAGCTCGTCGCCGCGCTTCAAACCGAGCCGGTTCTTGCCGATGTCAGCAGCGATCAGCAGAACAAGGCGCTGCAATCCAATCTGATCATCGATCGCGATACCGCCGCCCGCCTCGGAATTACGGTCGGCCAGATCGACAACACGCTCTATGATGCCTTCGGGCAGCGACAAGTCTCGACGATCTATGTCGCGCGCAACCAGTATCATGTGATCATGGAGGTTGCGCCTCCCTACTGGCAGGATCCGCAGACATTGAAGGAGGTCTATGTCAGCACCTCGGGCGGCCCCGCGAGCGGTTCACAAACGAGCAACGCGGTGGCCGGGACAGTCGCGACGCCCTCGCAGAAGATCTCGATCAGTTCGGTCGCGGCAAATGCGGTACGGAATCTCGCGACCAACTCGGTCGGCGCGACCGGCAAGGGAGCCTCATCGAGCGGAACGGCCGTCAGCACCAGCCCGGAGACGATGATTCCACTGTCCAGCGTCGCCCGGTTCGCACAGGGCGAGACGCCGCTGGTCGTCAACCATCAGGATCTTTTTGTCTCCAGCACCGTCTCCTTCAATCTCCCGCCGGGCGTCTCACTGAGCACGGCGGTCACGGCGATCGAGACGACCATGAGCCGGATCGGCATGCCCTCGAACATTCACGGTGAGTTTGCCGGCGCCGCCAAGATCTTTCAGCAATCGCTGGCGAGCGAGCCGTTTCTCATCGTCGCGGCGCTGGCGACCATCTACATCTCGCTCGGCATGCTTTACGAAAGCTACATTCACCCGCTCACGATCCTGTCCACCCTGCCCTCGGCCGGCGTCGGCGCGGTGCTGGCGCTGATGCTGTTTCACTCGGAATTCGACATCATCGCAATGATCGGGGTGATCCTCTTGATCGGCATCGTGAAGAAAAACGCCATCATGATGATCGACTTCGCGCTCGACGCCGAGCGTCAGCGCGGGCTGTCGTCGGCCGACGCCATCTACGAAGCGTGTCTGATGCGCTTCAGGCCCATCATGATGACCACCATGGCCGCCATGTTCGGCGCGCTGCCGCTGATGATCGGCTTGGGCGAGGGCAGCGAGTTTCGCCAGCCGCTGGGCATTGCCATCTTCGGCGGGCTGATCCTGAGCCAGATCCTGACGCTCTACACCACCCCGGTCGTCTATCTCTATCTCGACCGTGTCAGGCACTGGAGAAGGCGACGAAAGCGCCGCGCGTAGCGCTCCGTGATGAGGCGTCATCGTCGAACCCATTTTCGGTGAACAGAAGGCAGCCCGCACGACCGCTTCGCGTTGCGAGGCGTAATCCTTGATGCGGCCGATCACTTCGACACTCCCTGCAAAGGTGGACAGGAGCATCCCTTGCCGCGGGCCGCAAATTGTGGCTTTTGTTATCAGGCTGCGATCGGTGACTCAGAACAAATCGGCGCGGCTTTTCTGAAACGGGGAGGGACACGTGAATCGTTATATAAAATCCTGGATCAAAGCTGTTTCCTGCGCGCTTGGCCTTTTCGTCGCTCAGGCCGTCTTTGCTCCCTCATCCCACGCACAGATTGTCGCGCTCGGCGCCAGCGTCGTTCAAGGCTACGGCGTCTCTTCCGGCGAGGCCTTCCCCTCGCAGCTCGAGGCGATGCTTCGTGCCAAGGGCAAGACTTATTCCATCAGCAACCAGGGTATCTACGGGGATACGACGGCAGGCGTCATGGCCAGGCTCGACAGCGCCGTGCCCCAGGGCACCCGGATCGTCATCCTGCTGATCGGCGGGAACGACGTCCGCAAGGGCAAAACCTTCGCGGAGGCAAGAGCCGGCATGAACGAGATCATCGCGCGGCTGAAAGCGCGACACATCCGCGTGATCAATGCAGCGCCCTATTATCAAGCCGCCAGAATGAAAGGCATGGTGTTGCCGGACGGCATTCACCTGACCGCGGCAGGACAACACTATATGGCCAGCCAGCTGCTGCCTCTGATCAACTGAAATCAGCGTTCGGCCGCCGGTGCGGCGACCCGCGCGGTCGTAGCAGAAATGAATCCTATTTCGCCCATTCGCCCTTGCGGAATACCGACACGCGGCGTCCGTCGGCGTGGACGCCGTCGATGTCGGTTTGCCCCGAGCCGATCATCCAGTCGATGTGAATGAGACTCTGGTTGCCGCCCTGGGCCGCGATCTGCTGCAGCGTAAGCTTGTCGCCGCCGATAAAGCATTTCGAATAGCACTGGCCGAGCGCGATATGGGACGCGGCGTTCTCATCAAACAGCGTGTTGAAGAACAACAGGCCGCTCTTTGAGATCGGCGAGGAGTGCGGAACCAGCGCCACTTCCCCAAGTCGTCGCGCGCCTTCGTCGGTGTCGAGCACCTTGTTCAGCACGGCCTCGCCACACCTCGCCCTGGCCTCGACGATGCGCCCCTCCTCGAATCTGACCGCGATGTCATCGATCAGCGTGCCCTGATAGGACAAGGGCTTTGAGCTGACCACATGGCCGCTCGCCCGCCGGCAGTGCGGCGTGGTGAACACCTCCTCGGTCGGAATATTGGCGTTGCAGGTGATGCCGTTCCTGGCGGTCGACGCGCCGCCTTCCCATTCGTGACCATCGGCGAGTCCGATGGTGAGGTCGGTGCCCGGGGCCGAGTAGTGCAGCGCGCTGAAACGCTGCCCGTTCAGCCACTCGGTACGCTTGCGCAGGCTCGCATTATGCTTGTCCCAGGCGGCAACGGCGTCGTCGTTATCGACCCGCGAGGCGGCGAAGATCGCGTCGGCAAGCTTTGCCACCGCGACGTCCTCGGCATCGTCGGGGAACACCTGTTTTGCCCAGGACGGGCTCGGATAGGCGATGATGTTCCAGTTGGTGTCGAAATTGACGATCTTCTCCAGCGCCGGCTGATAGGCCTTCGAATTGGCCTTGCTCGCGCGCGCGACCTTGGCGGGGTCTTCGCCCGACAGCAGCATCGGATTGTCGCCGACAATCGCCAGACGCGCGGTGTTTTCGGAAAACGCCTTTGCCATGCCCTCGTAGAGCCAGCCGGCGGCGCGGTCGAAGCCCTCATCCTGACCGAACCGGTAGCGCGCCAGCGTCACCGCCTCGTCGGAAAGGATGGGCGTCACCAGTCCGGCGCCCGCCTTGTAGGCATGCTCGGCGACCTTGCGCACGAGCGGCAATGCGACCGCGGGCGCCGTCAACAGCACATCCTGTCCGGGGCGCAGTCGCAAACCCACCTTCACGGCCACCTCGGCGAGGCGATCGAGTTTCACGGGATCGACGGGGTTCGCGAAATTGCGGGGATGTGCGGTCATGGCGGGCCTCTTCTGATGGCCCCTATCTAAACCCGCCGCTGCGGCGCGCAATAGCTTACGCCATCACGTTTGCGCCTAGTGTCCCGAATCCGAAGTTCGCATCATTTCGCGGCAAGCTCTTTTGCGAACCTCGGATTCGAAAGG
>Ga0265339_10002723_pt1 | contig 12561 bp, 9 predicted proteins | sample 4CB219metaG_FD_202085 | JGI IMG/M metagenome (GOLD analysis project Ga0265339, IMG submission 202085) | Rhizosphere microbial communities from Carex aquatilis grown in University of Washington, Seatle, WA, United States - 4-CB2-19 metaG | ecosystem: Host-associated > Plants > Roots > Rhizosphere...
GATCGCGCCGACCGACCGCGATCTCGGCAAGGCGTTCAACACGGGCACGCACACCGTGACTTGGAACTACCCGAGCCGCATGGACTGCCTCACCTGCCACGACTACCGGGGCGGCTCGACCATCGGCCCCGAGACGGCGCAGATGAACCGAGTGGTGGGCGCCGCGAACCAGATCGACACCTTCGCGTCGATGAACCTCTTCGAGACGCCGCCCGCGAAGCCGTACAAGACGGCGCTCGTCGTGCCTTACACCGGCCAGGCGGGGACGCCGCCCGTGGGCACCTCGCTCGATGTGAAGGCGCGCTCGTACATGCACGCGAACTGCTCGTTCTGCCACCGGCCCCAGGGCCAGTTCCCGAACTTCGATCTGCGCTTCGACACGACGCTCGCGACCGCTTCCATCTGCAACGTCGCCACGAAGAAGACGGCCCCGACGATCACGGCGACGAAGATCATGGTCCCGGGCGATCACGCCAACTCGGCCATGTGGCAGCGCATGCACTCGATGACGGGCGACAACGGTCGCATGCCCGCGATCGGCTCCTACGTCCCCGACGACCTGGGCACGCAGCTCGTCGCCGACTGGATCGACTCGATCGCGACCTGTCCCTAACCCGCGAGCTGGGCCGCGAGGTCGAGCGCGGCCAGGAAGCTCTCGGGGCGGGCCTTGCCGGTGCCGGCGATGTCGAAGGCCGTGCCGTGATCGGGCGAGGTGCGCGCGAAGGGGAGGCCCAGCGTCACGTTCACGGCCTCGTCGAAGTGGAGGAGCTTCACGGGGATGAGGCCCTGGTCGTGATAGAGCGCGATGACGGCGTCGAAGGCGCCGCCCGCGGCCTGGCGAAAGACGACGTCGGGGACGTGCGGGCCGGTCACGTCGGCGTCGACGCCCGCGGCGGCGAGGCGTGAGCGAGCGAGGACGAGCGCGGGCTCGACGAGGCGCCGCTCTTCGTCGCCGAAGCGGCCCGCCTCGCCCGCGTGCGGGTTGAGGCCCGCGACGGCCACGCGAGGCTTGGGGATCCGGAAGCGGCGCGAGAGCGCCTCGGCGGTCAACGCGATCGTCGAGGCGATGCCGGCCGGCGTGAGGGCGGTGGGCACGTCGCGCAGCGCGATGTGCGTCGTCGCGACGACGACGCGCAGGCTCGGGCCCGCGAGCATCATCGCGAACTCGGCGACGCCGGCGCGCGCCGCCAGGTACTCGGTGTGCCCGGGAAAAGTGAAGCCGGCGCGCGCGATCCATTCCTTCGAGATCGGCGCCGTCACGAGGGCGGAGCACTCCCCGCGCATCACGGCGTCGGTGGCCGCCTCGAGGTAGGCGAGCTGCGCCCGCGCCGACGCGTCGTTCGGGCGGCCCGGGACGACCTCGCCGGGGCGCAGCGTCGTGACGACGCGCAGCGCGTCCGGCGCGACGCGCGGAACGCCGACGCGCTCCGCCGCCGACACGAGCACGACGGGGTCGCCGAAGACGAGCACGTGCCGCTCGGGCCGGACGGCGAGGGCGCGCACCACGACCTCGGGGCCGATGCCCGCGGGATCGCCCAGCGATATGGCGATGGGGAGGTCGCTCGTCGTCCGCATGGGACCGCCAGCATAAGGCGGGGCAGGGCTGCGTCCAAAGCGCCATGTGGCTGACGCCGGCGCTCGCGCTCCTCGCCCTCGGACGGCCCGCGAGCGCCTGCGACGAGTGGCCCCGCGTCGCGCCCGCGCCCGCGCCCCTGGTGGCCGCGCATCCCACACCGCCGCCGCCCGCGCTGCCCCTTCCTCCGCGGCCCGTGCCGCCGGCTCTCGCGCAGGCGGAGCGCGCCCGGTATCGGATCGAGTACGGCGTCATCGAGATCGGCGAGCTCGAGGTGGCGATCGCCGCCGCCGTCCCGGGCTCCGTGCTCGTCCACGCCGACGGCCACGGGACGGGCGGCGTGCTCGGGCTCGGCCACATGGAGAATCGCATCGCGACCGACTTCGATCTCGCGCGGCTCGAGTCGCGGCGCTGGGACAACGCCCGCTCCGGCGGCGAGGGCGACCTGCGGGACGTCGGCACCCAGACGGGCGCGGGCCACGTCGACTTCGTGCGCGAGCACCCCGGCCGCGCGGGCGCGCCCGAGACGGCGAGCGCGACCCTCGCGGCGCCGCTGCTCGATCCGCTCGGCTTCCTCTTGCGCCTGCGCGTCGAGCCTCCCGCAGCGGGGCCGCAGATCCTCTATGTAATGGACGGTCAGGCGCTGTGGCGGGTGACCATCGTCAGCGCCGGCCGCGTCGCGCCGCCCGAGAACGTCGCGCCCGTCCCCATGGTGCGCCTCGACGCCGAGGCCGAGCCCGTCTTCTGGAACGGCACCCCTGACCCGGGCGGCGATCGCAAGCACCGCTCGTTCAAGCTGTGGCTCTCCGACGACGCCGCGCGCGTGCCGCTCCGCCTCGAGATGCCCGTCGGCATCGCCGACGTCGTCGTCGCGCTGACCGAGATCAGCCGGCGCTAGGCTGTTTCCGAACGGTCGTTGAACGTTTGCCTTCGGGACACCGCGACGACCGCCGCGCTCTGAGACACTCCGGCCGGGAGGTGCGGTGATGCGTGAGCGCGCGCGAGTGTTTCCGCTGCTGGTGTTCGCCTGGGTGTCCATTCCGATGGTCTTTGGGACCGCGGGCTGCACGGGGAGCGTCCCCGCTGTCGAGGAGCGATCCGGCGCTTTGACCGCGCCGACCTTGCAGTCGCACGCCGGTCTCCTCTGCTTCACCGAGACCCCTCGCACGACGGCCGATGGCGTCGCGACCGTCTCGGCACCGGACTCGGGTGGATGGGTGGAGATTCATCGACCGCACGCCCGTGCCGTGCTGGGTGGCACCCTCGGAAGCTACGACCTGCTGTCCCGAACCAACCTCGACTTCCAGGTGACGGGGTTCAATACCGACTGGAACGCCGACATCTATGGACCGCGCGCGCAGGTCTGCGCGCTGCTCGCCGCGCGCGATCCTTGCAACCTCGCGCAGGTGTGCTGGCGCGCGGACGGCCGGATCTCGATCGAGAGCAAGAGCAACCCGGGCGTGGAGACGGCGGCCGAGTGCGGCGAGCAGGGCAAGACGATCAACTACCAGACGGCGGCACCTCCCAGTGACATCTGGCTGCCTCCGCTCACGGTCGGCCACACCTACTCCATTCGAACCGACGTCGCCGACGACGACGTCGGCAACTGGTACGCGGTCACGAACTTCTTCATGGACGGGCAGTCGGTCACGAACGGCTACACGCTCGGACCGCGGGTGCTCGATTGGACCGCGGCCCCGGGGCTGAGCGGTGTGGAGACCGATCGCCTCACGGCCAAGGTTCGCATCACCGGCGCTGCGCCGTGGACCCAGGCGACCGTTGCCGCGACGGCGGTGGCCACCGAAGGAGACGTCCTGTCGGAGGGGCCCGTGACCTGTTCCTACTACGCGCAGGCGCGCCGCGGACCGATCGTCGCTTATTCCGGCGCGCCGATCGTGACCACCATGCCCGCCGTCGATCCGTCGCCTGCGGGGTTCAGGTTCGAGTTCGCCCACTACCCCGTGACCTCGCCGGAACCGTTCGGTCGGTCCGTGTTCTTCAGGGATGGATACGCGCGGCGGTTTTACGGCTCGTCGCAGTGTGCGGGTGTCGGGGTGTGCTTCGACACGGACGTTGACGAGATGTATCCAGACACGACGTATGTCTACGAGGTCGGCTGGGTCGACGCCAGCGGGGTCCCCAGCATTCTCACCGCGTTCGATGCCCATTCGGTGCCACCACCGACCGGAGCGGCCGCGTTTCACCAGGGGCAGATGCGGGTGGCGGTCGTGCTCGCGAAGCTCCACGACGCGCCCGCGACCTTGTATTCGCGTTCGGACGTGCAGAACTGGTTCTTCGGGGGTCCCGGATCGATCTCAGTCGCCGAGTACTTCCGGGAGGTGACGGTCGGACAGCTCGCGGTCACGGGAGACGTATTCGATTGGATCGACCTCGGCTATTCGATCGGCGATCGTTGTCACACGCGAATACCGGCCGACCTCAATCCGGCGGCCGACCCCACCGGTTCGATCCTCGCCGCCGGGGGCCTCGGCTACGACTGCGACCTCCATGACATCCAGTCGGTAGCCGCGGGCCAGCTGGGCGTGAGCTTCACCGGCTACGACAAAATCGTCTTCCTGGTGACGGGCGTCGGAACGAACGGCATCGACGGCGCGGGATCGATGGTCGTCGGCGCTTCGAAGGGACCGGTCGCGCTCCACGCCATCATTCACGAGATGGGTCACTCCTTCGGAGTGGACCACGCGGGTGACTGGGTGTGTCCCAAGGCGGGCGGGGGAACGGGCATCGGCGTCGGTCCCGACATCACGAACGCCTCGACCGGATCTTGCTCGGGGTGGCGCTACGGGACGCAGTCCCCCATGGGCATCGCCGTCAGGCAGTTCAACACGGCCGATCTCTACCGGATGGGCTGGATGAGCGCTGCGGAGTCGACGGTGGCGCAGTCGGGGCAGAGCTACTTCATCGAGGGTTTGGACTCCGCGACGGGCGTGCTCCGACAACTGCGCATCCCGCTGTCGCAGAACGCCTTCTACTTCGTCGAGTACCGCGTGCCCACGGGGGCGAATGGATTCCCGGCGTGCTTCTTCGAGACCGATCATTCGTGCGCACCGGACGTCGAGTGGGGACGCGTGCCCAACGAGGGGTCGGGAGTCTTCGTGTGGCTGTTCAAGGACAGCAATCGAAACGCTGCCAACTTCAACGACGAGACCGACGACGACACGTCGACGCTGGCGGTGACGCCGACGGCGATCGGCGCGGGCTCGTCCTTCGTCGATCCCTACCGGAAGGTCACGGTCAACGTCCTCGCGAACTACGGCAACAAGGTGAGGGTACAGGTCCTCATGTGCGGTGACGGGCAGATGACCGGGACGGAGACCGACGTCGACTGCGGCGGCGCCTGTCCACCCTGCGGCCTGGGTCAAAAGTGCGGCACGGATGCCGACTGCCAGGCCGGCCTGCACTGTAACCCCACCGTCGGCCGGTGCTACTAGACTGAATCGGCTCGGGCGGGGCGCGAGGCCGCTAGCCGCCGACGCCGGTGCCGGGCGCGCGCAGCTTGTAGCCGACGTGGCGGACGGTCTCGATCATCGCGCTGCCGGGGCCGAGCTTGGCGCGGAGGCGGCGCACGTGGATGTCGACCGTGCGCGTGCCGCCGGCGTAGCGGTAGCCCCAGACGCGCGAGAGGAGCTGCTCGCGCGAGAAGACGCGGCCCGGCCGCTCGGCGAGGAACTTCAGCAGCTGGAATTCCTGTCTCGGCAGCTTGAGCGCGCGGCCGCGGTACGACGCCTCGACGGCCACGGCGTCGATGACGAGGTCGCCGATCTTGATGCGGCCGGCGGCGCGGAAGGACGACATGCGCCAGTCGAGCTGGCGGATGCGCGCGTAGAGCTCCGGGCCGACGACCGGCGAGAGCACGAAGTCGTCGGCGCCCGCCTCGGGGTCGAGGCCGGCGAGGCGGGAGACCTCGACGCACAGCAGGACGGGGACATCGGCGAGGGACCCGACCTCGCGGACGCGGCGAATCGCCGCACGGCCGACCTCGAGGTGCGCGCCGGCGTCGACGACCACGACCGACGGGCGTTGCAGCTCGATGTCCTCGGGCAGCTGGTCGATGTCGTAGCCGACGGCGACGATTTCGCAGCCGAGATCGCTCAGAGCGGCCGCGGGAGAATCCGGTTCGGCCGCCGCCGTCGTCGGATTCGAGGTCACGACCAGGGCTCTCATGTGCGGCCTACAGTATCCGCCCACATCGGGCAGGGCAACTCCGCCCTTGATCACTTCGGCGAAAAATCAAGAGTCGGAAACAAAAAAAACGTTCGGCCGGGCCCGACGGAGGGCTCGCGGAGGGCTCGACTCGAAAGGTCGTCAGGGGCGCTTGGCGTCGCGCGGCCCTGATGCAATACTAGGCAACCGGATGGACGATTTTCACTGCTCTTTCTGCGGGAAGCGCCGACGAGAGGTGCGCAAGCTCATCTCGGGCCCCCGCGTGTTCATCTGCGACGAGTGCGTCGCGCTCTGCAACGACATCATCGCGAAGGAAGAGGCGGCGGAACGTCCGAAGTATCCTCGCCCGCGCGAGATCTACGACGAGCTCAACCGCTACGTCATCGGCCAGGACCGCGCCAAGAAGGCGCTCTCGGTCTCGGTCTACAACCACTACAAGCGCATCGGCCAGCACGGCAAGGCCGGCGAGGTCGAGATCCAGAAGGGCAACATCCTGCTGCTCGGCCCCACGGGCTGCGGCAAGACGCTGCTCGTCCAGACGCTGGCCAAGAAGCTCGACGTGCCGTTCGCGATGGCGGACGCCACGACGCTGACCGAGGCCGGCTACGTCGGCGAGGACGTCGACAGCGTCATCAAGGCGCTCTACCGCAACGCGGGCAACGACCCCGACAAGGCCAGCCGCGGCATCGTCTGCATCGACGAGATCGACAAGATCGCGCGCAAGGGGGGCGGGCCGTCGGTCACGCGCGACGTCTCGGGCGAAGGCGTGCAGCAGGCGCTCCTCAAGATTCTCGAGGGCAAGCAGGCGTCGATCACTCCGGACGGGGCGCGCAACCGCCCGCAGCAGGAGCTCATCCAGGTCGATACGACCGACATCCTCTTCGTGTGCACGGGCGCCTTCAACGGTGTGGAGGAGATCGTGCGGCGCCGCGTGGGCGAGCGAGGCCTCGGCTTCGGGGCGCACATCGGCAAGGGCGAGGAGTCGAAGAACGCCCTGCGCGCCATGACGCGCACCGAGGACCTGATCAAGTTCGGCATGATCCCCGAGTTCATGGGGCGCCTGCCGATCATCGTCGCGGCCGACGACCTCGACGTCGACATGCTCGTCGAGATCCTCTGGAAGCCGAAGAACGCGCTCGCCAAGCAGTACGAGCGGCTCTTCGAGATGGAGGGCGTCAAGCTGCGCTTCACCGAGGACGCGCTCCAGGGCGTCGCCGAGGAGGCGGCCCGCCGCAAGTCGGGCGCGCGCGGCCTCCGCGCGATCCTTGAAGAGGTGATGCTCGACGTGATGTACGAGATCCCGTCGCTCACCGGCGTCAGCGAGTGCGTCGTCACCCGCGAGGTGGTCGTGTCGCGCGGACGCCCGCAGCTGGTCCGAGAGAAGAAGGCGTCCTAGGACGGGCTCAGGGGCTCTCTAGGCTCCCACGTGTAGGACTGTATCTTTTTCTGCGCCGAGGCATCTTCCTCTGCCCAACCGCGAGTGCTTAGACTACAGTCAACGGTCCGGGCGGACGAGGAAGTGACGAAATGCTGAGCGAGAAAGAGAAAAAGCAGATCCGCGCGGTGCTCGAGGACGAGCAGAAGCGCTTGGCCAAGACGAGCCAGAACGCGCTCAACTACTCGATGAACCACGAGCGCAACATCGGCCGCGACTCGATCGACGAGTCCATGGAGGAGGAGATCTTCTCCACCGAGATGCGGCTGCATGATCGCGAGAAGTTCCTGCTCGGGAAGATCACGAAGCAGCTCGCGCGCCTCAAGGCGGGCGAGATCGACGTCTGCGAGGACTGCGGGGAGGCGATCTCCTTCCGGCGGCTCCTGGCGCGTCCCGTGACGACCCTCTGCATCGACTGCAAGGAGCAGAGCGAGCGCGAGGAGCAGGCGGCCGAGCAGGCCGGCCGCGGCGGCTTCGGCGACCTGGGCGGGGGCCTGGGCGGCGGGGACGGCGACGGCGGCGGCGGCAGCGAGGCCAAGATCTCGACGAGCGGCCTCGAGGAATGACCGAGTGAGCCGCCCCCGGCGCGGCTCCCCGGGGGAAGATCTACGCCGCTCGGCCGGCGCTGGGGGATCCCCCGAATTGCTGGTTTTGGCCATCTGTTATACGGTTTGGGCGGAGCCGTCGGATGGCCGATAGCCGATATCGCATCACCGAGCGCGTCGCCGCCGGTGGCATGGCCGAAGTGTTCCGCGGCGTCGCGGAGTCGCTTCAGGGCTTCAAGAAGAACATCGCCATCAAGCGCATCCTCCCGGCGCTCACGAAGAACAAGAAGTTCGTGGCGATGTTCCTGGACGAGGCGCGCCTGTCGCTCGTCCTCCAGCACGCGAACATCGTGCAGGTCTTCGACATCGCCCACACCGACGACACGTACTTCATCGTCATGGAGTACGTCGACGGCGTCGACCTCAAGGCGATCATGGAGTGGCGGCGCAAGATCAACCGCCGCATCCCCATCGCTCACTCGCTCTACATGATCACGGAGATCTGCAAGGGTCTCTCCTACGCGCACGAGCTGCTGAACCCCGAGACGGGCAAGCCGCTCGGGATCGTCCACCGCGACATCTCGCCGCCCAACGTGCTCATCTCGAAGCAGGGCGAGGTCAAGGTCGTGGACTTCGGCCTCGCCAAGGCGACCAGCCAGATCGAGACGACCGACCCCGGCGTCGTGAAGGGCAAGATGAGCTACCTCTCGCCCGAGGCGGCGCGCGGCGAGGAGGTCGACGCCTCGGCGGACATCTTCGCGGTCGGCATCCTCCTGTACGAGATGCTCACGGGGAAGCGGCTCTTCTACGGCGAGACCGACTACCAGACCGTCGAGCTCGTCCGCAACGCGAAGATCCCGCCCATCAAGCCGCAGAACCCGCAGGTCGAGCCCGAGCTCGAGGACATCGTGCGCAAGGCGCTCGCGAAGCGGAAGGAAGACCGCTTCCAGTCGCCCACCGACCTGCAGGATGCGCTGGCGCAGTACAGCTACTCGCGCGGCCTCAAGGTGATCTCGCGCGACATCTCCGAGCTCGTGCGCCAGTGCCTCGACGACCGCGCCTCGCAGTCGAGCGACGGCAAGAAGCCGAGCATCATCGATCACATGCTGCAGGAGGAGATCGTCAAGATCACCTCTGTCGACTTCGAGGACCCGGGCGCCAAGCCGCTCTCCGCGGCGGATCTCTCCCCCGGGGGCGCGGGCGGCGACGACCGGCCCTCGATCGCGGACGAGGGCGACTTCATCGATCCGCGCGCGTGGTCGGAGGAGCGCTTCACACCGGCCGTCGGCATGAAGGTCGTCGACGACATCGAGCGCCGCACGGCCAAGGACGCCGCGCCGCCGACGCCGGCGCCCGCCTTGCCGCCGCCGTCCGGGCCGCCGACGGGCGCGCCGCGCCGGATGACGCCGCCGCCGGGGGCGCCGCTGCGCACGGCGCCGCCCCTCCCCACGCCGCCGCCCGTCAAGACGATGTCGGCGCAGGCGGCCGACGCGCGCAAGTCCGCGCGGAACCTGTCGCCGGTCGACGCGGCCCTCGCCGAGCGCGGCGGACCGACCCCCGGCCCGGAGGCGCTCGCCAGCGTGCTCGAGCCGTCGATCGTCACCGTGGGCAGCCCTCCGGAGCGGAAGGCAGGCCGCAGCTTCCTGGTCGGCGCCGTCGTCGGCATCGTGCTGCTGGGCGCCGCCGTCGCCGCGCTCGTCGCCCGCAAGCCTCCCGCGCCCCCGCCCGCGCCTCAGGCGCAGACGCAGCAGCCGTAACGGCTCGTCGCCCGAGCGTCAGCCAATCACGCCCGTGGCGAGCAGGATGAAGGCGAGGGCGGCCCAGCAGGCCTTGAGCACCCTCAGTGCGATGCGCGCCATGCGCCTGAAACAGTGCAAGGGTGGGGCCCTTTTGACGCGCATCTGATTTCGCACGCTTGGGTGCAGCTCGCGAAGGCGATCGGGACAGAGATGTCGCGGTAGGTTCCTGTGCGGTGACAGGCGCCGCCTCACCGGCGCAGGATGCGGCGGAGCTTGGCCTTGTCCTCGGCGCCGAACTCGCCGAGGGCGACGAGCGCGACGGCGTAGACGACGACGACGAGCGCGATCGTCGCGAGGCCGAGGATCTTGCCGTGGGCGGGCAGGAAGCGCCCGACGAGGACGGCGAGGGCGAGGCTCACGGCGACGCGCGCGACGGTCGCGGGCGGAAGGCCACCGCCGAGGCGCGCGCGCAGGACGATGATCGAGCCGACGAGGCCCGCCGCCATGCCGAGCGACGTCGCCGAGGCGGCGGCGACGAGCATGGGCGCACCGGGCATCGTGCGCGGCACGAGGATCGCCGAGGCGGTCGCGCCGACGGCCACCGTGACGGCCATGAGGCTCATCGTCGCGCCCGTGCGGCCCGCGGCGTTGAGGATCGAGCACGCCACGCCGATGAGCCCGAGGCAGCACTCGCCGGCGACGAGGATGGGCAGCGCCGTCGCGCCCACGCCGTACTCGGGCTTGTACGCGATGGCGAGCAGCGCGCCGGGGCGCGCCGCGAGCGCGAGGCCCATGGCCGAGGCGAGGATGAGGGCGTAGCGCATCGTCTGGCGGACGTAGGCGCGCGTCGCGGCGCGGTCCTCGGCGAACGTCGACTGCGAGACCAGCGGGAAGATCACGAAGGTGATGACGATGAGCGCCTGATAGGGCAGGAGCGCGAGTGTACGCAGCGCGAAGTAGTGGCCGGCGACGATGGGCGCGCGCGCGGCGTCGACCACGCCCGCGAAGTGCTGGAGCAGCGGCTGGTCGTAGAGGAGCGCGAGGTTGAGCAGCAGCGCGTAGAGGGCGACGCCGGTCATGTACGGGACGAGGCGCGCCGCGGGGAACCGGGGCTCGGTCGCGGGGAGGCGCATCTTGCGCGCGGCGATGAGAAAGATGACGACGGCGGCGAGCGCGAAGCCGAAGAAGGCGCCCTTGACGGCCCACAGGTAGCCGAGGCCGAGCAGCAGCACGGTCTTGATCGTCGAGAACGTGATGTCGAAGCCGGCCTGGATGTTGAAGCGGCGGAGGCCGTTCGCGGAGCCGACGAACACCGTGTAGAAGGCGTAGAAGAACGGGATCGCGGCGGCGATGCGGAAGTAGGGCGTGTAGGCGGGCGCCTTCTCGAAGGCGGCGATGAGCGGCGCGCCTGCGAGGAAGGCCAGCCCGACGGCGGTGCCGAGCACGGCCTGCATGCGGAGGCCCGCGCGCTGCACGGCGCCGGCGCGGGCGTCGTCCTCGGCCGTGAACTTCGAGACCGACTGCACGGTGGCCTGCACCATCGTGTTGTTCACGATCGAGATGACGCTGTTGACGACGCCGAAGGCGCCGTACTCGACGCTGCCGAGCACGCGGTTGAGGCCGACCTGCTGGATGAGGCCGCTCACCATGAAGTAGATCTTCGCGAAGCCGATGAAGAGGGCGCCGCGGCCGGCCACGACGGCAGCGTCGGCTTCCGGCTTCACGGGCGGCTTGGCGTCTGCGGTGCTCATGGGCGGACCGCCGAGACGACGCGCTCGATCTGGCCGAGGTCGCGGACGATGCGCACGTCGGTGAGGCCGGCGGCGGCGCAGAGGCGCGCCGTCTCGGTGGCCTGGCCGATGCCGATCTCGAGCGCGAGCGCGCCGCCGGGGGTCAGCAGCGCGGGCGCGGCGGCGACGAGGCGGCGCACGAGCGCGAGGCCGTCGGCGCCGCCGTCGAGGGCCAGCGCGGGCTCGGCGCGCACCTCCGGCGCGAGCCCCGCGATGTCGCCCGCGGGGACGTAGGGCAGGTTGGCGACGATCAGATCGAAGGGCGCGAGGGATGCGAGCGGCGCGGCGAGGTCGCCCTCGAGGAACGTCACGGCGGCGCCCAGGCGCTCGGCGTTCGCGCGCGCGACGGCGAGCGCGTCGGGGGAGACGTCGACGGCGAAGACGGTGGCGTCCGGGCGTTCCTTGGCGAGCGCGATGGCGATCGCGCCCGAGCCCGTGCCGACGTCGGCGATGCGGGGCGCGGGGCGGGCCGTCTGGGACGGAGCGAGCGCGTCGGCCGCCGGCGAGGCCTCGGCGGTGTCGGGCGACGCCGTCTCGGGTTCGGCCTCCGCGAGACGGCGCGGCCGCGCGCGCGGGACGCGGCCCACGCGCGTGAGCGCCTCGTCGACGAGCGTCTCGGTGTCGGGGCGCGGGACGAGGACGCGGGCGTCGACGGCGAGCTCGAGGCCCCAGAACTCCTTCTTGCCGACGACGTAGGCCACCGACTCGCCCGCCTGGCGGCGCTTGACGAGCTCGCGGATCGAGGCGAGCTCCTCGGGCAAGAGCGGCCGATCGAACTGGACGTAGAGCTGCAGGCGCGGCACGCGGAGCGCGTGGGCCGTGAGCACCTCGGCGTCGAGGCGCGGCGTCTGGAGCCCGCGCTCCTCGAAGCGCGACGTCGTCCAGAGCAGCACGTCCTTGACGGTCCAGCGCTTGGCCTCGGGCGCGGCGGGTCTTTCGGGTGGCGAGGAGACGGGCAAAATGGCTGCGGCGAGTCTATCAGTCATGCGTCAGCGGGGGGCGGCTTCTGCCAGCCAGGCGGTCCACGCCTCCGCCGCGTAGCCCACGGTGGCGCGCCCGCCCGCGCGCACGATCGGCGTGCGCAGCAGCAGCGGATCGTCGACGAGGATCTGCTCGATGCGCGGCCCGGTGGGCGCGGCGTACTTCAGGCCCTTGGCGACGTAGCGCGCGCCCTCGCGGTCGATGAGCGCCTCCATGCCGCCCACGCGCGCGGCGACGTTGCGCAGCTCGCCCGCCGACATGCCCTTCTGCGCGAGGTCGACGGCGTGGACGGCCACGCCCCGCTCCTTGAAGA
>Ga0265339_10002729_pt1 | contig 12547 bp, 7 predicted proteins | sample 4CB219metaG_FD_202085 | JGI IMG/M metagenome (GOLD analysis project Ga0265339, IMG submission 202085) | Rhizosphere microbial communities from Carex aquatilis grown in University of Washington, Seatle, WA, United States - 4-CB2-19 metaG | ecosystem: Host-associated > Plants > Roots > Rhizosphere...
TGTGCCGCGCACACCCGACAACGATCAGGGCGTGCAGAGCTCATGTCAATCGCTTTCCTTGATGCTCGACTTGGGAAATACCCTCGTCTTCATGTACCCTGTCGCAATGCCGTGAATTGTTCCGCGGGCTCGCGGGGACGATGCCATGATCCGTTCGGCCCGAATTGTGATATGATATTATGTCCGTTCATGGTGAGGGCGCCGGAATGCACCTTGCGATCATATCCGCCAGACTGCTGTCCGCGTGCGCCCTCTCGATCGCAGCAATCGCCGCAACCCGGGCGCAGCCCGCCCCAGGCGGCCCCCCGGCGGTCGGTGTCATCGAAGCGACCAACCGACCGATTACCGAAAGCAGCGAATTCCTCGGAAGAATCGAGGCGGTCAGTCGGGTCAACGTCGTCGCGCGCGTCACCGCCTTTCTTGACAAGCGGTTGTTCGAGGAAGGCGCCGAGGTCAAAACCGGAGATCACCTCTATCTTCTCGAACGCGGACCGTTCGAGGCCGATCTCGCGGCAAAAAAGGCCCAGGTTGCACAGTTGCAGGCCACGCTGACAAACGCCAAATTGACCACCGACCGGGCGCGGGCTTTGCTCGGCGGGCCCGCCGGCCAACAATCGACCTATGATGCCGCGCTCGCCAATCAGCGCAGTCTCGAGGCCCAGGTCGAGGCTGCCCAGGCCCAGGTGCAGGCGTCCCAGATCAACCTCGACTACACCGACATCCGCTCGCCCATCGACGGCAGGATCGGACGCACTGCAGTCACCGAGGGCAATGTTGTCGGCCCGGCTTCGGGTGTGCTGACGACCATCGTGAGCCAGGACCCGATGTACGTCCTCTTCCCGGTTCCGGTGCGCCAAGGGCTGGAGCTGCGCGCACGCTATGAGCCCAAGGGTGGACTTGGCGCGGTGGCGATCAGGCTGCGCCTGCCGGACGGCCGCGTCTATGATCAGACCGGCAAATTGAACTTCGTCGACAATACGGTCTCGCAGAGCACCGATACCGTATCGGTGCGCGGCGCAATTCCCAATTCGATCCTCCCAAATCCTTCGCCGACGGGCACTCCGGTACGCGAACTGACCGACGGCGAATTTGTGACGGTTCTGATGGAAGGCGTGCAGCCGGTTGAGGTCGTGGCCATTCCACGCTCTGCCGTGCTGTCCGATCAACATGGAGATTATGTTTTCGTCGTCGGGCCAGACAACAAGGCTGAGCAACGCCGCGTCCAGCTCGGGCAATCGACGCCCGCAATGGCCTCCGTGATCAGCGGGCTTTCGGCGGGCGAGAAGGTGGTCGTCGAGGGCTTGCAGCGGGTACGCCCGGGCCAGCCCGTCTCGCCGGGACCGGCGAGCCCGCAGATCCTGGCCACCATGAAGTCCGTCGGCGACAACAGCGCGCAGACGGATGACGGCTCAGCCGGCCAGGTCAAACCGGCGGGAAACAGCAAATGATTTCCGCCGTCTTCGTCGACCGCCCGCGTCTTGCGATCGTCATTGCCCTCGTCATCACCATCGCGGGCGCGCTCGCATTGTTGCAGATCGCGGTCGCGCAATTCCCCGACATCGTGCCGCCGCAGGTCACGGTGTCAGGTGTGTTTCCCGGCGCTTCCGCGGAGGTGGTGGAAACCAGCGTCGCCCAGCCGCTCGAGGCCCAAGTGGTCGGCGTCGACCAGGCGCTTTACATGAAGTCCACCAGCGGCAACGACGGCAGCTATACGCTCACGGTCTCGTTTGCGCTTGGCACCAACCCCGACATCAACACCGTCAACGTCAACAACCGGGTTCAGAGCGCCCTGTCGCAGCTGCCGCCCGAAGTTCAGCAGCAGGGCCTGACGGTGCAGAAGAAGTCTTCGGCGGTCCTGCAATTCATCGTGCTCTACAGCTCGACCGGCCAGCAGGATCCGCTGTTCATCACCAACTATGCCATCATCAACGTGCTCGACGCGATTTCGCGGACCCCCGGGGTCGGTCAGGCCAACCTGTTCGCGAAGATGAACTACTCGATGCGGATCTGGTTCGATTCGCAGCGGCTCACCAGCTTCAATCTGACGCCTTCCGATGTCATCGCTGCAATCCGCGCGCAGAGCGTGCAGGCGCCGGTCGGCCGCATCGGCGCGCGGCCGATCAGCGACGAGCAGCAGTTCCAGTTCAACGTGCAGACGCAGGGCAGGCTCGCGACCACGGAACAGTTCGGCAATATCGTCCTGCGGGCGAATCCGGATGGCTCGCTGTTGCGGGTCCGCGATGTCGCCCGAGTCGAGATCGGCGCCCAGAATCTCGACAGCGAGTCGCGGATCGACGGCCGCGCCGGGGTGCCGATCGGAATTTATCTTTCGCCGGGCGCCAATGCCGTGAAGACCGCAAGCGCGGTGCAGGCGACGCTGCAGGGGCTGGCGACGCGGTTTCCTCCCGGCCTGACCTATCTCGTGCAATATGATTCCACCACCTTCGTGCGCGACACCATCACCGAGGTGTTGAAGACGCTCGGCGAAGCCTTCATCCTCGTCATCATCGTGGTGTTCCTGTTTCTCGGCAATTTACGCGCCACGGTGATCCCGGCGGTTGCGGTGCCGGTCAGTCTGATCGGGACCTTTGCGGTATTGCTGGCGCTTGGCTATTCGGCCAACACGGTGTCGTTGCTGGCGATGGTGCTGGCGATCGGCATCGTGGTCGACGACGCCATTGTCGTGGTCGAAAACGTCGAGCGCGTGATGGAGGAGGAGCCGGATCTTGCGCCGGCGGACGCGACCAAGAAGGCGATGGCCCAGATCACCGCGCCGATCATCGCGATCACGCTGGTGCTGTTGTCGGTGTTCGTTCCGATTGCGTTCATCCCGGGAATCTCCGGCACGCTGTTCCGGCAATTCGCGGTGACGATCAGCGCGGCGATGCTGATATCGGCCTTGAACGCACTGACGCTGTCGCCGGCGCTGTGCGCGGTGTTCCTGCGGCACACGGGGCCGCGGCGCGGCATCATGGGGCGGGTACTCGGCGCCATCGACTGGGTTCGCGACGGCTACGCCACCTTTGTCCGTCGGCTGGTCCGGGTAGCCGTGCTCTCGCTTGTCGCTGTGCTGGTTTTCGCGGCTGGCACGTTCGGATTGTCGCTCCTGACTCCGACGGGATTCCTCCCGGAGGAAGACCAGGGCGCCTTCTTCGTTTCCGTGCAATTGCCCGACGGGGCATCGGTGGCGCGCACCAGCGAGGTGACCGGGCAGGTCGAGGCGCTGCTCAAGCAGATGCCGGCTGTCGACCACACGCTCGCTATCATCGGCTTTTCGTTTCTGGATGGCGCGTCCGAACCCAACAATGCCTTCATAGTCGTGCGCCTAAAGCCGTTCGCCGACCGCAGGTCTGCGGCGGATTCCGCCCAGGCGATGATCGGCCGTACGTTCGCATTGGGCTCACAGGTCCGGCAGGCCAATGTGCTGCCCTTCAATCTGCCGCCGATCATCGGACTTTCGACAGGCGGCGGATTTGAGTATCAGCTCGAAGCGCTGGAGGGGCAGGACCCAGCCACGATGGGCAGCGTCGTGTCGGGGCTGATCGACGCCGCCAATCGCGATCCGCGACTGACGCGCGTATTCACGACCTTCACGGCGACCAACCCGTCGGTCTTTCTCGACATCGACCGCGCCAAGGCGCAAGCGCTCGGCCTGACCATCAGCGACGTATTCACTGCGCTGCAGGCAACGCTCGGCGGCGTCTACGTCAACAATTTCAATCTCTACGGCCGCACCTGGCAGGTCAACGTCCAGGGCGAGCCGTCCAACCGCAGCGAAATTTCGGACATCTGGCAAATTTATGTGCGCAATGCATCGGGACAAATGGTGCCGATGCGCTCCATCGCCGGCGCCAGGATCGTGACCGGACCGCAGGTCATCACCCGCTACAACAACTATCGGTCGGTGACCGTCAACGGCAGCCCGAAGCCGGGCGTCTCGTCGGGGACGGCGCTCGCGGCCATGACGGAGATTTCCAATAAAACGTTGCCGGCGGGCTACAGCTTTGAATGGACCGGCACCGCCTATCAGGAACACGCGGCCCAGGGCCAGACCGGCATTATCCTGTCGCTGGCGGTGCTGTTCGCCTACCTGTTCCTGGTCGCGCTGTATGAAAGCTGGATGATTCCCATACCCGTGCTGCTGTCGGTCATCGTCGGCGTGCTCGGATCCTACCTAGCCATCAAGATTTCCCGCCTCAATCTCGATCTCTATGGTCAGATCGGACTCGTGGTGCTGATCGCGCTGGCCGCGAAGAATGGCATCCTGATCGTGGAATTCGCCAAGGAGCAGCGCGAGAGTGGCGCCGCGATCGAGGACGCAGCGATATCAGGCGCGCAAATGCGGTTTCGCGCCGTGATGATGACATCGGTCGCCTTCATTCTTGGTCTGTTGCCTTTGGTGGTTGCGACCGGCGCCGCCCAGCTCAGTCGCAGGGGAGTTGGCACTGCCGTGTTCGGCGGCATGCTCGCCGCAAGCTCGATCGGGATATTCCTGATACCGATGCTCTACGTGACGTTTCAGCGGACGCGCGAATACACGAAGAGACGCTTCGGCGCCTCTCGCAAGGAACCAGATCGGCCGCCCGGTCCCTGACCGGAGGCACACGGCCTCGATCATTGGACGCATTTCTACACGAACTGCAGGCGTTTGCCGCGTTACGCGCCGACCGTGTTCGATGAGTTCGGCAACGTCGACATCCGCAAAGTCGCGCGCAAACAGTTCCTCGCAAACCACGGGTATTCCCGGGATTTTCCGCCAGCGAAAATCTCAAGAGGTAATCGTGGACGCTGATGAGGGAACTACAACACATGGAACTTGTGGTGAAGCTTTAGCCGCAGGCATGACTCGAGCCGCAAGCATGATGTGAAACAGTTCGAGCGGCATGGAACCGGCTCAGTGCGGATTCCGCTCGATTGATCAAGTTTCTCCGAACGAAGCCAAAGTGAACCTTCAAACAGCTCGCGTTGTCTGCGAGCATCCGACGATGAGCAGAGCGAAATACTCCTTGATCAATTCAGACTTGACATCAAGTGCTGTCGTGTTAGTGGCGTGACAGTGATCCTCGTTCACCTTCATCCGCCGATCCTCCACCATCATGCGCACTTGTCGCCCGATGCGATCGAGCAGCCGATACATGCCGCGCAGTTCGATCGCGAGGTTCTTCGGCGTTCTCCAGACACATGCAGATGCCGGTTAGGACCGTGATTGGTCCTCCATCGTGCCGAGCGCAGCCACCGGCGCGCGGCCGAACCGGCATGTAGACCTTCCAGCCAACCCAGATGGATGTCCGTTTTTTTGACGCAGCGAAAGCCGAAAGAACCGATGCGGTCGTTTGGTATCGTCCCCCACAGCTTTGACCAGAGTGAAGCAATGACAGGAGCAGCAAATGGCAATGATAGGCGACCCTCTCAAGCGACATCACGTGGTACCTCTCACGGAGCCGATTCCCGACACATGGGAGCCCTTGCCATCGACTCCTTCCCCAAGCCCAAGCGAGCCGTCGAAGACGCCGGAATTAGAGCCGGCGAAATAATTGCTTATCGAGCTTGGTCCGTCTTCAACGGCAAGCTGAGAAGCATGGCCGCTGAGTTTGATTGGGAGCCAAATGGCATCCCGCTCTGGCATAAGCGGATGCTCTCCGGGAAGACCAGGATGGACTGGCCGCCCGTTCCCTATAAGAGCCCAAACGGGGTCGACGAGGAAATGGCCGGCTTCCATGCCTTCAAGAGCATGTGGGACGTCGAGTTCGAATATCGCCCGTGCGACGCCGATGATGCGGTTGTTTATGGGCAGGTCAAACTATGGGGCACGGTGTATGAACACCAGTACGGCTACAGGGCGGAATATGCCAAGGTTCATACGCTGATGGAATATCGGTCACTGCGTCGATATCATCACGTCGGTGACGTTCTTAAATCTTTGCGTGAAGCTTATGGCGTTGCCTGATTTTTGATCTCGCTCTGCTCCGAAAGATTCACCAGGTCGGGCCCATGAATGGCGAGCGCCAATAGGGTGAAAAACCGCGCACACGGGCGTCGCCAACTTCGGTCGGTGGACTGCGTTTCCGGAACTTGATTCCTCCTTGCGGTTCGCCGCTCAGAAGAACCACGAAATCCGTTCCCTTGCCGGTTTCCGAACTCAACGCCTCGTCGGTAATGATCAGGGACGATCGCGGGTTCATTCCCGGGATGCGATCCAGCACATCCTGTGGAATGACAATCCGGTCAAGCGCAGCCTTGGCGTCATCCGGCTCCGCCGCCTTGAGTTCGGCATCCGCACCACCGCCTCCGCGCACACGGCCACGTGGCTCAACCGTATCGTGATGCTGGCTTCCGTCGTCCAGTGAGACGACGCTCCACCGGGTGTCGGCGTCGCCGCTGGTCCGCTCCATGGCCGTAAAAACGTGCGTGCCGATCGGACGATCGGCATCCAAGATCGTGATCGGACTCTCGAACACGGGCTCAAAGGCTTGCCGAACGTAAAGCCGCTGCGTCGAGCGGCTGATCAGCATCGATACGGGTTCGAGTTTCCGTGCGGCCTCGCGCGCCGCCTCGGCCGCCGCGACCTGCGCACTCACTGCTGCTTGAGCCGCCTCACGCGCAGCCCGTAGCGAATCCTGCTTCGGTTGCGCCTCGGCCTGGGCGGTAGCCAATTGCTGCTGTCGCTCGGCGAGTTCCGCGGCTGCCTTCGCCTTGGCGTCTTCAGCCTGCTGCTTTGCCTCGGGCGAGGTCGCGGTGCCAAGCGCAGTCTCGGCCGCCGTCAATTGCGCCTGGGCTCTAAGCCTCAGATTGTTCACCGCTCGTACCGGCAGCGTTGCCTGCGCGGCCGCTCGGAAGGCCGCCCCGACGGCGAATCTCGCCTGATCTGCCTTCGAGGCCGCCAGATCCGCCTCCGAGGCTCGGGCGGCGGCTTGGGCCTGGGCGTCGGCATCAGGTCGCAACCGGGACAGAAACGGATGGGCTATCTCGATGGGCGCCACATCACGCGGCGCGACGATCACCCGAAAACCGAGTTGCGTTTCGTCGAAGAGGCGCTCTGCGAAATGAAAGGGCATGCGGATGCAGCCGTGAGAGGCTGGATATCCAGGCAAGGGACCCCCATGGAGCGCGATGCCCGACCATGTGATGCGCTGCATGTTGGGCATGTAGGCATCGTCATACAGGTTCGAATAGTGGTCCGCTTCCTTCTGGATCACGCTGAATACTCCGGCGGGCGTCTCGCGTCCCTTCTGACCGCTCGACACCGGCGCCCGCAGGATCCAGCCATGGGCGTCGTAGACGGTAATCCGCTGATTGCGAAGGGAGACGATCGCCATGATGGGCGCGCCGGCGCTGCGTGCCTGGACGGATTCGCCTGCACCGCGACTGCTTCCGGCGGCTGCATGATCTCCCGCCGCGATCAGCGCGGCCAGAGCGGCCCCTGCAAGGTGCACCGGCCGTATTCTCATCTGCCTGCGCCTTGGGTTCAGGAAACGATACATGCGCGTCCCGTCTGGCCGGCGTTCGGCCTACTTCCTCTCATAGACTAACGCCATTCGATCCAACCTGCCAACGCGGAAGCACCGTCAGGTTTCAGTTATCTGGGGCATCGAAATGGACGGCACGGCCGCGAATGCAGAACCCTGCGATATTGTCTTGCAAATGTTTTCAAGCTGTCACCCCGCTGGGTAGTGCGCGTCGCAGTTGTCGGCTAAAGAAACAACCTGCCGCCAACGTCCTCGAAAAACTTCCAGCCAACAGGAGGCAGCGATGTCGAAAGCCTCTCTTGCGCGCCGACTTGCCCAATTGCTGCTTGGCGTCTCGGCAGCAACCTTTGCGTTATCGCAAGCCGTCCGGGCGGCGAACGGGCTCGGCCGTGACGCGGCAACCGCCGCCGAACAGATCAGGACCGCCTCGCCGATCAAGCATGTCATCATCATTGTCGGAGAAAACCGCAGCTTTGACCATTTGTTCGCCACCTACGCCCCAAAATCGAGCGACGAAAAGGTCCTGAACCTCCTGTCAGAGCACATCGTCAAGGCCGACGGCTCACCGGGCGAAAAATTCGACAGTGCGCATCAGTTCCAGGTCACCTCGGCACCGAATGGCGGAAAGTTTTTCATCAGCGCGGGATCGGCGGCCAAGTCACCGTATACGACGCTGCCGGCGCCGGACGTCAACGGCGTGCAGAACCCGCCCGCCGCGGCCATTCTCAGCCTGCCCGGCGGCAATCCGGGATTGCCAGCCGCCGATCAGTCCCTGTTCGGAACCGGCGGCACGGGCCTGCCCTATAACAAAGGTCCGGATACCCGCATCACCAATGTCAACATGCTGCCGCCGGGACCGTTCCAGATGACCGGCCCGACCATGCCCTACGACGCCTATACGGGCGACACCATCCATCAGTTTTTCCAGATGTACCAGCAATCGGATTGCGCGATCGATGCAGAGCACGTCAGCCGCGGCAACCCGACGGGCTGTCTGCACGATTTGCAATCGGCCGTTGCCACGACCTATGCGACGGCGCCCGGCGCCACGCCGCACGATACCGGCCAGACCATGGCCTTCTTCAACATGCAGCAGGGCGACGTTCCCTATCTCAAGTCGCTCGCCGATCAATACACGATCAGCGACAACTATCATCAGCCGGTGATGGGCGGAACCGGCCCCAACAGCGTGCCGATCGGTTTTGCCGACCAGGTGTTCTTCGGCGACGGCAAGGGCCATGCGGCAACCCCGCCCGCCGGCAGCGTCTACAATCCCGATCCGCAGCCCAACACGCTGAATCTCTATACGGCTCGCAAGCAGTGGTTCAATTGCTCGGATGCGACTGAGCCGGGAATCAAGCCGATCCTGGATTATCTCGGCAAGCTGCCCTACGCCGTGCCGACGAAGTGCGATGCAGGTCACTATTATAACGCCATGAACGTCAATCCGGCCTGGACGCCGCAGGGCACCCCGAGCGGAGCAGGCTCCATTCCGCCGGTCACCATGACCAGCATCGGCGATCTCCTTTCCGCGAAGCACATTCCGTGGAAATATTACGGCGGCGGCTACAATGCATCAGGTACCGGCACTCCGCTTGACCGACTCTATTGCAATATCTGCAACCCCTTCGAATATCAGCTGACCTATCCGGCGATGCGCGCCGACCATATGCGTGATGTCACCGATCTGTTCGACGATCTGAAGAAGGGCACCCTGCCGGCCGTGTCGTATGTCAAGCCGGACGACACCATGGACGGCCATCCGGCATCCTCGAAATTCAATCTGTTCGAAGCCTTCGCCAGGAACATCATCGAGCTTGCCCAAGGCAACAAGGAGCAGTGGAAGAGCACGGCGATCTTCGTCACGGTGGACGAGGGCGGCGGCTATTATGACTCGGGCTTCATCCAGCCGGTCGATTTCTTCGGCACCGGTCCGCGCATTCCGATGATTGCGGTTTCGCATTTCTCGGAAGGAGGGCATGTGACCCACGTCTACGCCGAACATTCCTCGCTGGTGAAATTCGTCGAGCGGAACTGGTATCTTGGCAAACTCAGCGATCGCAGCCGCGACAACCTGCCCAATCCGCGCGTCGATAATGACAATCCCTATATTCCCGCCAACATGCCGGCCATCGGCGATCTGTTCGACATGTTCAATTTCGACGGGGATGGCGGCAGGGCGAGGTAGCCGCGGCCGAAGGTGGTGAACTAAACGACGCGGGGCCGGCATGCTCAGGCCGGCCCGGGAGTTTTTCAAATGTGGTGGAGCATGTCGGCGCATCCCGGGCAAAAGCGATACCGGACAGTTCGACTCGTCAAGCGAGCGCGAGGCTCACCCGCCGTAGCCCTTTGGTGAATCACTCTGCCTTGCTGGGGCCCAGGGTCAACTGCCCGATTTGACGTGAGCGATCATCCGCAAGCGCGGGTTCTTTCGGCTTGCGCAAACGCACGTAGATCTGCGCCAGGATGAGGACCACGCACAGGAACAGGAAGAACGCGCTGATGGGATGTTCGACGAACACAAGAATATCGCCACGCGAGATCAGCATCGCACGACGGAAGTTCTCCTCGAAACGAGGGCCCAGCACGAATCCGAGCAGGATGGATGCCGGGTGGAAATCAAGCAGGAGCAGAAGATAGCCGACGAGCCCGATGGCAACGGTTTCTCCGACCTGGAACATGTCGTTGTTGGTCGAGTAGACGCCGATCGCCACAAAAAACAGCGCACTTGGATACAGGTACTTGTAGGGAATCATCAGCAACTTCACCCACAGACCGATCATGGGCACGTTGAGCACGACCAGAATGATGTTGCCGATCCAGAAGCTTGCGACCAGGCCCCAAAAGATGTCGGGATGCTCGCTGATCAGTCGTGGGCCCGGCACGATGCCCTGGATCATCAAGGCGCCGAGAATAAGAGCCATCACGGCGTCGCCGGGAATTCCAAGGCTCATGGTCGGAATGAAATCGCCCTGGACCGAGGAATGCGTGGCGGCCTCCGGACAAGCGACACCCTCGATCATGCCGGTGCCAAACTTCTCCGGCGTCTTCGAGACTTTCTTCTCCGCCGCGTAGGCGATGAACGAGGCAATCGTCGGCCCCGTGCCCGGAATCAGCGAGCACAGGCTGCCAACCAGCGTGCCACGGAACATTGCGGGGATCGAACGGCGCAACTCGTCGCGCGACGGACGCAGGTCGCGAATTCCGACATTGGAGTAGCGTGTGTTGATGTCGGAGAACTGGTTCACGCTTTTCATGAATTCGGCGATGCCGAACAATCCGAGTGCGAGGCCAACCAGTTCGATCCCATCGTAGAGGCTGGGGATGCCGAAGGTGAAGCGCGGCGTTCCGGTTTCGATGTCTGTTCCCACAATACCGAGCAGCAGGCCCACAAGGGTCATGGCGACCCCCTTGAGCGGCGAACCGCGCGCCAAGGTCGAGCCCGCCAGCAGGCCGAGCAGCATGAGCGAGCAGATTTCGCTCGGGCCGAAGTCCAGCGCGACCCTCACCAGCAGGGGCGCCAGAAAGATCATCTCGGTAATGCCCCAGGACGCGCCCACGAATGACGACATCACCGTGACACCGAGCGCCGCGCCGCCCCGGCCCTGTTTGGTGAGCGGAAACCCGTCAAGGCATGTCACGGCGTGGGGTGGATGGCAGGGAAGATTGAGCAGGATCGAGCAGATCGCGCCGCCATATTGCGCACCGTAGAACACACCCGACAGCATCAGGATTGCCCCGACGGGCTTTATTCCAAATGTCAGCGGCAGCAGCACGGAGATCGTCGCCAGTGGGCCCATTCCCGGCAGGACGCCGACCATGTTGCCGACGAGCACGCCGACAAAGCACCACATCAGGTTTTGCGGCTCGAGCGCGACGCCGAAACCGTACCAGAGATCTGAGAGAGCGGTCGCCAGCATCTAGAATCTCCAGCGGAACAGTGGAAAAGGTACCTTCAGCACATAAGAGAAGAGAAACGCGCCGCCGACCGTGATGCATGCCGCCAATATCGCCGAACCCTTCAATGTCGCGGTTCTATCGCCGAGCGCCGATACGAAAACGCACATGAAGGTGGCCGCGACCATGCCGAAGAACTCGCCGAAGAGAATGAACATGAGCGGACCCGCCAGGATGCAAGCCCAGCCGCGCCACTCCATGCTTTCCGGAAGAATCCGTTCACCGTCCTCGAGAGGCGTGATCAATCCCGAAACGAAGATCAGAACGCCGACGAATATCAGCAGGATGCCCAGGATGAACGGAAACATGCCTGGGCCCATGTGCATCAAGGTTCCCAGCTTGTAAGTCATCGAATTCAGCGTGACGCCGGCGCCGAGCAGCGTCATCGCCAGCCCGGCATAAAAGTCCCTTTTCTTGAGCAGGTTTTCCACGCCAACAGACCTCCCGGTTCATTTTTCTCTTGCTATCGCAAGGCGATCGCTCCCCGCACAATAAACATTATGCAAACAGGATCTTAAGCCTCGCAAGAGGCGGCGTCGGACGCGCCTCAGTCCCTTACGATTTGCCCCATCTTGGAAGGGATGGCAAATCGGCACCCGGACCGCCGGGCATGTCAAGCGGCGTTGTCGATTGGGGGGCGTTTGCGCGCAGACATCGGCCTTCTCCCGGCGAAATCCAGGCAGCGGCCGCTCGTTGAAGCAGCGCGCCAACACACCGGTTTCGCACCGGAAACGACCGCACCGAAGCACGACGAACGCAACCGGCTCCTGATCACGGGCATCACGACGGCGAAGAGCGCGGCTCTTGGGAGAAAAGGCCGTCGGGACCAATGCAAAGGTCGGCCAACGTCCCGGGTGCTGCGTGGCAAACACGCCGATGAGGGCAGGATTAGACGTCCGGACATTCCGCGTCGGCGAGATCGGCGTATTGACAGCCCAAACTGAATGAACCATCATTCAGTTTGGAAACGCACACAACAACGATTATCTCGTGAAGGGAGCGGTCGGTTGCAGATGCCCGCGAAGCATAAAGCGCGAGCGGACCTTTGGTCCGGATCGCGGTTGCGACCGGCGCCCACGGGAAAGCCGGTATCGACCGCCGCCGCGGCCGTATGAGGATCGCGG
>Ga0265339_10002733_pt1 | contig 12533 bp, 10 predicted proteins | sample 4CB219metaG_FD_202085 | JGI IMG/M metagenome (GOLD analysis project Ga0265339, IMG submission 202085) | Rhizosphere microbial communities from Carex aquatilis grown in University of Washington, Seatle, WA, United States - 4-CB2-19 metaG | ecosystem: Host-associated > Plants > Roots >...
ATCAGGACGAAAAGCGTGGATTTGCCGCCGCCGGACTGCCCGACCAGCCCGACCCGCTGTCCGGGCTGCAGGCGCAGGCTGAACCTCTCGAACACCTCGGGCCCGTCGGGATACTGGAAGGTGATATTGTTGAAGACGATTGCCGCGCCGCTCCTGACCAGCGGCTCCGCCTCCGGGTGGTCCCGCATTTCATGCGGCAGCAACAGCGTCGCGATCGCTTCGGTCAGCCGCGCGACATGCTGGGTCACGTCGACAAGCGCCACCGCGAGATCGCGCGTGGCATTGAGGATGGACAGGCCGAGGGTGCAGACCAGCACCACATCGCCGGTGGTGGCCTCGCCCCGCTGCCAGAGCTGGATAACCCACGCCAGAAGCATGATCGTCAGCGCGAGCGTCACCGCGGCGTGCGTGATCCTCAGCTTCTCCAGATAACGCAGGCTGCGCCCGCGCGCGACCAGTTCGCGGTCGACGGTGGCGTCGAAACGCTGGTGTTCGTGGCTTAGCCCGCAAAACGCCCGCACCAGCGGCATGTTGCTGATGACATCGACCATCTCGCCGTCGACGATCGCCGCCTTGTCCGCAAAATCATCATGGAGGCGCTTGCCGGCGGCCGCGAGGCCGAACATTGCCACCACCATGGATCCCGCGATGACGATCATGGCCGCCGACATCGGCACGCTGACGGTCCCGATCAGCGCAATGGCCGCGACCGTGGCGATGCACGGCGGCAGGACGTTCCAGACGAACATGTTCTCGACGGTGAACACGGCGTTCGATGTCGCCGTGATGCGGCTGGTCAGCATTCCCGGCAAGCGGTCGGAGAAATAGCTCGGCGCGTGACCCGTCAGATGACGAAACATGTCGCGCCTGAGATCGCCGGTGACGCCGACGAAAGTGAAGCTCGCGATCCAGCTGGCGATCCGCCAGAGAAAATTATCCGCGGCGATCAGCGACATGAGAAAAGCGAATGCCAGCCATACACCGTCTGCGTGACCGCCGGACAGGTTGTCGACGAGGTACTTCACGCCGTATTGCGTCCCCACAGAGCAGGCGACAGCCGCTACAACGGCTATCAAGATCATCAGATGCGACACGGGCCTCTCGCGCAGATAGCGCAACACGAAGCGAAAGGGGCGATGCGCATAGCCTGTCAGCTGGTCCATGTCGCTGAAAACCTTCTCGGTTGAGGATGGGAGCCTGGTGCCTTCAGAACTTTTCTTCATTTTTGCTGCGCATCCTCCACGAGAGCTTCCGGATCAAAACCGCATACATTTCCGCCGTACTTCCGAATTTCGCAGTCCGCTCAGCACAATGCCGCGAAATGATGCGGACTTCGGAATCCGAAAAAGACACAAGCGGCCGACATTCCGCCGCCGTAACGAACGGCCGAGGCTTGGTTCGGTTCCCGGTTCCTTGCCGGCAACCCGCTGCGTGCACCCAATCCCTCACCCTGTCGACATAAGTCTCGCCGGCGGTGATGGCATCATCAAGTCCGGCGCGTGGACGTTTGAAGAAGTAAGTTTTTGTTTTGAAGAAGTAAGTTTTCGTGATGGGAACTTCGCAAATGCGGAAACGTTCCATCTTCTCGTCATGCCGGTCCCACCGGGGGCAGAGGCTTGTTCCTCCATGATTGCAGATAGGAGATGGTGAGATGCGCATTGCGCAGGTTGCTCCGTTGACGGAGGCTGTTCCACCGAGGTTTTACGGCGGCACCGAGCGGGTGGTGCACTGGCTGACCGAGGAATTGGTGGCGCTGGGACACGACGTTACGCTGTTCGCAAGCGGGGATTCCCGAACATCGGCAAAGCTTGACGCGACCTGGCCGAAGGCCCTGCGCCTCGACGGCGCGGTCCGCGATCCCAACGCGCTGCACATGGTCATGCTGGAGCGGGTACGGCGGAAATGTGACGAGGAGGAGTTCGATTTCCTGCACTTCCATCTCGACTACTATTCGTTCTCGCTGTTCATGCGGCAGCCCACGCCCTTTGTGACGACGCTGCACGGCCGGCTCGACCTGCCGGAGCACCAGCCGGTGTTCGCCACCTTCCCCACACTTCCGGTGATTTCGATCTCGAATACCCAGCGCCGGCCGGTGCCGCAGGCCAACTGGATACGCACCGTCCATCATGGGATGCCGGCGGACCTGCTGACGCCGAAAACGAGAAGCCACGACTATCTGGCCGTGCTCGGCCGGATTGCGCCGGAGAAGGGCGTCGACCGCGCCATCAAGATCGCGACCCGCTGCGGCATTCCGCTCAAGATCGCGGCAAAGGTCGATCGGGCCGACCAGGAATATTACGACCAGCTCATTTGTCCGCTCATCAACCGCAATCCGCTCGTGGAATATATCGGCGAGATCAGCGATCACGAGAAATCGGATTTCCTGAGCGGTGCGATCGGCCTCCTGGTCCCGATCGACTGGCCGGAACCGTTCGGCCTGGTGATGATCGAGGCCATGGCCTGCGGCACGCCGGTGATCGCCTATAACCGCGGCTCGGTGCCGGAAATCATCGAGGACGGCCTGACCGGCTTCATCGTCGAAGACGAGACCAGCGCGGTTGCCGCCGTCGGCCGGCTCTCCCAGCTCAGCCGGCCCGTGATCCGTCGGCAATTCGAGGCGCGCTTCACGGCGCGCCGCATGGCGCTTGACTATCTGGCGGCCTACCGCAGCCTGATGGATGCGGCCACGCCGCGGATCAAGCTGGTCAGCAGCGCCGAATAGGCGCGCCGTTGCTCCTTCGGATCAGGCGATCCTGGCACGATGTCCTGTTCGATCCGCTGGGCGATGACGGTCACCCGCAGATGCGGCCGCGCCCGGCCGCATCTGGCCGGCCCTGCCTTTCACCGCCTGAGCGGCTTTGCGGCCATGTCGCCCTGATCAGAAGCTTCCTCTCGCCACGCCCGCAACCTGATTGGGCCGGCGGTGACATCGTCGGCCGGGATCAGACTATATTGTAGACAATATTCGGGGGCGCTACGATCCTCCGGGAACAAACAAGGCGACCGCCAGGGCAGCCCCTCCTGCGACGGATCGCACCGGGAGGAAACGGCATGAGCAAGCGTCGCCAAAAGTCCGTTCTCGATCGCGAGAGCGACACCTATCCGGTTCTGTCGAAGCGGCAGAGCCGGCGGACATTTCTCCTCAAGGCTGGCGGCGCACTGGCGGCTGGCGCATTCGGTGCAGTGCCTCTGCACGGCTATGCCGCCGATGCTGTCAACATCGGTGCGTTGTACCCGAGCACCGGCAGCATGGCGCAGATCGGCGTCGGCTGCGTCGCGGCCGCCAAGCTTGCGGCAGACATGATCAACGAGGCCGGTGGCATCAAATCGCTCGGCGGCGCCAGAATCAATTTGATCGTCTCCGACGTGCAGAGTGACACGACTGTCACGCGAACCGAGACCGACCGGCTGATCACCAGCAACAAGCTGTCTGCGGTCCACGGCTGCTACGCCAGCGCGCTGACGCTGATCGCGAGCGAAGTCTGCGAACGCGCCAAGGTGCCGATCATCACGGGGTCGAGCTCGGACCAGCTCAACAAGGGCCGAACCTACACCTTCACGCCGTTTGCGCGCGCCTCGCAGTTTGCCAAGGCGCAGTTGCAAATGTCCAAACTCGTCAGCGAGCACCCGAAGGTCGCCGTGATCTTCGAGAACACCGCGTTCGGCACCTCAACGTCGAACGGACTGAAGGAACTGGCCCCTGGCGAAGGTGTCGAGATCGTGATGTTCGAACCCTATTCGGCCGGTTTCACCGACGCCAGCCCCCTCATCAACAAGGTGAAGGCCTCCGGCGCCAACATGCTGTTCTCGGTCTCCTATCTCAACGATCTGATTTTGATCGTGCGCACCGTCAAGCAGGTCGGCCTGAACATCGCCATCAACGGCGGCTCCGGCGGCTTCGTCATGCCGGACTTCTACAAGAACGTCGGCAAGCTCGCCGAGGGCCTGCAGGGCGTCGCGCACTGGAATCACGACATAAGCGCGGATTCGGAGAAGGTGAACGCCGAATACAAGAAGCGCACCGGCGAGTTCCTGTTCGAATATGCCGGCGGCCTGGTCGCGCAAACCTTTATGATCGCGGAAGCGATGGAGCGCGCTGCCTCCGCCGATCCGCAGAAGGTTCGCGAAGCGCTGTCGGCGCTGGACGTTTCCTCCGGCTTTGCGGCGATGGCGCCGGGAGGACGGGTGAAGTTCGGACCCGACGGCAAGAACATCTACGGCCGGCCGGTCGGCGTGCAGTGGCAGAACGGCGATCTCGCCAGTGTCTTCCCCAAGGAAGACGCCCGCGCGCCGCTGATGAAGACTTAAAACCAACCGGTAAGAAGGAATGTTGGAGACAGTGGCCCAGGCCGTCATCAACGGCCTGCTCATCGGCGGCATCTACGCGCTCGTCAGCATCGGCGTGACGCTGATCTTCGGCGTGGTCAAGATCGTCAACTTCGCCCAGGGCGAATTCGTGATGATCGGGATGTATATCAGCTTTTTCCTTGCCACCCAGTTCGGTATCGACCCTGTACTGTCGCTTCTCGTGTCGATGCCGGCGCTGTTCGTGGTCGGCGTCCTTGTCCAGCATTTTCTGATCCGCAGGGTGCTGGGACCGAACGACATGCCCCAGATATTTCTCACCTTTGCGCTGTCGCTGCTCCTGCTCAATCTGGCGCTGATGCTGTTCACTGCGAACTACCGCACCGTCCACACCTCATATTCGGACGAGGCCATTCACCTCGGCGGACTTTATATTCCCGTGGCCAAACTGATCGCCTTCGTCGTCGCGATGGGGTTGAGCGGCGCACTCTGGGTCTTCCTGCACGCCACCGATCTCGGCAAGGCGATGCGCGCCGCGGCCCAAAACCGCGATGTAGCGACCTTGATGGGCATCAACCCAAATCGCGTGTTCTGCGTCGCCTTCGGCGCAGCCTTGGCGCTGGCCGGCGCCGCGGGCTCGCTGTTGATGCCGTTCTATTCGGCGTATCCGTTTGTCGGACAAGTCTTCGTGCTGATGGCATTCGTCGCGGTGGTGCTCGGTACGCTCGGCAATGTCCTGGGGGCGCTGGTTGCAAGCCTGATGATGGGCGTTGCGGAATCGCTCGGGATTCAGTTCGTCGGCGCGGATTCAGGCCTGATCGTTGTGTTCGCGATGTTCCTGTTGACGCTGGCTTTCAAGCCAAGCGGCCTTGGCGGGGGGAGAGTGCGGTAGTGGCGAAGGCAGGCAAGGGAAAAATGCTGTCGCTGGCGGCGCTGGCCGCAATCTTGCTCGTGCTGCCGCAGGTGGTGAAGAGCTCGTTTGCGCTCGACATCTTCATCAGGATACTCCTGTTCTCCTTCATCGGCGTCGCCTGGAACCTGATAGGCGGCTATGCAAAGCAACTCTCGCTCGGACATGCCGCCTTCTTCGGCCTTGGCGCCTATACCTCGACCATCATGCAGGTCGATTTCGGCATTTCTCCATGGATCGGCATGGTCGCCGGCGGCGTCGTTGCCATGCTGGCAAGCCTGCCGATCGGCTGGCTTTGCTTTCGCCTGCGAGGCCCTTACTTCACCATTGCCACCATCGCGACAGCCCAGGCATTGATGCTGATCTTTCTGAAGTTCCGCGACCTCGCCTGGGGTGCGGAAGGCACGACCATTCCGAACCTCGGCAGCTCGCCGCTGATGATGCAGTTCGAGGGCAAGGCGGCCTATTACTACGTCGTGCTCGGCCTGCTCGCGTTGGGGCTTGCGATCACCTACCGCATCGAACAATCCTGGATGGGTTACTACCTCGTCGCCATCGGCGAGAACGAAGACGCGGCGGAGGCAATCGGCGTCAACGCGTCGCGTATCAAGCGTGACATCTTCATGATCAGCTCGTTCCTGACTGCGCTTGCGGGGACCTTCTACGTCCAGTACATCTACTTCATCGATCCCGCCACCGCCTTCAATTTCAATATCTCGATCGAGGCCGCGCTGGTGTCGATCGTCGGCGGCATTGGCACATTGTGGGGGCCGGTGATCGGCACCGTGCTGTTGGAGACGACCTCCGCCCTGCTGCAGAGCTGGCTCGGCAGCACGACCGGCGGCTTGCAGCTCACTGTCTACGCTTTGATCCTGATGGCGGTCATCCTGTGGCGACCCACCGGGCTGATAGGCGTGTTCAATGAGGCCCGGCAGCGCTACCTGAAGCGCCAACCGGCACACGCGTGAGGCTCGCCGTGGCGGACGCGCTGGTCATCAACGGCTTGAGCAAGCGCTTCGGGGGCCTGCGCGCGGTACAGGACGTCAGCTTCACGGTGAAGGAAAACGAGACGGTGGCGCTGATCGGCCCGAACGGCGCCGGCAAGACCACAAGTTTTCATCTCATCACAGGCTTTCATCGCGCCGATTCGGGCTCGGTGCTCGCATTCGGTCGGGAGATCGTGGGTTTGAAGCCGCACGAGGTTTGCGCGCTGGGTCTGGCGCGCACCTTCCAGGTGGCGAAACCGTTCGGGGCGATGACGGTTCTGGCCAACGTCATGACCGGCGCCTTCCTGCGCGACCGCCACGTCGCGGCTGCTCGCGAAAAGGCGCGCGAGGCGATCGAATTCGTCGGCCTCGCCGCGCGGCAGCAAACGCCGGCCAAGGACCTGACCACGATCGACCAGCGTCGGCTGGAAATGGCACGTGCGCTGGCGACTCAGCCGCGCATTCTGCTGCTCGATGAGGTGATGGCCGGCCTGAACCCGGCGGAGATCGATCAGGCGGTTGCCCTGGTCGGAAAACTGTCGCAGCGAGGCCTGACCATCGTCATCGTCGAGCATGTGATGCGCGCCATCATGGCGGTCGCGCGTCACATTGTGGTGCTCGATCATGGCCAGAAGATCGCGGAGGGCACGCCCAGGGACATCGTGGAGAATCCGGAAGTCATCCGCGCCTATCTTGGCTCGGGCTATGTGCACGCGCCGGCCGGCGGAGGCGCGCGTGCTTGAGCTCAAGGGCGTCAGCGCCAGCTACGGATCGGTGCCTGCGATTGCCGATGTATCCGTCGCGATTGGCGCGGGCGAAGCCGTCGGGCTATTGGGAGCGAACGGGGCCGGCAAGAGCACAACCTTGCGCGCCATCTCCGGCCTGGTGGGTTTGTCGTCGGGATCGATCAGGTTCGACGGCACCGATGTCACGTCATTGCCGCCCTACCGGATTCCGGAATTGGGAATCGCGCACGTCCCAGAGGGGCGTCAGGTTTTTCCCGAGATGACGGTGCAGGAAAATCTGGAAATCGGCGCCTATGTGCCGAAGGCCAAAGCCGATCGGGCCCGCACCATGGGGCTCGTCTATGAGATTTTCCCAAGACTTGCCGAGCGCAGGCGCCAGCTCGCGGGCACCATGAGCGGCGGCGAGCAGCAGATGCTCGCCGTCGGCCGCGGGTTGATGCTGAAGCCGCGACTTCTGATGCTCGATGAGCCTTCGCTCGGGCTTGCCCCCGTCATGACCGATGTGACGTTCGAGAAGATCGCCGAGATTCACAGGATGGGTACGGCGATCCTTTTGGTGGAACAGAATGTCAGCCGCGCATTGTCACTGGTTCAGCGGGCCTATGTGCTGGAAAGCGGCCGCGTGATCATGCACGGCTCCAGCGTGGAACTCGCCAACAACAAGCAGGTGCAGGCGGCGTATTTGGGGATATAGCCGCCACCGGCATCAGCGCACTTGTGTCCGCTTCGGCTCGACGATCTCGAACATCCGCGGGAATTCGTCCATCAGCCCCATCAGCTCGGCCAGCCGCATGGGATTGCCCATAATCTTGATCTTTCCCGCCGCGACCGCCTCCGGGAAGCTGGTCTGCCTGGCGATCACCTCATCGAGCGTGGCGCGCGCCAGCGTGAAACCGGCATCGGCGGTCGCCGCCCGCACGCCTTCGCTGTAGGTCAGCGCACAATTCTCCAGCGTGAGGACGAAGCGTTCATCGGTGTCGGTGAATTGCCAGTTCAGCACGATCGACTTGCCCTCGGCCCTCGGCCCGTTGAGGCGGACCCCAAGCACGTCCCATAATTGCTCGGTGCGCAAGGCGGCCAGCGTTTCCCGCGCCATGGCGGCGAGGGGCGGCGCCTTCGGCATGCCCTGCCGCAGCTCCTGGGCGCCGAACAGATAGGCGTTGCGCCAGGTCGAACTTTCGGCGGCATAGCCGAGCTGCTCGAACGTATCCGCGAGCATCGCGCGTGCCCCCTGATTGTCGGGCTCGGCAAACACCAGGTGGCTCAGCGCCTGCGCGACAAAGCGGAATTCGCCCCTGGCAAAATCCTTCCCAGCGCGTGCGAGGATCGCATCCGCGCCTCCCATATATTCGACATACTTCTTTCCGGCCTCGACCGGCGGCAGCGGATCGAGATTGACGGGATTAGCGTCGTACCAGCCGAGATATTTCTGGTAGATCGCCTTCACGTTATGCCGGATGTGACCGTAATAGCCGCGCGTGTGCCAGGCCGCGTCGAGGCTCTTCGGCAGACGGATGGTCTCGGCGATCTCGGCCGCCGTCAGGCCGTGGTTCATCAGGCGAACGGTCTGGTCGTGCGCGAACTTGTAGAGGTCGCGCTGCTGGCGGATCATGGTGTCGATGCGCTGTTGCCCCCAGACCGGCCAATGGTGCTGGCCGCACATCGCCTCGGCCTTGCCGCCCCACATGCCCAGCGCCTCGTTGAGGTATTTCGACCAGGCGAGCGCGTCGCGCACGTCGGCGCCGCGGAACGGCAGCAGATTGTGGAAATTGTGCGTGCAGTTTTCCGCCAGGTTCAACAGCCTGTAGCGGCCGACGTAGAAATGCATTTCCGCCGGCGCTTCGCTGTTGGGGGCCATCTGGAATTCGAATTCGACGCCGTCGATGAGGCGCGTGTCGCCGGTGGCCATGATCAGGTCGGTCGGACGCAGCAGCGCCACCGAGCCCACCGCCATCGACTTGCCGAGCCCGCAATCGACCTGTCCGCGCGGCCCCTTCGCCAGAAACGGCCCGAACTGATATTGCGCGCGGCGCAGCATCGCCGGTCCCGCGATGATGTTCTCGGAGACCGCGTGCTCCATGAACAGGTTCGGCGCGATGATCGGAACCCTGCCGCTCGCCAGCGCGTCCTCCGCCAGCACGCCGCGCGCGCCGCCCCAATGGTCGGTATGGGTGTGGGTGAAGATCACGGCAGTGACCGGGCGCAAGCCCCGATGCCTGAAATAGAGCTCCATTGCCGCGCGCGCGCCTTCGATCGAGGTCAGCGCATCCACCACGATGACGCCGCTGTCACCCTCGATCAGCGTCATGTTGGCGATGTCGAACCCGCGAACCTGGTAGACGCCGGGAACGACCTCGAACAATCCATGCTGCATGTTGAGGCGCGACTGCCGCCACAGGCTCGGATTGACGGTCGGCGGCGCCTCCTCGGCGGAGAGGAAGGTGTACGGCTCCAGGCTCCAGACCACCCTGCCCTGCGCCGAGGTAATTCTGGCGTTCTCGATCGTGCCGAGGAAACCCCGCGAGGCATCGTCGAAATCCGCGGTGTCCGAAAACGGCAGCGCGTCCCGCATCGCTTCCTGCTGCGCGATGACCGGCTTTGACGCTTCCTTGGGAGTCTCGCTCATGACCACCGTCACTTCTTCACCTTGCTGGCGTCCATCTTGATGGACGTATCCAGCATCTTCGTCGTAAACGCGGTCTGCACGTCGAACGGCTTCTCCATGCCGAGATAGGTCTGCACCAGCTCGTAGTCCTTCTTCATTCGTTCGCCGTCGATCCAGCCGAGCGCCTTGGTCGTGGTGAATTCGTCGGTCATCAGGAACTTGATGCGTTCCCACTGGCGCTCCTGGTTTTGCTTGTCCAGGCCCGAGACCTGGTCGAGCAGCGCCTTCAGGCACGGCGTCACGTCGGCCACGCAGGCGGCAAAGGCCTTCTGCGTGATCTGCACGAACTTTTCGACCAGCTTCGGATTCTTCTCCAGATATGCGCCGTTGACGATCAGCGAATTGCCGTATGGGTTGAGACCGATGTCCTTCCAGTTCATATAGCCGAGATCGGCTCCGAACTCGATTACTTTCAGATCGTGTTCGTTGTAGAAATCGCTGATGATATCCACGGTGTGGGTCTTCAGCGCCGCGATCTTGGCGGTCGGCCCGACATTGACGAAGCTCACCGAGTCCGGCGCGATGCCTGCCGCCTTGGCAAAGGCCGGCCACATCACCCGCGAGGCATCGCCCGGCGGATTGCCGATCTTGTGGCCGGGGAAATCCCTCGGGCCGTTCACGCCATAGCTTTTCAGCCAGTAAAAGGTCTGCCCGGTATTGGCGTAGATGCTCATCAGCGCCACGACATCGGCGCCCTTGCTGCGCGCGACCAGCGCGGTCGCGAGGTCGGCGATGCCGAACGGCGAGCCGCCGGAGCCGACCTTCAGCGCCGACACGCCGGATCCCTTGCCGGTCTCGATGGTCAGATCGATGCCGGCCTTCTCGTACCAGCCCTGCGCCTTGGCGTAATAGAACGGCGAATGGTCCGCGGTCGGCGTCCAGTTCAGCGTCAGGTTGACGGCTTCGCCGGCAAGCGAGGGGGCCGCAGGCGAGCCAAGCGCGAACGCGACGATGGCGATTTTCCAGGACTTCATTCAACGCTCCCCTGCAACCGGACTTGTCGACCCACCTCGGTGACGCTACCAATGCAACCAGTGTCCCGGTTCTGACATTCGTGTCATGTTGCCGAGAGCTCTTTTACGAATGTCAGAACCAAAGGGACACTAGCAAATATCATTTTCCAGTGCGGTTTTGGATTTGACATTCGCCGGGAGAACCTGCGGCAAACCTGTAGCGAATGTCAAATCCACCGCACTGGCGCCTTTCGCGGTTGTCAACTGTCTGGTTGGAAATGCTCAAAACGGGATCGAACCGCACCAAGCCGCAGCGGCGCAATCCCGCGGCCACGCGCAGGAAGCTTCTGGCGGCGGCGCGGCGCGAATTTGCCGAGAGCGGGCTCGCGGGAGCGCGGGTCGACGAGATCGCGGCGCGCGCCGGCGTCAACAAGCAATTGGTCTACCATTATTTCGGCGACAAGGACGCACTTTACCTCGCGGTGCTGGAATGGGTCTATGAGGAAATCCGCGCGCACGAACGCAAGCTCAACCTCGAGGGGCTTCCGCCCGAGCAGGCCATCCGCAAACTGATCGAGAGTTCCTTCGACCATCTCGCCGCTCATCCCGATTTCATCGTGCTGCTCAACGATGAGAATCGCGGCGGCGCGCGCCATGTCCGCGGCTCCAGGAGGCTGGAAGCCATGCATTCGCCTTTGGTCAGCATGGTTTCGAAGATCCTGAGCGAGGGAGTGCGCAACGGAACCTTCCGGCGCGGGATCAACCCGCTGCAGCTCTACATTTCGATCGCGGGGCTGAGTTATTTCTTCTTCTCGAACACGCCGACGCTGTCGGCGATCTTCGGCCGGGACCTGGGCAGCCCGGCCGCCAGACGGACTCGCCGCAGGCACGTCGTCGATCTGGTCATGCAGGCGCTGCGGCCCTGACCGGCTAATCAACCGAATGGTTGAAACGCCCGGCTCGCCGCGATAGACAGCAACGGCGCCTTTTCGGGCGGCGAAGGCGCGGAAAGGAGCCAGGCAAGTGACCGGTGACGGCGGACGATCGGCGCGATCCATGGCGATCATTCTGATCGTGCATCTTGGCGTGCTCGTGCTCTGGCAGGTCCTGGTCGACGCGTTTCACGTTCCGGAATTCATCCTGCCCTCGCCGCTGGCGGCGCTGCAAACGCTCGCTCACCCGAACTATGCCTGGGCTTCCAACCTCGCGGTGACGGCGGTGGAAATTCTCGGCGGCTTTTGTCTCGGCGCCGTCGTCGGCGTGGCGCTGGCGGTCCTTTTTACCTGGTCGCGGCTGGTAAGCCTGTTGCTGCTGCCGCTGTTCGTCACGCTCAACATGATCCCGAAGGTCGCGCTGGGCCCGCTGTTCATCGTCTGGTTCTCCTACGGGATTTTTCCGAACATCCTGATCGCGTTCAGCATCTGCTTCTTCCCCATCCTGCTCACCACGGCGCGCGGCCTGAGCGAGGTCGAGCCGGATCTGCTCGACTTGGTCAAATCGCTGCGAGGCTCGCGCTGGGTCCTGTTCCGCAAGATCCAGCTGCCGGGCTCGTTGCCTTACGTATTCTCGGGCATGAAGGTCGGCGCCATTCTCGCCGTGGCCGGCGCCATCGTCGGCGAGTTCATCGCCTCCGAGCGTGGGCTCGGCTACCTCATGATCCAGGTGCAGTCGTCGCTCGACACGCCCGCGATGGTGATGGCGGTCGTGCTTTTGACGCTGCTCGGGGTCGCGCTCTACGGACTGGTGCTTGGCCTGGAACGGCTGTTCGTGGTCCGCGATATCCGCGTGCAATAAAAGCAAAGGAAGAAGAAGCATGTTGCTGACGCGCGATAGCCTGCCGAAAACCATCGCCGACATTGCCGCGCTCGAGGACCTCTTGTGCCGGCCGAGCCAGGCGCTGATCGACGATCTTGCAAAGCTCGACGGCGACCTCATGATCCTCGGCGTCGCCGGCAAGATGGGGCCGAC
>Ga0265339_10002734_pt1 | contig 12531 bp, 8 predicted proteins | sample 4CB219metaG_FD_202085 | JGI IMG/M metagenome (GOLD analysis project Ga0265339, IMG submission 202085) | Rhizosphere microbial communities from Carex aquatilis grown in University of Washington, Seatle, WA, United States - 4-CB2-19 metaG | ecosystem: Host-associated > Plants > Roots > Rhizosphere...
ACCGCTGCTTCTGCACGGCCCAGCGGCTGGAAGAAATGCGCGCAGCGTCCAAGGGCAAGTCGTTCGTGGGCTACGACGGGCACTGCCGCGGCGTCGACCGCGCCGAGTCCGACCGGCGCGCGGCAGCGGGCGAGGCCTTCGTCATTCGCCTGGCCATGCCCAAGACCGGCGAGACGACGTTCACCGATCGCTTGCGTGGCGAAGTCCGCTTCGACAACACGCAGATCGACGACCAGATTTTGCTCAAGAGCGACGGCTTCCCCACCTACCACCTGGCCAACGTCGTCGACGACCACCTGATGGGCATCACCCACGTCATCCGCGCCGAGGAATGGCTGTCGTCGACGCCCAAGCACGTCGAGTTGTACAAGGCTTTCGGCTGGCAGGCGCCCGAGTGGATCCACATGCCGCTTCTGCGCAACGCCGACAAGTCGAAGATCTCGAAGCGCAAGAATCCCGTGTCGCTCGACTACTACCGCGCGGCCGGGTTCCTGCCCGAGGCGTTGCTCAACTACCTCGGCACCATGGGTTGGTCCATCTCGGGCGACAGGGAGAAGTTCACCTTGGCCGAAATGATCGACGTCTTCACCTTCGACCGCATGAGCCTGGGCGGCCCGGTGTTCGACCTAGTCAAGCTGTCGGCCATGAACGCCGACTACCTGCGCGCCCTCGACGACGACGCCGTGGTGGCGCGGCTGCGCGAATGGCGGCTGGGAGACGACTACTTGAAGCAACTCGTGCCGCTCATACGCCAGCGCGTGCAGCGCCTGGACGAGTTCATCCCCATGACCGAGTTCTTCTACTCGGGGGATCTCGACTACACGCCAGTCGCGAAGGATCTCGTGCCCAAGAACCGCACGCCCAAGGACGTGGCCGACTGCCTGCTGGGCTTCGTCGAGGCCCTGGACGTGCAGCGCGACTTTTCCCATTCGGCGCTGGAAGCCGCCACGCGCGCCTACGCCGAAAAGATCGCCTGGGATCCCAAGGAGCTGTTCATGGTGGTGCGCATGGGGGCCACGGCCCGCAAGGCCACGCCGCCGCTCTTCGAAACCCTGGCCGTGCTCGGGCGCGATGTCGTCCGCCGCCGCCTGCGCTTGTGCGGTGAGTTCATGAAGCGGATCAAATAGGTCGTAGGGGCAATTCATGAATTGCCCGTCGCCCACGCGACAAAGAATCACACATGATTACAATCGCATGACAATTGCAGCGGTAACTTCCGCGGCATGGATGCCTCTACCGTACTGACGGTACTTTACCTCATCATTCTCCCCGCCCTCGCGGTCTACGGGTTCCACCGCTCGTCGCTGGTGTATCTCTACTATCGCCACAAGGACAAGCAGCCCGTCGAGACGGGCAAGTTCGCCGAGCTGCCCGCCGTGACCGTGCAGCTGCCGCTCTTCAACGAGATGTACGTGGTCGAGCGCCTGCTTGATTCCGTGTCCGCCATTCGCTACCCACGCGACCGCTTCCAGATCCAGGTGCTCGACGATTCCACCGACGAGACCTGCGACATCTGCCGCAACAAGATCGAACAGCTCATCGTGCGCTACCCCGACCTCGACATCGAGTACGTGCAGCGCACGGATCGCACGGGTTTCAAGGCCGGCGCCCTCGACAACGGCCTACGCACGGCCAAGGGCGAACTGGTCATGATCTTCGACGCCGACTTCGTGCCCAACCCCGACATCCTCGAACGCACCGTGCACCACTTCCTCGACCCCAAGGTCGCGGTGGTGCAGTGCCGCTGGGAGCACATCAACCGCGACTTCTCGGCCTTGACCGAGGCGCAGGCCCTGATGCTGAACGGCCACTTCGTGATGGAGCACGCGGGGCGCAACCGTTCGGGCCGCTTCTTCAATTTCAACGGCACTGCCGGCATGTGGCGGCGCGCGGCCATCGTCGATGCCGGCGGCTGGCACCACGACACCCTGACCGAGGACATGGATCTGTCCTACCGCGCGCAACTGCGCGGCTGGCGTTTCGTGTACCTGCCCGACATCGCGGCCCCGGCCGAGTTGCCCGTCGAGATGTCCGCCTTCAAGGCGCAGCAGTTCCGCTGGGCCAAGGGCTCGATCCAGGTCGCACGCAAGCTCTTGCCACGAATCCTGAGGTCGAACGCGACGTTCGCGCAGAAGAGCGAGGCCTTCTTCCACCTGACGAACAACTTCGCCTACCCGCTCTTGCTCTTGCTGTCCTTGCTGCTTCTGCCCAATCTGATGTTCCGCACCACGCATGGCTTGCGCGAAGTGCTGATGATCGACCTGCCGCTCTTTTTCGGCACCACCCTCAGCATCGCCTCGTTCTACATCACCTCCGAACGCGAGGTCGCGCGCATGAGCGGCTCCACGTCGCATTCGACCTGGGGCACCCTGGCCCAGCTTCCCCTGGTGCTCTCGCTCGGCATCGGTCTGTGCGTGAATCAGACCCGCGCTGTGATCGAGGCGGTATTCGGCCGCGAGACTGAGTTCGTGCGTACGCCGAAGCACGGCATCCGCGGCAAGCTCGAAAACTGGTCAGGCAAGAAGTACCGCGCGGCCAAGTCGCTGACGCCGTTCTTGGAGATGTTCATGGCGGCCTATTTCGTCGTCGCGGTCCACATCGCGGTGGTCAATGGGCACTATGTTTCCGTGCCGTTCCTGCTGCTGTTCCTCTTTGGCTTTGCCTACGTGGGCGCGCTGTCGGCGTGGCAAGGCGGCTTTGGCCAGGCCCTGCGCGGGCTGTGGCGGCGCCAGGAGCGCGCCGTGGTGCCCGTGTCCGTAATGTCCGCGCCGTTCATCGCAGCCATGCCCGACGCCACACCCGGCCCGATCTTGCTGCCAATGGAAGCACGCTCGCCGCGCCTGTCCCGGGCACGCACCGATAACGACGCCCGCGATAGCGCCTCGATTTAGCGCCTCACCGCCACTCGCGCGGCACCGAGTGGTTCGAGGCGTGCCGCTCAAGGCGATTTTGTAGCTTCTCCGCTTCTTGCGTTTGATTGTCGGCGAGGAGGCGCAAGCGCTTGAGGCTTTCCATGCCAACCCCTTCCGAAATCTGCGACTTGGCCATCCGCTGGTCGATGGTCTCGCGGAATGTCTCCCAGCGTTTTCGTTGGTTCGCGAATTCGCGAAACAGACGGCGCCACCAATGCTCGCCATGGCCACCGGGCGTTTTCGCGTCGGGCTGGGGCAAGGTCAGGATGAGCACCTGCTGGGCAGAATCGATCTTCAATTTGAAGGTCGTGATGAAATCCATTCCCAGCAGGCCCGCGAAGTTTTCCGACAGCGATGCCGTGACCGTGGCCGGGACGAATTGCTCCAAGGCTGGGCCGAGCGCCAGGGAATCGAGCACGACCAGCACGGCCGGCGCCGATCCACCGATGCCGCTTGCGGTGCCCAGCAATTTGCCATCGTCCGCGCGTAGGATCCCGAGGTGGTCGGCAAGCTCTCGGGAGATCAAGGTGTCTGGGGCGCCGGTGTCGAGGGCCATCATGACCGTGGCCGCGCCATTGACGGTGATGGGTACCAGGATCCGCTGCGTGCGCGCATCCTGGCCTCGATAGGGGACGATGATCTGATCGGATCGTTTGGCCGCCGGTTCGCCCGCCCGCGGCGGTTCGGGTGTCCGGGCCACGGGTGCGCGAGCAGGGTTCGCGGGCGAAGGCGAAGGATCGAAAGGTGTTTGTTCAGCCGCGACAGGAGAGTGGACCACGACCGGAACCGGCACGTAGACACGCTCGGTCTTTGCAGGCGTCGGGCTCGCTTCGGCCGGTGGTTTCGGCTTTGCCGTCAACTGGACGGCCGCAACCGCGATCAGTGCCACGCAAGCGCCCACAATTCCGGCCACAATGGCGCCGCCATGTCCCTGCCTCGGCGGTGCGGCGGGAATGAACAGCACCGCCGGTTTGCCCGACTGGGAAGGCGCTGGTGGCGCCGTGATTCGCGGAAGCACAGTGGGGGACGGCCGCGACGGGGTAACAATCTCGATCGGCGTAGCCGTCAGGCCCGCTGCCGCGGCTACTGGTCGGAACATGGCCCGGCACAGCTCGCAAATGCGCGCACCGTCGCGGTTCTCCTCGCCACACGCAGGACAGGTGATGGACATGAAGCCCCCGACTTCATGATAGGGGCGCTGGCACGGTGTGTATAGGGATTTCGCGATTCCTGCCGTGGAAGCACAGGCTCCGTGACCGAGGCTAGCCCGGGGCTGGTTTTCCTTTGGCAGGAAGAGCGCCGCCCGCAGGAGCGGGCTTTTCTGTGGCCGGCTCGGGCACGAGTGGAAAACGATCACCGCGGGCGCGCCGCTGTTTGATCATCATCCAGCGGCCGGCGCGGAGCTCCCAGCGCTGTTGCAGCGTGGCCTGGCGGACGGAGGGATCGCTCTTCTTGTACCACTCGAGCTTCACGTCCACCGAGGCGGCCTCGGACTTTTCCATGAACCGCACGGCCGTGACCTCGTAGTCCACAATGACCAGGTCGTCATCCACCAGGTTCTTGCGCGCCTGAAAGAGCGCGTTCTCCTCCGGGGTCATGGACTGGCCTAGGACGTCCCAGCGCCCCCAGCGGAAATCGTCGTTGAACATGCGCGCATCGCGAATCAGGTCGTCCTCGCGTCGCTGCCCCGGGGTTATGCAGCCAAGTGCGGTTGCGGCGAGCAGCGCTGCCGCAAAGAGAGCGCAGTGGAGGCGGAGAGAACAGAGGAAGGAAACGAAGGACCTTTCCAATCCTGCCTCCGAATCTGTTTCTTCTCTGTGTCCTCTCTGTCCTCTGTGCCCTCTCTTTTCCATGGTCACTCCCCTTGCCGGCCGAAAACGACACGCTCGATGCCAGCAAGATCCCGGCGCGCGCCGATGCCGGCGTAGCCTTCGCCGCGCAAAATCTCCATCACAGAGGCAGCTTGGCCCGCGCCGATCTCCATGGCCAGAGCACCGCCAGGCGCAAGGATCTTGCGCGCATCGCTGGCCAGACGGCGCACGAGCACGAGCCCATCCGCTCCACCGTCGAGGGCCAGGCTCGGCTCGCGACGCACCTCAGGCGAAAGCCCGGCGATGTCCTGGCTCGGAATGTAGGGCGGGTTGCTCGCGATGAGGTCGAAGGGGCCGGCGAGCGGCGAGACCAGATCGCCTTGCAGGAACGTGACGTCGAAGCCGAGGCGATTCGCGTTCCCGCGCGCCACCTCCAGCGCATCGGGCGAAACATCGACGGCAAAGACCTCGTCGCCAGGGCGCTCCTTCTTCAGCGCCAAGGCCAGCGCGCCCGACCCCGTACCGATATCCGCAACACGCGGGGGTCGCCCCTTGTCGGGCATGGCTTTCAATAGTTCCAGCGCCTGCTCCACCAGCGTTTCGGTATCGGGCCGTGGCACAAGCACGCGCGCGTCGACCTGCAAATCCAGGCTCCAGAATTCCTTGCGGCCCAGGATGTACGCCACCGACTCGCCCGCCATGCGCCGTTGCACCAGCCCGCGATAGGCGCTGAGCTCGGGGTCGCCGAGCGGCTGATCGAAGTGCGTGTACAGCTCGACGCGTGTCCGGCCAAAGGCCTGTGTCGCCAGCAACTCGGCATCCAGGCGGGCGCTGGCGATGCCGTGCCGTTCGAAGCGGCCGATGGTCCAGCGCAAAACCTCGAGGATGGTCCAGGTTTGTTTCTGCGCGGGCGGTGCGGGCGGAGATTGACTGGCGAGCACGCAGTGATTGTGCCGGATGGATCCCCGGATTGCGAGATTCCTTGGTTTCGGCACGCGGCCGGGCTGCTACACTCGGCGCCGATGAAATGTCCCAGCTGGGCGGGCCTGGCCTGCGCGAGCGCCTTGGCCTGCGCGAGCGTCTTATTGACGGCAGGCGCGGCCTCGGCCACGACCACGCGTCTGTTCCGCCAGACCACGGCCAAGGATTTCGAGGAAGGCGAGGCCACGGCCACCATGGTGGCTCCCCCCGGCGAGGTACTGCCCGGCATGAAGAGCACGCGCGTGGCCATCGACGCGGCGTTTGCCTGGTGCGCGGCGCTTTCGCGCGACCGGGGCACCGCATATTTCGGTACTGGCGATCGTGGTCGCATCTTCGCGCTCGGCGCGGTCGGGACCGGCGGCGCCAAGTTGCTCGCCGAGATCGATGCCCCTTGGGTCACGGCCCTGGCCGTGCGTCCCGACGGCAGCTTGCTCGCTGGTTCGACTCCGGGTGGGCGCATCTTCGCGGTCGACGCCAAGACCGGCAAAAGCAGCGTCTTTGCCAAGCTTGGCACCGAGCACGTATGGGCCATCGAGTACGATGCCAGCCGCGCCACGACCTACGCCGCCACCGGCGACAGCGGAAAGATCTTCGCCATCGATGCCAAGGGGAATTCGCGCCTATTCTGGGATGCCGGCGACAAGCACGTGATGTCGCTGGTCAGGGATGGCAACGCGCTTCTGGCTGGCACCGCGGACAAGGCCATGCTCTACCGCGTGCACTCGGACGGCCACGCCGAGGCCCTGCACGATTTCGACGCCGACGAGGTGCGGGCCATCGTGCGTGGCAAGGGCGCCATCTACCTGGCGGTCAACGATTTCGACAATCCGGCCGACGCCAAGGATCCCCCGCCCACCGGCGCGCAGCCGGCCAAGGGCACGCGCATCGTGGCTGGACCCGCGCCGGCCTCGGGCGCCATCGCGCGCACCGATGCGGTGAAAGCCAAGGCCGCCATCTACCGGCTCGACGACGACGGCCGCATCGAGCAGCTGTTCGCGCTGGCGGACGGCTACTTCACGACCTTGCTGCTCGACGGGCAGGGCAACCTGCTGGCGGCCGCCGGAAGCCAGGGCAAGATCTACCGGATCGCGCCCGACCGCACCGTGGCCCTGGCGGCCGACATTTCCGAGCGCCAGGCCCTCTCGATGGTGCAGACCCGTGAAGGTTTTTTGGTGGGCAGCGGCGACATCGGCGCCATCTATCGCGTGCGCCCGGCCCAAGGTGCCGAGGCGACCTATCTCAGCAAGGTGCTCGACGCCGAAACGCCCGCGCGCTGGGGCCACGTATGGTGGACCGGCTCGCGCGACCTGGTGCTGGAAACGCGCTCGGGCAACACCGGCAAACCGGACGCAAGCTGGTCGGCCTTTCACCACCTAGCGGACGTCGTTCACCCCGGCGGCGAGCATGGTGGCGAGAATGCTGGCAGCATCCGCAGCCCAGGTGGTCGCTACTTGCAGTACCGCGCGACCTTGCCCGGTCGCGATTCGATTCTGAAGGACATCTCGATCTACTACGCCCCCCACAACCAGCGCGCGCGCATCACCGAGGTCTATCTGGGCGACGCGCCGATGCCGGCCCTGCCTGCCGCCGGCGGCACGGCCGCCATTGCCGCGCCCTCGGCGGGTAGCGCTCGGATGCATTCGTCGACCTTGAAGCTGCGTTGGAAGGTCGAGAATCCGGACAACGACGAACTCATCTACAAGCTGTGGTTCAGACAGGAAGGTGATGCCGTGTGGCGGCCACTTGGCGGTCCAGATCCCTTGAGCAAGCCTGAATACGATTGGAACACGGACTCGGTGCCCGACGGGCGCTACGTGATCAGGGTGTGGGCCTCGGACGAGAAGGTCACGCCCGCCGACCGCGCGCTCGACCACCAGTTCGAGTCGCAGCCCTTTCTCGTCGACAACACCAAGCCCGAGATCCTGGGCTTGGCGGCCAAGGCCGGGACCGGCATCGCAGAAACCGTGGTTGGGCGCGCTCGCGACGCTGCCTCGGTCATCTCAGCCATCGAGTTTGCCGTCGACGGCGGGGAATGGCGGCCGGCTCAGCCCGACGGCGGCTTGCTCGACGAGCGCGACGAAGCGTTCGCGATTGCGCTGCCCAAGTCGCTTACGCCAGGGCCGCACATCATCAACGTGCGCGCTTGGGACTCGGCCGACAATGTCGGCTCGGCTCGCATCGAGATCCGCGTGGGGAAAACCGCTGGGCAGTGAATCGCGGGGCGATTCGTGAATCGCCCCCACGGCGCGGTCGAAGAACCGTCAGGGGGTGTAGGGGCAATTCATGAATTGCCCCTACGAAACGCGCCGCTACTTCGCGCTCTTCGCCTTGGCGGCGGGCTTCTTGGCTCTGCGCTCGGTCGCCTTCGCCAGGTCCACTAGGCGCGCGTCCGCGTAGGCGGCCAATCGCTCGACGAAGGGCTTGTCCTTGGTGCGGCCAAGAGCCTTGGCCACTTGGTCGACAAGTGCATCGTGGGTGCCGTACTTGTCCTTCACCGTGGTCGCGACCTGATGAAGGTGCAGCAACTTGGTGTTGGCAGCGCTGCTCAGGCGCTTGCGCAGGTCATCTTTCGATTCGTCGCCGCGGTCGAGGAGTCCGACCAGCTTGTCTACCAGCTTGTCCTTGGCGCCGAAGGTTTCGTTCACGATTGCGAGGGGTGATTTCTGCGACATGGTCGGTGTCTCCGTCTTTCGAACAAGTATCGACGAGGGCGCTTCTCTTACCGCAAAACGCGCATCGCCGCCAGAGTCTCTTCGGCGGCGACGACAAAAGAATCGATTTCCGCATCCGTGTGCGCCAGCGATACGAAGGCGGCTTCCAGTTGGGCAGGCGGAAGGTAGAAGCCGCGACCCAGCATGCCGTGGAAGAAGTCCGCGTAATACTTGGCGTCAGCTCGCTTCGCGGCTGCGAAATCCGCAACCGGCCCGGTACAGAAGAAGAGAGTGTAGGCTGAACCCACGCGCTGGACGCACGCGGGGATGCCGGTTTTTTCGATTGCAGCATTTAGACCGGCCTCAAGGCGGTAACCCATGTGCTCGAGGCGATCGTAGCTTTGGGCGTTCAGCTGGCTCAGCATGGCAAGGCCAGCCGCCATGGCGAGCGGGTTCCCTGACAGGGTTCCGGCCTGGTACACGGGGCCTTCTGGCGCCACGACCTTCATGATGTCGGCCCGACCGCCGTACGCTCCCAAAGGCAGGCCGCCGCCGATGATCTTGCCCAAGCACGTCATGTCCGGGCGCACCGAAAACCGTCCCTGCGCGCCCCCAGGTGCGGCCCGGAAGCCAGAGATGACTTCATCAAAGATGAGCAGGGTGTCCGCTTCGTCGCACAGGTGGCGCAGCGCCTGGAGGTAGCCCGGCTTGGGCGGCACGAGGCCCATGTTGCCCGGAATCGGCTCCACGATGAGGGCCGCCACCTGGCCCTGGTTGGCGGCAAAGGCCGCAGCCATCGCGGCCTCATCATTAAATGGGACGATGATGGTGTCGGCGACGGCCGCTGCTGTCACGCCAGCAGAGCCGGGAATGCCCAGGGTCGCCGCGCCCGAACCGGCAGCGGCCAGCAGCATGTCGGCGTGACCATGGTAGCCGCCGTCGATCTTGATGAGCTTGCTGCGCCCGGTGAATCCGCGCGCCACGCGCAGCGCCGACATGGTGGCCTCGGTCCCCGAAGACACGAAGCGCATGCGCTCCATCGACGGGAACAGGGCGCGGATGGCCTCGCCCAGCTGGATCTCGCGTTCGGTGGAAGCGCCGAAGGTCGTGCCTAGCGCGGCGGCATCGGCAATAGCGGCCACGACTCGTGGGTTGCCATGCCCGAGGATGAGCGGCCCCCACGAGCCTAGAAAATCGGTGTAGCGATTGCCGTCGGCGTCCCAAACAAAGGCGCCCTCGCCGCGGGCCAGGAAAACCGGGGTTCCGCCCACCGCCTTGAAAGCGCGCACCGGCGAATTCACGCCACCTGGAAAAAGCCCGCAGGCGCGTTCAAATAGCTGTCGGGACTTCTGGTCGTTCATGGGGTTGCTCTTAGTTCTTGTCCCTATCACCGCTCTCCTCGTCGGCGCCTTCCTCAACCGCCTCCTCGCTCTCTTCCGCCTCATCCGCCTCGTCGTCATCGTCGTCGGCGGCCTCTTCGCCCAAGTCTTCCTCGGCCAGGGTTTGTTCCTCGGCGCGCGCGGCCGCCACCTCGGGCGACACCTCGTGCTCGCCTTCTTCCTTCTCGGCCATGCGCTCCATGGCGACCACGACCTCGTCCTCCTCCAGCCGGATCAGGCGCACACCCTGCGTGTTGCGCCCGATGGTGGGAATGCCGTCGATGGGCATGCGGATCAGCTTGCCGCGGTTGGTGATCAGCATCAGGTCTTCGTCGTCGGTGACCATACGCAGGCCGACCACCTTACCGTTGCGCTCGGTGGTCTTGATGGTGATGACGCCCTTGCCGCCGCGGTTCTTGGTCGGATAGTCGGTCGAAACCGTGCGCTTGCCGAACCCGCGCTCGCACACCGTGAGCAGCGTGGCCGGCGCCTCGCGTGGTACGGCCGCCATGCCGATGACGAAGTCGTCTTTGTCGCGCAGGCGGATCCCGCGCACGCCGCCAGCCGAGCGGCCCATGGGGCGCACATTTTCCTCGCGGAAACGAATCGCCCAGCCGTCGCGCGTGCCCAACATCAAGTCGGAATTTCCCTCGGTGATGCGTAGCCCGACCAAATCGTCGTCCTCTTGAATGGACAGCGCGATGATGCCCGAGCTGCGGATGTTCTGGAAGGCCTGCAGCGAAGTCTTCTTGATCTTGCCGCGCTTGGTGGCCATGACCACGAACGCGCCCTCCGAGAATTCGCGCACGGGTTGCAAGGCGACCACGCGTTCGCCGTCCTGCAACGGAATAAGGTTCACGAAGGCCTTGCCCTTGGCGGTGCGGCCGGCCTGCGGGATTTCCCAGATCTTCTTGGCGTAGACCCGGCCCTTGTTGGTGAACATCAGCATGGTGTCGTGGGTCGAGGCCACGAAGAGCTGCGCGACGAAGTCTTCCTCGTGGGTGGACGCGCCGGTGATGCCGCGCCCGCCGCGCCGTTGCGGCTTGTAGAGATCCTTCGGGTTGCGCTTGACGTAGCCGCCGTGGGTGACGGTCACGACCATCTCCTCCTCGGCGATCATGTCCTCGACGTCGATGTCGCCCACGTCGATGTCCAGGATCTCGGTGCGGCGCTCGTCGGCGTACAGCTCTCGCTGCTCTTCGAGCTCGGTGATGATGACCTTCACCAAGACCTCTTCGCTGGCCAGAATTTCTTCGAGGTGGGCGATGAGTTTCGCGGTTTCGGCGATTTCCGCCTCCAGCTTGTCGCGCTCCAGGCCAGTCAGCTTGGACAGGCGCATGTTCAGGATTTCCTGGGCCTGGATGGCCGACAGGTCGAAGCTTTCCATCAAGCCGGCCTTGGCCGTCTCCGTGTCCTTCGACGACCGGATGAGGTCGATGACCGCGTCGATGTTGTCGATCGCGATCTTGAGCCCCTCCAGGATGTGCATGTGGGCCTTGGCCTTGGCCAGGTCGTACTGCGTGCGCCGGGTGACGACATCGCGGCGGTGCTGGATGAAGTGCTGCAAGGCCGTCCTGAGCCCCAGCGTTTGCGGCCGCCCGTCGACGATGGCCAGCATGTTGATGCCGAAGGACTCTTGCATCGGCGTCATCTTCCAAAGGTTGTTCTGCACAACCTCGGGCACGGCGTCCTTCTTCAGGTCGATGACTACGCGCATGCCTTCGCGATCCGATTCGTCGCGCACGTCGGAAATGCCGTCGATGCGCTTCTCGCGCACCAGCTCGGCGATCTTTTCGATCAGCCTGGCCTTGTTGACCTGGTACGGGATCTCGTTGGCCACGATAGACTTGCGCCCGCTCCTAGGATTTTCCTCGATAACGGTGCGCGCCCGCATCAGCAGACTGCCGCGTCCCGAACGATAGGCCGCGCGGATGCCGCCGCGCCCGCAGATAAAGCCGCCGGTGGGAAAATCCGGGCCTGGGACGATTTCCAAGAGCTCGTCGACCTCGATGTCGGGCCGTTTGATGATGGCGATGGTGGCGTCGATGATCTCGCCCAGGTTGTGCGGAGGAATGTTGGTCGCCATGCCGACCGCGATGCCGGACGCGCCGTTGATCAGCAAGTTCGGCAGGCGCGTCGGCAGAACCGTGGGCTCGGTCTCTTTGTCGTCGTAGTTGGGCTGGAAATCGACCGTCTCCTTGTCGATGTCGGCCAGCAACTCCTGGCCGATCTTCTTCATGCGGCACTCGGTGTAGCGGTAGGCCGCCGCTGGATCGCCGTCGATGGAGCCGAAGTTTCCCTGCCCGTCGATGAGCGGGTAGCGCATGGAAAAGTCCTGCGCCAGGCGAACCAAGGCGTCGTAGCAAGCGCTATCGCCGTGGGGATGGAACTTGCCGAGCACGTCGCCGACCACGCGGGCGCACTTGATGTAGGGCCGATTCCACACGTTGTTCATCTGGTGTTGGCCGAACAAGATGCGGCGGTGAACCGGCTTCAGCCCGTCGCGCACGTCGGGCAGAGCGCGCGAAACGATCACGCTCATGGCGTAGTCCATGAACGACGACTTCATCTCCTCCTCGATGGAAACGGGAATGCGGATCCCCCCAGAGGTCGGCGGCACTGAAGGTGGCGTCGGGGGAGGCGGAGATGGGGGCAAACTGCCGTCAGTAGGTTCCATGCGGTGGGCGCGAAACTATCAAGGAGCGCGCTTCAAGTCACGGGGCGCGAGGCGAGTGCCCTGTTTCCGTCGAGGATCGAGGTTGTTCTACGCTCGATATTCCCGCATCAGCGACGACCG
>Ga0265339_10002736_pt1 | contig 12528 bp, 8 predicted proteins | sample 4CB219metaG_FD_202085 | JGI IMG/M metagenome (GOLD analysis project Ga0265339, IMG submission 202085) | Rhizosphere microbial communities from Carex aquatilis grown in University of Washington, Seatle, WA, United States - 4-CB2-19 metaG | ecosystem: Host-associated > Plants > Roots > Rhizosphere...
GTCGGAGGCGCTCACGCGAGATCGAGCCAGCGTGGAGAGGCCGCGAACGCGCCGTGGATGAGCCCCGCGTGCGAGTACGCCTGCGGGAAGTTGCCCCACATCCGCCGGGTCCCCGGCGCGTAGTCCTCGGCCATGAGCCCGAGCGGCGACATCGCGGCGCGCACGCGCTCCATGAGGGCGCGCGCGTCGTCCATGCGCCCCGTCGCCGCGAGGGCCTCGATCATCCAGAAGGTGCACAGCACGAAGGCCACCTCGGGCCGCCCGAAGCCGTCGTCGAGGTGGTAGCGGTAGAGCCACCCGTCCTGCGACAGCGCAGACCCGATGGCGTCGACGGTGCCGAGGAGCTTGGGGTCGCTCATGGGCAGCATGCGCAGCGGCGCCATCTGGAGGAGCGCGGCGTCGAGCTCTCGCCCGCCGTGCGTGCCCGCGAAGCTGCCGAGGTGGTCGCTCCACGCCTCGGCGACGATGAGCTCGCGGATGCGCGCCGCCGCCTCCTCGTAGCGGCCGCGGTGCGCGGGCGCGTGGCGCCGCGCGATGTGCGACATGCGGTTCGTGCCGGCCCAGCACATGAGGCTGGAGAACGTCTGGGGCTTCCACTCGGTGCGGTACTCCCAGATGCCCGCGTCGGGCGTGCCCACGACGGCGACGGCGTGCTCGGTGAGCTGCTCGAGCAGCTCGAGCGCGTCGGGCGTGCGCTCGTCGGCGAAGCGGTCGTCGAGGTAGAGCGGCGAGAGCGCGAGCAGCAGCTCGCCGAAGACGTCGTTCTGGACGTGGACGGCGGCGCCGTTGCCGACGCGCACCGGCCCCTCGTTGGCGAAGCCGGGCCAGCCCGGGATGATGCGCTCCTCGAGGTCGCTCGTCCCGTCGACTCGGTAGAGGGGCGAGAAGCGGAAGTCGCGCGTGTCGCCCACGATGTGCAGCAGGTAGCGGACGAAGTGCTCGCGCTCCTCGAAGTGGCCGAGGAGGCGGAGCGCGCCGAGCACGTACGAGGCGTCGCGCAGCCAGCAGTAGCGGTAGTCCCAGGTGCGCCCCGCGCCGCCCTGCGACTCGGGGATCGACGTGGTCGTCGCGGCGACGATCGCGCCCGTGTCCTCGTAGCAGTGGAGCTTGAGCGCGAGCGCGGAGCGGATCGTCTCCTGCTGCCACATGGGCGGGATGTTTGAGTGCTTCACCCAGGTCTGCCAGTAGCGCACCGTCGAGAGGAGGTGGCGATCGCACAGCGGGCCCAGCGGATCCTCGACGGGCAGGCCCCAGGACAGGAGCAGGTGCTTGCGCTCCGTGAGCGGGAAGGGCCGCTGCTGGAGGATGTCGTCGAGCCCGACGTCCGTCTCGAGCCAGACCGGGCTCGAGAATCCCTCGACGCGCAGGTGATGGGCGCCGCGCACGAGGCCCGCCGGCTCGCGGGACCAGCCGAGGCGTGGCTCGAAGCGCACGCGCACGACGGGGTTTCCCTCGACGGGCTCGATGATCCGCTGGAGCTGGGTCGGATGGTACACGCCCTCGACCTGACCGAAGCGCGGCGCGAAGTCGAGCACGCGGAAGGTGCCCGTATCGGTGTGGAAGAGAGTGGACAGCACGTTGGTGTTCTCGACGTAGCTCTGGCGGCCGCTGCCGCCGCTGGCCGGCTCGACGGAGAAGCGCCCGCCCGCCGAGGGCTCGTCGAGCAGCCGCGAGAACATGGGGTCGGAGTCGAGGCGGGGAAGGCAGCACCAGACGACGTCCCCCGCCCGCGAGACGAGCGCGGAGATTTGGCAGTTCCCGACGAGACCCAGGTCTTCGAGGCGCATGGCTCTCTCTTAATTCCTCCCGGGCGCGGGCCGTAGGTCCGATCTCCCGACGTAACGCTCGTCTCGTGCCGGTGACGCCCCGGACGCGCTCGGGGGGGCCGGCGCGCGCGCCGCCTGCTGGCACGGCGATTGAAAGGCTTCAAGAACCCGAGAGGCTGCATGAGCCACATCGACGTCGAAGCCCACAGGAAGGACCAGACCCTCGAGACGCTCAACGACCTGTTGAAGGGCGAGCTCTCGGCGGTCGAGAGCTACGACCGGGCGCTCCCGGCCGTCGAGGACAAGCCCGCGCTGCGCAGCGACCTCCAGGAGTGCCGCGCCTCGCACGAGCTGCGCGTCGAGCGCATCCGCCGCGCGATCCTCGACGTGGGTGGCGAGCCGGCGCACGCGTCGGGCGCCTGGGGCCTCTTCGCCAAGGCCGTCGCGGGCGGGGCGCGGGCCCTCGGCTGGCGAACGGTCATCAGCACCCTCGAAGAGGGTGAGGAGCACGGGCTCAAGGACTACGGCGACGCGATGTCGCGTCTCGACGAGCGCCTGCGCAAGGTCGTGTCCACCGAGCTGTACCCGGAGCAGCAGCACACGGCCAGCATGATGTCCGCGCTGAGGCGCGGCTCGTCCGTTTGAACGGACCTTGACGGAGGGAAGGGGAGCCTTAGCTTTCGGGCGGTGTGAGTGGGGAAGGTGTCGGGTCGGCGCGCATCCTGGGACGCACAACGCCCTAGGATGCGCGTCGATTCGAGCATGGGCGCTCATCAAGGCTCCCGAGACGCGGCGTGCGCCGGCGCGCGCGGCGCCTCCGCCGTGCGATCGAAGGCGCGCAGCCACTCGGCCGTGCCCCAGGCCTGGGCGATGCAGCCGCGCGGTTCGTAGGGCGGCTCGGCGTCGAAGATCTCGGCGATCTGGCCGAGACATCCCCTGACGGCGTGGTCGGCGAGCCCGCGCAGCAGCTCGCGCGCGGTGGCGCGCTTGTCCGGCTCGGCGCGCAGGAGCGCGTCGACGTAGGGGCCGATGAGCCAGCTCCAGATCGTGCCCTGGTGATAGGCGGCGTCGCGCGTGCGCAGATCGCCGTGGTAGGTCGCCTGGTACCCGGGACTGCCGGGCGCGAGGGAGCGCAGCCCGACCGGCGTGAGCAGCGCGCGCTCGACCGCGTCGAGGACGGGCCGCCACCGGGCGCGATCGAGCACGGCGTGGCCGAGCGAGAAGGCGATGAGCTGGTTGGGCCGCAGCGATCGGTCGGCCGGGGTCTCGGGGCCGTCGACGACGTCGTAGAGGTAGCCGCCCTCCTCGAACCAGAAGCGCGCGTTGAACGACGCGCGCACGCGCCGCGCCCGGTCCTCGAGCGGCGCGGCCTCGTCGGCGCGGTCCGCCCACCGCAGCCAGCCCGCCATGGCGAGGAGGGCGTTGTACCAGAGCGCGTTGATCTCGACGGCCTTCCCGCGGCGCGGGGTCACGACCCAGTCGTCGCACTTGGCGTCCATCCAGGTCAGCGCGAAGCCGTCCTCGCCCTGGACGAGCAGCCCGTCGTCGGGATCGACGTGGATGCCGAAGCGCGTGCCCTCGACGTGTCGGCGCAGGATCTCCTGGAAGAGCGGCAGGTGGTCGCGCACGAACGGCAGGTCGCCCGTGTAGGCGAGGTACCGGTCGAGCGCGTGGAAGAACCAGAGCGTCGCGTCCGCGGTGTTGTACCGGCCCTCCTGCGAGCCCTCGGGGAAGAGGTTGGGGACGAGCCCGTCGCGGACATAGCCCGCGAACGTGCGCAGGATCCAGCGCGCCTCGCGGTGTCGGCCCGGCAGCAGGCACAGGCCCTCGAGCGAGATCATCGTGTCGCGTCCCCAGTCGGTGAACCAGTGGTAGCCGGCGATGACCGACCGCAGGCTGTCGCCGCGAGCGAGCGCGCGCGCCGCGTCGACGGCGCGGCCCACGGGCGAGATCACGAACTGGTCGGCGCCGAGCGCGAGGCTCTCGGCGACGACGTCGCCGCCCAGGGGCTCGGCGCGCCGGAGCAGGGCCAGGCGGCGCACGCGCTCGCAGTCGTGCAGCTCGTCGAAGTCGAGGGCCAGCAGGATCTCCCAGTCCTCGACGGAGGCCACGAAGGTCGCGGGGACGCGCGGCTCGAGCGTGATGTCGAAGCGCCCGCGCGACCAGAGGACGCCCCGCGAGTCGTAGCCGCGCGCCGCCTCGAGGGCGTACTCGACCATGCGCCGCTCGGACGACTCGAAAGCGAAGCTCGTGCGCGGGCCGCTGACGTACATCCGCAGCGGCGGGTAGGGCTCGCCGCTGCGCAGCTCGAAGCGCTCTTCGGTGAGCGAGACCGTGTAGGCGGGCAGCTCCTTTCCCACGGGCCCCTCGTGGGGGCGCACGTGGATCGCGGGGCGCAGGCGCAGGTCGAGGGAAGGCGGCCCGCCGAGGAGGCGATAGACGACGGCGACGGTGTTCTGGTGCGCGGGCAGGAAGACCCGCTTCTCGAGCGTGACGCCTTCGACGTCGAACACCCAGACCGGCAGCCCCAGCTCGAGCCGGAACTCCGTGAGCGCGCTGCCGCCGAGGGCCAGCTCGCGTCCGTCGGGCAGCACGATCCAGTCGGTCAGCTGGTTGAGCATCATCGTGCGCCCGAGCGGGTTGCGCAGCGCCGCGACGAGCAGGCCGTGGAACCGGCGCGTGATGACGCCCGAGAGCGTGCCCGAGGCGTAGCCGCCGATGCCGTTCGCCACGAGCCACTCGCGCTCGGTGAGGACGGCCGCGGGCGTCGTGCCGCGCCGGTAGCCGACGAGCGTCGGCCCGTCGCTCATGAGGGCTCCTCTCCCGGCGTGGCCGCGAGGAGCACGGCGGTCTCGCCCGCCGCGAAGAGCTCGCGATCGTCGTGCGGCGCGCGCACGCCCGCGCCGCCGTAGCGCGGGTCGTCGCTCGACCAGACGAGGTCCCAGCGGTGTCCGCGCGGCGCCGCGACGAGCGGCTCGGAGAGCGAGCGCGGCTCGTAGTCCGCGCCGAGGTTCACGATGAGCAGGCGATCCGCCGCGCCGTCCTCCTCGGCGCCGAAGTAGCGCACGAACAGGATGTCGTCGGAGAGCGCGGCCGCGTCGACGACGACGCCGTCCTCCCCCTCGCGCCGCACCGTCGGGTCGTCGCGACGCAGCTCGAGCAGATCGCGGTGGAGCGCGAACGCGCGCGCGTGCACCAGGCGCTCGCGCTCGGTCCAGTCGAGCTTGGCGGAGTTGAACGTCTCGAACGAGTCGGGATCGGGGAAGCGGTCCCGCTCGTCGGGACCGGCGCGGCGCGGGAACTGCTGCAGCTGTTTCGCGCGGCCGGCCTTCACGAGCGCGGCCTGCCCCGGGTCGTGATCCGCGAAGAAGGGGAAGCGCGCCGTCGCGTTCCACTCCTCGCCCTGGAACAGCATCGGCGTCCACGGCGCGAGGAGGAGGAGGGCGGTGAGCGCGCGCAGCCGGCCCGGCCCGACGCGCGGCCACAGCCGCTCGCCCAGGCCCTCGTTCGCGAGCTGATCGTGGTTCTCGAGGAAGGTCACGAACGATCGCGACGGCAGGCCGCGCGCGCAATGGCCGCGCCGCTTGCCTTGCCAGCGGTAGCGCTGCCCCTGGAAGAGGAACCCGTGGCGCACGCTCGCGACGAGCTCGCGCGCCGAGCCCGTGTAGTCCATGAAGTAGGCCTCGCGATGGCCCGTGAGCGCGACGACCGCCGCGTGGTGGAGGTCGTCGTTCCAAAGGGCGTCGAGCCCGGCTCCGCCCGCTTCCGGTGAACGCGCGAGGCGGCTGTCCTGCGGCTCGTCCTCGCCGACGAGGTAGATCGTCTTCTTTCCGGCGGCCTGGCGCGCGCGTGCGACCGCCTCGGCGATGATGTGGGGCTGCGAGCTGTCGGTGAGGCCCTGGATGGCGTCGAAGCGGTAGCCGTCGACGTGGAACTCGTCGATCCAGTAGGCGACGTTGTCGGTGACGAGGCCGCGGATGGGGCGCCTCTCACCCTCGTCGAAGGCGAGGCCGCCGCCCCACTCGCTCGGCTTCGCGCTCATGTAGTCGGGCGCGAAGCGGGGCAGGACGTTGCCCACGACGCCGAGATGGTTGTAGACGACGTCGAGGATGACGCCGAGGCCGCAGCGGTGCGCGTCGTCGACGAAGGCGCGCATGTCCTCGGGCCGGCCGTAATGATGGTAGGGCGCGAACCAGAGCACGCTGTCGTAGCCCCAGCCGCGCGCGCCTGGGAACTCGCTGACCGGCATGATCTCGAGGACCGTCACGCCGAGGCGCGCGAGCTCGGGCAGGCGCGCGCGCGCGGCCTCCCAGGTGCCCTCGGGCGTGAAGGTGCCGATGTGCAGCTCGTAGACGACGCGCCCGCGCGCGCCGATCCCGGGGAAGTCGTCGTCCGTCCACGGGAAGGCGGGGTCGACGACCTCGGACGGGCCGGCGACGCCCTCGGGCTGGAAGCGGGAGACCGGGTCGGCGAGCGGCTCGTCTTCGCCCGCGAGGCGGTACCGGTAGCGCGCGCCCGCGCGGACGCCGGACGCGTGGCCCGCCCAGGCGCCTCGCTCGTCGTCGGGCGCGAGCGGGACGACGCGCGACTGGCCTCCCTCGTCGATCAGCACGTCGACGCCCGCGCGGCCCGGCGCGTAGACGCGGAAGGACACGCCGCGCTCGTCGATCTCGGCACCCCACGGCCGCCTGCGCGCCTTCACGGCGTCTCCTCGACGACCAGCGCGACGGGCAGCGTCTCGAAGACCTCGGCCAGCGACAGCTCCCACGCGCCCTCGCGAGCGGTCGGCACGAGCGACCGCCCCGTGAGCGCCTCGCGGTAGCGCGCCGGCGGCACGGGCGGCGGCAGCACGATGGACGTCTCTCGCCACGTGGCGCCGACCGGGGCGCGGCCTCCCTCGGCGAGCCGCGCAAACAGACGGCCCGTGACGGCCACGACGCGCCGGCCGGGCTCGCCGCGCGCGAACGCGACGACGTGCCCGTGCAACCGCCCGCGCGCCGCGCAGGGCACGTAGCGCGGGCCCTCGAAGGCCTCGCGGTTCGCGGCGCGCGCCGCGAGCGCCCGGTGGACGACGAACGTCTTGATGGCGCCGGACGCGGGCTTCGCGAGCAGCTCGGCGGCCGTCGCGCGGGCGTCGACCTCGGCGCCGCGACGGACCTCGGCCAGCGTCGCCGCACGGCGCGCGAAGTCGACGGGGCGCCGGTTGTCGGGATCGGCGAACGAGAGGTCCCACAGCTCGCCGCCCCAGTAGACGTCGGGGACGCCCGGCGTCGCCACGGCCAGCAGCACCTGCGCGAGGCTGTTGAGCACGCCCGCCATCTCGATGCGCGAGACGAACGCCGCCACCGAGGCGAGGAAGCGCTCGCTGCGGCGCTCGTCCACCAGCGCGCGCGTGAAGGCGGCCACGGCGTCCTCGTAGCCGACGTCGGGGTTGATCCAGCTGGTCTGCTGCTTGGCCTCCGAGATCCCCTTCGCGACGAAGGCCTCGAGGCGCGCGCCGAAGTCGCGGTCGGCGGCCGGGCCCCCGGCCGGCCAGCCGCCGACGAGCGCCCCATAGATGAAGACCTCGGTCAGCGGGTCGGGGCAGGACGGGTCGGGGCGCAGGGCCTCGTTCTGCGACCGCCAGGAGAGGACGGCGTCGCGCCACTCCTCCGGGATCTCGGACAGGACGTGCAGGCGCGCGCGCGTGTCCGCGCCCCGCTTCGTGTCGTGGGTCGCCATCGTCGAGAGCGCGCGCGGCCACTCGCGCGCGCGTCGCTGCATCAATCGGTGGAACTCGGCGACGCTGAGCCCGAGCCGATCGGGGTCGCCGCCCACCTCGGCCAGCGAGGGCAGGGGGAAGTAGCGGTAGAACCCCGTGTCCTCGATGCCCTTCGCGGCGACGGGCCCCGTGAGCTGCTGGACGCGCAGGACGAAGTCGCGGCGCGACTCCCGTTGCTCGGGCTGCAGGCCCACCGGATCGCGCAGCAACAAGAGATCTTCGATGAACTGGAACAGCGAATGGTTGACGAGGGCGTTGCGGCGCGCGGCCGTCCGCACGGCGCGCATGATCACCTCGCGGTCCCGCGGCGCGACCTCCGCCGCCTCGCGCGTGACGTAGGTGCGGTAGACGGGGAAGCAGGAGAGCACCTCGCGCAAGGCCTCGTGCAGGCTCGCGAAGGTGAAGTCGCGCGTGTAGCGGTGCTGATCGGAGAGCGCGTCGAGCCGGCGCGCGAGGACGTTGAGCTCGGCGGCGAGCGCCGTCTCGAGGATGAGGCGTCGGCTCTCGTAGGCCACGTCGGCCCAGGCCTGCGTCTCGCCCGTGAGCGCGCGCCAGACGCCGCGCACGCGGGCCGCCGCGTCGGCGTCGACGAGCACGCCCGACACTGCCGCGATGTGCTCGTAGCCCGTCGTGCCGTCGACGGGCCAGTCGTCGGGGAGCTGCTCGTCGTCGGCCAGGATCTTCTCGACCAGCAGCGTGGGCGGTCCGGCCGCGCCGCGCTCGGCGAGGGCGCGCAGGCGCGAGAGGTAGAGCGCGGGCTCGAGCAGGCCGTCGACGTGATCGACCCGGAAGCCGCTCACGAGGCCGCGCTCGGTCCAGCGCGCCGGCAGCTCGTGCACGGCCCTGAAGACGTCCTCGCGCTCGACGCGGATGGCCGCGAGGTCGTTGATGTCGAAGAAGCGACGGTAGTTGATCTCGTGCGCGGCGACCCGCCAGTGCGCGAGGCGGTAGGGCTGCGCTTCGACCAACGTCTCGAGCGCGTCGAAGCTGCGCGGCGTGCCCGGGACGCCGTTGATGCCGCGGACGACCTCGGCGAGGTCGCTCGCCACGGCGGCGTCGCTGGCGACGAGCTGCGCGAGGCGGCGCGCCACGGCCTCGCGTTCGTGGCGGCGGGCGCGCGCCTGGGCACGCTCGATGGGCCAGTGGGCGAGCGCGCGCAGGATGCTCTCGAGCTCGACGGCGGCGTCGGACTCGCCGCCCGCGCGCGCCGAGACGCGCCGCCACAGCGGCTCGAGGAGCAGCCGCCACGAGGGCGGCGCGAGCGGCAGCGCGTCGCCGCCCCGCCGCAGGCGAAACACGCCGTCGACGAAGTCGACCGAGAGCGCGCCCGACTCGAGCTCGCGGCCGAACTGATCACCGAGGATGGGCAGGAGCACCTTGCCCGCGAGGGCGGGCTTGGGCGGGCCCCACTCGATGTCGAAGAACTCGGTCCACACCGAGCCCTGGCCGTTCTCGAGCACGTCGCGCCAGCGGCCGTTCGCGACGTCCGCGATGCACATGTGGTTGGGCACGATGTCGACGATGAGGCCCATGCCCCGTTCGGCGAGCGCGCGGCCGAGCGCCACGAGGTCCTCCTCGGTGCCGAGGGCGCGATCGATGACGCCGTGGTCGACGACGTCGTACCCGTGGCTGCTGCCCGAACGCGCCGCGAGCAGCGGCGAGGCGTAGACGTGGCTGATGCCCAGGAGCTCGAGGTACGGCACGATCCGTCGCGCGTCGACGAGCGTGAAGGCCGCCGACAGCTGCAGGCGGTAGGTCGCGAGCGGCGCGCCGCGCTCGCGGGTGCCGGGACCGGTCACGACGGCCCGGGTCCGTTCACTTCGGACCTCCCTCGATCGAGTTCGCTGCGCCGCGCTCGGCGAAGAGGCCGTGGAAGGGCCGCCAGCCGGCGACGACCTTGCCGCGCGCGAGCCCGCCCCAGAGCACCCCGGCGACGACGACCGACGCGACCAGCATCTGCGCGCCCCTGCGCACGGCGCGGCGGGCGTGCCGGCGGCGCACGCGCGCACGGGCGCGGGCGCGCGTGCTGGCGCTCGGGCGGCCTCGACGCGCGTCGGGAACGAGCGGGAGGGGCGCGCCCACGGTGGGGCGCTCGAGCGCGCCGCCCTCGACGAGGGCGGCCTCGAGCGCGTCCGCGAACTCCAGCACGGTCGCGTAGCGGTCGGCGCGGTCGCGCGCCAGGCCCTTGCGAAGGACGCGCTCGAGGGGCCCGAGGTCCCACCCGGCGGCGGGCTCGAGCGCGGCGGGGTCCTCGTGCACGACGGCGTAGAGGACCGCGACGGGCGTCTCGCGCGAGAACGGCGGGCTGCCCGCGAGGAGCGTGTAGGCGAGCGCGGCGAGCGCGAACTGGTCCGTGCGCGCGTCGGTCTGCTCGCGCAGCCCCTGCGCCTGCTCCGGCGCCATGTAGTCGGGCGTGCCGAAGACGGTGAAGTCCCCCGTGACCCGCTGAGACCACCCGCACAGCGAGAGCCCGAAGTCGATGACCTTGATGACGGGGGGCTGCCCGGCGGCCCGCGTGAGCACGACGTTCTCGGGCTTGAGATCGCGGTGCACGACGCCCGCCGCGTGGGCGGCGTCGAGCGCGCTCGCCACCTGGCGGACGATCGAGACGATCTCACGGACGTCGAAGCGACGGCCGCGATCGAGCTCGCTGCGCAGGTCGACGCCCTCGACGAGCTCCATGGCGATGTAGGGCACGCCCGTGGGCGAGACGTTGAAGTCGATCACCTGCACGACGTTGGGGTGCCGCAGCTGCGCGAGGACGCACGCCTCGCGGCAGAAGCGGGCGACCGACTCGTGGCGCGACGCGAGCTCGGGGTGCAGCGTCTTGATGGCGAGCTTGCGCGGCAGCCGCAGGTGCACGGCGACGTAGACGTCGCCCATGCCGCCCGTGGCGAGGGTCCCGACGATGCGGTAGGCGTCGTCGAGGACGTCGCCGGGCGCGAGGGGCTGGAAGCGCAGGAACGGGCTCGGCTCGAGCGCGCTGCCTTCGGGCGGGCTCTGTTCGGGCGGGATCGTCACGGCTCGGCTCCCGGCGCTCGCTCAGGCGGACGCGGTGAACACGCCGTCCTCGACGAAGAGGTGGCGCGGCTCGGCGTCGGTTCGGATCTCGAACTCGAGGACGCGCATCTCGTACTCGAGCCGGCGGAGGCGGGTGCGGGAGAGCCGGCGCCGGATGCGCGGGAAGAGGCGCTCCTCGGCGCTCGCGTGGGTGCGGATGCGCTCGCGCAGCAGGCTGGTCATGGCCGCGAAGGCCCCGTCGTCGACGGCCGTCTGCAGAAGCTCGCCGAGCGCGCGCTTGACGTCGAAGTGATCCTCGACGGCGAGCACGACGAAGGACCGGTGCTCGCCGTCGCTCGCCTCCGGCGTGAGGCCCGGATAGAAGATGCGTTCCTCGACGGCCATGTGGACCGCGAGCAGGTCGCCGGCCTCGACGAGGATGTCGCCCCGGTCGTCGGGCGATGCCTCGGCGAGCGCGCCGAGGAGCTGATCGATCTCGCGGTGCTGGCGGCGCAGGAAGTCGATGGCGTCGCCGCCGTCGTCGTAGGACAAGAGCTTGACGGTCTGCATGGCCATGCGAGCCCCTTCGAAAATCGTGCCAACGCGCTCCCGCGCGTGAACACGCGGGTCGCGCGCGGCCTAAGACGGAGACGGCGTCCGCGGGTGCTACCGATCGGTAACCGAGTTACGCGAGCGTGCCTCGGGTTCGGCCGTCGGCGCCCGCGGGCTCGTGATTGCGACGCTCGTTCGCGTGGTTACGTTTGTCTTCGAGATACGCGCGCGCGTCCAGGCGAGCGAGCGTCGGGAGGGGTGTCATGAGAAGGTCACACGGGATCGTCCTCGCCGCGCTGGGAGCGCTGTGGCTCGGGACTGCGGCCGTCCGCGCCGCGGAGCCCCCGCCGCTGCCCGCACCCTCGGTGTCGGCCACGGACAAGCTGACGCTGCAGCGGTTGCACGACGAGAACCAGACTCAGATCGCGATGGGCAGGCTCGCGCAGGAGAAGGGCTCGACGCGCGCGGTGCGGGACTTCGGCCTGCGCGTCGTCAACGACAGCACGGTCGCCGATCGCAAGATCGACGAGTACATGCGGACCCGGGGCACCGACATCACGGCGCTCGCGACGACGACGAGCGCCGACGCCGACCACGAGCTGCTCGCCACCAAGTTCGGCCTCGACTTCGATCGCGCGTTCGTCCAGCAGACGATGCAGGACCTCCAGGACACGATCGATCTGCTGGGCAGCGCGCGCGTCGAGACGGCGGATGATACGCTCCGCCTCCTCTATGACGACCTCGTGCGGACGGCCAATGCCGACAAGAAGGCCGCCGAGGATCTACTGACAGGCATGATGAGGAGCTGAGGAGGAACGATATGGCGACCTATTCCCTTCCCGAGCTGGCGTACGACTTCGGGGCGCTCGAGCCCCACATCTCGGGCAAGATCATGGAGCTGCACCACGGCAAGCACCACGCGGCCTACGTCGCGGGGGCGAACACGACGCTCGAGAAGCTCGAGGAGGCGCGCGCGAAGAACGACTTCGCGGCGCTGCCGGCGCTCGAGCGTGCCCTCGCGTTCCACACGTCGGGGCACGTGATGCACTCGATCTTCTGGACGAACCTCGCGCCCAAGGCCGGCGGCCGCCCGTCGGGGCAGCTGGCCGCGTCCGTCGACCGCGACTTCGGGTCGTTCGACGCGTTCCGGGGGCAGCTCACGCAGGCCGCGGCCACCGTCATGGGCTCGGGCTGGGCGGCGCTCGTCTGGGAGCCCATCGCGCGGAAGCTCCTCGTGAGCCAGGTCTACGATCACCAGTCGAACATCTCGCAGGGCGCGGCGCCGCTGCTCGTGCTCGACGCGTGGGAGCACGCCTACTACCTCCAGTACCAGAACCGCAAGGCCGAGTTCTTCGACGCGGTCTGGAACCTGTGGAACTGGCCGGACGTCGAGCGGCGCTTCGAGGCCGCCCGCGCCGTGGTCGTTCACGGCGCGGCAGCGAAGCCGCG
>Ga0265339_10002739_pt1 | contig 12516 bp, 14 predicted proteins | sample 4CB219metaG_FD_202085 | JGI IMG/M metagenome (GOLD analysis project Ga0265339, IMG submission 202085) | Rhizosphere microbial communities from Carex aquatilis grown in University of Washington, Seatle, WA, United States - 4-CB2-19 metaG | ecosystem: Host-associated > Plants > Roots >...
CCAGAAATCGCGCGCCGTGTGAGCAGGCCTTCAGCAACCTGGTGGCTTCGGCATCCTGTGCCGCGCGCACATCGAACTTGAGGTTGCCGGCCACGGAAACACGCTCCGCACGGCAGCCGATGGCGCGCAGGCGTTCGGCGTCCGTGTCGCTTTGCGCCAGGACCAGAGCAATCTCCGAAAGGAACGGCCTCCACAGTCCGCGCAGACGCCGGTATCGCGGCCAACTGCGGTCAGAGACCCGCGCGTTGACCACCGCTACCTGGATCCCCCGCCCGTGGCAGCCGGCCAGCAAGTTGGGCCAGAATTCAGTTTCCGCCAGGATCAGCAGCGCCGGCCGGAGCGCGTTGAGATACGCGCGGACCGCCCACGGAAGGTCGAGCGGGCAATAGAAAACGCGATCGGCGCCGAAGCGCTCGCGCGCCAGCGCCTGGCCGGTGCGGGTAGTCGTCGAAATCAGCAGGCGATGCCCGGGCAGTGCGCGATCAAGCTCCGGCACCAGGCGGGAAACGGCCAGCACCTCGCCCACCGAGACGGCGTGCAGCCAGATTGCCGGCCGCGCATTGGAGGGCCGGCGCAGCCGCCGCGGCACAAAACCCAGCCGGGCCCACACGCCTTCGCGATATTTTCGCGTGAACAGAACGCGAAAGAGCCACCAGGGAAGACCGGCTACCAGCAGGATGAGCAGCGCCACGTTGTAGACAAACAGGATCATGCGCAACAATCGAGGCTTTCGCCGGTCTAATCCTCAAATGATACAGTCGATGGCGATGAAAGTTCCCGCGATCCTGCTGCCAATGGCCCTCCTGAGCATAACTGGGTGGGCCAACGATCACGCGATGCCGCCGGTGCAGCCGGCCACCACCTATCCCGATGTGGAGACGCACGCCAAGGAGAAGGTGTCCATTGCCGCCGAACCCTACGACACCAGGGAAAAGGCGAAGATATTCCGCGTGGATTACCTGGCCCACGGCGTGATGCCCATCTGGCTGGTCATAACTAACAACGGAGACAAGCCCATTTCACTGCGGGAAGCGCGCATCCTTTTCCAGACCGCGGATGGCGACCGCATTCAGGCCGCCGAGCCCGAGGACGTGGAACGGCTGATGACACGCAAGGAGCGCGAGGGCGGCAAGATTCCACTCCCCGGGCCGCTGCCCCCCATTCACACCAAACCCAAGGCCAGCAACAAGGAAATTGAAGAGGATTTCGACGAATTTGAATACGGCGCTCTTGTGGTTGAGCCGCACTCCACGCGCGCCGGGTTCCTGTTCTACGATGTCTCGACTCTCGACCATCCGCTCCAGGGAGCCAAGCTGCATCTGCGCGAGCTGCGCGACTCGGACGGCAATCAGTTGTTCTACTTCGAGATCCCATTCGATAAGTATCTGCAATCGAAGTCGAGTGAGATGAAGTGAGCACGGCTCCCGGATTGATATTGCATGTGATATGATTATTCGTGCGATCGGTGCTCGATACCTGTGTACTTGTGACTGCGATACGGAGCCAAAACGGCTCCTCGGATTTGTTGGTTAAGGCAGCCTTAAGACGAAGGTTGGTTCCGCTTGTGTCAGTGCCTCTGGTTTTGGAATATGAGGCCGTATTAACTCGCTCGGAGCACCTTGGAGTTTCGGGTTTTTCGGTCAGTGAAGTCGTCGGCATCGTGAAGGCCTTTTGCCTGTCAGGAGAACCGGTTCATTTGCCACGTTCTATCGGGCCGCTTTTGAATGATCCCGGCGACGAATTCGTCATTGAAACTGCGATCTTCGGCAAAGCGGATATGATCGTGACCTTTAACAGAAGGCATTTTGAATCCGCGGCGCGCAAGTTCAATATCGAGATCGTCTCACCGTCGGAAGCGCTGAAGAGGATTGATCCAATATGAGAACCAGCAACTTCGCTCTTAGGCTGCAGCCCTCACTGATGGAAGAAGCAAGAACGATGGCACGCGCGGAGGGGGTTGCGCTGAACCAGCTTATTAATGTCGCTCTGGCTGAAAAGCTGGCCGCAAATAGGACGGCTGCCTTTTTTGCGCGTTATACTCGCGATGCAAATATCGAAGATGCGCTGGCTCTGCTCGATCGGCCACGCAAGGGCGAGCCCCCGCGGGAAGGCGATGAGCTACCCGAAGGATGGGCCCAACCACAAGCAAAGCGTTCAACGCCCAAGCCCCGCCGCCCTACTCGTAGTAAGTCGCGGAAGTAGTGTCCGTCTCCCAGATGGTGCAGTTCTTCACGCGCACGCGGCCGTTGGTCATTCCGGCAAGCTGCTGGTTGGTCTGCTCAAAAAAATAGCGGGCAATGTTCTCGGCCGAGGGGTTGAGGGTGGTGAATGGCTCCAGCTCGTTCAGCATCCGGTGATCGATGCGGTCAATTACCGGGCGCATCACCTGTTTCAGCAACTTGAAATCCAGCAGCAGCCCGGCATCGTCCAGCGTCTCGCCCGCCAGGGTCACGCACACCTTGTAGTTGTGCCCATGAGGGTTCTCGCAGCGGCCGTGATAATTGCGAAGGTAATGCCCCGATGAAAAATCGGCCTCTACGTTGACTTCATACATTGAGCGGCGCTCGCCTTGCGGGGAAGTGTCCCCTATGGTTCATTCTACGGCTTCTGTCTTCTTCTCCGCCTCGCCTCCAGGCGCGCCTGCTCGCTGCGCCGGTCAACCTGCTCGAAGAGGTTTGTCATCACGCCGATGAAGGCAAAGGCCAGGGCTGCCAGCGCCAGAAACAACGCGATGGTCCGCCACATGGATCCATTGGCCGGCAGCCCCGGCTGGAAGTTCGAAGGCACCAGCGCCATTCCGGCGGAAAGCAGCGCGAAGAAACCCAGGGTGGCGGCGAGAATGTAGAGGTTACGCGACATATGCAGCGAATGAGCCTCCCTGCCATTTTATGATTCCGACGAGCAGCCGGGAGTACCATTCCAGTGCCGGCCAGCCGATTCACTTCTGCAGGCGGAGCTTGGCAGGCCGCCGCGCGCCGTGGCGAACGTGGAGCACATCCACTCGTCTCTCAATATCGTCGATCTGAAAGATGATGCGATAAACGTGCGGTTTGCGGCCAAAAAGCAGGTTGCGAAGTTCGGGATTCTCCGGCGCGACCGGACAACGCGTCGGCATTCTTTCCAAAGAAAGGATTGCTTTCCGGAGCGCAACGTACCACGCTTCTGCGGCGGGAGAATTGTCGACGTGCTTTTCATCGAACAGAAGCGCGCAGTCTCGTTCCGCTCGAGCGGCCAAACTAACTAGATACGCCATGTCTCGCTTCGAACTCTCTAAAGAACTCCTGAGCGTGGCGAACCCTTCCGGCGCGGACATCCTCCAGCCCCTGCCTGATCCCCTCTACGGTATTCGCCTGGGCGGCGATGTCGAGCAATCTCTGATACGCCGCAGCGTCCTGGACGACGGCGGCTGCCTTTCCATTGACTGTCAGCACCATAGGACGCTTGCTTCTGCGCAAGTGTTTCATAAAAGTGGCGGACTTGCGCCGGAACGAAGTGAGAGATTGAATATCGGTGGCGATGTTGAGCATAGCGCTCCTTCCGCAAGCACCTTATTAGGTGCTTACAGCCTATCCCAGAACGTTCATCCCTTTCAAGCCGCGCAACTCAGCACGCTCGAATCTGCGTTCGCAGTTTTTTCGGCGGTAAAGCTTGCCCCATCGCCTTCTCATTCTATGTTCGGCTGAGTTGCCGGTTGACATGCGCCGATGCGGGTACATACCCTTTGACCATGGAACTGCAGATTCAGGAACGGCAGGCAGCAGAGCTAGCGGTTCTGGCTACGCGGACTGGTCGAACTCCGGATGAACTTGTCGAAGAAGCTGTGGACAAGCTCCTCAAGCACGAAGCCTGGTTTGATGCCCAGGTTCAAATCGCCATCGACCAAATCGCCCACGGAGAGTTCCTGACCGAAGAAGAGATGGACGCCCGGGTTGCGCGGATGCTTCGGAGTTGAATCGAATCCGATGGTCTCCCTCCGCAGCCAACGATCTGTAGGGGATCTACAAGTACCTTCAGCAGCACCACCCTTCCTTTACGTCGACCACGATCCAGCGCCTCTACCACGCAACGCGATCACTGAAGGATCATCCGCTTCTTGGCCGCGAGGGTCGAAAGCCCGGCACGCGAGAACTCGTCCTATCGCCCCTGCCTTACGTGCTCGTCTACTCGGTCGGAGAGGAGATCGTTCATATTCTCAGATTTCTGCATACCTCGCAGGACTGGCAGTGAGTCGCTCAGCGTTCCAATTCTGAAGAATTGGCCACCACCTTGGCCCCCACAGTCTCAAACGCCGCCTCAATATGCGCAACAGAATCGTTGAGATCGATGGCGCGGCACGCGTCCTTGATGACGAAAACTTCCAGCCCCAGCCGCCGCGCGTCCAGCGCGGAGTAGCCCACGCAGAAATCGTAGGCCAGTCCGCAGAGAAAGATCCGCGTGATCCCGCGCTCGCGCAGGTAACCGGCCAGGCCCGTGGGCGTGGCGCGGTCATTCTCAAAAAAAGCGGAGTAGGAATCCACCTGCGGCCGGAAGCCCTTGCGCAGGATCAGCTCCGCCTGGGGCAGGTGCAGGTCCGGGTGGAACGCCGCTCCGCGCGTCTCCTGCACGCAGTGGTCCGGCCACAGCGTCTGTTCGCCGTAGCCGACCTGAATGGTTTCAAACGGCTGGCGGCCCGCGTGCGCGCTGGCAAACGACAGGTGATGCGGCGAGTGCCAGTCCTGGGTGAGGATGATGTGCGGGAACAGCGGTGCGATGCGGTGGATGACGGGGAGGATGGCGTCGCCGTCAGGCACCGCGAGCGCTCCTCCGGGGCAAAAGTCATTCTGGACGTCGATGACGAGGAGGACTGCGCCTGAGGTGGTTTGCATGGGAATGAAAGTACTCCTCCAGGTAGCGTATCTCCTCGGTGTTCGTGTTTTAGAGAGCAGGCAGCAGATTTCAGGTTGACATTTTCGGGATGATACCTACAATGTAGGCATGGCTGATCTTCTTGGTGCTTTTGAACAGGCGGTGCTGCTGGCGATCGTCAGGCTGGGCGCAAATGCCTATGGCCGCACGGTTTTGCACGAGGCGCAGGCCTCGCTCGGCCGCCAGGTTTCGGCGGGCGCGGTTTACACCACGCTTGACCGGCTGGAGCAGCGCGGGCTGGTGCGGTCACGGCAGGAGGAAGGCACAGCGGCCCGGGGGGGGCGCCCGCGCCGTTATTACACCGTGGTGGCCGAGGGAGTGAGCGCGCTCAATGAGGCTCGCGACACCCTCACCAGGATGTGGAGCAGCATTCAATGGCCGGCGGAGGGCGTGCGATGAGAGAACCGGATAGCCCGCCGCGGTGGGCGGAGACATTACTGGAGGCTCTTCTGCCCTGCGAAGACCGGCACGCCGTGACCGGCGATTTGCGCGAGGAGTATGCCGAGGCGGTTCTGCCGGAGCTGGGCAGGTGGAGAGCCGATGTGTGGTATCTGCGCCAGGGGTTGAGCCTGGCGCCGCGAAGCGTTTTACGGGAGGGCGGTATGCGCAAAGTTTTGTTGCTTGTGTCGGTGTTCAGCATGGCCTGCGGCGGCTGGCTCATCGCGATGGAGTTGCTTCTGCGGCACGCGGGCTACGCGACGCGAGTGGCCGTGGACGCGTCGATTTCGCTGGTGCCACTGGCGACAATCCTGGTGATCCTGCTGCATCCGGGAGTGCGCATCGAGCGGTGGTTCCGGCTTTGCGGGCTTGTGCCGATTGCCATCGCGATGTGGGCATTTGTGGGCAATGCGCGCTCGGCGCATTTTGAGGGATTCGTGCTGATTGTCTGCCTGGCGCTCACGCTTCAAGGCGTCCTGCTGCTGGTTTCTCTCGGCAAAGAACCGCGCGGATTCCGCCTGGGCGGGATGGAGGAAACGCGATGACGCAGGCGGTCGATTTCCGCTTCGAGATACTCTTCTTGCTCCTTGTCGCCATCACGCTGGTCACGCTGGTGGTGGCGATCGGCATGGCGATTGCAAAACGGAGCTCTACGGCAAAGAAGCTGCTGATGATACTGGGAATCGGCTGGGGAGCTTATCTCGCGATTGTGCTGGTGGTGGCCGCAGCCACGCCGCAGAGGGTGATTCCCATGAATCACGATCTGTGCTTCGACGAGATGTGCTTCGCGGTGGTGAACGTGCAGACCGCTTCGCAGTTGGGACCGCCGAGCCAGCCCGTGCGGGCCGATGGGGCGTTCTACATAGTGACCGTGCGGGCCAGCAGCCGCGCGCGTGGGCGTGCGCAAAGCGAGCACGGGCTGCGCGCACTGCTCTGGTCTCCGGGCAAAACCTTCGATGTTTCCGCGAACGGGCAGGCGGCATGGGACACCGCGCATCCTGAAAACGTTGCCCTCACCGTGCGCCTGCGCCCGGGAGAAGCCGCCCTGAGCGACCAGGTGTTCGACGTCATGACGCAGTCTCCGGAACTCGGCGTGGTGCTTACCAACGGCTTCACGCCCGGTTTTTTTGTGATTGGGGAATGCCCGCTGCTTCACAAGCCGACCATCTTCCGCGTATCGCCGGATCGGTGAACCTGCGGCGGCGGCGGGGTTGTCCGGAATCGCACACCTATTCTCGCGTTCGGACGGCGCGAACTTCTTCTCCTTTGCGGCCGCGTTGAAAACAAAGACCATCGCCCCATGCTGGAACCCGGCCGGGTTTGGACCCCGTATTGCAGCCCAATTGCAGGTTGCCTATCCCGTCCTCCGGAGGTCTTCACCCATGGCTTTTTGGCTCGCGCAGCTTAAACAGGTGTACCGCCGGCTGGGCCGCTCCCCCTTGTTCACCGCCATCACCCTGCTCACCCTCGCCATCGCCATCGGCGCCAATACCGTCATCTTCACCGTGGTTGAGAACGTCCTCCTCAAGCCGCTGCCTTATCCTGACGCGAATCGCCTCATCGGCGTCTGGTACACCGCGCCCGGCATCAACATCAAAGACCTCAACATTGCGCCCTCGCATTACTTCATCGAGCGCGAGCAGAGCAAGACCCTGGAAGACATCGGCGCTTATACCGGAGACGCCTTCAACGTCTCCGGCTCCGGCGAACCTGAGCACGTACTCGGCCTGGATGTCACCGACGGCACCCTGCCGCTTCTCGGAGTCAAACCCGCCCTGGGACGCTTGTTCACCCGCCAGGACGACTCGCCCGCGTCGCCCAAAACCGTCCTGGTCTCCTACGGCTACTGGCAGAAGAAGTTCGGCGGCTCAAGCTCGGTAATCGGCAAAACGCTCACCATGGACGGCGATGCCCGGCAGATTATCGGCGTGCTCCCCCGCACCTTCCAGTTCCTGGACTATGACAAGGTCGACCTGGTCGTCCCCATGCAGTGGGACCGCAGCAAGACGCACCTGGGCAACTACAGCAACGAGGCGCTGGCGCGGCTCAAGCCCGGCGTCACCATGGAGCAGGCCAGCGCTGACCTCGCCCGCCTCATTCCCATCACCTGGCACAGCTTCCCTCCCCCGGACGGCTTCACTTTGGCGTTGTTTGAGCAGGTGCACCTGGCGCCAAACCTGCGCCCGCTCAAGAAGGACGTGATCGGCGACATCGGCAATGTCCTCTGGGTCGTCATGGGCGCGCTCGCACTGGTCCTGCTGGTTGCGTGCGCCAACGTAGCCAATCTCCTGCTTGTCCGCGTGGAAGGCCGCCGACAGGAGCTCGCCATCCGTTCGGCCCTTGGCGCCAGCTGGGGCCGCACCGCCGGCGAACTCGTTACGGAAAGCCTCGCCCTCGCCGTCATCGGCAGTCTCATCGGCCTTGGCCTTGCTTACGTCGCGTTGCGCGCCCTGGTCTGGGCCGCGCCTGAAGGCCTGCCCCGCCTGCATGAGATCGCCATTGACCCGTACGCCTTGCTCTTCACCGCCGGACTCGCGCTCCTCACCAGCGTGTTCATCGCCATTCTGCCTATCGTCAAATACGCCGGCCTGCGCGCCACCACCGGCCTGCGTGAAGGCGGCCGCGCCCTCAGCCAGGGCCGCGACCGGCTCCGCGCGCGCAAAACTCTCGTCGTAGTCCAGGTGGCCATGGCGCTGGTGTTGCTCATCTGCTCCGGACTCATGATCCGCACCTTCCTTGCCCTTACCCACGTCGATCCCGGCTTCAATGCCCACGACGGGCTCGAGACCTTCCGCTTCTACACTCCGGAAACGCAGATTCCCGACGCACAGTCCGAGCGCATCATCCGCCAGGATGAAGAGATCATGCACCGGCTTGCCGCCCTGCCCGGCGTCAACTCCGTCAGCTTCTCTAACTCCGTCCCTCTCAGCGGCTATAACACCAACGACGTAATTTACATTCAGAATCACCCAATGACCGAGGGCAAGGTTCCGCCCCTCTGCCGCTTCAATTTTGTTACTCCCGGCTACTTCGCCAATATCGGCACCCGCATCCTCGTCGGCCGCGAAATCACCTGGGACGATACCTACAACAAGGTTCCCGTTGCCATGGTCAGCGAAAACTTCGCCCGCAAGTACTGGAGCTCGCCCCAGGCTGCGCTGGGCAACAAGATCCGCGTCGCTGCCACTGACAACTGGCGGGAGATCGTCGGCGTGGCCCAGGATGCACTCGACGATGGCCTGGACAAACCCGCGCCCATGACCGTCTATTGGCCCGTCCTGATGGCCAACTTTGAAGGCCAGAAGACCGACGTCCGCCGCGGCGTGGAATTTGCCGTTCGCTCCTCGCGCGCCGGCTCGCAGGCCTTCTTCAATGAGATCCAGCGAGCGGTGTGGTCAGTCAACGCCAACAACCCCCTTGCCGATCCCAAAACCATGGACGAAATGTATCGCAAATCCATGGCGCGCACCTCCTTCACCCTCGTCCTGCTCTCCGCGGCCGGCATAATGGCCCTGCTGCTCGGCGTGGTCGGAATCTACGGCGTCATCTCCTACACCGTCGCCCAGCGCTCCCGGGAAATCGGCATCCGCATGGCCCTCGGAGCGCAGCGCAACGAGCTCACCGGCCTCTTCGTTCGCCAGGGAATTGTCCTCACCCTCATCGGCGCCGCCGCCGGTCTCGCCGTTGCCTTCGCCGCCATGCGCCTGCTCTCCTCCATCCTCTTCAATGTCAGCCCGTTCGATCCGCTCACTTACTCGGCCATCACCGCGGTGCTTCTCCTCACCTCCGGCCTGGCCTGCTACCTGCCGTCCCGCCGCGCCGCCAGCGTGAATCCCGTGGATGCCCTGCGCGCGGAATAACCGCGCCACCGCCAACCTCGGCACCCACCCTCTCCGCGCTTTCTTGCGGAATGGGTGGGCATCACCAAAGCCGACTTGCTGACTTGCCGGCTCGCTAAACCCGCTTCATCTCCGTCTCCGCTAAACTGGAAACATCATGGAACCCTTCACCCGCCTCCAGCGCCTCCCGCCCTACGTCTTCAACATCACCGGCGAGATGAAGATGGCCGCGCGCCGCCGCGGGGAAGACATCATCGACTTCGGCATGGGCAACCCCGACGGCGCCACGCCCAAACACATCGTCGACAAGCTGGTGGAAGCCGCCCTCAAGCCCGCCACGCATCGCTATTCCGTTTCCCGCGGCCTCCCGCGCCTCCGCCGCGCCATCTCAAATTGGTATAAGTCGCGCTACAACGTCTCCATCGACCCCGACACCGAAGCCATCGTCACCATCGGCTCCAAGGAAGGCATCGCCCACCTCTGCCTCGCCATCCTCGACTCGCGTGACACCGTGCTGGTCCCCAACCCCAGCTACCCCATCCACATCTACGGGCCCGTCATCGCCGGCGCGCACGTGGTCAGCGTCCCCATCGTCCATCCTGACCACTTCCTCGCCGAGCTTGAAGACATCATCCCCCGCATGACCCCGCGCCCCAAGGCGCTCATCGTCAACTTCCCTTCCAACCCGACGACGCAATGCGTGGACCTGCCGTTCCTCGCCCGCCTCGTCGAACTCGCCCGCCAGTACGGCTTCCACCTCATCCACGATCTCGCCTACGCCGACATCGCCTTCGACGGCTACAAGCCCCCCAGCGTCCTCCAGGTCCCCGGCGCCAAGGATGTTGCCGTGGAGTTCTTTACGCTCTCAAAGAGCTACAACATGCCCGGCTGGCGCGTCGGATTCATGGTCGGCAACCCCGTCCTGGTCTCCGCCCTGGCCAAGCTCAAAAGCTGGTTTGACTACGGCACCTTCACCCCCATCCAGGTCGCCAGCATCCTCGCGCTTGAAGGCCCGCAGGAGTGCGTCGCCGAGATCTGCGAGAACTACCGCCTCCGCCGCAACGTCCTCGTAGAGGGACTGAATAAGCTAGGCTGGCAAGTCCCGCTGCCCAAGGCAACCATGTTCGTCTGGGCTGAGATCCCAGACCAGTTCAAGCACCTTGGCTCGCTGGAGTTTTCAAAGCTCTTGTTGACTGAAGCCAAAACCGCAGTAAGCCCCGGCATAGGCTTCGGCGACTACGGCGACACGCATGTAAGGTTTTCGCTGATTGAGAACGAAGAGCGCACAAGACAAGCGCTGCGCGGCATCCGGCAGATGTTCGCCAAAGCGCAGAAGGAAGCCGCCGTGGAAGCTGTTTAACCAGCCCCCAATACCCCTCCAACCACGCCGTCATCCTGAACCCCTCCAACCACGCCGTCATCCTGAGTACCAATGGACCTCTCGGGTCCAGCGAAGTGCATGAAAATCGCGAGCACTCGCGCCGTTAGGCGCAGCGGTTGTTAGCCCCGCGCTTCAGCGCGGGGAAGGCGGCCCAATCAGGGGACGAGAGTCCCGTAGGGACGACGGTAATTGGCGCGAGAGAGAGGTGATTTTCGACGGAGCGGAGCGCAGCGCAGTCGAAGGACATGCAGTTGCTCTTGTTCTTGCTGTTGCTCTTGCTGTTGTCTTTGCTGTTGTCTTTGCTGTTGCCCTTGCTGTTGCCCTTGCTGTTGCTCTTGTTTTTCTTTCTGTCATTCCCGCAGGGAATCTGCTGTTATCACCATCCCAACACGCAGGTGGGTGGGCCCTTGCTGTTGCTCTTGCTTTTCTTTCTGTCATTCCCGTAGGGAATCTGCTGTTAGCCCATTGGTGCACGAACCGCGCCGTCCTGTAGGGACGGCGTGACTCAACCCCACCCGAAACAGCATTGCAGTAAAATAGCAGCCAGTGGAATAGGCGCGAGAAAAGGGGCGAGGGACGATGGGCACTGCTACACAAATATCGCTTGACACCTACCTGACCACGTCCTATGAGCCGGACGTTGATTACGTCGACGGCGTCCTTGAGGAGCGCAACGTGGGCGAATACGATCACAACATGGTCCAGCGGGCCATTCTTATCTGGTTCTATCAGCATGAGAAAGAGTGGCGCGTCCGGTCCATTCAAGAGCAGAGGACCAGGGTCGCTTCCACCAGGGTCCGCATCCCCGACGTCAGTGTCTTCTCCCGCGATATCCCCATTGAACAGGTCTTCACCAGGCCGCAACTCATCGCCATCGAAGTCCTGTCGCCGGAAGACCGCCACTCCCGTATCGACGAGAGGTTGAGGAACTTCTCCAGCTTTGGCATTCCCAATCTCTGGGTGGTGGACCCGCAAACCCGCTCCGGCTGGGATTGCAGCGACGGAAGCTGGGTGCGTAAAGAGCGGTTCGAGGTTGCCAACTCCCAAATCTACCTGTCCCTCCCCGAGCTCTTCGCAAAAATCGACGAAGACAACGCCGACTGAAAAAGATAGCGGCGAATCCAAGGCCCTATCGTTCGCGGTTTGCCCCGCGGCGAACGCACCATAAGATGCCGTCATCCTGAGCGGAGCGCAGCGGAGTCGAAGGACCTGCGGTTGCCGTTGCCCTTGCTGTTGTCTTAGCTGTTGCTCTTGCTTTTGCTCTTGCTTTTCTTTCTGTCATTCCCGCAGGGAATCTGCTGTTATCACCATCCCAACACGCAGGTGGGTGGGCCCTTGCTGTTGCCCTTGCTTTTCTTTCTGTCATTCCCGAAGGGAATCTGCTGTTCGTTTCAATCCTCGCACCGCGGAAATCGGAGACGGACAACCTGCCTCCGTGTTTCCTGTTTAGGTGATCCATCCCACCCGGGCCATCCAATTCCTTCCCGCAAGCGCCACAAAACGCTACACTGGCACCAGCATCCCGGGAGCAACCAGGCCGGGACAGATGCAGGACACGAGGCCGAGGCCATGATCTCAGAACTCAAGATCCGCAACTTCAAAAGCCTGGAGAGCGTCGATCTCAAGCTCGGCCATTTCAATTTGCTTGTGGGCGCAAATGCCAGCGGGAAATCGAACTTCCTCGACGCACTTCGATTCCTGCAAGGCATAGGGTACGGACTCAGTATCGAGGGGATTTTGAACGGCGTACCGCAGACGAATACAAACGTGAAATGGAATGGAATCCGCGGCGGATCCAGGTCCATCGCATTCCGTAAGAAAGACGGATCTAAGTTAAAGGCAAATGAGTTTCAGATCGTTTTTGACCGCACGGAGCTCAACAGCTATGGATTGGAAAAACTTACATACAGCCTAACTTGGTCAATAACGAATGGCGTGATCTCCGTCTCTAGC
>Ga0265339_10002741_pt1 | contig 12511 bp, 10 predicted proteins | sample 4CB219metaG_FD_202085 | JGI IMG/M metagenome (GOLD analysis project Ga0265339, IMG submission 202085) | Rhizosphere microbial communities from Carex aquatilis grown in University of Washington, Seatle, WA, United States - 4-CB2-19 metaG | ecosystem: Host-associated > Plants > Roots >...
GCCGCAGCCGTGATTACTTCAGGGCGGCCCTCGTCGATTGCTGCCAGGTTGACCAGATCGCTGCCTACACCGAGGGCGCGGGCTCCGGCCTTGAGGAAGCTCTCGGCAGTTTGCAGCGTGACGCCGCCGGTGGGGATGAGTTTGAGGAACGGGAAGGGCGCCAGCAGCGCTTTCAAATAGGGCGCGCCGCCTACGGCGGAGCAGGGAAATATCTTCACGTAATCGGCGCCGGCGCGATGCGCTGTGATGGCCTCAGTTGGGGTGAGCGCGCCGGGGATGCTGAGCTTGCCGGCGGCTTTGGTGGCTGCAATCACGTCGGGGTGCAGGCTGGGGCTGACCACAAACTCCGCGCCGGCCGCGATGGTGGCTTCAGCTTCCTTTGCGGTGGTCACGGTGCCGGAGCCGAGCAGGAGCTTGCCGCCATGTTCCTGTTTGAGGGTGCGCAGGATTTCTTCGGCATTGGGGCAGGTCATGGTGACTTCAACCACGGTGACGCCTCCGGCGATCATGGCCTGGACGACGGCGAGCGCCTGGGTGGTGTTTTTGGCGCGCAGGACTGGGATGAGGCCGACGCGCTCGATGGTTTGTGCTATGGCTTCCGGCATATTCTCCACAGTAATTCAAATCCTCACAGGCCCTGATCATCGCATTCACGATTGCCGGTTGAAGTGCAGACGCCTCATTTTGTCCGCCAAACGCCAAGTTTGTTCAGGAACTTGTATAACCTGAGCATTTGCACTTTGGCTGGATCCAATGACGAGTTCTGTTCGATTTGTGAGCGGTAGACTGCATGGAACTTGTCCCCATTGGTGCCCTCCAGGGCGCAATAATCTCCGTCGAAGTCTAAGTGCGTGCGGTCTGGGGCAGAGTGGTTAGCGGTATCAAAGTACACAAATTCTTCCCATCGAATCAGCGAGAGGATTCTGTGAGCATCAGCCTCAGGCAAAATGAGAGACCTGGATGTGAGAATCCTGTCATTCATGTCCTCAGTCTTTGCAATGATTTCGACCTTTGAGTCGTTTCGAATTTCGATTCTTGCAAGCCTCATCCCGATAAATTCCGCTACGGGGGTTGCATACGAGAAGCGATAGATGAGCTGGGCCCCGGAGTTGGTCTGGATGGATAGCGGACTCTCATCCACATCTTTGAGCCTGCAGGAAAACAGACCCTCAAGCCGTGCGCAGTCATGGGTCGCAGACCCGGCAGGAGTGCAATCCCTGAAATATTTGTTATCCGGTGACGAACACGGCACCAATAGCGGCAGATGATGTGAGTCTGCTTGATTCCCCTGTGCCGAGATGCAAATCGCAGAGACAAAGGAGAAGCAACCGAGACAAACGAGATGGGGCATTACCCGCAAATTATTCTCCAGTAGTTACCGCGCAATGCGGGCGTTTCCGCCATTCATAGCGCGTTCCACTTCTGCCAGCGTAGCCATGCTGGTGTCGCCTGGGGTGGTCATGGCGAGTGCGCCGTGGGCCACGCCGCATTTGACGGCCCACTCAAAGTCCTTGCCGGCCAGCAGTCCGTAGATGAGGCCGGAGGCAAAGCTGTCGCCTCCGCCTACGCGATCGAAGATCTCCACCTCGCGCTGCGGCACATGAACAATCTTGTCCTGGTAGAGGGCGATGGCGCCCCAGGCATTCCGCGTGGCGGTGTGTGCGGTGCGCAGCGTGCTGGCCACCAGCTTCAGGTTGGGATAGGCCGCGGCCACTTCGCGCAGCATCTCCTCATAGCCGGCAATGGGCAGTTCGCCAAAATCCTCGCTGGCGCCCTTGACGTGCACGCCAAGCATGGCGGAGAAATCTTCCTCATTGCCCAGCAGCAGGTCCACTTTGCGCACCAGCTCGCGGTTCACTTCCTGCGCCTTCTGCTTGCCGCCGATGGATTTCCAGAGCGAATCGCGATAGTTGAGGTCATAGGAGATGAGCGTGCCCGCGGCGCGGGCGGCGTCCATGGCCTCGGATGCCAGCTCGGCGGTCGATGACGAAAGCGCCGCGAAAATGCCGCCGGTATGAAAGCACTTTGTGCCGTTCTGTTCACCGAAGACTTCGGCCCAGTTGAAATCGCCGCGCTTGACCTGGCTGATGGCGGTGTGGCCGCGGTCAGAACAGCCGACCGCGGCGCGCATCCCAAATCCGCGCTCAGTAAAGTTGAGCCCGTTGCGGACAGTGCGGCCAACGCCGTCGTAGGGAACCCAGCGAAGCAGGGAAGTATCCACGCCGCCCTGGAGGATGAGGTCCTCGACGAGCCGGCCGGCGGGATTATCCGCGAGTGCGGTGGCGATGGCCGTGCGCAGCCCGAAACACCGCCGCAGGCCGCGGGCCACGTTGTACTCGCCGCCGCCCTCCCACACGGCAAACTGCCGTGTGGTATGGATACGGCCCTCACCCGGATCGAGCCGCAGCATCACTTCGCCCAGAGAAATGCAGTCCCAGCGCCGGTCAGAGCCGGGTATCGCAATTGCTTCCATCGCGTCCTCGAAAATGGTCTCCCCCGTATCGCCGGCCGGGCTTTTGGGCGCTGGCGAACGAGGGAGGAGAATCGGTTTCCGATGATACATTGCGAAGGGCAGGGATGTGCTGTGATTACTGCCTCGGAGCCGATGCTGTTAAAGTGTCGGTGAATCGATTTACAGCGAGGAGCGGGCATGAGCGGGGGGCTTTTCGATCTGACGGGGCGCGTGGCGGTTGTAACCGGCGGGACAACAGGCCTGGGGCGCGCGATCAGCATGGGACTGGCAGAGGCCGGCGCAGACGTGGTGGCCAGTTCGCGGCGGGCGGAGCAGGTAAGGGAGACGGCTGCCGCGATTGAGGCGCTGGGCCGGCGTACCTTGCGCGTGACCAGCGACGTACTGAATCGCGCCACGTTGCAGGCTCTGCACGATGCGGTACTGAAGGAGTTCGGCAAGGTGGACATCCTGGTGACGGCCGCCGGCGTCACCCACAAATCGCCCACGCTTGAAGAAAGCGAAGCGGAGTGGTCGCGTGTGATTGAGACCAACCTGACGGGCACCCTGCGCGCTTGCCAGATTTTTGGCGCCACCATGGTCAAGGCCGGCTGTGGGCGCATCATCAACATCTCATCTCTGACTGCATTCCGCGGGTTTTACCAGGTGGCTGCGTATGCCGCAAGCAAGGCAGCGGTCACGTCTCTCACACAGGTGCTGGCGGTTGAGCTGGCAAAGACAGGAGTAAACGTCAACGCCATTGCGCCGGGCATGTTCCCCACGGAGTTGAATGCGAAGTTGATTACCGGCACCCCGCGCGGAGAGGAGCTCCACATGCGCGTGCCCATGGGGCGTTTTGGCAAGGCAGAGGAGTTAGTGGGCGCCGCGGTGTTCTTGGCTTCGGATGCTTCGAACTATGTTACGGGAGAGATCGTTGCCGTGGATGGCGGCTTCCTGGCCAGCGGAGTGAATCGGTGAGGCAGGGATTAGGGATTAGGGATTAGTGACCAGGGAGTAGGGACAAGGACTGCGAGCTGACGGCTGAAAGCTGACGGCTGGGGCAGAACGGGAGCACTCCATTGAAGATCACCAACGCCAGCGTCAACATCACCTCGCCGGGACGGAACTTTGTCACGCTGAAGGTGGAGACCGATGACGGGATCTACGGGCTGGGCGACGGCACGCTGAACGGCCGCGAATTGGCCGTAGCCAGCTACCTGACGGATCATGTGATTCCCTGCATCATTGGGCGCGACCCGTTCCAGACCGAGGACATCTGGCAGTATCTTTATCGCGGCGCGTACTGGCGGCGCGGGCCGGTGACGATGACGGCGATTGCGGCCGTGGATGTGGCGGTGTGGGACATCAAGGGCAAGGCGCTCAACACGCCGGTCTACAATCTGCTGGGCGGAAAGAGCCGCGAGGGCGCGCTGGTTTACGCGCACGCCAACGGCAAGGACATTGAGGCCGCGCTGGACGACGTGGCCCGCCACAAGGATCTTGGCTACAAGGCCATTCGCGTGCAAAGCGGCATCGCCGGCCTCAAGAGCACCTATGGAGTGGCCAAAGGTGCGGGCCGCTATGAGCCGGCGGAGCGCGGCTTGCCACAAGAGTACAAATGGGAGACGGAGCCCTACCTGCGGCACGTGCCGAAACTGTTTGCGCGGGTGCGGGAGAAGTTTGGAGACGATCTTTGCCTGCTGCACGACTGCCATCACCGGCTCTCGCCCATTGAGGCAGGCCGTCTGGGCAAGGAACTGGAGCCGTTCCACCTGTTCTGGATGGAAGACCCGACGCCCGCGGAGTTGCAGGAGGGATATCGCGTGATCCGCGAGCACACCACCACGCCGATTGCGGTGGGCGAGGTGTTCAATTCCATCTGGGACGCGCACGACCTGATTCGCAACCAGTGGATCGATTACATTCGCGCGACCGTGGTTCATGCGGGCGGGTTGACGCACCTGAAGAAGATGGCCGATTTTGCCGCGCTTTATCACGTAAAAACCGGCTGTCACGGCGCCACGGATCTTTCGCCGGTATCGATGGCTGCGGCGCTGCACTTTGGCGTGGCAATCCACAACTTCGGCATTCAGGAGCACATGCCGCACACTGAGGAGACTGACGCGGTGTTCCCGCACCAGTACTCTTTCAAGGATGGCTTGATGCATCCGGGAGACGCGCCGGGGCTGGGAGTGGATCTGGATGAGAAGCTGGCGGCGAAATATCCTTACCAGCGGGCCTACCTGCCCGTGAATCGTAAACTCGACGGCACGCTGACGGACTGGTGATGATCGGTAGCGAAGAACAAAACGAATTGCTTGCCGAGCCGCCGGCGCTGGAGGGCAGATGGACAATCTGCGCCATGTTGTTTGTGGCCACGACCATCAACTATGTTGACCGGCAGGTGCTGTCAATCCTCGCCCCCATCCTGCATGGCACGGTTCTCCATCTTCAGCCGCTGATTCCCGGCTGGCACACCACTGAGCGCACGCTCAACCTGAGTGAAGTGCAGTACGGCAACATCGTGTCGTGTTTCCAGATTGCGTATGCGCTGGGAGTGGTTTTCGCGGGGCGGCTAGTGGACCGGCTGGGCTGCAGGCGCGGGTACGGGCTGGTAACCGCGCTGTGGAGCCTGGCGGCAATGGGGCACGCGCTGGTGAACTCGGTTGCGCAGTTGGGAATCGCGCGCTTTCTGCTGGGGTTGGGAGAGAGCGGCAATTTTCCCGCGGCGGTGAAGGCCACCGCGGAGTGGTTTACACCGCGCGAGCGTGCGCTGGCGACAGGAATTTTCAACTCCGGCACCTGCGTGGGCGCCGTGGTGGCGCCGTTCATGGTGCCGTGGGTTGTATTGCACTTCGGGTGGCGCGCCTCGTTCCTTGTTACCGGCATCTTCAGCGCGAGCTGGATTGTGTGGTGGCTGCTGCGATACCACAGACCGCATGAAGCCACGGACCGGACGCGCGGGGAGGTGGTTGCAACTCCGCCGGCCAGCACGCTGGCATGGTGGGAGCTGCTCCGCTACCGGCAGACGTGGGCATTCACGCTGGCCAAATTCCTGACAGACCCGGTGTGGTGGTTCCTGCTGTACTGGCTGCCAAAGTATTTCAGCTACCGGTTCAAGCTGGACCTTGCTCACATCGGGCTGCCGCTTGTGATTATTTACCTGTCATCGTCGATCGGAAGCATCTGCGGAGGATGGTTGCCGCGGCTTTATCTGCGGTTCGGCATGACGATGAAGCGCGCGCGCCTGACCGCGATGTTTACCTGCGCCTGCCTTGTGATCCCGATTGGGTTGGTGGGGCTGATGCAAACCGAGTGGGCGGTGGTGGGCCTGCTGAGCCTGGCAGCGGCAGCGCATCAGGGCTGGTCGGCCAACCTATTCACCACTTCATCGGACATGTTCCCGGCGGAAACGGTGGGCACGGTGGTGAGCTTTGGCCAGGTTGGCGGCGCGTTAGGCGGCTCCGTCATCGCGATGTTCGCGGGACATATACTGCAACTCCTGCACACCTACGTTCCGCTGTTTGTGTACTCGGCCGGTGCGTATCTGCTGGCGCTGGGCGTAGTGCTGTTGATGGCGCCGGGCTTGAAGAGGGCGCAACTCGAGGCCTGAGGCACGCCATGAAGGACCTGAACCGCAAGGCAATCGTCGGTACCGTGCAGACATTGGTAGTTCTGCTCGCAGCGGTTTTTCTTCCTGCCTGGACACTCCATTACTGGCAAGGCTGGCTGTGCCTGGCGGTGTTCTTCATTCCGGCGAGCGCGATTTCAGTATGGATGGCGAGGAACGATCCTGCGCTGCTGGCGCGCCGGATGCAGGCAGATGCCACGGCGGAGAAGAAGGCTGCGATGAGAGTGGCTCAATCCATCGCATCGGTCGCGTTCGTTGCGGACTTCTGTATTTCCGCATTCGATCATCGCTTCGGCTGGTCGCATGTCCCGGTTGCCGGTGTGATTGCCGGCGATCTTATTTTGCTTGCGGGACTGGCGATCAGCTTTGAAGTAGCCAGAGTGAACAGCTATGCATCCGCTATCATCGAGGTCGCAGAGGATCAGAAAGTCATCTCCAACGGACCGTACGCCCACGTCCGCCATCCGCTTTACTCCGGCGCCTTGACTGTGTTGCTTGGGATTCCCCTGGCGCTTGGTTCCTGGTGGGGAATGCTGGTCAGTCTGCCGGTGATGGCGGCGCTTATCTGGCGGATTCACGATGAAGAAAGATTTCTGGTGAAGGAGCTTCCCGGTTACGCGGAGTACCGCGAAAAGGTCCGATGGCGGCTGGTATGGTGCGTTTGGTAATCGAACGTTTGGTTATGCAATTGACCTGGTGAGGAATATCGAATGACTGAATCCCGCAAACTTCGCATGGGCATGTGCGGCGGCGGCCCTGGCGCGTTTATTGGCCCGGTGCACCGCATGGCCGCGGAACTGGATGGGCGAATCGAAATGGTGGCGGGCGCGTTTTCGTCTTCGCCGGAGAAGTCGCGGAAGGCGGGCGCTTCGTATCGCATCGATCCGCAGCGCGCCTACGCCAGCTACTCAGAGATGTTCGCGAAGGAAAAGCAGCGTGCGGACGGAATTGACTTTGTCGTCATCGCCACACCCAACAACACGCATCTGCCCATCGCGAAGGCTGCGCTCGAGGCCGGCATTCCCGTGGTCAGCGACAAGCCAGCAACGGCTACCTGGGACGAGATGGTGGAGCTGGAGAGGGTGGTGGCGAAGGCTGGATTGCCTTACGCGCTTACGCATACTTACGCCGGTTACGCGCTGGTGCGCGATGCGCGTGCGATCTGCGCCGCGGGCGAGCTTGGCGAAATCCGCAAGGTTGCGGTTGAGTATCTGCAGGGCTGGTTGAGCGCGCCGTTGGAAGAGACCGGCCAGAAGCAGGCGGGCTGGCGCGTCGATCCCGCCGTGAGCGGCCCGGGAGGCTGCATCGGCGATATTGGGACGCATGCGTTCCATTTGGCCGAGTACATCACCGGCCTTGACGTGACTGCGCTGCATGCCACGCTGCGGTCTGTTGTGCCGGGCCGGCGCGTGGACGACGACTGCACCGCGCTGCTGAAACTGAGCAACGGCGCGCACGGAGTGCTGATGGCCTCGCAGATTGCCGCGGGCGAGGGGAACGGAATGCGCATCCGCATCTACGGCGAGAAGGCCAGCCTGCATTGGCAGCAGGAGACGCCCAACACGCTGACCGTTCGGCGCAACAGTGGGCCGGACGAGACGCGGCACGCGGGCATGCAATACCTGAAGCCAGACGCGGTTGCGGTGACGCGCCTGCCCGGCGGGCATCCGGAAGGCTATCTCGAAGCATTCGCCGTGCTCTATCGTGAATTTGCGGATTGGCTCGAAGCCTGGCGCGAAGATCGCGAAGACATGCCGCCTGCCACGCTGCCCGGCATTCGCGCAGGCGTGCGCGGCATGCGATTTATTGAGCGGGCGATTGAGAGCAACAGGACGGGCGCGTGGGTGGAGTTTTGAACGAAGTGGTCAGTGGTCAGCGAGAGGCTGGGGCACTCGAAGGAGATCAGGTATATGAAGTCCATCAAGGGGCCAGGCATTTTTCTGGCGCAGTTTGCAGGCGACGAAGCGCCGTTCAACACGCTGGAGGGGATGGCGCACTGGGCGGCGAAGCTAGGCTTTGTCGGCATCCAGATTCCCAGCTGGGACGCACGCCTTTTCGATCTGAAGCTCGCCGCGGAGAGCCAGGACTACTGCGACGAAGTCGAAGGAACTGTGCGTCGAGCAGGGTTGGAGATCACTGAGCTTTCGACGCATCTGCAGGGCCAGCTCGTCGCCAGCCATCCGGCATACGACACCATGCTCGAAGGCTTTGCGCCCGCGGGCCTGGACGCAAACGCGCGCCAAAGGTGGGCGGTGCAGCAGTTGCATTGGGCGGCGAAGGCGAGCCAACGCCTGGGACTCAGCGCGCATGCCACGTTCTCCGGCGCGCTGGCGTGGCCGTTCTTCTATCCCTGGCCGCAGCGGCCCGCGGGGCTCATCGACGAAGCATTTGCTGAGCTGGCGCGGCGATGGAAGCCGATTCTGGATGTGTTTGACGAGTGCGGAGTGGACGCCTGCTTTGAGCTGCATCCCGGCGAAGACCTGCACGATGGCGCTACGTTCGAGCGCTTCCTGGACGCGGTGGGCGGGCATCCACGCGCCAACATTCTTTACGACCCCAGCCACATGGTGCTGCAGCAGCTCGACTACCTGGCTTTTCTCGATCTCTATCACGACCGCGTGCGCGCCTTCCACGTGAAGGATGCGGAGTTCAACCCGACTGGCCGCGCCGGCGTTTACGGCGGCTACATGGACTGGATCAATCGGCCGGGGCGCTTCCGCTCGCTCGGCGACGGCGAGGTAGATTTCGGCCAGATTTTCTCGAAGATGGCGCAGTACGATTATCCCGGCTGGGCGGTGCTGGAGTGGGAGTGCTGCATCAAGCATCCGGAGCAGGGAGCGGCGGAGGGCGCGCCGTTTATCCGCGATCACATTATCCGCGTGACGGAGAAGGCCTTCGATGATTTCGCAGGCGGCAGCACGGATGCGGAGCGGAATCGGCGGATTCTGGGCTTGTAGCCGGTAGCTGGCAACTGCACCCTGATGGACGGAGCTACAGGCTACAGGCTACGAGCTACAGGCCCGTTCAAACCGAAATCCCCGCCGACCGATAGATCTCGGCGATGTACTTTATATCGCGCAGGCCTTCTTCTCCCGGCGTTTTGGGCTCCAGGTTGTTCTGCACACAGTGAGAGAAGTGCTCGGCCTGTGGCGTGAACTGATACGGGTCTTTCGCCGGGTTCGGCTCGTCGATTGTCTTCCCATCAAAATCGGCTCTAAGCGAATTGCCGTCGTAGTTGAAAGCCGGCTGCGCCTCAACCATGCCCTTCGATCCATGCACGCGGAAGTATCCCGTCAGATCTGAGCCATAGGTTGTGTTGCACGACGCCAAAATGCCGGAAGGGAAGCGCATGGTCCACGAAACGTTCTCTTCCACGGTGCTGAAGCGCCCATCTTTGTCGATGACGGAAGCAAACGCCGCAATCTTCTCCGGCTCCTCGCCCGTAAGATAGCGGCACGCATTCAGGCAGTAGATTCCCACATCGTAGAGCGGCCCGCCACCAGCCAGCTTTTTGTCGAGCCGCCACTCGCCCGCCCCGCAATTGAAGCCGAATGAGCTCTCAATGGCCTCCACCTGCCCGATGGCTCCCGAGCGGATCAGTTCCACCGCGCGCAGGTTGGTGGCCTCGTAGTGGCAGCGGTAGGCGATCATGAGCTTCACCTTTGCCGCCTTGCATGCTGCGATCATGCGCTCGGAATCAGCCACGCTGGTGGACATTGGCTTCTCGCACAGCACGTGCTTACCCGCTTTGGCCGCGCGGATGGTGTACTCCGCATGCATCGAATTCGGCAGCGCCACGTAGATAGCGTCCACCGCCGGATTGTGCGCGATCTGGTCAAAGTTCTCGTAATTGTAGATGGAACCCGACGGCACGCCGTACTGCGCCGCAATGCGCGCCGCCTTGTCAGGATGGCCGCTCACGAGCGCCGTTACGCGTGAATTTGTTGTGGCCTGGATGCCGCCCATGAAGTGGTCGGCGATGCGGCCCAGCCCGATGATCGCGTAGCCCGTCTTGCGGCTCTGGGCCTGCGCGCCGAGCGCGGGCGCAAACTGCGCCGCCAGGCTCAGCGCCCCAAGTTTGCCAAAATCTCTGCGAGTAAGTGCCATAATTCCCCTTTCGCCGGCATAGCTTCAATGCGTCACTTAGATATTGCAGAATTCCCGGCCCGTAGCCTGTAGCTTGTAGCTCGATCCTCCAGCTACCGGCTACCAGCTACAAGCTACAAGCGTGACGTTCTACTAGTGCGTCCCCGCGTTCTCCCTGATAAACGCCGCAGTATATTGGTGCAGTTCCTTCAGCGAGTCCTCATTCACGTACACCATGTGCCCGGTTTGGAACCAGTGGTAGCTTATGTTCGCCTGCAGGCTCTGCGGCATGGGCAGATGCTTCATCTCGTATTCCGCGCCGAAGAAAAGCGTGCCCAAGTCAAAGTAGCCGCCCATCAGCATCACCTTTATCTTGGGATTGCGCTTCATGGCCAGCGCCAGGTCCGGCATCACGTTCACGCTCGATTCCCACCCCTGCCCGCCGGGCGGCACATGCGCCAGGTCCCAATGGAATCCCGGCTGCCGCGCGCTCGGCTTGTAGGTCTGGTTTTCGCCGTAGTGTAAATCCGCTCGCGCGTATTGGTTGATCGCGGTCACGTACGCTGACGTAATTGAATCCGTAAACGGATCGTACTCCGCCTCCTTGCTGAGCGGATCCATGTCCGGCCCTGCATAACGCGTATCCAGCCGTCCGGTGGTCAGGCCCTCTTCAGATTGCAGCACCTTCGAATAATCTCCGCCGCTCACACGCAGGTTCGCCTTGATCCAGTAAGCAGCCGGAATGCCGGTGTAGGTTTCCAGCTTTTGCGCGATGGCCTTTTTGCGATCCTCCGCGAGATCGGCGCCCTCCAGCAGCGCGCTCGCGTATTCGCCCAGGCTGAACTGCTCCACTTCTTTCAGGAACGGCTCTAACTGCGCCGGCTGATTGGGAACCTTGTGGTGGTACCACGCTGTTGCCGCCATGGACGGCAGGGCCAGAAAATATGGATTGTCTGTCCCCGGATTTCCCTCCGGCCCGTCCGCGCTGTTGTCAAAACTCAGTATCTGCGACAGCAGCACCACGCCGTTCAGGTCCACGCCCTGAAGCATCCGGCTCAGCACCGCGCTGCGTGTGGTTCCGTAGCTCTCGCCAAAGATGAACTTGGGCGAGTTCCACCGGCTGTACTTCGTCAAGAACCGGCGGATGAACCGGTCGAACGCGTGCGCATCCTGGTCCGTGGCCCAGAACGCCTTGCCCGCGTCCTTGCCCAGCACGCGGCTGAAACCCGTGCCCGGCGCATCGATGAACACCAGATCGCTCGCATCCAGCAGGCAGTACTGGTTGTCGACAAGCTGATACGGCGCGGCCTCCTTGTGTTGCCCGTCCGGAGTAACAACGCGCCGGGGCCCGAAAGCCCCCATGTGCAGATACATCGTCGCGCTGCCTGGCCCACCATTGTAGAGAAACGTGATCGGCCGGTCCACCGCGTTGGCGCCCTTCCTGAAGTACGCCGTGTAGAACATGCGCGCAGTCGCGGACTGATCCTCGGGCTTGGCCGGCAGGTCAATTCCCGCGTCCGGCAGGTACTTCCCGTCCAGCCCGATCATCGCGTCCTGCACGTCTGTGGAGCCCACGGTGAGGGTTCCCGCAACCGCCTGGTACGCAATTGCCTGCCCGCCCACCGTCACAGAGCCCTCGGTCGTCGAGTCTCCCTGAGGTGCAGCGTTGAGCGCCTTCGCGTCGCCATCCTTGTGGTTTTCCGGCTTCTCCTGCGAGAAGAGAAGGGGCAGAGTGCAAAGTGCCAGGCAAACAACCAGCGCCGCATGCGCGCGAACAAGATTCACGGAACAACCTCCTGCGAGGGGAATTCGCGTTCGAAGTATATCCCACGGACGAGGGCCTGTAGCTCGGTGGTCGGGACTCAAACTTGAGGCAGGCTCGTGAACGTACAAGCTACTGGCTACAGGCTGCCTTCTACCGTCTCCTCATTCTCTCTCTCTTTGTCACCGTCACCAGCTTTCCCATTACCGCGTACTTTCTTCGCTCCACAGGCGACGACAGCACTAGGCTCGTGACCGGCGTTCCATAGGGCAGCAGCGCTTCAATCAGCGCCTCAAGATCATTCATGTTGTTGGTTGTCACTTTCAGCAGCAGGTCGTCGCCGCCAGTAAGGTGATGGCACTCGCGCACCTCTTCCAGCTTCTGCACAAAATCCAGCAGGCGATGGTATTGCAGGCCGTTGCAACTCATCCGGATGAACGCCATCACTTCCAGCCCGAGCGCTTCGCGGTCAATCTCCACTGTGTAGGCGCGCAGGATGCCTTTGTCTTCCATCTGCCGCATCCGCTCCGTAGTGGCGGTGGGGCTGAGACCGATGCGCCGCCCCAGTTCCGCCACGCTGAGG
>Ga0265339_10002749_pt1 | contig 12494 bp, 7 predicted proteins | sample 4CB219metaG_FD_202085 | JGI IMG/M metagenome (GOLD analysis project Ga0265339, IMG submission 202085) | Rhizosphere microbial communities from Carex aquatilis grown in University of Washington, Seatle, WA, United States - 4-CB2-19 metaG | ecosystem: Host-associated > Plants > Roots > Rhizosphere...
GGCCGAGCGCAAGGTCCATCGCGTCCTCGTGCTCGACGAGGAACAGAAGCTCGTCGGCATCGTCACGTCGATGGACATCGTGAAGGCCGTCGCGGCGGGCAAGACGTTCGAGGTCTGAGACACGGCACCGCCCCCGCAACCTGCGGGAACCTTTCAGGCCCGCATCCCCGCCGTCTGTATAATCCGAGTTGGGCAGAAGAGGCCGAGTCACGATACGAGGGAGCAGCCCTGAAGGAGAAGCGGTTCCAGATCTTGAGATGGGGGGGCTCGGTGCTGGCCGGGGTGGCGGCGTTGCTCGTGTTCTCGATTCGAGGGGACCTTCGTGGCCCGGGAGCATGGTCCATCGCGCTGGCGATTCCCTTCGCTCCAATCTATTTCCTCGGGCGGTGGGTTCTGGGACCTGCGTCTGCGGTCCTCGGGATACCGTACTGGCTCTTGATCATCTCGGCGAGCGCCGTTGGAGGGACCATGTCGCACCCGTTTGTGCCTTGGCCCGCCGCCGGGCTGTTGGCCATTGTCGGCTTCAGCCTGTGGGCGCTCTGCATGCTGTTTGCGACCGCATCGATGATTTAGAGAACACACCCAACGAGGCTCGCCCATGCCCAACAAGGCGTTGCAGCTGTCCGATCTCACGGCGCGATCCGAGCGACCGTGAGCCTGTGCCGCGACGGCGCGGGCTGCGCCCGCACCTCGTCGCGACCGTGGTACGTTTGCGCGAGAACGAACGGCGAATACCGACTGGTGCCCGACGGTGAGCCCGATCCAGCGGCGCTATTGTCCCTCCCCGAGGCGAAGCCGATGGTCTTCCCAGAATCGGATCGCCCGGATGTACAGGCGCTTCCTTCGCGCGAAACGCTGATGCTGTCCAACCCGCCGTTGCAGCGGACGAACGGTCGGTGGCTTCGCTCCCTCTCGCGCGCGCCGCTGAACGAGTATGAAGTATCGTTAGGGGGACGGCGTGGCTAACGGAATCTGGCGCCCGGCTCTACCGGCAAGTGAGACAGCTCTCGCGAAGCTCCGTGCTGGTGCAAGCTTTCGCTTGCCCGATGCGTACCTTGAGCAACTCGCGACATCGAACGGCGGCGAAGGGGACTTGGCTGTGGAACCGAGATGGATCGTCTTCTGGCCGGCGGACGACGTTCTCTCGCTGAACGCGCAGTACTCGGTTCCTGAGTTGCTTCCCGGGTTCTTCGGTTTTGGAACTAACGGCGGTGGCGAACTGCTCGCCTTCGACCTCCGCGGTCCCGAGCCACACCCAATCGCGATGGTACCCTTCATCCCTCTCGATGCCGAACATGCAGTTCAGATCGCGGCGTCTTTCAATGACCTCCGCCGTCTTGTCGGGACAAAAACGTGAAGCCGCCTAACCCGCCGTGAACGGCAGTATCGTTGGGCGGACGGAGATGAGTCGATGAGCAGGGTGCGTAGGCAATTTCAAAGAGTCCTCGTGCTAGGCGCTCTTTCCGCGTGCTCGACAAGACGTGTCGCTGGGGCCATTCCGGAGCCATGGGCAAAATTGCACCTGCCCATGGAGAACCTCGATTCGGTTCGAGCCGAGACAGACGAAGGTCACTTTTCGGCCGACTACCGCGGGTGTACTGCAGAACAGCTTCTCAAACGGGTCGAGACTGCCCTGGTCGACGCTGGCTACAAGCGGACCTGCAGTCAGTTCGAGGGGGTGGTTCGTGGCTACACAAAAGGTCCTGCAACACTGCTCGTCAAAGTCGACTCGCTCGGACCGGTGCAGGCACTGTCGGTCGGGAACGAGCAAGGTTCCGACCGCCTTCTCTTTGGGCTCTGTTTCAAGGGCTATCGGCTTGAGTAGCCGCCCAACCTGTGGGCGCCGCCCAACCCGCTCGCTGAACGGCTATATCGTTGGACGAAGCGAGTGTCGCGTAGCGCGGTGACGCATGGTGAAAGGGATTCTCTTCTTCCTTGCGATTCACGCGGTCGTCGGCGTGCCTGCGCTGCTTGCTCGAACTCGACGGGTGCGGGCGTTCTGGGTGTTGTGCCTTCTCGGATTTATCACCTTCAACGCTTGAACGGGCGATCTGCTCCGTCCTGTGGCGAAGCAGGGTTGTCCAGCTTTCCCAGCTCTCCTGGCTAGCCCTGCTTGCGCTAGGGGCTGTCCGGACAGCCCCTAGCACCCCTTCGCCGAAGGTTGGATGCTCCTCAGGCGGAGAGCCCTCAACCGGGTGCGTACCGCGCGTAGAACCAGCGCTTGACGCCCTGGACGGTCGCCAGATACATCGCGACCGTCGCGGGCAGGATGAAGAAGAAGGGCCACGGCGGCGGCGCGAAGCCGAGCACGGTCGCGACGGGCGGGATCCAGGGCAGCGCGAGCCCGATGGCGGCGATCGTGAGCGCGGACGTCGCGAGCGCGGCGCTCGGACGGCTCTTGAACGGGTTGAGCCGCGTGCGGATCACGAAGATCACCAGCGTCTGGGTGGCGAGCGACTCGGCGAACCACCCCGTCTGGAAGGCGGCCTCGGAGGCGTGCAGCACGACCGCGAGGACGTAGAACGTCGCGAAGTCGAAGAGCGAGCTCACGGGGCCGATGACGGCCATGAAGCGCTGCAGGAACTTCATGTCCCAGCGGTGCGGGCGCGCGCAGTACTCGTCGTCGACGTGGTCGGTGGGGATGGCGATCTCAGATAGATCGTAGAGAAAATTATTGACCAGGATCTGCAGCGGCTTCATCGGCAGGTACGGCAGGAAGACCGCCGCGCCCGCCATGCTGAACATGTTCCCGAAGTTCGAGCTCGTCCCCATGAGGACGTACTTGATGATGTTGCCGAGCGTGCGCCGCCCCTCGAGCACGCCGTCCTTGAGGACGTTGAGGTCGGGCTCGAGCAGGATCATGTCCGCGGCCTCCTTCGCGACGTCGACCGCGCCGTCGACGGAGATGCCCACGTCCGCGGCGTGCAGCGCGGGCGCGTCGTTGATGCCGTCGCCGAGGAAGCCCACGACGTGCTTGCGCCGCTTGAGGGCCAGGAGGACGCGGTTCTTCTGCGCGGGCGTCACGCGGCAGAAGAGCGTCGTGCGCTCGACGGACGCCTGGAGCGCGTGATCGTCGAGCTTGTCCAGATCGTCGCCGTTGAGAATGCCCTCGACGGGCACGTCGAGCTCGCGGCAGACGTGCTCGGCGACGCGCTCGTTGTCGCCCGAGAGGATCTTCACCGTGATGCCGAGCGAGGCGAGGCCCGCGAGGGCCGCGCGCGCCGACGCCTTGGGCGGGTCCTGGAACACGGCGAACCCGGCGAACGTCAGGTCGACGCGCTCGTCGCGCTCGAGCTTCCCGCACTCGAGAGCGCGCGCGGCCGAGGCCACGCCCAGGACGCGGAAGCCCTCGCGCCCCAGGGCCTCGAAGCGCGCCAGGATGCGCGCCCGCGCTTCGTCGTCGAGCACGCGCGCCGTCGTACCGTCCTCGAGGCGCGTCGAGGCCGCGAGGACGTCCTCGAGCGCGCCCTTGACGACCAGCAGCGGCGGCTCGGCGCCCCGCCGCACGAGGACCGACAGCTGGCGCCGCTCGAAGTCGAAGGGGATCTCGTCGAGCTTGCTGAACGCCGAGACGTCGAGCTCCTCGTGGCGCAGGATCGCCTCGTCGAGCGGGCTGCGCAGCCCGGCCTGGAAGTGGCTGTTGAGGTGGGCGAGCTCGAGCACGCGGGCGCTGTCGCGCCCCTCGGCGTCGAGGTAGCGCTCGAGCCTGATGCGCGCCTCGGTCAGCGTCCCCGTCTTGTCGGTGCAGAGGACGTCCATGCTGCCGAGGTCGTGGATGGAAGCGAGGCGCTTGACCAGGACCTTCTTGCGCGCCATCCGCATGGCGCCCGTCGAGAGCGTCACCGACACGACCATGGGGAGCATCTCGGGCGTGAGGCCCACGGCCAGCGCGACCGCGAACAAGAACGACTCGAGCCACGGCCGCCCCCGCCAGGCGTTGACGAGGATCGCGAACAGCACCATGCCGAGCGTGAGGCGGATGATGAGCAGGCCGAACGAGCGCGTGCCCTGCTCGAACGAGGTCGGCGGCGCTGGACGTTCGAGGGACGCCCCGATCTCACCGAGCATGGTCCGCTTGCCCGTGCGCAGCACGAGGGCCCGCCCTCCCCCGCTGACGACGGACGAGCCCATGAGCACGATCCCGGGATCATCTGCGGAGAGCGCGCCCTCGCCACCCGCGGGCGCCGCCGCCTTCGCGACGGGGAACGGCTCGCCCGTGAGGCGCGCCTGGTTGACGCTGAGGTCGCGCGACTCGAAGAGCCGCGCGTCGGCGGGCACGAGATCGCCCGCCGCGAGGTCGATCACGTCCTCGCGCACGATCTCGGAGATCGGCACCTCGCGCGGGGCGCCGTCGCGCTCCACCGTCGCCCTCACGAGGGCGGCCGCGCGCAGGCGCTCGGCCGCGCGCCCGGCGCGCCGCTCCTGCACGAAGTCGAGCACCACGCTCATGATCACCATGAGCCCGATGACGACGGCGCTGCGCGCGTCGCCCGTGAAGGCCGACACCGTGGCGGCGCAGATGAGCAGGATGACGAGCGGGTTGCCGAGCCGCGCCAGCAGATCGAGGACGGCCGGCCGGCGGCGGCGCTCGACGAAGGCGTTGGGCCCCTCGTCCTCGAGCCGCCGCCGCGCCTCCTCCGTCGTGAGGCCGCGCGGCGGCTGGCTCATCACGGCTTCCGGACGACGAGCACGGGCCGGCGCGCGCGGTGGACGACCTCGCTCGCGACCGAGCCGAGCATGGTGCGCGCGAGCCCGCTCCGGCCGTGCGACGCGAGGCAGATCGCGTCGACGTCGAGCCGCTCCGAGGCCTGCACGATCGCCTCGGCGGCGCGGCCGCCGTCGATGACCGAGACGTGCGTCGTGACGCCGAGGCCCGCCGCCTCCTGCGGCACGAGGGCGCGCAGGTTCTTGACGAGCGACGCGCGCTCGAGGTCGGAGAGGCGCCACTCGGGGACCTCGTAGGCGTACGCCGGGTTCGGCAGCGGGCGCTCGTGGACGAAGGCGAGCTCGACGACGCCCGTCCGACCGCGCAGGAGCGCGTAGGCGTGCGGGATGGCCGCGTTGCCGAGCTCCGAGAAGTCGGTCACCGCGAGGATCGTGCGGAGGCTCGGGAGGCCGGGCGCTGTCGCCGCGGGCTCGGCGGGGATGCAGGCGATGGGGACATACCTCGACTGCAGCGCGAGCCGCTCGGCGATCGACCTCGTGAGCCCGGCGCCGAAGCCGTGCCGGTGCTCGACGCCGACGACGAGGAGGTCGGCCTCGCGATCCTCGGCGGCGACGAGCAGGTTCGCCGTCGTATCGCCCCACGCCGGCCGGATGTCGAGCGAGACGGCGCCCGTCCCGGGGAGCCCGTCGACTCGGCGTCGCAGCCCCGGCTCGAGGCTCTTGACGACGTCGGGATCGGTGGCGATCGGGTCGCGCGGACCCTGCAGTCCGAGCCGGGCGTACTCGACGAGCGGCCAGTAGAGGTGCGTGAACGTGACGTCGCACGGGCCGCCGCGCCGGAGGTCGACGAGGAAGCGGCGTAGGCCGACGTCGTCGTGCTCGCCGAGCCCGGCCAGCACCCGGGGCGCGCGCGTCGCGCCCCGCGCCCACGGGTCTCCCTCGAGCAGGCGCGGCACGAGCACGACCGGCCGATCGGCGGCGCGCACGAGGCGCTCGGCGACGCTGCCGAGCATCCACCGCTCGATCGAGGCGAGGCCGCAGGTCCCGACGACGACGAGGCGCGCCTCCTCCTGCCGCGCGTGCGCGAGGATCGCCTCGTGGGCCTCGCCGCGAAGGACATGCGGGCGGATCGAGACGCCCCCATCGCGCGCCATCCGCTCGGCCTGTTCGCGGAGCTTCGCGTTCGCTCCCTGGATGTTCGCGGCGTCGACCAGCGCCGCCTCGAAGACGAGCGTGCGCGAGTCCTCTCGGTAGGCGCGGGCGACGTGGACGAGGTCCACGCTCGCCCCCGAGCGCCGCGCCTGGGCCGCGGCCCAGGCGAGCGCCGCGTCCGCTTGCGGTGAGAAGTCGGTGGCGCAAACGATGACATCGTTCATGGCGTTGCTCCTTTCGCGGCGGCGGCGGGGAAGACGGCCTCCTCCCGCGCGCGCGCCCTCAACTCGGCGACCTGCGCCTTGTCGCGAATCTTGAGGTCGACCGCGCCGCCCTGCCGCGCGATCTCGAGGCCGGGCATGTAGAGCGGGCAGCTCACCCGCTCCGCGAAGCCGTGCGCGCGCGCGAACGCGTAGTGGCAGCGCATGTGGGCCACGACGGCGTCGACTCGCGTCCCCGGCGCGAACGTGACGCGAACGCCCCGCTCGATGTCGTCGATCCTCGTGACCGGCCCCAGCAGCGGGCACGCGGCGCGCGTGCGCTCGGGGAACGCCTTACACTCGGCCTGCTCGAACTTCTCCAGGGCGGCCGCGGCCCGCTCGTGCTCCTTGGCGTGGGCGCGGTGCTCGTCGGCCTTCTGGAGGTAACCCTCCGTCGGGTTGTAGACCGAGACGGGGAACTCGACGCCGGTCATGGCGTTGCCCGGAGGGGCGAGCGCGACGACGCGCGAATCGGCGGGCTTGTAGTGGGACGCATCCTCCTGCGCGAGCTCCTTCTGACGCTGGGCCTCGGCGCGGTGCTCGGACGCGCTCATGTCGGTCGGCTTGACGTTGGGCTCACGTGCCGCGCATGCAGCGCCGAGGAGCAGTCCAATCGCCCAGGAGATCTTTCGGGTCATCGCGGCCTCCGCGGGATGATGCAGCAACCGCCGTTCCAACCGCTTTCCCGGGGGAGAGCGGCCGTCCGCCCGCGAAGGTGCGCAATTCCTGCGCTCGCAGCCGGTGCCTGGTCGTTTCTTGCGGCCGCGCCGCCCGGACGCGCAAGTTGTGACCGGACCATCGGCCGTGTCACAGTCGACACGCGCCGGTCCGGTCCTTGCTTGGTCCCGATCGACGCGATGACCCCGACCTTCTTCGAGAACCTCAAGCTCTATGTCGGCTTCGACGACGACTCCTCCGCGGCGCTCCGCGAGCTCCATCCCCTCGCCGCGCCGTCCTTCGTCGCGATCGTCGATGACTTCTACGCCGCCATCGAGGCCCACCCCGGCGCCCGCGCCGCCATCACGGGCGGCCGAGCACAGATCGACCGCCTCAAGCAGACGCTGCTGCGCTGGATCGACACGCTCCTCCTCGGCCCCCACGACGAGGCCTACTACGAGCTGCGCGCGCGCATCGGCCGCGTCCACGTGCGCATCGCGCTGCCGCAGCAGTACATGTTCACGGCCATGGACCGCATCCGCGTGAGGCTCCTCGACGTCATCCAGGAGGAGGTCGAGGACCGCGCGCGGGCGCGGCGCATGTGCACGGCGCTCAACCAGATCATCGACATCGAGCTCGCCGTCATGCTCGAGACCTACCGCGAGGACCTGCTCGAGAAGAACCGCACGGCGGAGCGGCTCGCGACCATCGGCCAGTTCGCGGCCAGCCTCGGCCACGAGCTGCGCAACCCGCTGTCCGTGCTGGAGTCGTCGTTGTACCTGGTCCGCCAGCACCTCGGCCCGGCGGCGGCCGCTCCGGGTGTCGCCAAGCACCTCGACCGCATGACGACCGAGGTCCAGCGCGCGAACCAGACGATCCACGACCTGCTCGGCCTGGCGCGCAACAAGGCGCCGCAGCGGCGGCCCACGAACCTGCGCCAGCTCGTCGACTCGGCGGCGGACGGCGCCCTCCTGCCGGCGGCCGTGGCCTTCGAGTCGCGCGTCCCCGCCGACCTCGAGGCGAGCGTCGACCCCGACCAGCTCCGGCAGGTGCTCGTGAACCTGCTCGTCAACGCGGGACAGGCGCTGGGCGGGCGCGGGCACGTCTGGATCGAGGGCGAGCGCGGCCCCGACGGCGCGTCGCGGCTGCGCGTGCGCGACGACGGCCCGGGCGTCCCGGGCGAGGACCGGCGCCGCATCTTCGACGCGCTCTACACGACCAAGGCCAAGGGCAGCGGCCTCGGTCTCGCGATCAGCCGCCGCATCATGGCGGCGCACGGCGGCGCCCTCGAGCTCGAGCCGGACTTTCCGCAGTCGCGGGGCGCGAGCTTTCTCATCACGATTCCGGCGGCATGAGCGGCTCCGTCCTCATCGTCGACGACGACGAAGCGCTCGCCGACAACCTGTCGGAGATCGTCCAGATGCTCGACGTCGAGACGACGGTCGCCCGCGACCGCCGCACGGCGCTCGCGCTCGCGGCCGAGCACGACTTCGACGTGGCGCTCATCGACGTGCGGCTGCCCGACGGGGATGGGCTCTCGCTCCTCGAGCCGCTGCGCGCGCGCTCGCCCTTCCTCCAGTCGGTCATGGTCACGGGCGACGCGACGGTCGAGGGCGCCATCGCCGCCGTGCGCGTCGCGGCGTTCGCCTACGTCCTCAAGCCCGTCTCGCCGCCCGATCTGCTCGACACCGTCCGCCGCGCGCTGGAGCAGGCGGCGATCCTGCGCGTGGCCGAGCGCCTGCGCCGCGAGGTCGAGCGCTCGGAGCGGCGCAACCGCGAGGTCGTCGAGTCGATCCCCGCTTTCGTCCTGGCGCTCGACGCGGACGGGCGCATCACGATCTGGAACCATCGGCTCGAGGAGACGACGGGCTATTCGCGCGCCGAGATGCTCGGCGCCGACGGCCGCGAGCTCGTGGGAGCGGGCGAGCGGCCCCGCTCGCTCCCCGTCAAGGCGGGCGGCGCGCGCAAGGTGCGCTGGAACCGCGCCGAGATCGACGGCGCCGACGGCCGGCGCACCGTCTATGCCGTCGGCATCGACGTCACCGACGAGCAGGAGATGCTCCGCCGCATGGTGCGCTCCGAGCGCCTCGCCGCCGTCGGCACGATGGCGGCGGGCCTGGCCCACGAGGTGCGGAACCCGCTCAACTCGGCCTCGCTGCAGCTCACGCTGCTCGAGCGCCGGCTCGGCCGAGGCGAGGGCGCGGCGCACCTCCTGCCCGTGGCGCACATCATCAAGAGCGAGATCGATCGGCTCGACCGCCTCGTGCGTGACTTCCTGGCCTTCTCGCAGCCGCGGCCGCTCGAGGCCGCGCCCGTCGCCGTGCTACCGCTGCTCGAGGGCGTCGCCGCGCTCATCCGTCCCACGGCCGAGGCGGCGCGGGTCGCTCTCGCGCTCGAGGTCGCGCCGGGCACGCCGGCCATCGCCGGCGACGTCGAGCGGCTCAAGCAGGTCCTGCACAACCTCACGCGCAACGCGCTCGAGGCGATGGACGGGCGGGGCGGCCGCCTCACGCTCCGCGGCCACGCCGAGGGCGACGGCGTCGAGCTCCAGGTCGAGGACGACGGCCCCGGCTTCTCGGAGGACCTCCCCGTCTTCGACGCGTTCTTCACCACCAAGGAGCAGGGCACGGGCCTCGGGCTGTCGCTCGTCCACCGCATCGTGACCGATCACGGCGGGACGGTGCGCGTCGAGTCGCGCCCGGGGCGGACCTGCTTCACGCTGCGCTTGCCGGCGTCGGCCTGAGCGCGTCCGACAACGCGCGGAGGGCGTCGACGGCCGTGAATACGCCCACGACGTTCGCCGCCTCGTCGACGACGACCGCCGAGCCGAGGCGGCGCGTGGCCATCTCGCCCGCGACGGCGTCGAGCGGCGCGTTCACCGGGGTGACGTAGGCGTCGGGCACCATCGCCTCCTCGACCGTGAGCAGGCTCGAGCCCGGCAGCGCCTCGAACGACCGCACCTCGCGCTCGGAGAGCACGCCCACGAGCTCGCCGCCGTGGAGCACGGGCAGGTGCCGCACATGGTGGTCGCGCATGAGCTGGCGCGCGACCTTCAAGGTCTGCTCGGCGCCGATCGTGTGCGGCGTCCTCGTCATGTACGAACCGACGGTGGTCATGTCTCCTCTCCCTCGCCATTCCCATCCTGGCCGTCCCCGTCCCCGTCCTTCGCGACCGGCGCGCGCGCCGACTTGGGCGCGCCCTCGTACTCGTGCAGCTTGTACTGGATCTTGCGCACGCTCATCTGGAGGATCTCGGCGGCGCGGCTCGTCGAGCCCCCCGTCGCCTCGAGCGTCTTCGTGATGGCGAAGCGCTCGATGTCGTCCATCGTCGCGCCCGGGATCTGCAGGCCGCCCCGCGCCTTCGCGGGCACGAGGTGCTGCGGGAGATCGACCAGCGTGATCTGTCGCGACTGCGCCATGACGACGGCGCGCTCTACGACGTTCTCGAGCTCGCGCACGTTGCCCGGCCAGGCGTAGTCCGCGAGCCGCTCCAGCGCCTCCGTCGAGAAGCCGTCGATCTCCTTTCCGTTCTCGCCGGCGTACTTCTTGAGGAAGTGCGCCGCGAGCAGCGGGACGTCCGACGGCCGGCTGCGCAGGGCCGGCATCTCGAGGTTGATGACGTTCAGGCGGTAGTAGAGGTCCTCGCGGAACTTGCCCTCGGCGACCATCTTGGGCAGGTCGCGGTTCGTCGCCGCGATGACGCGCACGTCGACGTTGATCGTCTCGTTGCCGCCCACGCGCTCGAACTCGCGCTCTTGAAGGAAGCGCAGGAGCTTGACCTGCACGCTGGGCGCGATCTCGCCGATCTCGTCGAGGAAGAGCGTGCCGTGGTTCGCCTGCTGGAAGCGGCCGTCGCGGCGCGTCTGCGCGCCCGTGAACGAGCCGCGCTCGTGGCCGAACAGCTCGCTCTCGAGCAGCGACTCGGCGAGCGCCGCGCAGTGCAGCTTCACGAAGGGCCCCTTGGCGCGCGGGCTGCGCTCGTGGATGGCGGCGGCGATGAGCTCCTTGCCCGTGCCCGACTCGCCCGTGATGAGCACGCTCGAGCGCGCCGACGCGACCTGCGCGACCGTCTTGAAGACGGCCTGCATGGGCGCGGAGCTGCCCACGATGTTGTCGAAGCTGTACTTCTCGGCGAGGCGCGCGCGCAGCAGGCCGGCCTCCTGGCGCAGCCGGCGCTGCTCGAGCTCGCGCGCGATGACGACGCCCAGCTCGCCGAAGTTCACCGGCTTCGAGAGGTAGTCGCGCGCGCCGGCGCGCATCGCGCCCACGGCGGTCTCGATCTCGCCGAACGCCGTCATGACGATGACGGGCAGGTCGGCGTCCTGCTCGTGCAGCTTGCCGAGCAGCTGGATGCCGTCCATGCCGGGCATCTTCAGGTCGGTCAGCACGAGATCCGGCGCGAACTCCTCCATCTTGCCGAGCGCCTTGAACCCGTCCGCCGCCGACTCGACGGCGTAGCCCTCGTCGCGGAGCAGCTCTCCGAGCGCGTTGCGCGCGTTGACCTCGTCGTCGACCACGAGGATGCGTCCCTTGGTCTGCATGCGCGGGGTGGCTCCGTTGGCTGGCCGGCGGACCGGCTGGGTCAGATTACTGGGTGTCGCCGACGATGTCTCCATGTTGGCCCGGGCTCAGTGCAAGGGGTGAACCAAGCCAAATTCCTCCGGTTTCCGATGGAATTCCTTGCCCGACCGGCAAGGCCTGCGCCCGCGAGCGTGGCCGACGCAGAATCTGCGCGGATCAGCCGGCGACGCGCTCGGCGGCGGGGGCGACGCCTTCCCGACGAAGCCCCGCGAGGGCGTCGGCGACGACGCGCGCCGTCGCGAGCGCGCCGTCGACGCGCACGAGCGCCGAGCCTTCGGACGGATCCGACGCCTCGTAGCTGGCCGCGAGCGCGTCGAGCTCGGCGTCGGTGGCGTCGGAGACCGAGCCCCCGGCGCGGCGACGCGCGAGGCGCGCGCGCAGCGTCGCCTCGTCGCACGCGACCTCGACGAAGACGACGTCCGCGCCCCGCGCCCGCGCGACCTCGCGGGCCTGTCGCCGGCGGCTGACCCGCGAGAAGGTCGCGTCGAGCACGACGGCCCGGCCCGAGGCGAGGACGGCGTCGGCTCGGCGCAGGAGCTCGTCGTAGGCGCGCGCGCGATTCGCCTCCGTGTAGAGCGCCTCCCCGCCCCGCTCCGTGGCCTCGAGCCCCGCGAGCGCCTTGCGCGTCCGATCGGACGAGACGACGGGCGCGCCGAGCGCGCGCCCGAGCGCGGCCGCGAGCGTGCTCTTGCCGCTGCCGATCATCCCGCCCACGACGACGGCGAACGGCGGCTCGAGCGGCCGCCCCGCGTACGACCGCGCGAGGGCGAAGTCGCGCCGGGCCTCGGCGCGCTTGCGCTTGCGCACGTCGGGCGATGCGTCCTCGTCCGCGGCGATGAGCGCCGCGACCTTGCCGCGCACCCAGGCCCGATACGAGAGGTAGAAGTCGAGGACGCGATAGAGATCGAAGTCGCCCGACGCCTCGGCGTAGCGCGCGAGGAAGCCCGCGGCGAGGTCGGGACGCGCGGCGAGGTCGAGCTCCATGGCGAGGAACGCGACGTCCGCCGCGACGTCGCCCGCGCGGAAGCGCTCGGCGAACTCGACGCAGTCGATCACGAGCGGCGTCGCGTCGCCCTCGACGAAGTAGACGTGCTCGAGGCGCAGATCGCCGTGGCCTTCGCGGATCCGGCCCGCGGCGACGCGCGCGTCGAGGAGCGCCGCGTGCTGGTCGAGCCAGCGG
>Ga0265339_10002756_pt1 | contig 12480 bp, 12 predicted proteins | sample 4CB219metaG_FD_202085 | JGI IMG/M metagenome (GOLD analysis project Ga0265339, IMG submission 202085) | Rhizosphere microbial communities from Carex aquatilis grown in University of Washington, Seatle, WA, United States - 4-CB2-19 metaG | ecosystem: Host-associated > Plants > Roots >...
CGTCGAGGAGGCTTCTTGAAAACCAATCAATGGCTGGCACTCTGCATCCTGGTGGTGAGCTTGGGATTCGCTCCGACCCTGGCCGCGCAATCACCAAACACGCCTCCGCCGGCTCCCGTACCCCCGCAGATTATGGCCGCACAGAAGGTCTTCATTTCTAATGCTGGCGGGGAAAGCTTCGAAAGTGTAATTAACCAGACCGTATTCCATGGGGGTCCCGACCGGCCGTACAACCAGTTTTACGCAGCGATGAAGAGCTGGGGACGGTATGAAGTCGTCCCTGCACCGGCGGATGCGGACCTGGTCCTCGAAATTAGCTGGGCATTGGAAGATACTGGTCTCAAGCTCCCTGTCCTGGGTCAGATCCGCGTGGTTATTGTTGATCCCAAGACGCGCATTACCCTGTGGAGTTTTACCGAATATGTGCGGGGGGCGCTCCTGCTGGGAAATCGCGACAAGAACTTTGATCAAGCGATGAATACGGTTGTCGAGCGAATGAAAAAACTGGTTGCGCCAGCCGCGGCTACAACAGAGGGCGAGCGGAAGTAGCGGCACGCGCCCGAGTCGGACTAGCAACCAAGGGAAGACGCTCCCACCCGTTCATGGTTCGCGCTTCTCTTCTCCGACCACGGTTATCTTGGTATCGGTTCGAAATTTCTTGTAGTCACGAAAAGTTTGGTCGATGTCCTCGTTGTAGTTCTTGAGGAGAGCCAGTCTCACATCGACCTGCACGGCCACGTGTTTAGGCAGCCAAACTTCGTCGTTTACCTTGATCTGTTCGGCCACGATATGCGCGCCCTTGTGGATCCGCGCCAGGAAGAAGCCGACTGAGATCGTGTCGATGGCGGTGATATCCAGTTTGGCCCACTGCCCTTCCGCTTTGTCGATCCATACCCGGCCCTTGAACTTGCTCAGGATCTTGGTCGCTCGTTCCTTGGGCTGATACCCGGGACGAGGCTCGGCGTCGATCGCCCATGTGTCACGGCCATCGATAAGTTCCGAGCCCATCAGCTTGAAGTCAAAAGCGTCAGCGATTTCGAGCACGAACTTGCGATCTTCCTCGCGTTCCTTTTCTTCTTTCTCAAGCCGCTTGCGGCGATCGTTCTCCGACTCATTCTTACGCTTGTCGATCAGTTTCTGAATCTTCTCGTCTTCCTTTTTCGCATCGTCCCCTGATAGAAGCTTGTCGTCTTTCGCAACCAGTCGTTCCACCTGCTCGCCGTAAACCTGCAAGATCTCGAGTGTCCGTATCTCGACCTTCTTGACCTTTCCGTTCCCGTCCAGATGATGTTGTTCGTCGCGCTCGGTATAGGTGTAGTCGTGCAACCGCTTTTCGTTTTCGAATTCTCTTTCCTGAGCGAAACGAAACAGCTCGCGGATTTGATCCTGGGGAACGGCTCCATTGGCATCCGGCACCAGTTGAATGGGAGTTGGCGAGACTGCGGGAGCAGAGTTTATCGCTGGTGCCGGGCTGGCCTGAGTTTCCTGGGCCAAGGCGACACCGGCAAGCAAAACAAAAATGAGAGCCGAACGCAGACAAGATTGCATGTCGCAACAACGCAAACATCGACGGCTGAACTCCCAGCTTTGGTGGGTCAGGTACGGCACGGATCCCGGGCGACGCGGCACCTACTTCTCCGCCCGCTCGAGGCATCCTGCCCGAAAGGACCGCCCATCCAGCCGATGCAACTGTTTCGCCTGCGCCCGAGAAATCAGCGGTGTATGCGAAATCGTGAGCAGATACTCCGCCACAAACCACACGGGCTTGTCCGAGGTCATCCACCCCAAATGATCAAAGCGCTTCATGTGGACCGGGCGGGAAAACGTGCGCAAAGTCCTCTCGCCGCGCAGGTTGAAGTAGACGTCGAAGTAACTGAGAGCCAGCTCGCGCAGCGTGCGATAAACCGGCTCGCGATATCGGCATCCGGTGTAATTGGACTTGGCTACGGATCCCCAGTGCCCACCGACTTTGTACACCGCAATCACGTGGTCCGTGTCGTGTTCGGCCTCCAGATCCACAATCAGTGGAGGATACCCATTCGCGCGTAAGGCAGCAGCGGCGAACAGGGCTCCCTCGTAGCAATGGGATGTGTTTTCCCGCAAGACCCGGCGCGGGGACCAGGCCGAATCTTCCAGGTGATAGGGCATCAAATCCAGCGCCCGCTGAATCCCGTGCGGATTCTTCAGCGAGCGCAACTTGCGGAGCTCGGCGGGGGTGAGGCCCCCAGCGTTTGGTTTGTCGGTCATTCCTTATGGTCCATGGGTTGATTGAACGTATCAGGATCAAAGGAAGATTGAAAAGAAAAGATCGTTCGGGTCGTGCAAGTCCGTTTCTTAGATTGGTTCTTCAAGCAACATGGGCATTCCAGCCTTGTGCCTCGTGCGCGCTGAGCCGACTCGGATAAAATGTATTTTTTCAGGCTTCCTCATGATCACCGATCGTCGCACTTCTTTCCCAATATTCATGCTGATCGTACTTGGCTTGGCCCGCACTATGGTGGCTGATGATACGCAGAAAGTCGCCGAGATACTGTTGAATCGGGCAAGAACTTTATCGGATATCCGGTCTCCGAATGCTCCCGCATTCCAGTTGAATTTAACGTTCTCATTCACGGGAAAAGATCTGAACACATTAGAAGGTACTTACACTGAGCAGTGGATATCGAACTCACAGTGGCGGCGCGAGACGGTGGTGGGAAATTTTCGACGAATTGAAGTAGGTGGCCTAACAAGGCGTTGGCTGGTTGACGGCGGCCCTGATTTCCCCCAAGACGCATCACACATCTCCGAGATGGTGGCAATGCTGCCGGCGAGGACCGTTCAACTCGAGTTTGAATCAATCACCGAGTCCGACAGCAAGACGCGATGCGCCGTTACAAAGAGTCACGGGGAAAAACAACCGAAACACGCATTCTGTTTCGATAAAGCGAGCGGACTGCTAGTCGCTCATGTGGCTCCGGAATTCCTGGGCAACCGGTTCGCCGACTACTCCTGTGACTACGGGCAGTTTGCGGTATTTGGCGACTATTGGTTCCCTCGCGAGATGGCATGTTTTCTAGATCGACATAAAAAGATAGGCGCCAAGGTAGTGATCCTGTCGCCAGCACCGTCGCTTGACGCTGCGCTCTTCAGGCCTCCTGACGGCGCTTTCGAATTAGGCAACTGCTCCACTACCCCGGTTGCTCCTCAACCTCTTACGACTCCACATCCGAAGTCACCCCAGGGCGTGCGTGATCGAAGCTCCTCGGTGTTGTTATGGATGATCGTGGATGTCAAGGGTGTGCCAGCGAACTTGCGGGTGGCTCGATCTGGTGGAAAACAATTCGACGAATCTGCACTCGCCACGGTCCGCGGTTGGCATTTCAAACCCGGGACATGTAACGGTGAGCCCGTACCCGCGGCGTTGAACCTGGAGGTTGATTTCCGGAGCAATCGCTGAAAACGCGAGATACCCAATCGATAAAAAAAGAATGGCAAAGGTTACAACTACTCGAACAATTCGGCCAATTCCCTCGGCCTCTCTACCACCACATCGGGCGCTACTTCTGCCAAGGTGTGGGGAGCGAAACCATAGGTAACTCCGCACGTCCAAAGGCCTGCGTTGCGGCCGGTCAGGACGTCGATTGAAGAATCGCCGATCATCAGTGCTTCCGCCGCGTTCACACCTGTTTCGCGAAGAATGGTCTCGGCTCCCAATGGATCAGGTTTCTTGGTCGTGAAGCTGTTGCCACCGTAAATGCGCACGAAGTATGGACCCATTCCCATCGCGGCGACGATGTCTCTCGATGGATTCACCGGCTTGTTCGACAGTACCGCCATCAGCCGCTGAACGCCGTTTGAGATCTGCGCGAGCGTTGCCAAGGCCTCCGGAATTCCGTCGTAGACCGTGGTGTGATCGAGTTTGTGCAGCCGGTAATAGCCGAGAAAATACTCCAGCGCACTTCGGAAGAAAGCCTCGTCGTCTTCCGTACCGAGGGCGCGGCGCACCAGCGCGGGAGCGCCATCTCCCACGTAGCTGGCGATGACGTCGCCGTCGAGTTCCTGCCTGCCAAAATGCCGCAACATTGCGTTCACGGAGTGAATCAGGTCGAGGCGGGAATCGATCAGGGTGCCATCCAAATCGAAGATCAACAGCCGGATGGCTCGGGGATCAAACTGGCGGAGGAAACGAATCATGGAAAGATCAGGATAAATGATCGCGCGGGGAAGAAAGTCAGAAGTGCGATTGCAGATTGCCGAATGGAAACCGCCGGGCCGGAAAACACTCTATCCGCAACAAAAAAAGCCACATCCGCGGCACTCCAGGGCTGCTCCAATTTCACTTCTGAGTTTTGGCTTTAACTGCCTGTCCCCGTTTACAATAAAACGCGGCAAGCGCTGCCCGGGGTGGATGAACAAGAATGGCAACAACCAAAGTCGATCCCAAGCTGAGCGATAGCGACCTTAAAAGAAAGCCCAAGACCTATCAGGGCTTGACCAGCCAGCAACTCATCGATGCCTATCGCATCATGTTCACCTCGCGGAAGGTCGACGACCGCGAAATCCTGCTCAAGCGCCAGCAGAAGATCTTCTTTCAGATCTCCGGCGCCGGGCATGAGGCCGTGGGCGTCGCCGCGGCGTTTGCACTGAAATCCCGCTACGACTGGTTCTATCCCTACTATCGCGACCGCGCGCTTTGCCTCGCTCTGGGCGCAACTCCGTATGAAATGCTTCTCCAAGGTGTAGGTGCTGCCGACGATCCCAGTTCCGGCGGACGCCAGATGCCGTCGCACTGGGCATTTGAGTCGCTGAACGTCGTCACCCAGTCTTCGCCAACCGGTACCCAGATTCTGCAGGCGGTAGGCTGCGCCGAGGCGGGGCGGTATTTCGCGAAACATCCCAACGCTGCGCGAAAATCGGATGGAGACTACCGCCAGTTCAAGGACGTGCAGTTTCAGGGCGATGAAATTTCGTACGTTTCGCTGGGCGACGGCACCACGAGTGAAGGCGAGTTCTGGGAGGCGCTGAATACCGCCTCCAACAGCCGGCTGCCGGTGATTTTTTGCGTGCAGGATAATGGCTACGCTATTTCCGTTCCGGTCGAAGTGCAGACGGCGGGCGGAAACATTTCGCGTCTCGTCTCCGGATTTCCCAACTTCCATTTCGAAGAGATCGATGGGACCGATCCTGTCGTTGCCTATGGCGCGTTTCAGCGGGCGGCCGCCCATTGCCGGGCGGGCAACGGTCCAGCGTTCGTGCATGCGCACGTGATCCGTCCGTACTCGCATTCGTTGTCGGACGACGAGCGCCTTTACCGTCCCGAAACCGAGCGCCAGCGCGATGCCGATCGCGACCCGGTTCCGCGCCTGCAGATGTTCCTCTTGCGCGAAGGCATACTCGACGAAAAAGGCATCAATAAGATCGAGAAAGACGTCGAAGAGCAGATTCAGGCGGACACCGATCGCGCGCTCGAGGCCGCGTTGCCCCAACCTGAGTCCATCTACAACTTCGTCTATTCGCCGGATGTCGATCCGACTTCAGCCGCGTTCGACACGCATCCGGCGTTCGCCGCGCCGGAAACAACAGCTGACGGAAAGCGTTCAGCGGCGTCGCAGCCCAAGACGATGGCGGATCTGATCAACGCTACTTTGCGGGACGAGATGCGGCGGGACGAGCGCGTCCTGATTTTCGGCGAGGATGTGGCCGACGCCAGCCGCGAAGAATACATCAAGCAGAAGCTTGTCAAAGGCAAGGGCGGGGTCTTCAAGCTGACTTCCGGCCTGCAATCAGAATTTGGCGCTGACAGGGCGTTCAATTCCCCGCTGGCTGAGGCCAATATCGTTGGGCGGGCCACCGGTATGGCCACGCGCGGCCTGAAACCGGTCGTCGAAATCCAGTTCTTCGATTACATCTGGCCGGCGATGATGCAGCTGCGGGACGAGCTGCCGTTGATGCGTTGGCGGTCGAACAATGCGTTCTCGTCGCCGCTGGTGATTCGTGTCGCCATCGGCGGCTACCTCACCGGTGGCGCCATCTACCACTCGCAATGCGGCGAAAGCATTTTCACGCATATCCCCGGATTGCGCGTCGTGTTTCCATCGAATGCGCTCGACGCTGCCGGGCTGCTTCGTACCGCAATCCGCTGCGATGACCCGGTTCTTTTCCTCGAACACAAACGCCTTTACCGCGAGACCTTCGGCCGCGCGCCGTATCCCGGTCCTGACTACATGGTGCCGTTCGGCAAGGCCAAGATCGTTCAACCGGGAACCAACCTGACCGTCATCACGTACGGAGCCGTGGTTCCGCGCGCGCTGCAAGCGGCGCAGAAACTCGAACGGGAACACCACGTCAGCGTCGAATTGATCGACCTGCGTTCCCTGAATCCATTTGACTGGGATGCGATCGCAACTTCCGTGAAGAAAACCAACCGCGCCCTGATCGCATATGAGGATTCGTTGAGTTGGGGATATGGGGCTGAAATCGCGGCGCGGATCGCGGACCAGCTCTTTCATCATCTCGATGCGCCGGTCAAGCGTGTGGCCGCAACGGACACGTTCGTGGCCTACCAGCCGATCCTGGAGAATGCGATCCTGCCACAGGCCAGTGATTTGTTCCGGGCAATGAAAGAACTGGCAGAGTTTTAGACTCCGGCTCTCAGCTCTAGCGGTGCTGCCCATGCTTTGGGCGGACTCTGCCTGGGGTTCGGCAGGCGCCCTGAAACTACTTGCTCTTCGACCGGCTCGATCCGCCGCCTCTGCCGAAATTGAATCCCCAGGGACCGCCGCCAAAGCAGAGCAGCGTGAAACAGATCGCCATCAGCGCCATCGGAAATTCATAGCCGTTCTGTCCGGTCAGGCCATTCTTGAAGTGCACTTTCCATATCGCTACCGCCATCTCGATCAGGAAAGCGGCGGAAAAGAATCGCGTAAACAATCCCAGCACGATTGCGATACCGCCAAAGAATTCCGTGCCGGTGGAAAGATAGGCCATCCACGCGGGAAGTCCCAGTGATCCGACGAACTCCATGTGATGGTGAAACCCGCCGAATACCTTGTGATAGCCATGCGCGATCAGGATGGCGCCCAAAGCCATTCGCATTAAGAACTGGGCGAGTGGTTGCAGGCGATTAAACGAGTCCAGGTTCAAAACAAACCTCCAGAGCCGGAATGGACTAAGTTAGCAGAAAAGAAGGCTCGCGCTGCGGGGTGGGAATCTCGGCAGTCAAGCAGGAGGGGAGTTGAGACACGACATGAGAACCGGCCCGGAGCGGGCCTTCCTCACCACTCCGAATACGGTTTGCCATTGCTGCCGATGCGGTTGGATCCACTCTTCACGCTGTAAATTCCGGTATCCGTCTGGTCCAGCGACAGCAACATCGGCGGATCTTCTTCCGTGACCCAGGTATCTTCGCGTCCCGTAATATCGGGCGGAACTTCTTTGATGTAGCCTGCCTGCTTCACTTCGTCAAGAGACTTTGGGCCCTTCTGCTTATCGAGCGTGTATTGGAAGACAACCTGATTCAGAGTTTCGAGGTTCTTGCGAAATGCTTCTTCCCGGGCGTGGTTGATGCTCTGGCTGTAGATCGGCATCGCGACCGCCAACAAGATGAGGATGAGGCTGATCACAACCATCATCTCGATCAGCGTGAAACCACGGCTGCCGGTTTGAATTCTTCGTTTCATTCGCTACCGAATCCAGCTCGAGTAAATTGATCCTTCGCTCGACGCCTCATTCGAACCGCTGTGGACGGATGCGATCCCGATCTCATCCGGATTCCAGGCCTTCTGCGGATCTTCCGGCTCGGTCACCCAGGTATCGGCAGCTCCGGTGATGTCTTCGGGAATGAACTTCAGATAGCCGGCATCGACCAGATCCTGCAGACTCTGCGGAGCTTTCTTCTTATCCAGCGAGAATTGTTGAATGACGTCGTTGAGGACCTTGAGGTTCTGGTGCAGGCGGGCTTCTTTCGCGCGCAGAATACTCTGGTTGTACATGGGCAGGGCGATCGAGAGCAGCACCAGCACCAAGCTGATGACCACCACCATCTCGATCAGAGTGAATCCGCGCCGGCTTCTGGACCTTGATTTCATCTACCAGTCCTTGTACTTCGTGTCATCCAGCGCAACGCCCAACGACTTGGTGTAAACGTCGAACACGTTCTGTTCACCCCAGGAGTCCGACGTGGGGTCGTCCTGCATGGAGCGCATGCCCCATTCCGCTTTGCCGGTCATTGGATCGATCGGGATCTTGCGCAGGAACTTCAACTTCTTCCCCTGCACGTCGACACCAGTCACCAGGGTATCCAGATCGGGCGGATAGCCTTCACTGCCTACCTTGGTCTGGAAGGCTCCGCGATCGGCAGCGTCTTTGTAGCGATCGATCGCGTCCCGAATCGTCCACAGTGCGGCACGAAGCTGCCGTTCCTGCTCGCGCTTGGCCGCCATACGAAATACGGGCACAGCCATCCCGGTCAGAATGATCAGGATCGCCGTGGCAACGATCAACTCGATCAGCGTGAACCCACGCTGACCGCGGCGTCCGAGCGGCGTTTTTCTCCCTGTGTTTACCGGATGGTTCATAACAGAATTCTAAATTACTGAATGGTAATCGCCGCCTGCGCGCCATTCATGGAAATCGGCTGCATGGCAGGATCCCGTGCTCCGCCGCGTGTAATTGTCAATGCGGACTGTCCAGTGCCCTTGGCCATGAAGGTCAGCGTCACCACAGCGCCCTGACCGGACACGCCCCCAACTCCCGGAGGCCGCGTTGCCGTAACCTGCAGCGTTCCGGTCGTAGGATCGTCGCGATGGACGAGGGCTACCGCTTGCCCATCCTGCGACAGGAAGCCGCCATTGGAAACGTTGACCACCTGCAACTGGTTCGGATCGTAGCTCAGTTGCACCGGCACGGAATACACATTCTGGCCACCGGAAAGCATCACGTTCACGGTGAACGTAGAGCCTTTTGCCGGATTCATTGCCGGGGGATCAAACAGGAACGATCCAGCCCCGCCACTGGCTTGGGGAACCATGCTCTGCATCCCCGGGTTCTGCGGCGCGGCCGGTTGCGGCTGCATCGGGTTTTGCTGCACCGCACTCTGCGGGTTCGCGGGCTGCCCACCGGCAGGTGACTGTGCGACGGGCATCGTCGGCTTGCTGGTCATCCGCCGCAACTCGATGGCATTGGCCGTGCCCACATCCAGCATGTCTGCCGAGCGTGATGTCTCCGGTCCGCGAATAATGTGTGGAATCAGGACAAAGACCATCTCGTTTTCCGAGTGATCCGTGTTGGTCTGGGAGAAAAGGTATTTCAGGATCGGAATGTTCGCCAGACCCGGAATTCCATTCAATGCCCGGGTTTGCTGGTCTTCCATGATGCCACCGAGGAGGTTCACTTCTCCATCTTTCAGGCGGACTTCATGCTCAATCTTGCGCTGTCCGATGACCGGCTGGTTGATGCCGCCAATACTGACATAGGACGTCACCGCGGAAACATCCAGCGACAATTTCAAGGAAATTTCGCGTCCGGCGTGTACCCTTGGCGTGATGTCGATATTCACGCCGACATCGAGGTATTGAAACTGTGTATTAACGAGAGGATTAATACCAACTCCACCGATACCGGGCTGGAACGATCCAGTCGCCACCGGCACGCGGTCGCCGATCTTCAAAGTTGCCTTCTGTCCATCCAAAGCCCGGATCTGCGGGTTCTGCACGATCTTGGTGTTCGTATCACTCAAGAGGGCGGTGGCGGTGGCCTGGGGAATCGTCACCTGGAAGTCGGTGGCGTTCAAGTTGGCCAGTGTATTCAGATTGATTCCGTTCGCAGAGCTTGAGGTCGAAGTGCTCGAAGTCGACCCACTGGTGTTGATGTTGGGCTGCAACTGCACGGAGACGCTGGTCGGAGGACTAATGCCGAGGTTCTTCATCTTGTCGCGACTGACCTGCATGACCGCGACTTCCACCAGGACTTCGGGCTTGGCCTTATCGAGATCGTCAACCAGTTTCTGCGCCAGAGCTACCTGGTCGGGTGTACCGCGCACGACGATTGCTCCCTGCGAGGGCAGTTGCTGAATCCTGCTCACCTCGAGGATCGTACGCATCGCGTTTACGACATCCTGCAATTCGGTCGGCTGAGAAAGATTGGAAAGATAAAAAGTTTTGATGACGTTTTGTTCCAGCTCTTTCCGTTTTGCGGGATTGTCTTGCGCGACGAAAATCGTGTTCGGCGTCACGGGACGCCAGAACGTCTTGGTCTCAAACGAAATCACTTCTAACGCTTCTTCCAGAGAGACCCCGATCAATTCAATACGGACCTGCCGTGGTGTGTAATCCGGGTCAAACAGCACATTGACACCGGCCAACTTGCCGACAGTCTCGTAGATAACGTTGGTCTTTTCCGTCATCTTCAAAGTAATTGGAGCATTCGAAATCGGCGCCAGTTCCACCGGGCCCAGGGCCGATTCCAGCCTGCGGCGAAGCGCTGACGAGTTGGCAGAGGGTCCCTGCGGCGTCGGGTTCTCCCCATCTTTAATCATCTGTTGCGTGCGCTTCAGTTCCTGCTGCGCGATGAATGACGACGGATCGATCTCCAAGGCTTTCTCAAACTCGATGCGCGCCTCTTCCAGCTTGCCCGCGTCGCGGATAATCTGCCCGTGATGGACGTGTGACGAGGCGGCCAGGAATTTGTTGCGCTCATACGCCGTCCGGTAGCGCAAATCCTTGGGCTTCAGGTTGTAGGCTTGCTTGAAGTATTCGAAGGCGTGCTCGTAGTCCTGCCGGGCCTGCGCGTCGGCGCCCTTTTCATAGAGCTCCTTGGCGGAGTCCGCAGCAATTCCGGGAGGCCTCAAACACAACAGAAGAAGCATGAACAGAGCCGGACGCATCAGGCGTGTCATCAAACAGTCCTCATAAGTTCTCTCTCGCCGGCAGCACACCGGCCAGCACTCTCAAATCACCGCAAAAAACCAGTGAGCTGGGCAGCTCACTCGCCTTTAACGCGCAAAAAGTACCGGAAAATCGGATTATAGCATCGGTAGAACGGGCACCCGAAGTGATTGCTGCGCTGATGTTTACACTCATTAGTACCTGTACTCCGGGTCTAAGGTGGGGTAGAGCTGGCAGGTCACAGGTCCCCGCCCATGAGGCTGGCAGAGATGTCAAGAATTTCAGCTCTATAACCAGAAGCTGTCCGCGTCTTGCTCCCTGGCGCCCCTGAACTGAGACCGGTGACCTGCCGCCTCCAACTCGATCTTCCCCTTCGTGATACTTTCTCCTTACGCACCATGGCCAAGCAGACTACGCACCAGACCCAGCCGAACCGGGAGAAAAACCCGCCCCGCACGCCTACTGCTGCCGGAGACAGGGATGCCGCCGTCAATAGGAACGCCAGCCACAACTACTTCTTGCTCGAGAAATTCGAGGCAGGCATCGTGCTGACCGGGACCGAGGTCAAGTCGGTCCGCTCGGGAAAGGCCAATCTCAAGGATGCTTATGGCCTGATCAAGGACGGCGAGCTCTGGCTACTGAACTGCCACATAAGTCCTTACGAGCACGGTAGTTACTCCAATCACGCTTCCGTCCGGACTCGAAAACTGCTGGCGCACCGGGAGGAAATTCGCAAGCTGATCGGCAAAACTCAGCAAAAGGGGCAGACCCTGATTCCGACCCGCATGTATTTCAAGGGGGGCAAGGTGAAAGTGGAACTGGCGCTTGCCAAAGGCAAGCAGCAGTGGGATAAGCGGGAGACGGAACGCCGCCGCACCGCCGACAAGGAAGCCCGGGAAGCCATCGCGCGCAGCCGAAAACCCGCGTAGATTTGTGACCCTGCGAGCGGGCTCACGAAAACAAAGCTGGCAGCACGTTCGCGACAAAATCCACCAGGAAATGACCGAACATATTGGCCACTAGGTCTCGGCGCCATTGATAAAACGCGGTCAGAATCGCGCCCAGCACCAGGGCGATCAAGATATTGGCCGCGCCCCCGGTCCAATGCCCCAGGCCAAAAATTGCCAGCGGGATCAGCCATGAGACCAACCTGCCAAAGCCCAGTGCCTGAAGGCGTTCAATCGCGAATCCCCGATAAAACAGTTCTTCGACGATTCCAGCGCGCAACACGACGATAGTCACGACCCACAACGGCAATTTCGCGAACGCTTGCGATGCCTGCCCATGACCGTAGCCGGTGAGCGCCGCGAGGCCACCAGCCACAACCAAGCAGATCACGGCGGTCGCCGTGCCCCAGGCTGCCGATTTCCACAGTGGCGAGGTGCCGATACCGATTGAAGAAAGCGGCAGTCCTTCTCCCCGCCGCACCAGCCAGAGTAGTCCGCCGGCGCTCAAGAACATGCAAGCTTCGCGCGCCAGAGTCAAACCCGTCCCGGGTTCCGTCGTGATGGCACGGAACGCCTGGCGGATGAGCAGCATTCCAAACAACGAAATCCCGAGGCCAAGCCAGGTCGCCGCGTTCCTGGCTGCCGGCCTCTCCACTGTGGTCGTGTCA
>Ga0265339_10002758_pt1 | contig 12475 bp, 8 predicted proteins | sample 4CB219metaG_FD_202085 | JGI IMG/M metagenome (GOLD analysis project Ga0265339, IMG submission 202085) | Rhizosphere microbial communities from Carex aquatilis grown in University of Washington, Seatle, WA, United States - 4-CB2-19 metaG | ecosystem: Host-associated > Plants > Roots > Rhizosphere...
AGCATTCCGGAAGGTGGAGACGATATCGATCGACGACCTCACGTCGTCGAGACCAAATCCCCGGCCTGCCATGATCTCCTCATAGCTTCGCGTGTGAAGGTCGGTGAACCCTTCGGAAAACTCGACCTCCTCACCGTCGACTGTAATCGATCGATAAGTGGTCTTCTTGCCTTGTACTTCGGCTGGAAGATCGTTGCGGTCGACCGAAAGGAACCAACTGACATCGGCGCGCGCACATTCCAGGAACCCCGCCGCGCGCTCGGGCTCACGAAGATGGGCCTCGTTGCGCCTCACCCCCCCGAACACGAAACTTAGCATATCGAAGAAGTGTACACCGATGTTGGTAGCCACCCCGCCAGACTTCGTCTCTTCGCCCTTCCAGGAGGCATAGTACCATCGGCCGCGCGAGGCGATATAGGTGAGATCCACCTTGTGACGTTTGTTGCTCGTCGCGAAGCGATCGCGCAGCGCGATGATCGCCGGATGGAGCCGCAGCTGCAGGATGGTCGAAATCTTTCGCCCGGTATCACGTTCGATTTCGGCCAGCCCATCGAGGTTCCAGGGATTGAGAACCAGCGGCTTTTCGCAAATCGCATCTGCACCCGAGCGCATCGCAAATCGACAATGCGCGTCGTGCAGGTGATTAGGGGAGCAAATGGACACATAATCGATCTTCTCGCCGCGCCTGCGCAGCTTGTCGACGTGCCGGTCGAACCGCTCGAACTCAGTAAAGAAATGAGCGTCTGGAAAGTGGCTGTCGAGAATACCCACCGAGTCGTTCGGATCGTAGGCGACCTTTAGATCACCGCCAACTGCATGAATTGCCCGCATATGGCGAGGCGCTACATAGCCGGCGGCTCCTATCAACGCGAATGAAAACATCTGAAGCTCATTTGTAAGTTTCCACGCTACCGCACTCCGGGTGACTCGCCAGTCACACGGATTGACCCCTGCCCGGAGCCGAAACAGGGCACGGCGCATTCGCGACGTGCGCCTCAGCACCGCCTATGCGGCGGCAACCATGTCCGCGTCAAGCAGAACGCGAACCTTGCGGCCGAGCATGTCGAGTAGGATGGAGACCCGATCACGATCGGCCATTCCATCGAAGAGGCCGGCATTGTCCATGAATGCGCCGGCCAGCACGCGCACCTTGTCGCCTGGCGCAAAGGTCGGCCTGACTTCCATCTTGACAAAGCCCTTGTCGTCTTCGCGCGCCTTCAGCGCAGCCACGACGCCCTCCGGCACCACCGCCGGATCCTCGCCGTTGCAAACCAGGTGCGACACGCCGAAAGTGGATTGAATCGAGCGCCAGCGCTGTGCCGCCATGTCGATCGTGACGAACATGTAACGTGGAAAGAGAGGTCTCGCGACCAAATCCACCTTCCTGGCGTGACGGCGCCGCTTCAGGTAGCGCGGCAAATAAATGTCATAGCCCTGGCGCTGCAGATTTTGCGCAGCCTTGGCTTCGCCGTTCACCTGCGTCTGCACCACGTACCAGCGCGCACCGACGGGTTCGCTCATGCCGCGCCCTCCTCGGACTTATGGGCCCGCGGCCGAAGACCCAAGAGGGCGGGCGCAAGCACGCGCGCGACGCCGCAGGCCTCAACCGCTGCGTCAAACGACGTTTGCGCGCGCGTGACGTCGGTCACGATCACCGCGTCGAACGTTGCATTCACGTCCGCGTAATTCTTGAAAACGCCGACACCGACGAAATGCTCGTCGTCGCTGCGCGGATCGACAACCGCCACGACCGTCACGCCCGCTTCGACCGCGCACAGAATCGCGATTTCGGCAAGATCGGACTTTCCGGCCAGCACCAGCCTGCCGAATCCTCTCTCCTTCGCCTGTTCGAACACGGCCGCGCAATCGCTCTTCGCCTTGCGAAAGAACGAGAAGGACTCCGACAGGTATTCAACGGTGAGGCGGGATTTCTCCGCAAATCCTTGCGGAGTCAGATAATAGGCGTAGCGACGAGCCGGGGCATCGTGGACTTTGACCAAGCCCTTCTTGATGCAGCGCTTGAGGTAGGTATTGACGAGACCCAGCGCGATCCCGAGTTCGGCTGCGATGCGCCGCTGCGAGCGCTCGCCGTCATTCTCGACAGAGCTTAACAGACCAAGAACGATCCGCTCGTTCTCATGCTCCGCGTCCAGCAAGCGATCCATCCCCTCGCGACCCCCTGGGCGTTGGAAGGGCTTCTTAGCGCGTTCACGACATGAACGTCAAGCGCGACGTTCAGATGGTGAACACCACAACGTATTGATAAATCTGTGTTAAATTTGTGATCGTTTGCAAAGGCGCCGCATGGCTAGTTGCAGGGGACTGGCAAGGGCCCGAATGCAACAACCCGCTGCCGCCAAACGCAGGCTGACAAATGCCAACTACGCTCGATGCCCCGATCGCAAATTTTTCAGCGGCGACAGATACCATCCGATTCGGCGCGCTTGCGGCGTCGTCCGATGAAGATTCGTCCCACCATCATTACGGACGCGGCACATGACTCGATTACCGTTGAACATGTAACGACTGTGCAGTTGCTCGCGCACCAAAATGATTTTCACCTCCTATAGGTCAATGGCCAATCTGGCTTGGTTGTCACCGCCTTTTCATAGTACACCTAGCCAATCGCCAGATCCAAAGGTCCAGGCCGAGGGCTGTCTTTCGGACTTCCGCTTGCACTCGCCGCTACCTTCCACATCGACTGCGTTTGCGCGGGCGAGCCATACCCGGTAATTTTGACTGCATGAAGCTACAGAAGATTTGCGCTGCTTCAGGAGACATTTCGCGCCTTCTAGTCGCGGCAACCGCTGCAATAGCAACAACGGCGGCGTTCGCAAAATCGTTCGTGCCGTTCTATTTGATCGGCTCTACCCCCATTTTTGCGGCCACCTGCGTGTTCGGAATGGCGCTGGTGGCTGTGGCCTGGCGCGACATTCGCGACAACGCAGTTTATGCAGCAGACGCTCTCTTGGTGCTCGGTCTGCTTTACGGCGCGGTGGTGACCAACTACTTCATCTATTCCGCAGGACAAGTTCCCATGACTCATCTGCTTGGGATCCTGATTTTCCACTCGCTCTTCCTCGTCTTCGGCTTCGCCGCAGCGCGCGCGTTGAAGACGGTCTACATGGTGTTGCTTGCGCAGGCCGCGATCTATCTGATCATCATCGGACAATACGCTGTCAGGTTCGGCGACCTGATGCGCGATGGATATCTCCACGACATATTCGGCGTCGGCGGAATCGACTCGAAGCTTGTCACCACATTTCATCAGCCGATCGGCACAAGCCTGGGTTTGGCGGTGCTGGCGATGCTCGGACTTGCCGCGAATCGACGTAAATTTCTCGCCGTCGTTGTCTTGCCTTTTGTCTTCTGGTTCATGTTCCACATTGCAGCGAGAGCGGCGATGGTCGCTCTCGTTTGCAGTCTGATCTTTCTGGTCTGGGCAGACGCCTGGGTCCGCTCGAAAAAGCTGGCGTCGATGAGCCTTGCGGTCGTCACCATTTCCGCAGCCCTCGCATCGGGGCTGTTCTACGAGTACGCGGTCAAGGACAGGGATGTCGATCTGGTCGCCCCCGACGCTATTTCACGGACGATTCGAGAAATACAAAGTCAGGATCCGGGTTTCCGATTGCCCATATGGGAACGCACATGGCACCGCATAACGTCGGAACCGGATCGGCTATTGTTCGGGCGCGGCATTGGCATGTTTCCGATCGACGAGGGCGTCGGCGCTCCGGACTGGCTCCTTCGCAAGACCGAAGCAGCCAGTTACTCTCCGCACAACGTTCATCTCGAACTGCTTTATGAAACCGGTATGGCCGGGATGCTGATATTCAGCATTCTCACTTTGTTTCCATTGGCTGCAGCCCTCAAGCACTGGAAGCAATTCTGGATGCCGGAAAAGGCGGCGATATCGCTCTATGTCTTCTACCTCGTTAGCGTCGAAATTTCCGGCTCATTCGCGTTTTCCTACGATTTCCAATTCTTCCTTGCTCTCGCCATTGGGGTCGTTAGCCTGAAGCGGAAGGAGCTTGCCGGGGCGCGCACGCCGTCATTTGAGTACCTCGACCACCAAGTATCGGCTTAACAGGTCAACTCATACGCGCAGACGTTGCCACTGCAACGCGAGGCGCCTTTCATAGGAAGCGAAGATGCTAGCCGTGAGCTACGCAGCCGCTGCCGCAGCCATGCTGGTGGCCGTCCTTTATCTCTTCCTGAGATTGCGCCCCTTCATCAGCACGACAACGATATTGCTTGGCTCCCTGCTGATCATCTATGGGCCTGCGTGTCTGAGCTATACGCTGTCCTCCGGCGAGCATAGTTTTCTGATCAATCGGCTGACCGGGGTCCTCCTCGGACCTGGCGAGGTATTTTCGAGGATAAGCGCAAAGGTGCCGGATCTCGATGCCGTGATCGTCGCCATGAATCTTTCGCTTGCCTTGATGTATCTGTGCATCATTGCGGGAATCGAGATTGTCGGCAAATTCGCGCCGAGGGCCGTCGCGGTTGCCGAAATTGCAAAATCGAACTGGACCGGCCAGTCCCTCCAGGACGACGTCGGCAATGATCGGATCCTGCTGGTCACGATTTCCGCCCTGGCCCTCTTCATGCTGGCCATTTCCGTCGCAGAACATCACCTCAGCACGATTTCGAATTTCTTTTCGATCAAGGGAGACAATGGTGCCCGGGACTTGTTCCGGCTGAGGTTCGGCGGCAGTCCCATCTATCTCTATCGTCTGATAGTGACCGCCGTCGCTCCGATGTTCGTCATTATGGGAATCCTGGCCGGAATACTTCGACGATCGTGGGCCATCCTGCTGGTCACATTCCTGCTTTTCGCAGCGACCTTGATCGGAAAAATCGAAACTCTCAGCAAAGCTCCCCCCGCGCTTTTTCTCCTTCAGCTCATGCTGGCGGCCCTGCTCGCGCGGACGAACCGGATTTCATGGAGATTTGCGCTGTCCGGAAGCGTCATCGCATTTCTTGTCATCTATACCGTTGCTAGCTTGATCATGATATTTCCCGAGCAGAACTCGTCCATTCGCGCCGTTTATTCGCGGGTGTTCGAAGCCGAAAACGAGTCGCTTCTGGAAAATTTCGCGACATTCCCGTTTATGCATCCCTTCATGTGGGGAGCCGGGATTCGGCCGATCGCGGCATTGATAGGTACGCCGCTTATCCATAGCGACAGCCTTGTCGCTTACACATGGATTGGCAGCCACGATGTCACCAACCCGTCCCTGTTCATCGCGGACGCCTGGGCAAACTTTTCTTACCTCGGGGTCATCCTGTCCAGCGTCGCTCTTGGCATGATCTGCCGTTCCATTGACCTGACTTTCCTCGCGCGCGGCAAATCCGTCGTCGGGATCGCCGTCCTGGGCGCAACGTTCCTTGGGGTGTTCGCGCTCCTGACGACACCGTTGAACGTTGCCCTGTTTTCGGGCGGCCTGCTGCTCGCCCCCATGTTGGCCGCCATACTGGCCATGACGACACGGCACCTCGCCGCCAAATCGAGCCCACAAGGGAGCCCCGGAAAGCATTGACCACCCCATAAGAGCACGTTAGCGATCCGCCGAGCCCCTTCGCCGATGACCGGAACCCCGTGACCCAAGAGACCTCCGCAAACACCGCTTCGCCTCGACGGGTACTGTATGTCGTGGGCGAGGATTACGCGTTCCTGCTCAACCGCCTGCCAATGGCCCGCGCGGCACGCAAGGCCGGGTTCGAGGTTCACGTTGCGACAAATGTCAACAGGAGAGCGAGGGAAATCGAAGCGGAAGGCTTCATCCTGCACTCGATCCCGTTCCGGCGCGGGGGACTATCGCCGCTTGGGGCGCTTCCGACGATCCGGGCGATCCGGCGAATTCAGAAGAAGATCAAGCCGGACGTCATGCACCATGCCGGATTGCAATGCTGTGTCTATGGATCGATCGCAACCCTTGGCGAGGACGTCCCCCTGGTCAACGCGATCACCGGCCTCGGCTATATCTTCACCTCGGTCAACTGGCAAACGCGGCTGTTGCGGCAGAGCATGGTGTGGCTGCTGCCGTGGTTGTTGAACCGAAAATCCAGTTTCGTCCTCGTCCAGAATCCCGATGATCGTTCGACCCTGCTCGATCTCGGCATCAAGCCGATGCGTATGACGCTGATTCCCGGATCCGGTGTCGATACCGATACGTTGCAGCCGCTGCCGGAGCCGCAGGGCCCCATCACCTTCGGCTTTGCCGGACGGCTGTTGGTCGACAAGGGCATCCGGGCATTGGTGGCCGCTCACGATATTCTTCGCAGCCGCTGCGATGGCTGGAATTTGTTGATTGCGGGCAGCCCCGACCCTGCCAACCCGACTTCGATTCCAATCAACGAGGTCGAGGAATGGGCTCGGCGTCCCGGAATCACCTGGCTTGGGCATGTCGACGACATCGTATCGTTCTGGCGAGCCTGCCACGTGGCGGTGCTGCCATCACACCGGGAAGGCTTGCCGGTCAGCCTGCTGGAGGCAGCGGCATGCGGGCGTCCGCTGATCGCCGCCGACGCGCCCGGTTGCCGGGAAATCGTGATCGATGATCAAACCGGGCTGTTGGCGCCGATTGAAAACCCGCCCGTGCTTGCGCAAGCCATGATGCGTCTTGCGGAATCGCCGCAATTACGCGCGCGCTATGGCGCGGCTGCACGGCAACTGGTCGTCGATAAACTTTCCGCAGAAATCATCGGAAATTCGATTGTCGAGCTTTACGACCGGCTGACGCCTGGGACATCGAGCACGCAGCAAGCCAAGGGCGCGTCGCGGGCCGGAAAGATCATATTGGTCAGCCAACACTACGCGCCGTTCCCGAGTTCGACATCCGCCTACATGACCGACATAGCCGAAGAGCTCGCGCGAGAAAGCCGGGTCCTGGTGATCACGAGCACGCCCGGTTCGGCCTCCCAACTCCCGCCCGTATCCGACAAGCCCGAGGTCATCGAGATCAAAAGCTGGTGGCCCGGAAAATCGGCGCTGGTATCGCGCACGGTCGCTGCCATTCTGTTTTCCATACAGGTTTTCATGGCGGTGTTGAGACACGCCCGCAGCGACGACGTGCTGCTGAGCGTGACGACACCGTTCACCCTGCCATATACCGTGACCCTTGCAGCACGGCTCCGCAGGGCCGCCTCGGCCCTGATCATCTACGACCTCTACCCCGACTCGCTGGTAATGGCCGGCTTCTTGCGCGCCAACTCGCTTTTGACGCGGCTGCTTCGCTTCGCCAACAGAACGATGTTTCGCTTGCTTGACGCCATCGTCATCATCGGGCGCGACATGGGACCAAAACTGCTTGCCTATCCCAGGGTGAGCGCCTCCAGAATCAGTCTCATTCCGAACTGGGCGACCATGCGGGTCGGATATCGGGAGCTTTCTTCGGACAACCCCTTCCGCCGTCGTTGCGGCGGAGAATTCGTAGTCGCCATGTCGGGAAATGCCGGCTTCACCCATGATCCCGTATCCGTGCTCGAGGCAGCACGGATTCTGAAAGACCGCGAGGACATCAAGTTCCTGTTGTCCGGTGAGGGCGTCGGCTGGGCAAAAATCAAGGACATGCATGCCGCTTCACCCACGCCGAACGTTACGTTGATCGAACGCGTGCCTGATGGCGAACTGGAAAATTTCCTTTCCGCCGGAGATATCTGGATCGTTCCCTACCGCAAGAACAACACGGGCGTCTCGGTGCCGAGCCGCATCTACAACATATTTGCCATAGGGCGTCCGATCATCATCTGTTCGGAGCCGGACGCAGAGGCGGCAATGCTGCTGAGGGAAGAAGATATCGGCTGGGTGACGCCTCCTGAAGATCCGGCTGCATTGGCTCAAACGATTGCCGCTGCCGCGTCCCATACCGCATGCACCAGGGAAAAAGGCTGCCGCGCGGCTTCGGTTGCCTCCCGCTACACCCGCCAGATCTCGTTGAGTGCCTATCGCGAACTCATGGACAGATTGCTGATGCGCCAACTCGCCCGCAACCGTAATAGCTTGAAGAAGCTCGCCTGAGCGACCTCGCCTCCTCGAAACGCATGCGTCCTTCATGAATGTCATCGGCTTCAATCGCGCGACGCTCGTGCTCGTCCTGCTCGCGGCAGCCCTGATATGCGGTTGCCTGATCGTGCTGCTGCGTCCTCTCCTCCAGCGTTATGCCCTGGCCCGGCCGAACGCCAGGTCATCGCATGTGGTGCCGACACCGCAGGGCGCCGGCATCGCGGTGATCTCAGCGACGCTGGTGGCTGCGGCCGCTTGCGCGGCTGCGGCCGACCTTGCAATCCCGCCCGCGCTGTTCGGCGCCACGCTGTTCATCGCCATGGTGGGATTTGCCGATGACATCAGGCCGATCCCGGTCCTGCCCCGGCTCCTGCTGCAGGCAGCCGCGGTGGGGGCTGTTCTGCTTGCCGCGCCCGCGGACTTGCGGATTCTTCCTGCCTTGCCGCTCGGGCTGGAACGGGGTTTGCTTCTGGTTGCCGGCCTTTGGTTCGTGAATCTCGTCAATTTCATGGACGGGCTGGACCTGATGACGGTCGCCGAAACGGCGCCGATCACAGGCACGATGATCCTGCTGGGATGGCTCGGCGATTTTCCTGCGCTGCCGACCATCCTTGCCGCGGCGCTCTGCGGTGCGATGCTTGGATTTGCACCATTCAACCGCCCGGTCGCAAAGGTCTTCCTTGGAGATGTCGGCAGCCTGCCGATCGGGTTGTTGCTCGGCTGGTGCTTGCTGCAGCTGGCCTGGCATCAGCAGCTGACCGCGGCAGTGCTGCTGCCGCTCTATTATCTGGCGGATGCCACCCTGACTCTGTTGCGCCGCATGGCGCGAGGCGAGCCGTTCTGGGCAGCGCACCGCACCCACTTCTATCAGCGTGCGACCGACTATGGCTTCACCGTGCCGCGGGTCATCGCCGAGGTCTTCGTACTCAACATGGCTCTCGCCGCCCTGGCAATCGCCTCGACCGCCGTGAGCTCGGCTATCCCGCATATTCTGTTGCTGCTGATGGGGGCGCTACTCGTCGCGTTGGTGCTTTTCAGGTTTTCGCACCGAAAAGCGTCCTGAAATGCCGAAACTGCCGATCAACACCTGGCGTGGAAAACACCAGGCGAAGTCCCTCATCCAAAGTGAGCGGCGGGCGCCAGCCGGTCGCGGCGGCCTTGGAAAGATTCAATTCAAGTGAACCGAGAAGGCTGTGGCGTGCTTCGTGTCGCCCGCTGATCTGCAGCAGCAAACTCACCAGCGACGTCGGCGCCGGGAAGAGCAGCGCCCTGCCACCTGCCGCTGTTGCAAGCCGACGGATAAATTCCGGCGTGGACACCTGCTCCTCATCAGCCACGAGAAACACATCGAACTTTCCGGCCGGACCGGAAAGGCGCCACGAGATGAATGACGCCAAATTCTGAACCGAGATGAACGCCCGATGGTTGCGGATGGAGGCAAATGGAAGCGGCGCGCCCAGTCTCACTGCTTTTACCAGCGTTGCGAAATTTCCCTTTGCACCCGAACCGTAGATCATGGGCGGTCTCACAATCGTCACCGCCATTTCAGAGTCGCGCGCAAGCGCCGCAAGGCCGGCCTCGGCCTCGGCCTTCGACATGCCATAGAGGCCGCGCGGCGTCAGAACGTCGTCCTCGCTGAAGGGAGCGCGACCATTGTTGCTCCGCCCGTACACGAGAACAGTGCTGACAAAGATAAAATGCCGCACGCCGGCTTTGATGGCACTGCGCGCGAGGTGCAAGGTACCGTCGACATTCACGTCCCGATAAAGCTCGTAGCCATGGTCTTCGTTAGGATGATGGACCCGTGCAGCCAGATGAACGATAGCGTCGACGCCGGTCAGAGCAGCCGTCCAATCGGTTTCAGGACCTATTGACCGGATGACAACGTCGCGTTCGTTCCCAAGCGGGCGCCGGGCCACGCGGCGAACGGTCCACCCGTCGCGCTCCAGCACAGGCGAAAGGTGCCCGCCCACAAAGCCGCTGGCGCCCGTTACAAGGACAGTGCGTCGATCGTTCTTCATGAACGTCGTCTCCACTGGCACATGATCCGGAAAAGTCGGCACCGGTTGTCCGATGCGCAAAACAACAGGCAAAGCCCGATCGCGATTCAACCTAAAGCCATCGCGCTCTGTCTTGTAGACTATAAAGCGCGTAAATGTGGCGCTACTACGCCGTTGCGAAGGTTTTCGCTCGGAAGAGCGTTCTGAAATCGCGAAAGATGCCGATCAAACGGCCGGCGCGGACAATGCCAGGCGAAGTCCCTCGTCGAGAGTGAACTGCGGGCGCCAGCCGGCGGAGATGGCCTTGGAAAGGTTCAATTCAAGTGAACCGAGCAGACTGTGGCGCGCTTCCGGTTGCCCACCGATCTTCAAGAGCAATTTCAGCAGCGACGCCGGCGCCGGGAAAAGCAGCGCCCTGCCACCTGCCGCTCTGGCAAGCCGACGGATAAATTCCGGCGTGGACACCTGTTCCGCATCGGCCACGAGAAACACATCATATTTCGCGGCCGGATTGGAAAGGCGCCACGAGATGAATGACGCCAGGTTCTGGACCGACACGAATGCACGATGGTTGCGGATAGCGGCAAAGGGAAGCGGCACGCCCAGCTTGATCGCTCGCACCAGTGCTGCGAAATTGCCCTTTGCGCCCAAACCGTAGACCATTGGCGGTCTGACAACCGTAACCCTCATTTCGGAGTCCCGCGCAAGCGCCGCAAGGCCGGCTTCGGCCTCGGCCTTCGACACGCCATAGGGGCTGCGCGGCGTTAGGACATCGTCTTCGCAGAAGGGAGCGCGACCGCGGCTACTCCGCCCGTACACGAGAACAGTACTGACAAAGACGAATTGCCGCACGCCGGCCTTCATGGCGCAGCGCGCAAGCTGCAACGTGCCGTCGACGTTCAAGTCCCGATAAAGTTCGTAGCCATGGTCTTCGTTGGGATGATGGACCCGTGCGGCCAAATGAACGACGGCGTCGACGCCGGTGAGAGCGGCCGTCCAATCGGTTTCGGAACCTATTGACCTGATGACGACGTCGCTCTCACTTCCCAGCGCCCGCCGGGCGGCGCGCCGTACCGTCCATCCCTCGCGCTCCAGCACAGGCGAAAGATGCTGACCCACAAAGCCGTTTGCGCCTGTGACCAGGACGGTGGGTCGGTCGCACGTCATCAATCTTGATTCTCAGCCCCGGCAAATTCGTATTTCCACCGAAAATATGTACTGAAATTACCGCAATCGAACAAGGGTCGTAAGACTCCGGTGCGATCCAGCGCCGATCAGGCCGCGTTCGAGCCGAATTCAGGCACTGCATCCTTCAGCACCGCCTTGATGGTTGCGGGGTCGTCCTTGTCGAGCGCCTGCTCCAGTGCAGCGATCCACTTCCTGATCGTTTGCATCGGCGGTTCGTTGGGCTTGGCGGCCATGATTCCCGCAATACCAATTGCCTCGGCGGGCTCCTCACTGGCAAACAGGATTTCGTTCAACCGCTCCCCGGGCCGCGTGCCGGTAAAGACGATATCGATGTCGAAGCCGGGTTGCAGGCCGGAAAGGCGGATCATGCGTTCGGCAAGGTCGACGATCTTGATCGGCTGCCCCATGTTGAGCACGTAAACCGACACGTTGGGCCGCTCCGCGGCAAGCGCGTGGGTCGCGGCCGTGACCACCAGATCGCAAGCTTCGCGGATGGTCATGAAATACCTGACCATATCGGGATGGGTCACCGTCACGGGCCCGCCCGCCTCGATCTGGGCCTTGAATTTCGGCACCACCGACCCATTCGAGGCCAGCACATTGCCGAACCGGACCGAGATCAGCCGCATCCGACGCTTGCCGGTCTGCGCGGCGAGTTCGTGATCCAGCGCCTGACAATACATTTCGGCGAAGCGCTTGGTCAGGCCGAGCATCGAAACCGGCTCGATCGCCTTGTCGGTCGAGATCATGACCATCGCCTCGGCGCCGGCTGCGAGCGCAGCGTCGGCGACGTTGATCGATCCGAAGATGTTGGTCTTGACCCCTTCGCTCCAGTCGCGTTCGAGGATCGGCACGTGTTTCAGCGCAGCCGCATGAAACACCAGGTCCGGCTTGAACTCCTTCATCAACCGAAGCACGCGCTCGCGGTCGCGAATATCCGCAATCCTTCCGTCGATGATGGCATCCGCCTGCTGCGCCGCGAGCGCCTCGGTGATCGCATAAAGCGCGGGTTCGGAATGTTCCAGGACCAATAACCTCGCCGCACCGAAGGTCACGACGCGATGGCAGATCTCCGCGCCGATCGAGCCGCCGCCGCCGGTGACGATCACCGCCTTGCCCTTGACCAGCGCCTCGAGCCGTCCGTAATCGATCTTCTCGCTCGGGCGCAGCAGCAAATCCTCGACGGCAACCGGGGTCAGCCGCGGCGCGTCCCCGCTTTCCAGCGACGGCAGGCGGCTGACGATCAGCCGAAGCCGGCGCGCGCGCATCAGAAAGGTTT
>Ga0265339_10002759_pt1 | contig 12474 bp, 11 predicted proteins | sample 4CB219metaG_FD_202085 | JGI IMG/M metagenome (GOLD analysis project Ga0265339, IMG submission 202085) | Rhizosphere microbial communities from Carex aquatilis grown in University of Washington, Seatle, WA, United States - 4-CB2-19 metaG | ecosystem: Host-associated > Plants > Roots >...
CCGACCGCAACCTGATGCTGCTGTTCGGGGCGAGACGACTTCACTACGTCGAGTCGATCGTCGATCCGGCCGACCCCCTCGACCTGCCGGCGACGTACACCCAATCGATGGTGACGGGCGCCCTCGCCTTTCCCACGCACCTCGACAGCGCGATGATCATCGGGCTGGGCGGCGGCCGAACCAGCTGGTACCTGCACAAATCGGTGCCCTCGCTCGATTACACCGCTGTCGAACTCGACCCGGACGTCATCCGTCTCTGCGCCCAGTATTTCGGGGTCGCCGCCGAACCCAACTTCAGCATCGTGAACGAGGATGGCCGGGTCTTCCTCACCAAGATCGACCGAACCTACGACGCCATCCTGATTGACGCCTACCGCGGGCCGTTCGTGCCGTTTCACCTGTTGACGACCGAGTTCTACAAGCTGGTCGCGGCGCACCTGAAGCCCGGCGGCGTGGCCGTGCAGAACGTCGAGCCGACGACCATGCTGTTCGACAATGCGGTCGCGACCATCCGCTCCGCCTTCGATCATCTGGTCTTCCTGCACGGCGACGGCAATATAGTGATTGTCGCCTACAACGGCCCGGAGAAGGACGAGGCGACACTGGCGAAACAGGCGGCAGAGCGGGAGCAGGAATTCCAATTGCGCTACGACCCGGCGACCATCCTCCAGCGGAGGTTCACGCCCGACTGGAACACCGCCACCAAGCCACTGACGGACGACTTCGCCCCGGTCGAGTATCTCAAGGCGATCGCGCGGCATAACGAGAAGCAGCCGTGAGCGAGCCGGCTAATCAGGAAGCGCCGGCGGGACCGTGGGCCATCGCCCTTGTGATCCTCGACGTGGCCACCCTCGGGTTCATCACGCTGGGTTTCGAGATGGTGGCGAGCCGGATCCTGACGCCCCTGTTCGGCAGCGGCATCTATACCTGGGCGACGATCATCTCGATCGTCGTCGCCGGCCTGATGGCCGGATATTTCGTCGGCGGGCTGCTTGCGGACCGATTTCCGACGTTCACACTCGCCGCCGCGATCAAGCTCGTCGCAGCGGTCTATCTGGCGGTCGTCTTTGCGCTTGCGGGCGATGGGCTGGAATCGCTCATTGACAGAATCCCCGGCGAAACCACCGCCCTGTTTGCCGGGGGGCTCATCGTCTGCTTCCCGCCCCTGGTCGTGCTCGGCATGTACTCGCCGCTTTCCGTGCGGCTGCTGCTCCGCCGCCCCGGCGACGCCGGCAAGATTTCCGGCGGCCTATTCGCGATTTCGTGTCTCGGCAATATCGCCGGAATCCTGGGCACGACGTTCCTGCTCATCCCGACAATCGGGACGCGGGCCATCACCGGCGGATTCGCGGGGTTCCTGTTCGTTTCGGGGCTGGTGTCGATCGCGGCGCGCCTCAGCCAGCGCGCCACCGAGCCCTGATCGTTTGCACCGCTAGATCAATTCACGACTTTATCGAATCGCGAATTGATCTCGATTCCTTTGCTTTCCGCAATTCCGGACGGAAAAGCGGTGTCCACTTTTCCTGTAATTGCTCTAGTGCGAGACTAGGCCGCCGCCGTCGCCGTCGGGCCGAATCTCGGCCGCCATCAGGCCTTTGTCGCCGTTACCGAAGCGGACCAGCACCACCTGACCCGGCCTCAGTTCGGTCATGCCGAAACGCCTCAGCGTTTCCATATGGACAAAGATGTCCTCGGTCCCCTCGCCGCGCGTCACGAAACCGTAGCCACGCACGCGGTTGAACCACTTCACGACAGCCCGCTCCAGCCCGCTGGTGGGCACGACCGTCGTATGTGTACGTGCCGTGGTGACCTGCGGCGGACGGATCGCCGTCGATTCGTCCATGCTGACGACGCGGAAAGCCTGCAGGCCCTTGGTGCGATTGAGCACCTCGACGACCACGCGGGCACCTTCGTAGGCAGTCTGGAAACCGCCGCGCCTCAAACAGGTTACGTGCAGAAGCACGTCCGCCATGCCATCGTCCGGGATAATGAAACCGTATCCCTTCGAGGCATCAAACCATTTTATGACACCGGAGACCTCAATGAGGTCCAACGGTGCTTCTTCGCCGACATCCGTGTCGAGCGACAGGTCGTGAGCTTTCGCCCCCATACTGACTGCCTCACTCACCGCATCTTTCGGCTTTGGCCTCGCCGAATCCGGTATTAACCATATCAGCCGCGGCCTAGCTGGAAAGCCAAAATACCGGCACGGAATGTCATCCCTGCGGTGCTGTGTGCTCAATGCCACACTTGGACGAGCAGTCTTTTAGAGACAATAACTTAGCGGCGTGTCCGATGACGGCCATGCACCCGATGAAGGGACGTCCGATGCGATTTCTACACACAATGGTCCGGATTTCCGACGTGGAGCAATCGCTGCATTTCTATCGCGACCTGCTGGGACTGAAGGAGATTCGCCGCAGTGAAAACGAGAAGGGCCGCTACACCCTGATCTTCCTCGCGGCGCCCGGCCAGGAGGACGCTCAGGTCGAGCTTACGTACAACTTGGATCCCGAGGCCTACACCGGCGGGCGCAACTTCGGCCACCTGGCCTATGAGGTCGACGACATTTACGCCTTCTGCGAGCGGTTGATGAAAGCCGGCGTCACCATAAACCGCCCGCCGCGCGACGGCAGGATTGCGTTCGTGCGCTCGCCTGACAGCATCTCCATCGAAATTCGCCAGAAAGGCGCGGACAAGCCTCCCGCCGAGCCCTGGCTCTCGATGCCGAATACCGGCGTGTGGTAGCCGAAGACAGTGGCAGGCCGTACTTGGCGCCAGCGCGGCCCGGAAATGGCGGCTTCGCAGGCTGCCGGCGCCACACCTGCGACCGGGCGCCAGTCCTCTTGTGAAAGGGGCATTCCCCCGCCTATAAGGCGCGGGCGTGCGCCCTTCGTCTATCGGTTAGGACGGCAGCCTTTCACGTTGCAAAGACGGGTTCGACTCCCGTAGGGCGCGCCACTCACCAAGCGGATTTTGGAACTCTGCGGCGCGGCAGAATCGCTTATCCGCTGTGCAGTGCCTGACGATGACAGCCAAAAGCTAGTGGCGCCCTGCGCATCGACGCAAAGGTCGTCCCCCGACGCTCCACCTGACGAGCGCCCGCTAGCCGCGGCGCAGGCGCGGCAGCGGCACCAGGCCCAGCACCAGCGCGCAGCCCGCGATGATGACGGCGCCGCCGACGACCTGAATCAAAGATAGCCGCTCGTGCAGGATTGTCGCCCCGACGATGACCGCCATGACGGTGACGGCGAACTCGACGCTGATGGCGCGCGTGGCCCCGATATCGGCAACCAGGCGGAAGTAGAGGATGTAGGTGGTCGCACTCATGATGCAGGCAAGCGCCGCCAGCAACAGGTAATCAACCGGATGCGGCGGCGCCGGGACCGGTACGAACAGAAGCAGCGGCAGGGTCATCAGGCCGCCGGCGAGAAATGAACCGGCGGTGATCTCCCACGAGCTGGCGCCGCGCAGATAGCGGCTGGCGTAGATGCTGCCGAAGGCGGCCGACAGCGCCGCGAAGATCGAACTCACACAGCCGAGCACGAACACCGGCGTCACCGGAACAGCCGGGAAGCCAACCAGCATCACCAGGCCAGCGAACCCGCACGCCAGGCCCAGCAGTCGCTCCGGCGTGATGCGCTCGAGCCCCCAGAGGCGGGCAATGAGCATCGAAAACAGCGGGATAAGCGCGACGAGGATCGCGGCCATCGCAGTGCCGATGCGCGGGGTCGCAAACGACAGGCCAAGGAGCTGGCCGGCCACCGTCGTCGCGCCGACGACGACAAGATGGTACCAGCCGAAGCTGAAATCGAGCCGCCGGCGGGCAATCGCGGCCAGCGCGAAGAGCGTTGAGCCGGCAATCAACCCGCGGAAGGCGACCGCGCCCACCCAGCCAAAGGCCGCAACGACCTTCAGCAGCAGCAGGAAGGAAAATCCCCAGACGACAGCGAGAAAGACGTAGGCGGCGACGTCGCGGGGGCGCATGCGGCCCGCTTAAGCCATCGATTTCAGTTCGTCGAGCAGCGGTCCGTGCAACGCCTTGTCGATTGCCGCGAGCGCGCGGGCGACCATGGCGCCGTCGAGCACCCGATGATCGTACATGATGCGCACCGCGACCGAGCCATCCGCGCTGATGACGCCGTAGTTCAACGTGCCGGTGAGCGGCGACAGCGGATGAAGCGATTCCGAGCCAAGATTGGAATAAACCGTGACGCCGTAGCTGCCGAAGTAATTGCCGCGCTGGCGGCCGATATTCAGTCCCAGCCACCAGATGAGGCGGCGCAGCGGCGTCGGCCAACCGGCGAGGTCGAGCATGCGCTTGAAGCTTCTCACCTTCTCGACCGGCTGCGTCTGCGCATCGCGGATGGTGGCGGTCAGCGACGCCAGAGACATCCGGGCGGGATCGCGGATGAGCGTGGTCAGCACGACCATCTCGCCCTGGTATTCGCGCTCGATCACCATCGAGAGCGTGCTGATCGGATATTCGTATAAATGCGGCGACGGAAACTTGACGTAGGCGCGGCGCAACAGGGGAATCTCATCGGCAGCGATCGCGTAAGCCTTGGCGAAGATCGCGCTCCACGCCGGACGTTTTTTGGCGGCGGCGCGCGCCGCGACCAGCGGCGCCACGTTCATGAGGCGCTGAACGGGAACGCTCGGCACGTGAAAGAGCGTCAGATCGACGACCAGCTTTCTTGCCGCCGACAGGGGAATGGAACGACCTCGCATGAGCGCCTTATGGCCGGATTTGGCGTGTCGGGCAATCATCCTCGACACAGGTGACCTGCTCGCCGAACGGGCAGGTTTTTCAGACGTTCATGAGGCCGGAATGGCGGCGTCGACAACGCGCAGGCTGGGCTGACGGCGCCCCTGCCACGTGTCGATGGAGAGCGTGCCGGCGATGTGCATGAGGCCGCCGCGCGCGGCAAGGAGTGCTTGGCCGAGCGGCACGCCGGCGGCACGAAAGGCGATGGCGCGGAGCGTCGCGCCGTCGGCGCTGGCCAGCGTCATGCGCACATGGTCGGCGGCGGCTTCGACGTAGGTGAGCCGATGCGACGGGAAGACGAACATCGGATCGGGATGTCCGGCGCCATAGGGCCCGGCGCGATCCAGCATTTCGATCAGCTCGAGCGAGGCGCCGCGGGCGGTCAGGGCGGCGTCGATATCGAGGTGATGACCGTCGACTGCGGCGACCGGCGCAGCCAGCGTTGCCTGCAGGAAGGCACGCAGTTCCCCGAGGCGGTCCGACGCTATGGTCAGTCCGGCAGCCATCGCATGCCCGCCACCCTTGATCAGGATGCCCTTGTCGACGGCGGCGCGCACGGCGCGGCCAAGATCAATGCCGGCGACGGAGCGGCCGGAGCCGGTGCCGACGCCGTTCGGCTGAAACGCGATGGCAATGGCAGGGCGGCGGAAGCGTTCCTTCAGCCGTGCGGCGATGAGGCCGGCGACGCCGGCGTGCCAGCGCGGGCTGGCGGTGACGATCACCGCCGGGCCGTTGTCTTCCTCCTTCCCGGTCGCGCCATTTCTCCCGTCCCTGTCGGACCTGCGGTTCTCCACGATCTCCCGGGCGCTCCTCGCCCCTTGCATGCCCATTTCAGCTTCGGCCTCGGCGACCGCTTCGTCGACCATTGCCGCCTCCATCGCCTGGCGTTCCTGATTGAGGCGGTCGAGCTCAAGGGCGAGCGCCTCGGCGACGGCCGGGTCGTTGCTGGTGAGCAACCGCGCGCCCAGCGCCGCATCGCCGATGCGACCGCCCGCGTTAATGCGCGGGCCCAGCAGATAGCCGAGATGCCAGGGCGCGATCGGACCCGACAGGCGGGCGACGTCCGCCAGTGCCGCAATGCCACGATTATCGCGGTGCGCGAGCGCCAGCATGCCCTTGACCACAAAGGCGCGGTTGAGGCCGACCAGCGGAACCACGTCGCAGACGGTGCCAAGTGAGACGAGATCCAGCCACCTCAGCAAGTCGGGCGCGGACCGGCTGCCTGCGTAAAAGTCGCGGGCGCGAAGCTCACGATTTACCGCGACGATGGTGACAAAGACGACACCGACGGCGGCGAGATAGCCGAGACCGGACAGATCGTCGGCGCGGTTCGGGTTGACGATGGCCGCCGCGGGCGGCAGGTCGACACCGACCTCGTGATGATCGAGCACGACGACAGGAACATGCAGTTCCTCGGCGGCTCGCAAAGCGTCGAAGCTGGTCGAGCCGCAGTCGACGCAGACGATAAGCTCGGCGCCCTTCGCAATCAGCGACCTGATCGCCTCGACGTTGGGCCCGTAGCCTTCAAACAGGCGGTCCGGGATGTAGATTTCCGGCTCGAGGCCAAGCTCGCCCAGGAAGCGGGCGAGCAGCGCGGACGAGGATGCGCCATCGACATCATAGTCGCCGAAGATGGCGATGCGTTTCGCGCCGACGATGGCGTCGGCAATCACCCGCGCGGCGACATCCATGCCGGTGAGCACGGACGGATCGGGCATGAGGGCGCGGACCGTCGGGTTGAGGAAGGCCGGCACGTCGTCAACGCCGACGCCGCGCCCGGCGAGCACGCGCGCGACGATCTCCGGGACCTGATGGCGCTGCGACATGGCCAGGGCGGCCGCGGACGTCTCGATGGTCAGCCGCTCGACCCAGCGGTTGCCAGTGAGCGATTGCTCGACACCGAAGAAAGTGCGGCGGGCGGGGCCGGTCGGCTGCGGGGTCCTCAGGGCGGCGGCGGTCATGCCCGCAATCCTAGCCCCTCAGGCCGGGCGATGGTGCGACAGAGGGCGGGTTATCCTCGCAAAATAAAAGGAAAACACACGGATTCCGGCTTGCGCAGGAATAAGCGGCAAATGACATAGCTCGCGAACTACGCCGGACCGCGCACCGAGTGTTTCGTCGTTCATCCCACCCACCAGCCTGCGGCTGGTCCCCCCTCCCCGTTCCGGGGAGGGATTGGAGCTTCATTCTTCAGCGGACGAGAAAAGATGGATTCCCGGTTGCCGGCGCCCGCCGGCCCCGGGAATGAGCGGGTGAAATGGGGAGGCCGCGCGTTTCCAGCGCTGGACCCCGGCCTTCGCCGGGGTGACGAAGGAAGTCGGCGGCCACCTCGGCTATTCGTTGTCGAACTTCTCGAGGTCCTGGTGCTCGGCCTTGATCCAGCGGACGGTGCCGCTCGCCGCGCGCATGACGACGGTGTGCGTGGTGATCGAACGGCGGCCGAAGCGGACGCCGGCCAGAAGATTGCCGTCGGTGACGCCGGTAGCGGCAAAGAGCACGTCGCCGCGCGCCATTTCGCTGAGATCGAACTTGTGGGCGACATCCTGCACGCCCATCCGGTGGGCGCGCTCGCGCTGCTCGTCGGTGCTGATGACGAGACGGCCCTGCATCTGGCCGCCTGTGCAGCGGAGCGCCGCTGCGGCGAGCACGCCCTCCGGGGCGCCGCCGATGCCCAGACAGATGTCGATGCCGGTGGTCTCCGGCTCGGTGGTGTGGATGATGCCGGCGACATCGCCATCGCCGATGAGGCGAATGGCGGCACCGATGCTGCGCAGCTCGGCGATGAGCTTTTCGTGGCGCGGACGGTCGAGCACGCAGGCGGTGATCTCGCTCACCGGCACGCCCTTGGCGCCGGCGAGAGCGCGGATGTTTTCCGTGGGCGTGCGGTCGAGATCGACGATGCCCTCGGGATAGCCCGGGCCGATCGCGATCTTGTCCATGTAGACGTCGGGCGCGTTGAGGAGATGGCCGGTTTCGGCGATGGCAGTCACGGCCAGCGCGTTCGGCAGGTTCTTGGCGCAGATCGTGGTGCCTTCCAGCGGATCAAGCGCGATGTCGACCTTGGGGCCGTGGCGGGTGCCGACCTCCTCGCCGATATAGAGCATCGGCGCTTCGTCGCGCTCGCCCTCGCCGATGACGACGGTCCCATCGATGGCGAGGCGATTGAGCTCGTAGCGCATGGCGTTGACGGCGGCCCGATCGGCGGCCTCCTCATCGCCCCGTCCGCGATGACGCGCGGCAGCGACGGCAGCGCGCTCGGTGACGCGCACGAGCTCCAGCGTCAGGATGCGGTCGAGTGCACGGCCGCTGCGTTCCGGGGGAACGTATTGATTCATGGGAGCGCCTCCATCAGGCGAGCGGCTCGATGCGAATGACCTGGGGCTCGCCAACGATCTGGCCGTCGGTCTTGACCGCGTCGAGGGCGGCGCGGATGGCGGCTTCGGTGGTTTCATAGGTTATCAGGATGACCGGCGCCGGCGCCTCGGGCACCGGATGCTCGGGCGCGGTGGCACGCACCGCACGACGGCGCTGGACGATGGACTCCAGTGAAATTCCGGCGTCGGCCATGCGGCGGGCAATGGTGGCAAAGGCGCCGGGGCGATCGTACACGGCAAGGCGCACGTAGTAACCACCCTCGTGGCGGCGGATCGCCGCCTGCCGGTAAGGTTCCAGGCTCGATGCCGGGCGCCCGAAGGTGCCGACACGGTCGCCGCGCGCAATGTCGGCAATGTCGCTCATCACCGACGAGGCGGTCGCCTCGCCGCCCGCTCCCGGACCGGAGAGCACGAGCTGACCGACAAAATCCGCCTCGACGGCAACCGCGTTGGTCACGCCATCGAAACGGGAAATCGCGGTGGAGCGCGGCACCATGGTGGGATGAACGCGCTGCTCGATGCCGGAATCGGTGCGGCTGGCGACGCCGAGGAGCTTGATCCGGTAGCCGAGCTCGTCGGCGGCTTCGAGATCGGCCGGCGTGATCGACTGGATGCCTTCGACGTAAATGGTGGTGGCATCGATCTCGGTGCCGAAGGCAATCGCCGTCAGGAGCGCGAGCTTGTGGGCGGTATCGTAGCCACCGATATCGAACGTCGGATCGGCCTCGGCGTAGCCCAGGCGCTGCGCGGCGGCGAGCGCATCGGCGAAGGACACCCGGTCCTGCTCCATGCGGGTCAGGATATAATTGCAGGTGCCGTTGAGGATGCCGTAAATCCGATTGACCGCATTGCCGGCGAGGGACTCGCGCAGCGTCTTTACAATCGGGATGCCGCCCGCCACCGCCGCCTCAAAATTCAGGCTGACGTCGTTTTCCTCGGCGACGCGGGCGAGCTGGACGCCATGCTCGGCGAGCAGGGCCTTGTTGGCGGTGACGACGTGCTTGCCGGCCGCGAGGGCGGTTGCAACCGCCTCGTGCGCGGCGCCATTGGCGCCACCCATCAGCTCCACGAACACATCGTTGCCCGGATCACGCGCGAGCGCGACAGGATCGTCGAACCATCGAAACGCCGACAGATCGACCCCACGGTCGCGCTTGCGGTCGCGCGCCGAGACGCCGGAAATGGCGATCTGCCGGCCGGTGCGCACGGCGAGGTCATTGCCGTGGCGGGCAATCAGGGTCAGGAGCGATGCTCCGACGGTGCCGAGGCCGGCAACACCAAGACGAAGAGGCGCATTCATCCGTTGCGAAATCCCAGAAGAATCAAGCCGAAGGCGTCGCCGCGACGGGTTCGGTGAGCCGTTTTGCAACGTCCTTTGGGCTTAATCAAGGAAGCTCGAAAATCCCCGGAGGACCGACGGTCTGCAGGGCGCGGAAACGCTAGAGCAAGTGGGCCAGGACGCCGATCGAATCGAGCAACGGCGGCAACGTGCCGGATGCAGGCGGGCCTCCGACCAGAGCGGCCGCCCCGCGCAGTGCAAACGCGAGGCTGGGAAGCGCAGAAAGAGCGAGCAGCACGGCCGCGATGCGGCCCGTCACCATGCCACGATCGCGCCCCGACCATTTCAACACCTGCACGGCCGCGATGAACACGACCGCCAGGCACAGCGAGACGCAGATCCACGCGAGTACGCCACCCAGCATGGCGGAGACCGGCGACCCTTTGTCGGTGGCGTGGTCCGAGACGAGCGCGGTGACGATCGCAACGATCAGGCCAAGGCAAAGCGTGGTGACGCCGACGAGATACTGCAGCGGCCCCCGGTAGGGGTCGCGCCCGTGTTCGGCCCGGTCGTGGGCAATCGCCGCATCGACGATCCGGCGGATCGTTATCTCGTCCGGCTGGTTCAACATGGCAGCGCCCCGCTCTCTTGCCAGGCGACCGTAGCAACCAGCGACGGTGCGGCGCAACAGGCCGCCGCATTCACCAGACGGTGTAGCCGCCGTCGGCCATGATGACGGTGCCGGTCAGCAGGCTGGCGGCGTCCGACGACAGAAACAGGACGACCGACGCGATTTCTTCCGAGGTTCCCATGCGGTGCATCGGCGTCATGCCGAGCCAGGTGGCGTATTTTTCCTTGTGCTCGGGCCGTTTGACGAACTGGTTCATGGGCGTGTCGATGTAGGTCGGCGCCACGGCGTTGACGCGCACGCCGCGCGGCGCCCACTCGGCAGCGAGCGAACGCGTCAAATGATGAACCGCCGCCTTGGACGAGTTGTAGTGGGACTGGTACTGGGGTCGGTTGACGATCTCGCCGGAAATCGAGCCGACGTTGACGATGGCGCCGGCACCGCGGGCAAGCATGTGGCGTCCGAAGGCGCGGGCGCACCAGAACGTGCCGTTGAGGTTGACGTTCATCACCTGAAGCCAGCGCTCGTCGTCGAGATCCTCAGCCGGGATGTCGCCGCGGGCGATGCCGGCGTTGTTGACCAGAATGTCGACGCGCGCCCGGGCGTTGAGTTCGTCGGCGGCGCGATTGACGGCCGCGGTGTCGGTCACGTCGAACACCGATGCACTGGCGGCGATGCCCTTCGCTTTGAGGTAGGCAACGCCCTCGGCGCAGCCATCGCTGCTGGTGCCGTTGACGACGACCGCCGCGCCCGCCTCGCCCAGCGCTTCAGCGCAGGCCAGACCGATCCCGCGCCAGCCGCCGGTGACGAGCGCGGTGCGACCGGAGAGATTGAACTTCTCCAGATACATCGCGCCCTCCTTTCAGCGTGTGCGCGGCGGCGTCATCATCCGCTACCGCAAGGCTCAGCGCGCGGCAGCGATCGACACGACGTTGTGGAGCGTCTTGTCGGCGCTCTCGAGGAACTTGCGCACGTTGCGGGCCGCCTGGCGAATGCGCTGCTCGTTTTCAACCAGCGCGATACGGACGTAACCGTCACCGTGCTCGCCGAAGCCGATGCCGGGCGCGACGGCCACATCCGCCTTCTCGATCAGCAGCTTCGAGAATTCCAGCGAACCCAGGGCACGGAACTGCTCGGGGATCGGCACCCAGGCAAACATCGACGCTTTCGGCGAAGGAATGTCCCACCCTGCCCGGCCGAATGAATCGATCAGCGCGTCGCGACGGCCCTTGTAGGTGGCGCGCATGTCGTCGATGCACTCCTGCGGCCCGTTGAGCGCGGCAGCGGCCGCGACCTGGATCGGGGTGAAGGCACCGTAGTCGAGATACGACTTCACGCGGCCAAGCGCCGAGATAAGCCGCTCGTTGCCGACGGCGAAGCCGACGCGCCAGCCGGCCATCGAGAAGGTCTTCGACATGGAGGTGAACTCGACCGCGATGTCGAGCGCGCCCGGCACCTGAAGGACCGAGGGCGGCGGCTCGCCGTCGAAGTAGACCTCGGCGTAGGCGAGATCGGACAGGACGAGCAGGTCGTGACGGCGGGCGAACGAAACGACGTCACGATAGAAATCGAGATCGGCGACTTCCGCGGTCGGGTTCGAGGGATAGCAGAGGACGACTGCGATCGGCTTCGGCGTCGAGTGCATCACGGCGCGCTCGAGGGCGTGGAAATATTCCGGCCCGGGCGTCGCCGGCAGCGAGCGGATGACGCCGCCGGCCATCAGGAAGCCAAACGCGTGGATCGGATAGCTCGGGTTCGGGCACAGCACGACGTCGCCGGGCGCGGTAATCGCGTGGGCGATGTTGGCGAAGCCTTCCTTGGAACCGATGGTGGCAATGACCTGCGTGTTCGGATCGAGCTTCACGCCGAAGCGGCGGGCGTAATAGCCGGCCTCCGCCTTGCGCAAACCGCCGATGCCGCGCGACGCCGAATAGCCGTGGGTGTCTTCGCGGCGGGCGGTCTCGGCGAGCTTCTCGACGATATGCTTGGGCGTCGGCAGGTCAGGATTGCCCATGCCGAGATCGATGATGTCGGCGCCGGCGGCACGAGCGGATGCCTTGAGCCGGTTGACCTGCTCAAAGACATACGGCGGCAGGCGCCGCACGCTGTAAAACTCGCTCATGGCTTTCGGTCCTGAATTGCCCCGGAGGTTCCGGTCGTCGCCCTTTTAGCACCCTTGGCCGGCGGCTTCACTCTTCAACTTCGCTTCCGGATTGAGGGCGTTTTTCACGGCAGCCTCGCAGGCGGAAGCGGCGTCCTTGCGGACCTTGTCGACCGCGGCCTCCTGGCTCTTGGCGAGGGCCTCGAGTTCGGAGATTACCTTGGCCTTCTGGTCCGGGCTGAGGAGCTGGGACTTCGGCTCCGCCGGGACCTGGTTGAGGTTCGGGTAGGAAGCTGTGGTCGCCGGCGCGGGCGAGACCGGCGG
>Ga0265339_10002760_pt1 | contig 12472 bp, 10 predicted proteins | sample 4CB219metaG_FD_202085 | JGI IMG/M metagenome (GOLD analysis project Ga0265339, IMG submission 202085) | Rhizosphere microbial communities from Carex aquatilis grown in University of Washington, Seatle, WA, United States - 4-CB2-19 metaG | ecosystem: Host-associated > Plants > Roots >...
TGGCACATATGCGGCCTGCCATTAGGGCCTTATGGATGCCAGTATAAGGGCGATATGTATTTACGTCAACGACCTGGACAGCAGGCGCAAGGTCTTTCAGTTCTCAGGGGCACCGTCCAGCCGCTGCGAGCGTGGAAAGTCATGGTGGTAACGTAGTCCAGGTGACGGCGAATCATCCACGCGGCAATAGCGAAGTTGCGTTGCAGGTCTCGGGTATTGGCAACCAGCTGCTTACGCTGGAATGGCCATAACTCTCGATCCTCACTTCGCAGTAGCGGGCTACTCTGTCTACGTTTTCCGGTGCCACTTATGGCGTCATACGTGAACGTCAGAGGTTTTCCATGCACATCTACTAGATTCATAATTTGCAGGGCTGATTCACGCCAAAGGCAGTCGAACCAGTGATTGTCGCGGTTAGGCTTAGCAGTCCATTCATCCAAGATGCGTCCATACCCCTCGGTGCGGACTGGGTATTCTGCCGTTAAGTCTCTGCCAATAGGCGGTGGTCCTGGGCCTTCTTTCCAAACAGGCTGATGCTCCCCTTGTCGGTGATCTGCATACCCAAATGGGTGATTACGAATGTCTTCCAGAAGGCGTGGATTGAGCAGGCAAAGGGGCAGGAGCAACAGAAGCGAGAGGGTAGCGACTTCCTCAAGTACAAGGACAGCCAAGGCCGGTTTGCTGATTTCCACGGGTTGCGGCACTCGTTCAATTACCCATCTGGCCATGGCGGGCGTCATACCCAAGGTCGCCCAGGTGCTGGCCCGCCATAGCACGATCAGCCTGACGCTGGACGTGTACTCCCACGTGGAGCAGGCTGTCGAGCGGGAGGCCCTCCAGAAGCTGCCGGGATTCAAGGCTTCAGCGGCTGCATCAGGGGCCTCCGCCGCCACACTATTGGTTCTTCCGTAGATCCTAGCCGTACGAAGGCTCATCTACGAGTGTCTCGCATGCGAATTTGACCAGAAAGTCCTCAAGCGATTCTGCTACCACTAGGCGAAGTGGTTGAATATCCGATAATTCTGCGTCTTCTTCAATCATCTCATGAGAGAAGAGCACTATGGGATGCCGCCCCTCTGCGGTGGTCGCATTTGTATCTATGCAGTAGGAGTCACCGAATAAGTTGCTGGCAAAAACGATGAACCCAAAGGGCCGGAGAGAACAGCCGGGAACGGCATCTGTGTTCTCGATCAAAGCATTCTTTATCGACCAGATACGCTGCCGGATTTCTATGTATTCAATGGGTTCGCATATACGGTAAAACTCAAGGAGTTCCTTGGGGAATCCAGCCTCTTCAGCACGCTTAAGGTCGCTAGCCGAGGCGGGCCGTGGCCTTTCCCCGCCCGTCTGTTCGACTTTGGTTAACAAGGCGCTGATTGCTGCGTCCATGATTGTCCCTTTCTAATCGAATGGCCCGCACGCATCGCTGGTGCTTGGCTATGACAGTACCCTAACCTCCGAGTTTCACCAATATTACACTATCTGTGAGGCTAACGAGCAAGCCCGAAGTACCGCCCCAGGCACAGAAGGCCAAGGGAAGCCAAAGGAAGGGCTAAGGGAAGGCTCCGAAGGCCCAGGACCCTGGCTTGACTTTCTTACCCCGGCGCTTACCCCGGCTTGGCGGGTCGTGGTGGGTGGCCGTGGGTTGCGGTGGGTGAGGGTGCCGACAGGCCCAGGATACGCAAAAGGCCCGTCCTTAAGGGGTTTCGTGCATCTGAGCCTTTAAGGACGGGCCTTCCCGTTGACTGCACCCGACAGGACTCGAACCTGTAACCCTCTGATCCGAAGTCAGAAGCTCTATCCAATTGAGCTACGGATGCAACAACTAACGCCACATGGTGCAAAGCACAAATTGTCACGCACGCGACGAACCACTTATACTCTCCAGCATCATACCCGTCAACAACAACAAACTCCGCTCTTGACGCGTCAGGAATCACTGAAAGACCGGGTTACTTACTGAGTTGGCTCCGTAAGCCTTTTTCACAATACGCCAACGCCTCAAACCTGCCGGTGGCAATGAGAGAGACGTCGTTGGTGAAAAGGGTTCGCAACGTGCATGGTGAAGCGATGGTGTCGCAGACATTGCCAACAAATGACAAACCGACGATTCGGTGTAGCGCGTGCAGATGGGGCATCGACCGCGTCTGGGACGCTCACTCATGACGGCAGTCCTGCATGCAACCGCTATCGCTTCCGGGCCCGTTTGGGGCCTGTTTTAGCAATATCTTTCATACTAGACTCCGGTGTAAGTTAACCCGATTTGCGTTCATGGACCAAAAGAACGGCGGATGATACATTGGTTCTTAGTAGTTAAGGATGGATTAGGAAGGCAATTGGAAGCACTGTCTTTGGGGCCCGTGGTGAGTGCTCGACCGCCGTCGGCCACAGCGCAACGTGAGGCGCATTAACAAATCTTCGAGCAACACTTGTCAAGAGGAGAAGATTATGAAAGTGAAAGCACTGGCAGCAGTATTGGTCACCCTGGTAATGATGGTATCGGCTCAGGCATCGACGGTCCAACTGACGAATACCAATCAGTTGGACTTGAGCGGCGTTGTTCTCAACGGCCTTGGCGTGGTTCAGAACGGCTGGGCTCTGAACATGTCTAGCGGCAACCCTAACGGTGTCTTTGTCCGCGGCGTGCGGTTCCAGTCCGCGGGCTATGGCTATGAGAATACGGTCTCAGGCATGACCGTGGTCGCGCAGCCGAACGGCGATTGCGATTGGGGTTGGATGGGCCTGGGCGCAGCGGCGATCGGTGGCACCGACGGCTCCAACCTCAAAGCCACTCTCAACGGTTTCTTCTGGGACTTCACCGGTAGGTTCGACGTGATCGCCGGCCAGCAGTACCAGCTGCAGATGATGGGTGCCAATCCAGTTGGCAACCCCAATCCTCCGTCCGCGATCGTGATTGACGGCGTCAGCGAGGCCATCGTGTCGACCCCTGGCACCAACTGGCTCTATACGACGACCTTCACCGCTTCCAGTACGGGGAAGGCGACCATCGCCTTTGGTGCCCCCTATGCGGAAGTCGGCTCGTTCGTTCTGAACTCAGTTCCCGAGCCGGCCACGATGAGCCTGCTGGCCCTGGGCGGTCTGAGCGCACTGATCCGCCGTCGCAAGGCCTAAATCTAGTCTCTCCTGTTTGACGGCCGCCACACTTCAGGGTGTGGCGGCCGTTGCTATTGTGACGCCTGGCTCGGTTTTACATGAATGGCAGGTCAGGCAACCTGGGCTTGTAGCCTTTGGCCATTGCCGCGCGCATCTGGCGGGGCGATTTACCAAACAGGCGCTCGAATCGCCGCGTGTAGTGCCCCGCGCTGGCAAATCCGAATTTCTCGGCCATACTCTCGATCTTCTGCCCGACTCTGAGCCCTTGAAGCGATCGAGTGAGACGATATACATACACCAGATCTACCGGTCCATAGCCCAGGTGCTTCTTGCACAAGCTAGAGATGTGCGACTTGCATACGCCGCAGGCCTGTGCGATCTCGTCCAGCGACACCTTCTCGGCGACACTGGTCTGGGTGAATGAAGATATCCATTCCAGCAAACGTCGTACAGGCTGAGGATATGATTGCGGCGACAGCTCGCCGAGTTGGGTCGGGCCTAGAATGAACTCCGAAAGCATCAATTCGATAGCCGCCACTATGGCAAGCGGAACTTCACCTCCGGACGTCTCATCTGGACCGTTGGCTATAACGTATCTAAAAAGCGGCCGGATAAGGTCGTTTGCGGGTACCCGTCTGGCAATTGGCCATTTTTGTGGCAATGGCCATTCTGAATTGGCTTTCTCAATATTGAACCCGAAAAGATAGCCCCCTGTCGGTTCCAAAGGATCCGTTTGCGATTGAAACGAATGGCCTGGCTGGAATAGAACGATAGTGTCGCTGTTGCAGCTATAGGTCTTGCCTGCTACCCGGCAGGTACAAGTGCCCTGGTAGCACCACATAAACCAGTACGCGGTTAGACTGGCTTCGCTGTACCGGCCGGACGAGGATACCACGTTGCGTTCACTTGGCCGGCCGGCTCGCATCCAAGATAGTTCCAAACGCTGGTGCACGTAATCTAATCTACCACGTAAAAGCGCCTGCACATAGAAAACTAGGCGTACGAGCATAACAATCAGATTTTGGTGTAAGTTTGACTGTCGGGCGCGGCGACGATGTCTGGCCATTGCAGTTTCGCTCACGTTCTGCGTACATCAAGGGCACGTTCGCGGCCTGCAGCGGCGTATTGCCTATTGGCTTTTTGTCCTTCCTGCGGTACGTTCTGGCCCATGCAAACTAGTGAACACATTGCGGTTATCGGCGACGGCGCCTGGGCGACGGTCTGCGCCTTGATGTTATGCGAGAACGGACACCGCGTGCGGATGTGGTCGCCGCTGCCCGAGGTGGCCGCCGATATGCAGGCCCACCGAGAGAATCGGAAGTACCTGCCAGGCACTCCTCTGCCTGCGGCGATGGAGGTCACCGGCGACGACAAGGCCATTTTCGATGGCGTCACGCTGGTCCTTCACACCACGCCCACGCAGTTTGCCCGAATCGTCTGGCAGCGGCTGGCGCCCCACTGCGGGGCCGACCTTAGCGTCTGCTCGGTCACCAAGGGTATCGAAAACGGCACGCTGATGAGGCCAACACAGATCCTGCTGGATGTCCTGGGCGGGCCCTCAACCCGCGTGGCCGCCCTTTCCGGGCCTTCGATCGCGCCGGAAGTCGCCAACCACCTGCCCGCCACCGTCGCCGTCGCCAGCGAGAACCTTTCCCTCACGCGGCGCGTGCAGGCGGCCATTACTCGCCCGTATTTCCGCGTGTACACCAACACGGACCTGATCGGCACGGAGTTGGCCGGTGCCACCAAGAACGTCATCGCCATCGCCGCAGGCATACTCGACGGCCTGCGGGCGGGCGATAACGCCAAGGCCGCCCTGCTCACCCGGGGCCTGGTGGAGATCACTCGGCTTGGCCTGGCCATGGGCGCCAAGGCCGAGACCTTCGCCGGCCTGGCGGGCATGGGCGACCTGGTCACCACGTGCATCTCGCCGGTGGGGCGTAACCGCTGCCTTGGCGAGGCCATCGGCCGCGGGGCCACGCTGAAGGAAGCCCAGGGTGCCGCCCACGGCGTGGTCGAAGGCGTCGCCACCACCGCCAGCGTTGTCGAGCTCGCCGCCAGCGTCGGGGTGGAAATGCCCATCACACTGGCGGCGTATGACGTACTGTTCAACAATCGCCGCCCCGCCGACGCCATCGCCGACCTGATGGCAAGGCCGCCCAAGGCGGAGTGAGAGAGTTCTGAATGCTCAATTTCCAATGCTCAATGCTCAATCAATGACCAATAGAAGAATGCTCAATATGTGGGGTCCCCTTTAAGCATTGGACATTCATGTGTTGGAAATTGATTGGACATTGAGCATTGAGCATTTAAAATTGTCTTCCTCGCATGACCAAAACCATCTCTTAAATGACATGACAACGGGCTCTCGCCACGCGATGCTTATTATGGATGAGAGTGGTTCGCGGCCCCATGCCGTTTTCCGCTGCTGGCATTCAACGCTTGAAAATGTCGCTAGTTACGAGTATCACTGGCGATAGCACCTATCAGGCGGCAGCGGGCGTAGAAATACTGGGGCCGCCAAGCAAAGGGACGGACGACACATGAAACGGTGGCGGGCAAATTGGCTGGCAGTGGCGTCGCTGATGGCGGCCGTGGTGGCCTCGTCGGCGCTTACAACTGCCGCGACCGGTCAGTCTGTTACGACAGCCCCCGCGATGGCGGCCGAGTCGCAGCCCGCACATGTAAAGTACCCCGCCGCCCCACCGGGCGCCCGCATCACCGACCTTGGCTGGTTTGCCCCGGCCGTTGCACCGACCAAGACTCGCCCAGCCGTGGTTAAGTTTGCCTACGTCGTTCCCATACACGAAGAGATCACGCCAAAGACGTTCGACGCCATCAAACGCAAGCTCAGATCGCGTCCGTCCGGCGTGAACATGATCATCTTCGACATCGACACGCCCGGCGGACGTATCGACGTCATGGAGAAGATCACCGAGCTGTTCCTCCAGGATCTCTCGGACGTCTATACCGTTGCGTACGTCAATCCCGACGCCTTCAGCGCCGGGGCCATCATCGCCATGGCCTGCAACGAAATCGTCATGTCCCCTCTTGGCCGAATCGGGGCAGCTACCCCGATCATGGGCGGCTCGGCCGAGGACATGGGCCCCGACGTCCGCGCGAAGATGCACTCAGCCGTCCAGAAGATCGCCTCCACGGTGGCCGATCAGAACGGCTACAGCCCGCTGCTGGCAAAGGCGATGGTTTCCAAGGAAATCGACATCTGGCTGATTCGAAACCGCCGGACGATGGAACTGCAGATCGTCTCGCCCACCGACTTCACAGACAAGATCGCCAACCTGCCGCCGGCAATGCAGACCGCCACCGCCCCGGCGGCCTCGGCCAGTGCCACGCCATGGGACTTCGTTCGCGTGATCGATGGCCCCAACACAATCCTCACCCTGGACTCAAGCGAGGCGTATTCCGTGGGCCTGTCCAGCGGCAAGTTCAAGTCCCTGGACGACCTCAAGGCCGCTTACCACGTCGAGACATCTGTGTACATTGGCGACAACTGGTCGGAAGTCCTCGTTGATTTCCTGACCAGCCCGGAGATCACCGGCGTGCTGATCTTCATGCTCGTGATCGGCGTGTATGCACTGACGCACACCGGCAGCCATACCTCGATGATCCTGGTGGCCGTCTCGCTGGCCCTGCTCCTGGGCGCCCGCTACCTCACGGGGCTGGCCCTGTGGTGGGAGATCCTTGTGCTGCTGGCCGGCCTGGTTCTGATCATCATCGAGGTCTTTGTCATCCCGGGCTTTGGCTTTACGGGCATACTGGGCATACTGCTGGTGCTGGCAGGCTTGTTCCTGACGCTCGTGCCGAACCTTCCCGGCGAGGCGCCGCTGCCCAAGGGCCGCCTCGGATGGAGCACACTTACCGACGCACTGCTGGCCTTGTGCGTCGCGTTTGTGGCCGCCACTATTGCCGGGTACTACCTCGTCCGCAACCTGCCGCGACTGCCGTGGGCTCGACGGTTAACGCTCAAGCCGGCCGTTGCTCTAAACGGCCCGCCGGTGGTCGAAATCGACCTGTACGAAAGCATCATGCCCGGCAGCGTCGGACACGCGGAGACGGTCCTGCGGCCGGTGGGTAAGGTTCGCATTGGGCGAGACCTGTTTGACGCCATCGCCGAGGGCGAGATGATCACCGCCGGCGCCTCGATCCGCGTCCTGCGTCGCGAAGGCAATACACTCGTCGTGGAAACCACTCGGGACCTTGAATGAATAACCCTGCCGCCATCATCGCCGTCCTGCTGGTCTGCGCCCTGTTCCTGACCGTGGCGGAGATCTTCCTGCCAAGCTTCGGAGTAATCGCGGCGATGGCCGTACTCACGCTCGTCGGCGCGGTGATCGTGGCCTACATGGTCAACTTCGTCGTGGGCACTGTCGTTCTGGTGGGCGTGCTGGTGGTCTTCCCGCTTTACGTCATGGCCCTGCTCAAGCTGCTGCCCAAGAGCCCCATGGCCAAACGGGTCTTCCTTCGCAAGACCGCCTCGGCCGCCGGCGGCAGTCCGAACGAGTCGCTCGAGGCGCTAGTCGGACGTGACGGCGTGGCCGAGACGCCCCTGCGTGCGACCGGCGCGGTCCGCATCGACGGCAAGCGATACTACGCAATGGCCGAGAGCGGCCACATCGCCGCCGGCACGCGAATCCACGTCATTCGCTACGATGGGATGGACCTGATTGTAAGGGCAGTGGAAGAATAGCCACAAGCCACCAGCCACATGCCACAAGGCATGGCTGGGCACTTGTGGCCAACAGCACCGGACTTACTATTTGTTGTTCTGTACTAGCCTCGACCGCCTTGTGGCTTGTGGCTAGTGGCTTGTGGCTATCTAAGGAAAGGAACAGAAAATGCTCTCCTCGTCCCTCTTGTCGCTCCTGGCGCAGGCTACGCCGCCGGGGGGCCCCAGTTCGTTTGCTGGGCCCGATTGGTGGATCTACATCCTGGTTATTGTGATCGTCATTGTCCTGGTGATGTTCATCGCCATGTTCGCACCGATGTTCGGCCTGTGGGTGCAGGCACTGGCCGCCAATGCCGGCGTGGGCATCGGGCAGCTCATCGGCATGCGGCTGCGAAAGGTCAACCCGCAGCTCATCGTCCGCGGGCGAATCCAGGCCGTGCAGTCCGGGCTGGAGATCACGACTACCGATCTCGAAAGCCACTACCTTGCCGGCGGGCGGCCTATCAACGTGGTCAACGCCCTGATCGCCGCCAACCGCGCCAATATCGCCCTGTCCTTCAAGCTCGCGACGGCGATTGACCTGGCCGGTCGAGACATCCTCGACGCCGTGCAGACCAGCGTTAATCCCAAGGTTATCGACTGCCCCAACCCCGCCGCCGGCCGCACGACGATCGACGCCGTGGCCATGGACGGCATCCAGGTCAGGGCCCGCGCCCGCGTGACTGTGCGTGCGAACATCGACCGCCTGGTCGGCGGCGCGACCGAGGAGACGATCATCGCCCGCGTGGGCGAGGGCATCGTAACGACGATCGGCTCGGCCCAGAATTACAAGGAAGTGCTCCAGAACCCCGACCGCATCTCCAAGACCGTGATGGCCAAGGGCCTCGATGCCGGGACGGCCTTTACCATCCTCTCGATCGACATCGCCGAAGTCGACGTCGGCGAGAACGTCGGCGCCAAGCTGCAGGCCGACCAGGCCGAGGCCGATAAGCGCCGCTTCCAGGCCGAGGCTGAAAAGCGCCGCGCCATCGCCATGGCCAACGAGCAGGAAATGAAGGCCCTTACGCAGGAAAACCGCGCAAAGGTCGTGCTGGCCGAGGCGGAGATCCCGCTGGCCATGGCCCAGGCCTTCCGCGACGGCCACCTGGGAATCATGGACTACTACCGCATGAAGAACATCAACGCCGACACCACCATGCGCGAAGCAATCGGCGGCGGTGGAACCAGCGGAACCGGCGGCGCCAAGGAACACCCGGAGCAGAAGGCGTAGACGCCGAAAATCCGAAATCCGAAGCACGAAATCCGAAACAAACGGCAATTATCAAAACGGCAAATTCCAAACGACAGCACAGAGTCCCGTTTGGACTGCCGAATGGGCTCTGCCTTTTTGCTCTGTTTTGCGACGCGAAGAAAAGAGCAAAAAGGCAGAGCCACTGCAAACCGTTCGTCTCTGCGTTTGAGAATTGCCGTTTGGGATTTCGGATTTGTTTCGGATTTCGATATTCGAATTTCGAGCTTTTGATGTGATCGGAGTTCCCATGGAACCACATAGCACACTAACTCTGGCCGCCGGCAACAGCTGGGGAATCCTGGCGGTCTTTGCGGTTCTCGCCGTGCTGAGCGCCATAAACAAACTGCGCGAGTGGATCATCAAGCAGCGTCAGCAGCGTGAGCAGGCGTTCAGGCCTCAGCAGATGCCCCGGCAGCAGCAGCCCCAGCCATCCCAGCAACAGCGTCGGCCATCGCCCATGCGCCGCATGCAGACCGAGGACTTCGAGGACGACGAGCAGGCCCCTGCCGCCGGCATGCACCAGTTGCCCACCGGCGTGCAGCAGATGCCATCGGGCCAGCAGTTGCCCCGACGTCCCATTCCGCCCACACCGCGGCCGGTCCGCCGACGCGCACCCGTACGTGAGGTGACGCCCGAGATCATCCAGCAGCCAGCCCCCCAGGCCCAACTGGTCAATATCAACCAGCAGATCGACGTCGCACAACAACGCCTGGCCCTGTTACAGACCAGACGCGAGCAACTGACCGCCCAGCAGACCCCCGGCAGCTTGGCCCAACACATCGAGGCCCCCGCCGACGAAGCCCTGATCCTGCGCCATGCCCTACGCAACACCAACACCGCCCGCCAGGCCATCATCCTCATGGAGATCTTCAGCCCACCGCTGGCGATGCGGGAAGAGTGAAGAAGCGACATAGCCACGTAGCCATCTAGCGAAATAGGCACATAGGAAGAGCGGACGCCCATACGAGCCCGGAGCTGAAGCGACGGGTCGCAAACGTGACAAGAAACGATGCTTGACGCCGTTACGAGCCGTGGACGCATGAATCTTCGGCAAGACAGGCAACCTTTTTCCGGAGAGTATCTAGATGAACGCCTTCACGAAGACCTGCACCGTTCCGGCATTTGTCACCGCCTGGCTGTTGCTGTCAAGCAGTGTATCCGCCCAGTTTGCCGACACGGGGCCGGCCCCGACTCCAACACCTGAGCTCGTTCAGCCCGCTGGGACCAAGTTGCCCTTCACGATTGGCAAGGACACGACGGTCATCACCACGCCCCTCAAGGCCGACGGCACGCCGGACTACCTGGCCGCCGTCGAGGCCGCAGCCTCCAAGGGCGTCACCCTGGACAGTTATGCCCCCGGCAATAACGCCGCAGTGTTGCTGGTCTCTGCGCTCGGGCCTAAGGTATTCCTCAACCCACAATACGCCACGAAAACGATGGAATTGCTCCACATCGGCGTCGACGAGACCCTCAAACCGCTGGACCTGGAGGCACTAAACGAACTGCCGCAGGAGGCTCGCGACGCTGCAATGGCTGGGCCATGGAAGGCAACCGACCACCCGCAGATCGCCGAGTGGTTGCAGGCGAACGGCCGGGCGATGCAACTGGGTGTTAAGGCGTCAGAGCGGTCCAGGTTCTACCTGCCGCTGATGCCTGCAGGCCACCAGGGGCTCATGATGGAAGTCCTTATGCCCAATATGGCGCCAGTACGCGCGCTGGGGCGAGCGCTGATTATGAGGTCAAATCTCGCCCTGGGCGAGGGCCGCGTGAGCGATGCCTGGGATGATATCAAGGCCGTTGACCGGCTCGGGAGCCTGTTGGGCCAGGACAGCACGCTCATCGGACGGTTGGCATCGATCGTCATGACGTCGATGGCGGACAAGGCGGCCATTCGGCTGGCCACCAGTGGAAAGCTGGATCAACGAACCGCGCGGGCAGCGCTTGCAGCCATCCAGTCGTTGCCACCCACGGCGGAAGTCATCTCGGTAGTGGATGGCGGCGAACGGTTCGTCACACTAGATGCACTGATACACCTTGCAAGAGCAACACCGGCTGGGCGACGTGAACTCCTGGGGATGGTCCAGTCGGTTGGACGCGTTGAGGCCGTCCAGGCCTCTCGCCCGTCGAACAGCCCGGCGGCCACATCCTCGCCAACGCCCGCCGGAACAAGCAACGTGGACCACGCGACCATCTTGGCATCATTGACGGATAACGCCATGAATGAGGCCTCAGACTGGGACGCCGGCCTTCGCCGCGTGAACGAGTATTACGACCGAGCCGTCGCGGCGATGCGCATCTCCGATCTTGGCAAACGGCAGGAGGCGGCCCAATCCCTGAGTAAGTGGCTTGAGGACCTTCAGCATAGTCTTCGCACCGTACCTGAGCCTGGCACGCAGGCCTATCGCGATTATGTGCCCAAGGTAGTGCTGTCGATACTTGCGCCCAGCCTGAACAAGGCCCAACTGCTCACCGAGCGGGCCGCCAATGACCGCCGCCGAGCCATCATTGCGATAGCGTTGGCGTCGTACAAGGCCGACCAGGGTCGCTATCCAGCCAAGCTGGCTGATCTGGCGGGCAAGTACATAAAGCAGGTCCCTCAGGACGCCTGGGGCAAGCCCTTCGTGTACAAGGCACAGGACAAAGACTACGTTCTGACAGACCCGAATGAAACCATCATGAAGTAATCGGCGAGACCCGCTTGGGGTTTGCGGGCGCACAGCACATCGCACCGCTTGCAGGAAATCGCGGGCAAGACGCCCGCGACACCGCATCTTTACCATCAATTGGAGCCATTTGCAGGCCCGCGAGACCGCTGATAGAGATCGAAAGGATATCATCTATGCCACTGCCGCCCCTGATTTCGCGGAAGAAACTCTTTGGCAACCCCGACAGGGCCTCCGTGCAGGTCAGTCCAGACGGCTCGCCGGCGCCCAGGAAGTGCCGGGCCTGGAGGCAACAAAGGTTGGCGAACCTGGCAATGCGTAGGTCCGCGGCGAGCGCACGCCCAATCACAAGACGTAATTAGATGTAATTCAAAGACGGCGACACCCAAGACCATCTTGGATGCCGCCGTCTGGTGAACCCTGCGGGCTCCCAGCCCTGCCAGGCCTGACGGGTTTGAAAGCCGCCAGGCCTGCGTATCGGGCAACAGGGAGACTAAATTGCGAACCACTGCGTGCAGTACTGGGACAACGGAGCTTGTTGTCCCGACAAGCTTCTACTACTTGCGGCGGCGGATCAGGGCCAGGCCGCCCAGACCCAGTAGGGATAGGGTCATCGGCTCGGGGATGACCGTGCCAGCACCGAAGTTGGACTCGAGCGTCAGGTAATCCTGGAAGTTGACGACGCCGTTGTTATCGAAGTCGGCGCCGGTGCCTGGG
>Ga0265339_10002765_pt1 | contig 12463 bp, 6 predicted proteins | sample 4CB219metaG_FD_202085 | JGI IMG/M metagenome (GOLD analysis project Ga0265339, IMG submission 202085) | Rhizosphere microbial communities from Carex aquatilis grown in University of Washington, Seatle, WA, United States - 4-CB2-19 metaG | ecosystem: Host-associated > Plants > Roots > Rhizosphere...
GGCGAGTGTGCGGACTTGGCTGGGGCTGCTGGACAGAGGCGAGTATGAAAAGGCCTGGGAATCCACCGGTCCAACGCTTCGCACTATGATGAAGGACAAGAGCATCTGGGTGAAGCTCGTGAAGCCGGTTCGCGAAGACATAACGGGCAAACTCAAGGTCCGAAAACTCTACGGGCGGCAGTCCGTGGCATCCATCCCCGGCCTTAGTGGCGGTCCATTCCTTGGAATGCGGTACGACACGACATTCGAGAAGGAGCACTTCTTTGAGAATGTACTGCTGCAAAAGGACGAACGCGGTGCATGGGGCGTCATCGGATACACGATCAAACCGTTCGTGGACATTCCCAAGGAAGCAACCGCGGCGGCAGATCAGTGGGTAAAGTTGATCGACAATGGCGACTACGACAAGAGTTACGACCAGGCAACAGCATTCTTTCGCAAAGCCGTCACCAAGAGCAACTGGGCCAGCCAAGTGAAGGACGCCCGCTCGCCGCTGGGCTCAGTCAAGTCCCGCAAGCTACTGGAAGGCAAGTACCGCGCATCTGACATCGATGCCGAACCGGACATGAATTCGGTCGATCTGGAGTACGAGACCAACTTCGAGAAGAAGGACAAGGCCGTGGAGACGGTCTCGCTGTCGAAAGAGGCGGACGGGGCCTGGCGAGTGGCGGGCTATTACATAAAATAGGCGGTGAGGACATGAAGCTGGCCGGCAACATAACGTTTCACGAGGAACAGAGGCCTTGGCCGGGTTTCGTGGTCATAGTGATCGTGTGTTGTTGTCCGGTCGTGGCGATCTTTGCCTACGGCATGGTTGAGCAACTGGTCTTTCACAGGCCGTTTGGCGACAATCCAATATCCGACGGTGTCTTGGCGATTGTGTGGCCGGCCGTGATCATACTGGCCCTGGCCGCGTTGGTCGCCGTTTGCATGGCGCGGCTGATTATCGAGGTACGGCCCGATGGGCTGTACGTCAGGTACGTGCCCTTCCACCGTCGGCCAAGAAGGATTGCCTTGAATGAGGTCACTGCCGTCAAGGCGGTCGCCTACCAGCCGATCCTTCAATATGGAGGATGGGGTATCCGCTTTACCAAGAAGGGCAAGGCCTACAACGCCCGCGGCAGCCGCGGGGTGCGGCTGGACTACGCAAATGGCCGACACCTGCTCCTGGGATCGCAGCGGCCCGACGAATTGGCCCAAATGATTGAACAGCAGCGGCAACGTGAGACGGAGTCCCGATGATCGGCAAGCCCACAACGATGCGACCACGCACGAGCCAGGGCCGAGGGCTTTGGCCCGTGCTGGTGGTTTTGCTGGTGGCGGTGCTGGTGCCGACGGCCTGTGTGCTGTGGTTCATGAACGCAGCCATGCACAATGAGCGATTGGCCGTGCGGCAACGGTTGACTGACGTGTACCGTCAGAAGGTCCAGACCGACCAGAACGAGATCGCAACGTTCTGGTCTTTACGGACTAGCTTGCCCGCGGACCGCCAAGGGGTCCAGTTGTTCGCCGCGATTGTGCGGTCGGGCATTGCCGATGGCGTCGTCGTCCGCAGCGAGGCCGGTGGGGTCATTTACCCCCCAATAGAGCCGCCACTCGATGCGTCCGTGCCAACCTCCCAGCCGGTGCTCGAGAATGGCGAGCTTTGGGCGAAGGCGAATGATCTGGAGTACGCCCAGGCTCGCCCCATCGAGGCGGCCGCGGAATATGCAAAAATCGCAGCGCCCTCCAAGGACACGACCACGCAAGCCCGTGCCTGGGGCGCCCAGGTCCGATGCTTCGCCAAGGCAAAGACCGACCGCCTGGCCGATTCGCTCAAGCTCGTTACCGCGCATCTGGGGCAAGACCCTTATCGAAACGCCGTTGACCTCCAAGGCCGCCTTATCGTTCCCAATGTCCAACTGCTCGTGCTGCAACAAATCATCGCCGCCAAGCCAGATGGCCAATCGAGGCCGGCGGATTTCCAGCGCATCCTTGACGACCTGGGGAGTCGATTGGAGGACTATCGCGACCCCTCGATGTCCTCCCCGCAGCGGCGATTCCTCATGAAGGCCTTGCAAGAGGATTTGCACGCCCGCACGTTTGATACACTGGCGGCCGAGGAACTCACGGAACAGTATCTCCCGAGACCCCAGCCGGCGGCGGAGAAACTGCGAGTCACCCCGGCCTCCTTGCCTGGGCTGTGGCAGATGGCGTCCGCAGACGGTCGATGCGTGCTGCTGTTCCGCGAGCACGAACTGCTCGCCGGCATGAAGGCCGCTTGCAAACTGGGCGAACCATTTGCCGGCATCACCACAACGCTGGAGCTTCCCGGCCGCCGCGATCCAGCCAGGCAGCCATTCCTGTCCGTGCCTGTCTCGGAGCACTGTCCCGGCTGGGAATTGGCGGTCTACTTGAACGAGGACCCCTTCGCGGTCACCGCGGGCAAGGCCGAGTCGGCATACCTGGCTGGCGGCATCTCCGCCATCGCGGTAATTGCCCTGCTGGCCGTGGCGATGGCGTCTTACCTGGGGCGGCAGATGAGACTCACGCGGCTCAAGAACGACCTCATCGCCACCGTCAGCCACGAGCTCAAGACACCGCTGGCGTCAATGCGTGTGCTGGTCGATACGCTCAGGGAGGGGCGATGTACCGATTCCAAGCAGGCCGGCGAATACTTCGAACTCATTGCCAAGGAGAACGAACGTCTGTCGCGGCTGATCGACAACTTCCTGACCTTCAGCCGCATGGAACGCAACAAGCGGGCGTTTGACTTCACGGCCGTGGATATCGCCGAGGCCGTGCAGGCGGCCGCCGACGCGACGTCGGAGCGATTCTCCTCGCCTCAGGCGCGACTGGACATGGACTTGCCCGGCGACCTTCCCCACGTGCGGGCCGACCGCGACGCTATCGTCACGGTGATCCTCAACCTGCTGGACAACGCCTGGAAGTATTCCGGCGACATCAAGGCCATACAGGTCCGCGCGTACCCCGTCGACGGCAGCGTGTTCATCGATGTCAGCGACAACGGCGTGGGCATGTCGCGGCGCGAAATGAATCGGATATTCGACAAGTTCTACCAAGTCGACCAGACCCTCGCTCGCAAGGCCAGCGGTTGCGGACTGGGGCTATCCATCGTAAAGTTCATCCTCGATGCCCACGGCGGGGCCATCACGGTCAAGAGCCAGCCCGGCAAGGGCAGCACGTTCACGATCCAATTGCCTGTGGCGACAGACAGCAGGTTAGCATGACCGGCGAAACCATACTTATCATCGAAGACGACCCGACGATGCTCCGCGGCTTGAAGGACAACTTCCAGTTCGAGGGCTATCAGGTGGCCACCGCTGCCGACGGCGAGAAGGGGCTGGCGGCCGCCTTGTCGGTCAAGCCTGACCTGATCGTGCTGGACATAATGCTGCCCAAGGTCAACGGCTACGAGATCTGCCGCCTGGTCCGCAAGGCTGGCCTGGACGTGCCCATCATCATGCTGACGGCCAAGGGGCAGGAGCAGGATATTATCCTGGGCCTGAACCTCGGCGCCGACGACTACATGACCAAGCCCTTCAGCATCAAGCAATTGCTGGCCCGCGCCAATGCGTTTCTGCGCCGCAAGCGCCAGGCGGCTGCGACGGTGTACCAGTTTGGCCGGTTCGCGCTGGACCTTTCCAGCCGCCGCCTGCTGCGCGACGGACGGGAAATCCCGCTGACGCCCAAGGAGTTTGGCCTGTTGGAATTGTTCCTTCGCCGGCAGGGGCGGGCGATGACGCGAGACGAGATTATCAAGACCGTCTGGGGCTACGACGTTTTCGTCACCTCACGAAGCGTAGACCGCTGCATCAACACGCTGCGCACAAAGATCGAACCCGACCCCAGCCAGCCAACATTCATCCAGACAGTCCGCCCAATCGGCTATCGCTTCGAAGCGTAGGGCGGGGCGAAGATACATCCACTGCTGTCAGTGCTCTACGTCAGGACGCTGGCTTAATCCGGTTGGCTGGTAGTTGAATTGGTCGGTTGGCTTGCGGCTTGACGTTTGTCGATCATCTCTGCCGAGACGTACTTTCCTTCCGGGGTGAAGGTGAGCCGCTGCTCGATGAGCATCTTGTCCTTGCCCCGGATCGTCGCCAGGTACTTGTAGCGGATGGACAGGTTTCCGCCAGCCGTCGTTTCCGGGTTGCCCCATTCCACGGTCTCCACCGCGGTGATGTCGCGATAGTTCTCGCTGAAGAACTTCTCCACCCAGTTGATCAACTCGTCTCTGAGTGCTTCCTTGTCTTGTGCATCTGGACGGATGACCGGGCGGGGCTGGATGGCCACAGGTCGCGGACCAAACGCATCGGGCGAGACCACGATCCATCGAATCTGACTCTCTGACTTGCTGAATGTCAGGACCTCGACAAATGCCAGTTGCCCTTGATCCGTCAGGATAACCGCAAAACGGCTGCGTTTTGCTGGCACGCTTGTTTCCCGGCTACGGTGAGCCAGCGATTCCTGTATATCACCCTCCATGGCTCTCTTGATGCCGGAATAAGTGAGCTTGGTCCAGTCCGAAAGGGCCTTGAAATGCGCCTTTGGCCGAAAGTAATTGAGAGTCAGGCCGCCGCCTCCGTCTCCTTCCCAGGCTACGTCGTATGCGTCGGTCCAGTCCTTAATGTCTGTGACCTGTAGTGTCTTGCCAGTATCAAGATCGACAATGGTGTTGTCCGTCAGGTCGGCTGCGAACAGCCGCATGGATGCGTTGATGGCCCTGGTCTGCTTGACCATGTCCTCGGGCAGCGGCGTTGGTTTGCCGTCGGCGGACTTGGTGGCGAACAGAATCCCATAGGGTCGTGCGGGAACCTTTTCGGCCGTCTGGAAGAACGTGTTGGCCGGCCCGTTGACGCCGATCCAGTACACCTTGCCCGGCTCGAGTTGGACCGGCAGCGTGCAGGTGGTGCACGTGGCGTCGTAGCTCGGTTCGCCCCTTCCTCCCGGGACACTCTCGCCCCTGTCCAGGAGGAACTTCTCGCCACTGTCGTACAGCGTCCACGACCAACTCTTGTCCTTCATGGGCCGGTCGAACGTGACGGTGATCTTATTCAGCGAAGGGTCAACATCATAGGCAAACGCCGCCGGGGTGGTCTTTATCACGTGTGGGGCTGCCTCCGGGGCGGGTCCCAGGAGCTTGTATCGGATTCTCGTACCCTTGGGATTGTCCGTGAAGCCGACGATCTGCAGGACACCCATTGAGCCTTCACGGGTCTGGAAGATATAGGTGGCCGGGACGCCACCCTTGGCCGAAAGGTAAACAGGATTGCCCGGTGTGCTCAAGGAGAACGCACTCTCCTTGTCCGCCATCAGGCCGGCGTCGCCCGACAGGTCCCAGACCTTATTATCGACCGGTAACGCGATGATATCGAACCCGATAAGGCCCTGAACCTCCGGCTGATTTCCGCCACCGGCATCAATCCCGTGTTTTCGCGCCCATTCAATCGCTGTCTTGGAGCCGCCTGTGAATGCCTCTTTCGGCGGTGTTATAAGGGTTCCTTTGTCCAGATCGATCAAGCAATTCTCGCCCGTGTGGTTCACCACCCGTTCGATTATCGCGCCAAGGACCATGTGCTGTGGCTGACGCTGCAGGCCGGTCGCCTCACGCGATGCAGGCTGTGTGGCAGGCTGCGCGGCGGGCTGGGTCGCCGTTGTAGTGGTTTGTCCGGCCTGCATCGGCTGGCCTATTATGAGGACATCATTGCCCTGGAGGAACAGATCGGATGCTTGGCCCGCAAGAATCGCGGGGATGTTCAGTGGTATGGAGACTACCTTATTGCCTTCCTGCCGCCGTATGAGCGTCGCCTTTTCTGGCCAATTGCGGCCGGCCACATTGCCGGCTCCGGCAATGGCCCTCTTCACGGTAACTCTTCTGCCGGTCAACGAATATACGCCGGGACGTTGCACTTGCCCCATGATGTATAACTCACCGACCTCCGCCGAGACCATAATCACGTCGTCGCCGCGGACAATCAGGTTCATCCGCGGATCGCCCCTCATGAGCTTGCCCAGGTCGACAGCTATCAGTTTTGGCGCCGGCGCGGTAGTCGCACCATTCGAGGGAACCTGCCGCACCACGCAAATGTATTCCGGTCCCGTCACGGTGAGGCCGCCGGCCAAGGCCAGCGCGTCGAGCAGTTTGATGTCTGGCCGCGTAATGGCGTACGCCCCCGGCTTGGCTACGTACCCAAGGACGGAGAATTGCTCCTGGCGCTTGGTGACGACGGCCACGGATACCTTTGGGTTCTTCATGCCGGCCGCCGCGAAGGCACTGGCCAGGTCGGCCCGGAGTTCTCGCACAGTTCGGCCTTGGGCACGCACGGGCGACGATAGAGAAGGGAGGTCGATTTCTCCATTGTCATTAAGCTGCCGGCGCAGGACGGTTTCCATGCCCCGGGTAAGAAGATCGAGAACGCCCACGTCGACGACGTCCGACGGGCCAAAACGGTACTCGCTCTCCTGAACCAGCAGGTCCTCAGGCGACGGGGAGTAAGCCCCGGCTGGGGCATCCCCCAGGGCCGTCGACCGCGTGCCTAGCCCCGAGCCTGTCGGGGGGGCGGGCCTTTCCATTCCATCGGCAGCCTCGACGTGAGTCTGTTGCCCGCGTTCCAGGGATACGTTCTTGAACGTTGCCCACTCGTATGGCCGGGCTTGTAGTTGGAACTCCTTGATATCGGCAAGTCGCACGCCGGAAAATGAGGCCGTGATTTGGTGGACATCACCGGCAGCATCTCCGCTGCTGCTACTGGCGGTGACCACTTTCTTCATCTTGTCAATCGCAACGACGCGAACGTCTTTGTCAGACACGTTGTGAGCGACTGGTATGAGGACTGTCCCATCCTTCTCCACCGCTGGCGAGAAGGCCATGCTCACCCCGCCCCGCGAAGACGAAGACGATCCCCTCCCTTCGCTCGAACCAATCGTAGCCCACGGCCCCGGCGCGACACCGTACTTCACAGTGAGTGTGTGCAGTCCTGCGGGCACAATTGCGGCGACTGCCTCGAGGTTTGGAATCATCTTGCCTTCGGCAGTCAGGCCGCCGTGCCCCGCATAGGTGAGGCCTGGTTCAAACGTCAATCGTTCTCCCATGCCGACTTCAGGGACGTTGCCAAGACGGATAGCGAACTCCAGCCCTCGCTGATCAGGCTGCGCAAAAACCTCGCCGGTGACTCTCTCGTAGGGTGCCTGCGGTAATGGCGAGCCATCCGGCCGCCACCAAGGCTTGCCCTTGGAGGGATGCTCCGACACGCCCAGCAGTTCCACGGTCACGCCGCTGGGGAGCGTCTGTCGCCACGATCCGTCCGCCGAGACAGCGGCCCGCTTTGCGGGTGGAGCAGTGATGCTGTGGATCATTGAGATTGTTGGGAGAGTGATCGCAGCCCAATACAGCAAGCATACGCTGCCCACGATTGCGAGACCTGCGGCGTTGATGATCAGCGTTGCTTTCTTGTGTGGTATGAACTCTTTGGCAATCAGGACTGCCGCTGCGACGCCGTCCAGCAGCCACCACGCCCAGACGCCAAGGGAAAGGGCAACAATCGTCAGTGGCGGCAGCTTTACCCCTGTTGCTTCTAACAGGGGTCCATAGGCAAGTTGGTTTGGAACCAGCAGGAAAGCAAACACGGCGAGCAAGACCAGGTTGATTATCAGCGTAATAATACTGATTGTCCTTACGCGCGATTGCGAGGTCGCGGCTGGAGGGAAAGTTGGCCCCTCACGCCGACCGGCTGCAAACGCGGCAACCACCTCGTGCCGGCACAGGACCACCAGGGCCCAGATGCCCATCGGCAGGCCGATGATACTGCCCGGCGCGGCGATCATTGCCAGGATTGCCCCCGCGATGGCCAGGCGACGGTTGCGGAGTTGCATCATCCGCATCGCGCTATAGAGAATCACGCCGGTGATGAGCATGAGCAGGATTTGCCACCAGTAGAAATTGATCCCTGGATACGTTCCCCCCACAACAATTATCGCCGACAGCATTGCGACGTTGATCCCCGCCGCCAGGAACAAACCGATGGCCGGGGTCTGTACGGTCTGGTGCGCATGTTCCATGGCTTGGGTGTTGGTCGCGTTGGGAGGCGTGGACGGCGGCCTGGGTGAATCACGGTCATCATTGCGTGATTGCAGTGTTACCGCAATTAGAACGGTCATAAGGACAACGACTGGAAGAATGACGCCGATAATAAACAGTTGCAAACCTGACGAATGAGACAGGAGCGCAACACACATACTAACCAGTACGGCCACAGTGCTCACGACCCCGGTAATCGCCAGTCGCAAGCGGGACGAGGAAGCCCGGGGCGGCGACGACTCTAAGGGAGTAAGTTGGTCAAGCGGTGTCCGAAGGCCACGCCAGAGGCACGATCCAATCACGATGATTGCGGCAAGGGGTACCGCAAGGAGAAACCACCATCCCAGGACAGATACCCCTGTGAGGCGGTGCAGGAGCAGGTCACCGAGAATGGCGCCGGCGGTGATAGCCGCGGCCGCGAGTAGGAATGCCAGCGCAAGGCCCGGCCAGTGCACGACTCGTCGGCCGTCCCGCGTGCCGACGATGGGGATCACTCGCTGCAAGCGGTACATCTTGTGGCCTTTGCGGTGAAACTGGAGACCCACCTTCATTGTGCCGGGTGGTGGGGCCGACTCCGTTTGGCCGGGCGTCTGCACGATCGTCTCGACCTCGGTCCTTACTTGGCTGACTTGCTGGTAGCGGCGGGCGGGCTCACGCTCCAAGGCGCGCAGGACCACCTCGTCCAGCCGTACGTCCAACTGCACCTTGTGCGAAGGCGGCTCGAACCTCTTGTCAAAGCCACCTTTGGGCAATTCGCCGGTGAGCATCTGGTAGAAGACCACGCCAAGGGAGTAGATGTCGGCGCGGTGGTCCACCTCGGCGGGGCGGTCAAGCTGTTCCGGGGCCATGTACTGCGGCGTGCCCATGATTTTCTCGCCGCCGCGCGTGACGTCCTCCGCCGGCGCGCCCGGGCGCAGTGAGCCGGGAACCCCCTGGTTCCCCGTCTCATCTGCGCTTCCGGACGAACTCGGGAAGCTTGCGTCAGCGGGCGGCAGGCCCACCAGCTTGGCCAGGCCAAAGTCGGCGATCTTCACCTGGCCGTCGCGGTTGAGCAGTATGTTCTCAGGTTTGATGTCCCGGTGGACAATGCCGCGGTCGTGGGCGTACTGCAGGGCGTCGCAGATCTGCGGCACGATCGCCAGGGCTTCCTTGGGCTCAATGGTTCGACTATGCTCACCACCGGCCTGCCCAGCGTCCAGCAGGCCGCGGAGACTCAGGCCGTCCACGTACTCCATGATGAAGTAGTACAGGCCATCGCTTGCGGTGGGCGAAGTCGAACCGCGCTGCCCAAAGCTGTAGATGGTGACGATGTTTGGATGGCTCAGGCGGGCCATGGCCTGGGCCTCGCGAGCGAAACGCTCGGCAAAGGCCGGGTCCTGCCCGATCTCCGGCGGCAGGATCTTCAGGGCCACCATGCGATCCAACGCCTTCTCACGGGCCTTGTAGACCGCCCCCATGCCGCCCCGGCCGATGAGTTGGATTATGTCCAACTCGCTAAACCGCGCCGCAAGCTGATCAATTGTCGGTGGCGTCCAGCGTGCCGTGTGTGGAGTCGAACCGTGAGCCGCGGTCGCCTCTACGGTGGGGCCAATGGTGTTGGTCTCCAGGCCTCGCCGCAGCAGGCAGGCCGGGCAAAGCCCCTCGGGGCTGCCGACTGGCAGAGTCACCCCACACTGCGGGCACTTAATTGGATCGGACATATTCATTGTTCTCCGTTTGCCATGTGTATCCACCTATAACAGAAGCAAACGAAGCGAAAGGTTACAGGCAATTAAGCAGGTAAGAAATCTCTTCCTTAACCTGCTCGGCGGAATCCACGGTCTGGGCGATTTCGTCCTGCAGCAACTGTCGATAGCGGCGCCTAAGCCGATGCACCGCCACCTTGATGGCCCCTTCGGTCATGCCCAGGCTCTTGGCGATCTGTCCGTATGGCAAGGCGTCGGCTGAACCGGACAGGACCTCCTTGATGGCCCCAAACAGATCGGTTTTGCCCTTGGCCTCGTATTCCCGCCGAAGTTGCCCCAGGGCGTTGTCCAGCACGGTCAGCGCCCAGCGGCGGTCGAAGAGGCGTTCCGGCGTCATCTCGTCAGCGGGCTCAAGTGCGTAGCGGGCCTCAGCGTCAAGGGCGTCCAGAGCGATGACTGCTTGCCGCCCGCCACGCTTTTGCGCCCGACCCTTGTCCCACTCGTTGGCCAGGAAGTGCTTCATCGAGGCCAGCAGGAACGAGCGGAAGCGGCCCTTGGCGCGGTCCACCTGCGTGAGGCCGTTCTTTTCGAGCAGGCGGGCAAAGAACTCCTGGGCCAAGTCCTCCGCCTCGTGTGCATCGTGCCCCTGCCTGCGAATGAACGCGTAAAGCGGGAACCAGTAAGCCTGGATAAGTTGGCCCAGTGCACGATGTGCACCAGTGCCAGCCCGGTCACCGGCAGCAGCCACCACGATACTCCATCGCGTGGCTGTAAAGTCCGACCTCTGGTTCCGCATTTCCTCGGTAGGGGGCATGAGCGGATGATATCACAAGGCCTTGCATCGCAACATACTCAACCCGGCGCCAGTTACTTCGCCGCCGGTTGCGTGGCGGGCGAAGTGGTTGGCTGTGTTGACGCCCTCGTGATGGGCAGTGTGAGCGGTTTGGCGTGGTCGAAAGCCTCGACGGGATCGATCGCTCTTGTCTTGAACCGTTTCCTGGGGTCGGCAAACCACTTGTCATCCATCTTGGCGTCCGGGAGTATCCGGAGCAGATATTGCATGGTGTATTCCTCACCGTCGACCTTACGAGTCCACGTCCACTTGGTTGGATACCACCTTTTGTTGGGCAGTTGGTTGAAGTCCGTGTACTTCGTGCGTTCCTCGACATAGTACGGCCTCGCACGCATGTCATACATCGGCCGCCGCACAATCTTCTCCACCGGCACGTCGTTGCGACTGGGGTCCACCCACAGGGTTGTGTCTTGCGCATCTTCCATATTCCGATGGCTGACGAGCACCTTTAGTCCCACCAGGCCCTTATGGTCTCGCTCATCGTGGATAATCTGTCCCTTCGTCATGGCCATCTTCTCGTACTGAGACGTCAACCACCCATCCCATATCTCGCCCGCGAGACCCCAAATGACCCTGCTGCCGCGATCGTCCATGAAGCCACCGATTGCTTCCCCATCGCAGGGCCTGCCCTTATCGAGTAGCTTGATTACATCGTCTACCCCTGGCCTGGGCCAGCCTGCCGGCAATGGGTTATACAAGTCGTGGCTGCGTATGCGGTCGCCGGCAACGCCGTACCGGTAGGTGAACCTCTCTTCACCTCGTTTGCCATAGACGCACACGGTACCGAGGTCACCGCTTACCTTGCTGTCTGGTATCGTGTAATTGCAGGTAACGACCGCCAAGCCGTTGCCGAAGTCTCTATCATGTGCCTGCTGGGCCAGCCGCTTCATCAGGGCCTTGACGTCTGCATCGCTTCGGCAGTCCACTATCTTAGTGTTACGCGGTACGTTGAGATCGTAGATGTCCTTGATGATGGGGGGGCCGTAGGTATATTCTTCCGTCACCTGTTCGGTGTGTTCTCCGCCGTCCGTCCGCGGGGTCCTCGTTATCTGCTTGCGGATCAACTTGTCCTTGCTGTCCACCAGGATCGTGTACTCAGGCCCGGCGACGTTCTCCAGAGGCTTGAAGTCGTAGCGGACCATCCCGTCCTTCTCACTGCGCGTGAGGTCGTATTTGCCATAGTCATGGGTGAGTCTTTTCAGGGTGTCCTGCAGGTAATCAGAACGTTCGGCAGACTCGGTCTTCTTCTCTCTAGTCACGGGGACCATGTCTCGCACACGGAGTTCGCCAGACCTGCGGGTGTAGTGCCAGCAAGTCGATTGGGAGGGAGATGCGAAATCGATTTCCAGGTCCTCTGCCTCGTCATGATCATCGTCGACGTACACATGGGTGCCGTCCGCGGTATTGAAATGAACCTGACCAGCTGGCCATATGGGATCATACCCTGGTGCTGGTTGCGAACCATCCTTTGTCAGCATCAGCCTGCTCGACTTGATGTGAACCCAGCCCTTGTACTCGGCCAGGGCCTTGACGGTCTCCTTGTACAGCTCGGCCGCGCTGGCCGTTGGCGTGGCGGTGTTGGAGAGCGAAAGGCCAAGGATGATCGCCAGGGCCACGCATGCAGCAATCGCTGATGGGATGCCGAATCTCATGAAGATTCTCCTGAATCGCTTGGGTGGATGATTTCGTTGGTCTGCGAGCAATTCCTGACGCACGCGTGCCACGGCTCGTCCGGTCGCCTCAGCCGACGGCTGCAGCTTGGCGATCTCCTCGCAAAGGCGGTCAATCTGGTTGGGATCATGCTCTGGCATCGGCATCCTCCCATGAGGGCAGGCGTTTTCGGAT
>Ga0265339_10002768_pt1 | contig 12461 bp, 7 predicted proteins | sample 4CB219metaG_FD_202085 | JGI IMG/M metagenome (GOLD analysis project Ga0265339, IMG submission 202085) | Rhizosphere microbial communities from Carex aquatilis grown in University of Washington, Seatle, WA, United States - 4-CB2-19 metaG | ecosystem: Host-associated > Plants > Roots > Rhizosphere...
CTCCAGGTGCCAATTTCTGAATCCCTTCAGCTACTTGATTCTTGGCCTCCACGGATGCGACCGAGTGACTCAGTAAGAATAACCCGTCCTACCCTGCCTTCCGACCGCTATCCTCGCATCAGGCCGGAGCCGCCGCCACAATACCCCGGTGAAGATTCTGTGGACCAGGGCCGCGATCAGGGCGTGCGGCTGCGGGATTTGAACCGGCGGGGAGCTTCATCGGCCCGGTTCAACAGTTCCAGAAGGATCCGCTGGACCCCGAGAGGGACCCTGGCGCTCCGGCGGCGGATCGACCTCTCGAGCGCTTCGGCGACTTCCGGCCCGGTCAGCTTGCCCGCGGCAAACCTCGCCTCCAGATAGCGCCAGGTTTCGGACAGGGATTTGCCGGCGTGGAACCGCGGCGTGATCGTGACCCCGCGGGTTGCGGCCCACCTGACGATTTCCGCGATGGTGGTTGGACCGCAATTGCGGGCAGACAGCAGGGTGTCGAATGTCATGCTCCGAAGAAAGGAATGCGACGGGACCCAGCCTTCCTTCGTCGGACTCTCTCCTGTCATGTCGGCAGCCAGCAGCTTGAGGACGTTGAGCGCGCGCACGCTCAGTTCGCAGGTATTGGAATTTGCGCCTCCGGCCTCCCCATCTGCAATCTGTGGCCCTCGCTCCGCGCTCGCGCCAAAGCAGGTGTTGATCGTGAACAGGGACACGTCGTCGTCCCGCGCGACCCCAGCGTGGCGCGAGAGGGCGCGTGCAACGGCATTGCGCGCAGTCACTTGCACGTCCCTGGCCGGTCGGCCGCCGCCCTCCGGCCGCCGCCGCACCCCCGCACGAGCCGTTCGGCCGCAATGCACCATGCCGCCGGAGATATATCGTGGCCCGATAGGTTAATGAGGCAAATCATACCGCCCTCGACGAAAGGTGACATTGACAGACAACAAATATATCGTGAAACGATAAATCCAGCCATGCAAGCCCACAACGCATCGGCGGCCCATTGCACGAGAGCGGCATCTGTTGATACGTCGCGCCCGGGATGTTGCGCCGATTGCAGTCAAACCAATCAATGTTACTGGGAGGATGTTCGACAATGAGGAAGATGATGATCGGGCAACAATTCAGCTCGGTACTGTCGCGTCGCAGATTGTTGCAGACGGCGGCGGGACTGGCCGGCGGAGCGATGCTTCCCGGGATGATGCCTCGGGCTTTCGCCGAGGATCATCCGGCGATCGGGACCTATCCGGCGGGCTCCACCGGCTCGTCGGTGTTCATCGGCATCGCCGTGCCGCGCACCGGAACCTATGCACTGCAGGGCGAGGATGAGCTGAAGGGCTACGAGCTCGCGATCGAGCACATCAACAGCGGTCATGAGCTGATCAGGAAGATCTCGCCCAAGACCAAGACCGGCGTGCTTGGCAAGGAAGTCAAATACGGCGTCGCCGATTCCGCGGCCAAGCCGAACGAAGCGGTGCAGGCGGAGCAACGCTTCATCACCGAGAACAAGGCGATCCTGATGACAGGCTCGACCTCGAGCGCGGTGGCGGTGGCGCTCAACAAGCTCGCGCAGCGCGAAAAAGTCCTGTACGTTGCCGGAATTTCCGGCTCGAACGACACCACCGGCAAGGACTGCGTGCGCTACGGCTTCCGGCAATGCTTCTACGGCCAGACCGCCGCCGCCGCGATCGGCCCCATCCTCGTCAAGACGTTCGGCAAGAACAAGAAAGCCGCGTACCTGACGCCGGACTATACCTACGGCCACACCGTCACGAAATCGATGCAGGACTATCTCGCAACGGCGGGATGGACGACCACCACCGACCAGGTGGCGCCGCTCGGCGCGCCCGACTACTCCTCCTACCTGCTTAATATCGCCAACTCCGGCGCCGACGTCCTGCTCAACGTCAACTGGGGGCATGACGCCGTGCTGTCGACCCAGCAGGCGAAGCAGTTCGGCATTTTCGACAAGATGAAGCTGGCGATACCGTATCAGACGCCGTTCCTTGCCCGCGAAGTCGGCGGCGATCTCATGTCGGGCGTCTATGCCGCCACCGACTTCTGGTGGACGCTTGAAGACAAATATCCGCTCGCCAAGATGTTCGTCGAGGCGTTCGAGAAGAAGTACGGCTACAAGCCGGAATGGGGCGCCAACAACGGCTATATGGAGTTCGCCCTGTGGGCGGAAGCCGTGGAGAACGCCGGCTCTTTCTACCCGCCCGACGTCATCAAGTCCTACGAAGCCGGTCGCAAGATCCAGTCGACCGTCGGCGAGGTGTATTTCCGGAAGGAAGACCACCAGCTCGTCCGCCCCGTCATCATCGTCAAGGGCAAGGCGCCCAAGGACATAAAGAACAAGGAGGACTATTACGACATCGTCGAGATCATCCCGGGTGAGGGACTGATGCAGAAGCCGGACGCCTTCGGCTGCAATCTCGGCGCCTACACTTGAGGGAGCCAAACTGATGGCGCTGCAGGCAGTCACGTGCTCCCTGCGGCGCCAGCTTTTTTCGCATCGCGTTCAAGAGTGATTTTATTTGTGAACCGGCACCCCGATCGTTTTCATGATTAGCTGGCCCAATTTCATTTCCCAATTATTCAACGGCCTGGCGCTCGGCGCGCTGCTCGCGTTGATCAGCTCCGGCTTGACGATCATCTACGGCACGCTCGGCGTGCTCAATCTCGCGCACGGCGCGATGTTCATGCTCGGCGGCTACGCAGGCTATGTTGCGTTCGAGTACTCGAATTCGTTCGTCGTTGCCGTGGCGGCAGGCTCGGTGTTCGTCATGATCCTGGGCATACTGATGGAACGCGGCATCATTCGCCATTTTTATCAACGACCCAATGAAGATCAGCTGCTGGTCACCTTCGGCCTCGGCATCTGCTTCGTAGAGATCGTACGTCTGTTTTTCTCCAGCCAGTCCCTGATGGTGCCTCCGCCTCCGTTGTTCCAAGGCATCACCAATCTCGGCTTCATGTACTACCCCACCTACCGCCTCGCGGTCGTCGGCATCGTCGCCGTGGCGCTCGGCGTGCTGTTTCTCCTGCTCTACCGGACGCGCCTCGGCATGATCGTGCGCGCCGGCATCGAGGACGCGGTGATGGTCGATTCGCTCGGCATCAACGTCGACCGCGTCTTCATGACCGTATTCGGCATCGGAGCGATGGCCGCGGGCTTTGCCGGCATCGTCAACGCGCCCGTGGTCTCGCTAACGCCCGGTGTCGGCGACGACATCCTGGTGGAAACCTTCGTTGTTGTCGTGATCGGCGGAGTCGGATCGTTTCCGGGCGCCATTCTCGGCGGCCTGATCGCCGGAGAAATCATCAGCATCACCTCCATGTTCAACCCCGGCTACGCCTACGTGATGCTGTTTGCGGCGATGACGCTCGTGCTCGTAGTGCGGCCGCACGGCCTGCTCGGTGTGCAGGGCCGCGAGTAAATACAGTCGTTCAATGCTCAAGCAACGCCCATTTCTGATCGAAACGTTAGCGGCGATCGGCCTCATCGTCGCGCCGTTCGTGCTGCCCCATCTGGGCTTTGCCCCCAACACCGTGAACCGGATCCTGGTTTGGGGGTTGTTCGGCGTCGGCTTCGACATCCTGTTCGGATTTACCGGGCTGCTGTCGTTCGGCCAGTCGGCCTTTTACGGCACCGGCGGCTTCGTCGCGGCCTACCTCCTGACCCGGGCCGGCTTCACAAACGTGTTGGGCGCGCTGATCATCGGGATGATCGCCGCAGCCGTGACCGGCTATCTGGTCGGACTGATCGCACTGCGGCGCACCGGAATCTACTTCGCGATGATCACGGTGGCGATCGCGGAGGTTTTCTACTTCGTGGAATTCAATCCGCTGTCGGCGTGGACCGGCGGCGAGAATGGCCTGCCCGGCGTGCCGATGCCGAGCTTCGATCTCGGATTCACCACGCTTCAGTTCAGCGACGGCTGGTCGCTCTACCGGTTTATTGCGCTGTGTTACTTCATAGGCATCGTCATCGCGCTTCGCATCGTACGTTCCCCCGTCGGTGCGATCCTCAGCGCCATCCGCGACAATCCGCTGCGCGCGGCCGCTGTCGGTCATAACGTCCACGGCTACAAGCTGACCGCGTTCGTGATCGCCGCCGCCTACGCGGGATTTGCCGGTGGATTGCTCGGCGTGCTGCAGGCCTTCATGCCGCCCGACGCCTTTACCTTCGATACATCCGGACAACTCGTGATGCAGACCGCGATTGGCGGCATCGGAACGTTGTTCGGGCCGCTGGTCGGCGCCGCCATCTGGCTCTTCCTTCAGGACTTCCTGCAGGCGGCGCTCGGTCTTGGCGCAGCATGGAAGCTGGTGCTGGGTATCGTTTTCGTGCTGCTCGTATGTTTCCTGCGCCGCGGCATCATCGGCGGCATTTCCGACCTTTACGGCCTCGTCGCCGGAGGGCGACGCAAGCCGGTGCTGGAGGCGAAACCGCATTCGCCTGACGCGTTCGTCGCGGCGAAACCACCGCCGGCGGGAACAGGACAGGCCGTCAAGACGGCGGGAGCGCCGACCCCGCTCCGCCGCGCCGCAGCCGGGAATTATTCCGGCCCCATTCTGCAGGCAAGCGGATTGACCAAACGGTATGGCGGCCTGATCGCCAACAGCGACATCGATTTCTCCGTCAATCGCGGCGAGCTGCGCGGGATCATCGGGCCCAACGGCGCGGGCAAGACGACCTTCTTCAAGATGCTGACCTGCGAAATCCAGCCGACCTCGGGCCGGATCACATTCGAAGGGCGGGACATCACCGGCATGCGCATTACCGATGTGTGTCAGCATGGCCTCACCAAGAGCTACCAGGTCAACCAGCTGTTCAGCGGCCTGACGGTTCGCGAAAATGTCGTCATCGCAACGCTGGCTGGATTGCGCGGCAAGTTCCGGCTCGACCTGCTCCGCAGCCTGGACAAGATCCCGGGGCTGAACGAGCACGTCGAACACACGCTCGAGCTGGTCAATCTGGCGTCGCGGCCCGACACGCCGGTCTCGGAACTTGCCTATGGCGAAAAGCGTCGTCTGGAGATTGGGCTTGCGCTGGCAACGTCACCGAGCCTGTTGTTGCTGGACGAGCCGCTCGCCGGAATGAGCCCGCAAGAGCGCGCCGAGACAGTCAGGCTGCTCAAGTCGATCTGTGCAGACCGCACCATGATCATTATCGATCACGACATGGATGCTCTGTTCGAACTGGCCGAGCGCGTCACCGTGCTTCAGGAAGGCCGTGTCCTGGTCGAGGGCACACCGGAGGAAATCAAAAAGAGCGCCGCCGTGCAGGAGGCTTATCTCGGCGGTGTGCATGGAGTGCTCGACGCATGAACCTGCTCGAGATCAGCGGATTGAACGCCTTCTACGGCGATTCCCATATTCTCTTCGACGTCTCGCTCCACGTCGAGCGCAACGAAGTTGTCGCGCTGCTCGGCCGCAACGGCGCCGGCAAGAGCACCACCCTGAAAAGCCTGATGGGGGTGGTGCGGCCGCGTAGCGGCACGGTGACGCTCGACGGCGTCAACATCGCGGGACGCAAGAGCCACGCCATCGCGCAGGCCGGCATGCAGCTCGTGCACGAAAACCGGCGGATTTTCGGTAGCCTCAATGTCGAGGAAAACCTCATTCTCGCAGGGCTCACCGCCTCGAAGCGCTGGCCGCTTGGCCGCATTTACGAGATGTTTCCGCGGCTCAGGCAGCGGCGCGCCAACCGCGGTACCGACCTCTCAGGCGGGGAACAGCAGATGCTGGCGATCGCCCGCGCGCTGGTGCGCGATCCCAAGATATTGCTGCTCGACGAGCCGTTCGAGGGCCTCGCTCCGATCATTGTGCGCGATCTGATGAAGGTTTGCCGCGATCTTGCCGCCGCCGGGCAGACCATCGTGCTGGTCGAGCAAAACCTGGCCGCGACCCTCGAACTCGCCCAGCGTATCTACATCATCAACAACGGACACATCGTGCACGACGGTCCGGCCCAGGAAATCAAGGCCAACCACGGCGTCCTGCAGCGTTATCTCGGGGTTTAGGCAAGTGCGGCCGGCCCGGCACGAGGCCGCCCCCGCCCGGCGCGGCCGCCGATTGGACGAAGGTCGAATGACCCGGTGCAGGTTCCCGTTCTCGCACGGACGTCGGGACGGTATGCTGCCGGCCGGCGCGGGCCCGGGAATCGCGGATTCCGTGAAATCTTCCGGGCTCTCGGCGAGGAAACGCACGTTCGTGCCCGGAAGCTTTGGGCACGACTCCCGGCGTTCGGGAAAAGATGCGCCAGCCATTCGGTGGATCTGGGCATGAACGAAAGCATCTCGTCGCCGTTTATCCGATATCCGATCGGCACGTCACTGTTGATGGCCGGTATCCTGTTTATCGGCCTGGTTGCCTATCCGCTGCTGCCGGTCGCGCCGTTGCCGCAGGTCGATTTTCCGACCATCCAGGTTTCGGCAAGCCTGCCGGGAGGCAGCCCCGAAACCATGGCTTCTTCGGTGGCGCAGCCGCTGGAGCGGCAACTCGCGCAGATCCCCGGCATCGCCCAGATGACATCGACGAGTTCGCTGGGCTCGACCTCGGTCACCATCCAGTTCGACCTCAACCGCAACATCGACGGCGCCGCCAACGACGTCCAGGGCGCCATCAACGCGGCCAGCGGCCAGTTGCCGAAAAACCTTCCCTCGCCGCCGACCTACCGCAAGGTCAACCCCGCGGATTCGCCGATCCTGCTGCTGTCGGCGACATCGGACACGGTTCCGCTGACCCAGGTCAGCGACGCGGTCGATGCCCAGCTCGGACAACAGATCAGCCAGATTTCCGGCGTCGCCCAGGTCTTCATCGGCGGTCAGCAGAAGCCGTCGATCCGCGTCCAGGTCGATCCGGCCAAGCTGGTGGCCAAGGGCCTGTCGCTTGAAGACGTGCGCAACCAGATCGCGATGACCACGGTCGACAGCCCGAAAGGCAATATCGACGGCGGCAAGCGGCAATACACCATCTACGCCAACGACCAGCTGCTTGACGCCAAGGACTGGAACGACGTCATCATCGCCTATCGCAACGGCGGCCCGTTGCGGGTTCGCGACATCGGACAGGCCATTGCCGGCCCGGAGGATATGAAGACGGCCGCCTGGGCCGACGGCAAGCGCGGCGTGTTCCTCGTCATCTTCAAGCAGCCCGGCGCCAACGTCATCGACACCGTCGATCGCATCAAGGCGGAGCTCCCGAGATTGATCGCCGCCATCCCGCCCGCGATCAAGATCAAGATCATGAGCGATCGCACGGTCACGATCCGCGCCGCGGTCTCGGACGTGCAGATTACGCTATTGATCACCATCATGCTGGTGATCATGGTGATCTTCATCTTCCTGCGCAGCTTCTGGGCCACCGTGATTCCGGCGGTGACGGTGCCGCTGTCGCTGCTGGGCGCCTGCGCACTGATGTGGGCGTTCGGCTATACCCTGGACAATCTGTCCCTGATGGCGCTGACGATCGCCGTCGGCTTCGTGGTCGACGACGCCATCGTCATGCTGGAGAACATCACCCGCTACGTCGAGCACGGCGAAAAGCCGCTTACCGCCGCATTCAAGGGCGCCAGCGAAATCGGCTTCACCATCATGTCGATCAGCATATCGCTGGTCGCGGTCTTGATTCCGCTGCTGCTGATGGGCGGCGTCATCGGCCGGCTGTTCCGTGAATTTGCAGTGACGCTGGCAATGGCGATCTTCGTGTCGATGGGGGTGTCGCTGACGCTGACGCCGATGATGGCATCGCGCTTCCTGCGCGCGCACAGCGAAACCCGACACGGGCGATTCTATCAATGGAGCGAACGCGCCTTCGATCGGATGTTGCTTGCTTACGAGCGCGGGCTTGACCTGGCCCTGCTGTGGAGCCGCACCACGTTGTGCATCTTCTTCGCAACCGTCGCGCTCTCGGTCTATCTGTTCACGATAATTCCCAAGGGCTTCTTCCCGCAGCAGGACAACGGCCTTGTGACCGGGGTGTCGGAGATGCCCCAGGACATCTCCTTTGCGGAGATGAAGCGGCGTCAGGAGCAGCTCAGCGAGATCGTGCAGGCCGATCCGGCCGTCGACAGCATCGCCATGTTCATCGGCGGCGGCGGTACCGCCCTCAACTCGGGGCGCATGTACATCACGCTCAAACCGCAGGAACAGCGCGACGTGAATGCGCAGCAGTTCATCGCCCGGCTGCGGCCCAAGATCGAGAAAGTCGAGGGCGCCAAGCTGTTCATGCAGGCGGCCCAGGACGTGCGCCTGGGCGGCCGCGCCACGCGCACGCAATTCGAGTTCACGCTGCAGGACGCCAATCTCGACGAACTGAACCAATGGGCGCCGAAGATTTTGGCCCGGATGCAGCAGCTGCCCGAGTTACGCGACGTCGCCACCGATCAGCAGACGGAGGGAACGACGCTGCAATTGACGGTCGACCGCGACGCCGCCTCGCGCTACGGCATCTATCCGCAGCTGATCGACGACACGCTCTATGACGCGTTCGGCCAGCGCCAGGTCACGCAGTATTTCACCCAGCTCAACAGCTATCACGTGATCCTGGAGATCCTGCCCGAATTGCAGGGCAAGCTCGATACGCTCGACAAGATCTACATCAAGTCGCCGACGACCGGCGACGAGGTGCCGCTGTCGGTGTTCTGCAAGTGGAGCAACGTTCCGGTGCGGCCGCTCGCGATCGCCCATCAGGGGCAGTTTCCCGCGGTCACCATCAGTTTCAATCTCGGCCAGGGCGTGGCGCTGGGACAGGCGACCGCCGCGGTGCAGAAGGCGACGGCCACCATGGGCGCGCCGCCAACCCTCAGCTCGAGCTTTCAGGGCACGGCGCAGGCGTTCCAGCAATCGCTCGGCACCGTGCCGCTTTTGATCCTGGCGGCGCTGGTCGTGGTCTACCTGATCCTCGGCATTCTCTACGAAAGCTATATCCATCCGCTGACCATCCTATCGACCCTGCCATCGGCCGGCGTCGGCGCGCTCGCGATCCTGATGGCGTTCGGATTTGATTTCAGCCTGATCGCGCTGGTCGGCATCATCCTCCTGATCGGCATCGTGAAGAAGAACGGCATCATGATGGTCGACTTCGCCATCGTGGCCGAACGCGAGGAGCACCTGTCTGCACGCGAATCGATCCGCAAGGCCGCCGTCCTGCGATTTCGTCCGATCATGATGACGACGATGGCGGCGATGCTGGGCGGCGTGCCGCTGATGCTCGGCACCGGCACCGGATCGGAGATTCGCCAGCCGCTCGGCTATGCGATGGTCGGAGGCCTGCTCGTCAGCCAGGCACTGACACTGTTCACCACGCCGGTGGTTTACCTCTATCTCGACAACCTGTCGAACGCGATGACGCGCTGGATGACGACGCAAGGCGAAGACGCCGAGCCGTCCGGGAAGGACGAAAAGCTCAAGGACGCCGCCGAATAATCAGGTTTCCGTCCCCCGCGAATAGCCGGAATTTTACCAAGATTGCGGGAAGCCCGTGCAGATCGGCCCAATTCCTGCGACACCAAGCTCGTCCAGCAATGCGTCCACGCAAGAATCCGAGCATGATGATCAGCAAGAGAGCCTTCCTTCATTCGGCGGCCGGCGCCGGGTTGGCGTTGGTCGCCGCTCGCCCGGCGACTTCCGCGGCTGCCGAGACAACCTACCCGTCCCGCAGCGTGCGATGGGTGGTGCCCTACACCGCGGGCGGCGCCACCGATGTGCTATCCCGCCTGATCTGCCAGCGTTTGAGCGAACGACTGGGCCAGTCCTTCGTGGTCGAGAACAAGCCCGGCGCCGGCAGCAATATCGGCACGCAGGCCGTGATCGCCTCGCCGGCGGACGGCTATACGCTGCTCCTGACTTCGACGGCCAATGCGATCAACGCCTCGTTCGATCCCACGCTGCCGTTCAATTTCGCCAAGGGCATCGCGCCGGTCGCGGGCGTCGCCCGCATCCCGCTGGTGCTCGTCGTCAACAATGACCTGCCCGTGCACAATGTCGGCGAATTCATCGCCTACGCCAAGGCCAACCCGAACCGGCTGAGCATCGCGTCTTCCGGCGTCGGCACCTCGCTGCACCTGTCCGGCGAACTGTTCAAGGCGATGGCAGGCGTGCAATTCACCCATGTGCCCTACCGCGGCTCGGCGCCGGGTCTCGCGGACGTCATGTCCGGACAGATTCACGGCATGTTCGACAATGTCACCTCGTCCTTCGAACTGGTGCGGAGCGGCAAGATCCGTGCGCTCGGTGTCACCACGCGCGAGCGCTCGAAAATCCTGCCCGAGGTTCCGCCGATCTCCGACGTGCTGCCGGGTTACGAGACCAGCTCCTTCTATGGCGTCGGCGCGCCGCGCGGCACGCCAACGGAGATCATCGATCTCCTCAACACCGAAATCAACGCAGCCCTCGCCGACCCCGCGATCGCCAAGCGCATCGCCGAACTCGGCGCCATCGCGATCACCGGCAACGCGTCCGAATTCGGCACCATGCTCGCAGGCGAGACCGAGCGCTGGCGCAAGGTCGTCGAAATGTCGGGCGTGCGCAAGGAGTAGCGGGCGAAGTCGCAGGGTGATGCCTCTCGCTCCCCTCATCAGCCCTTTGCCACCCCCTGCAGCACCAGGCGATTGAGACGCGCGGCGAACGCGGCCGGGTCTTCGGGCAATTCGCCGTCAAGAATTTGCGCCTGCTCCAGGAGCAGCAACGCCAGGTCGTCGACGGTCTTCGCGCCCGTCTCCGCCCCGGCGATCGCCGCGACCAGCGGATGACGCAGGTTGATCTCCAGGATCGGCTTGGACCTGGCACCGCCATTCTGCTGCGCCAGGAAGCGCTCGAGCGCACGATCGGGACCATGGCTGCCGGCCACGAGACAGGAGGCGCTGCTGGTCAGCCGCGTCGAGGCCTTCACGTCGCTGACGCGATCGCCCAGGCTTGCCTTGATGACCGCGATCGTCGCCGCCTCGTCCGCCGCGGGCTCGCTCCCGGTCCGGTCCTCCCCGAGCAGCGGAACGAGATCGAAATTGATGTCCCCCTGGCTCAGCGACTTCAGCGGCTTGCCGTCGAATTCGAGCGGCTGCGAAGTCCAGAACGCATCGACGGGATCGGTAAGCAGCAGGACTTCGATGCCGCGCGCGGCGGCCGCCTCCAGCCGTGGATTCGATTTCAGCCGCTCGATGCTGTCGCCGACCAGAAAATAGATTTCGGTCTGGTTCGGCTTGAGGTCGGCGACATATTGCTTGAGCGAGCGCCGCTCGCCGGCCGTGGTGGAAAACCGCGACAGCGCCAGCAGTTTGTCGCGCCGCTCGAAATCCTCATAGACGCCTTCCTTGATCACGGCGCCGAAGGCGTCCCAGATCTTGGTGAAACTGTCCGGCTCCTTGTCGGCAAGCTGTTCCAGCTCGCCGATGACGCGGCTGGTCACGGCCTTGCGGATTTGCGCGAGCTGCGGATTGTTCTGCAGCATTTCACGGGAGATGTTGAGCGGCAGGTCCTCGCTGTCGACCACGCCGCGGATGAAACGCAAAAAGGCCGGCAGCAGGTCGGCATCGTCGGTGATGAATACCCGCCGCACATAAAGCTTGACCTTGCCCTTGCGCGCCGGCTCGAACAGGTCGAACGGCTTGCTCGACGGCGCAAACAGCAACACCGCATAGGAGTAGCGTCCCTCCGCGCGGTAGTGCAGCGTCATCGCCGGCTCGTCGAAGGCGTTGGCGATCGACTTGTAGGCCTGCTTGTAGTCTTCGGGCGTCAGCTCCGATTTCGGGCGCTGCCACAGCGCGCTCGCCGAATTGATCTGCCTCGGCTCGCCTTCCTCCGGAACAAGCAGGATCGGAAACTGGATGTTGTCGGAATAGGCGGTGACGATGCGTTCGATCTCGTAGGCTTCGAGATACTTGGCCGCCTCTGCCTTGAGATGCAGCACGATCTCGGTGCCGCGCGCAAGACGTTTGGCGTCCGCCTCGGCGGCAGCCGCGATCTCGAAGCCCGAGCCGCCCGAGGACGACCAGGTCCAGACCTCGGCACTTCCGGCGCGGCGGCTGTGCACCACGATGCGCTCGGCCACCATGAAGGCGGAATAGAAGCCGACACCGAACTGGCCGATCAGCCCGGCGCCGTCCCTGGCCTCCGCCAGGCGCGCCACGAAGGCCTTGGTGCCGGAACGGGCGATGGTGCCGAGATTGTCGATCAGCTCCTGGCGATCCATGCCGATGCCGGTATCGGCGACCGTGAGCGTGTTGGCCTTCTTGTCCGGTTGGATGCGGATCTTCGGCTGCTCGCCGTCGCCGACCAGCTCTGGCCTGGCGATTGCCTCATAGCGCAGCTTGTCGCAGGCATCCGAGGCATTCGAAATCAGCTCGCGGAGGAAAATGTCGGTCTCGGAATAGACCGAATGCACCATCAGATTCAGAAGTTCGGAAACTTCGGCCTGAAAGGGTTGGGTCGCAGGGGCGGTATCGGTCGTCGTCATCAGGTTTATCCAGG
>Ga0265339_10002771_pt1 | contig 12455 bp, 11 predicted proteins | sample 4CB219metaG_FD_202085 | JGI IMG/M metagenome (GOLD analysis project Ga0265339, IMG submission 202085) | Rhizosphere microbial communities from Carex aquatilis grown in University of Washington, Seatle, WA, United States - 4-CB2-19 metaG | ecosystem: Host-associated > Plants > Roots >...
GACGAGGGCCTGGCCGATCTGTTCGTGGCGTTCACGAAGCAGAACCCGCGCATCCGCGTGGAGCTCGTGGTGGCCAGCCGGCGCGTGAACCTCGTCGAGGAGAACATCGACCTCGCCTTGCGCGCCGGCCGGCTCGACGACTCGTCGCTCGTCGCGCGCAAGGTCGCCGTCGCCGAGATCGGCGTCTACGCCGCGCCGTCGTACCTCGACGAGCGCGGCACGCCGAAGAAGCTCGCGGCGCTCGCCGACCACGAGGCCGTGCTCTTCGGCCGCACGGGCACCTCCTGGCGCCTGCAGGGGCCGCGCGGCGTCGAGCGGGTCGACGTCGCGGGCCGCCTCTTCACCGACGACCTCGGGACGGTGCGGCTGCTCGTGCTCGCCGGGGCGGGGGTCGCGCTCTTTCCCCACACGGTCGTGCGCAGGGACGTCGAGCGCGGCGCGCTCGTGCGCCTCTTGCCGAGCTACGGGCTCCGCGGCCAGCCCTTTCACGTCGTGTCCGTGCCGCTGCGCCACGTCCCGTTGAGGGTCAAGCTGCTGCGCGACTTCCTGCTGCGGGAGATCCCGCGGCGGCTCGCCGGCACGCCCTGCGCGGCCGACGAGGTGTTACGCTCGCGGGCGAGATGACGATGACGCGCCTGTCGTTCGTTCTCCTGGCTGCCTTGTCGGCGTGCACGGTCTACACGCCGCCGCCCGCCACCCCGCCCCCGGCGGTCGCGGGCCGTCCCGACATGACCGGCTGGCGATTGATGGGCGACGCCTGGATCACGGGCCCCTTCGAGCGCGCGCTCATCCGGGTGGGAAAGGTCGAAGGGCGGTACGCGCGCGTCATGCTCGTGGTCACCGACAGCAGCCTCGAGGTCAACGACGTCGTGGTCCAGTTCGGAAACGGGCAGCGCTGGTCGCCCGGTCTCCGGCGCTCCTTCGCGGACGGTTCCCGCAGCCGCGCCGTCGACCTGCCGGGGAACGTCCGCTTCATCCGCGACGTCGAGCTCGTGCGCGGCGGCGTGCCGCCCGGCACGCGCGCGCACGTCGAGCTCTGGGGCCAGTAGGGCGTCCGCGTCAGCGCGCGACGCACCCGACCGCGCCGCCTGTCCCCTAGGCTTCCTTCACGTGGACGTGGACGTCGACGCTGTCGTAGTCGCTGTCGTGTGCTTGTACGTAGCACGCGTCCAGGCACACGACAGCGTCAGCGACTATGTCTAGGACCACGTCCACGTTTAAGTCCACGTGAAGTGATCGAAGCGAGCGGAGCGAGCGCCTAGGCGCAGTAAACCCCGCCGTTGATGTCCAGCGTGGCGCCCGTGATGAAGCCGTCGTACTCCGACGCGAGGTAGACGACGGGGCGGGCGATGTCCTCGGAGCTGCCGCCGCGTCCGAGGGGGATGCCGCGGACGGTCTCGTCGGCCGACTCCTTGGTGGTGTGCGTGTCGTGGAAGCGCGTCCCGAGGATCAACCCCGGCGCGACGCAGTTGACCCGCACGCCCTTGGGGCCGAGCTCGGCGGAGAGCGCGCGCGTCCAGGTGATCAGCGCGCCCTTGGCGCTGGAGTACACGAGCGAGCCGCCGTGGCCGCCTTTTCGCCCGGCGAGGGAGGCGATGTTGACGATGCTCGAGGCGCCGGCCGCGACGAGCGCGGGGACGGCGGCCCTCGTCACGAACATCATCGTCGTGAGGTTGATGCGGATGACCTCGTCCCAGAACTCGAGGTCCACCTCCTCGAGCTTGCGCCGCGCCACCAGCGAGCCGGCGTTGTTGATCAGCACGTCGAGGCCGCCGAGGAACTTGGTGGTCTGGGCGACGAGGTCGGTCGCCTCGGACTCCTTGCGCAGGTCCGCCTTCAGCACCAACGCGCGCTGACCGGCCGCCTCGGCCTTCTTCGCGAGCGCGCGCGGCGTGGCGTCGCTCTGGAAGTAGTGGAGGACGACGTCCGCGCCCGCGTCGATCAACCCCTCGGCGATGGCCGCGCCGATGCCCTGAGAGGCGCCCGTGACGAGCGCCCGCTTACCCTTGAGAGATCCCATGAGCCCGTTCTCCTACTTCCAGCACTCGGTGGTCCAGTACTTCACCATCTTGCCGATCAGCGCCGCGTCCGGCGCGCCCACCGCTCGCAGCGTCGGGCTCGCGGCCTCGGTGAGCTTGGTCTCGTAGAAGACGGCGGGTCCGGTCTTCGGAACGGCGTACTTCGACTTGTAGAAGTCGAGGAGCTTGATGGTCGGGTTCACGGCGGGGTCGGGGTTGCTCGCGCCCAGGCGCGCCAGCCAGTCGGCGGCGGTGACCTGCTCGAAGGAGAGGCCGGCGGCGCGGAGCATCGGCAGGAGGTCGCGCGTCCAGTCGATCGATTTGGGGTTCAGCAGGTTGTAGACGTCCTGGTGCGCGGCCGAGTGACAGAGCTCGACGATCACCTTCGCGACCGTGTCGACGGGCAGCCAGGTCAGCGTGTCCGACAGCGCGGGGAGGGCGCCCAGGCTGACGGCCGCGCGGATCATGAGCGGCACACCCTCGGTGGCGCTCCACTGGCCGAGCCGCGTGTCGCCCACGATCTGGCCGATGCGCAGCGCGCGCGCGTCGAGCCCCGCCTCGTGCGCCAGCTTGCAGAGCCGCTCGGCGACCAGCTTCGAGCGTGCGTAACCGGTCTCCTGCGCGTCGGTCAGGCGCGAGACGTGCGTCTCGGCGACGACGGGGCCGGAGCGGACGGCGCACGACACCGAGGACACGAAGAAGAAGCGGGCGTTCGACTGGAAGGCGAAGTCGATCAGGTTGCGGGCGCCCTGGAGCTGCGCCTCGAACGAGGCGACGCCCATGTTGAAGTTGACGCTCCAGGCGTTGTGGATGACGAGGTTGACGCCGGCGAGCTTCCCCGCAGGGACGCCGAAGCCCGGCTTGGTCAGGTCGGTGCTCAGCGACTCGACGCGCGCGTCGAAGAGCGCCGGCGCGACGTCCAGGCCGCGCAGCTTCAGCGACTCGCGGGTGCGTCCCTGCGGATCCGAGCCGCGGTTCAGGCAGTAGATCTTCTCGATGCCGGGCGTCCGCAGCAGCTCGGCGAGGATGTGCGCCCCCAGCGAGCCCGTCGCGCCCGTGAGCAGCACGACGCGCGGCGCGCCGGCGTCCGTCACCCGCTGCGGGCTGAAGGCGCCGTAGCGATCGATGAGGGCCTGCATCTCGTCGAGCTCGCCGCGCTTGGTGAACGAGCCGCCCGAGCGCAGCGCCGACAGGTACGAGGCGAGCGCCGCGACGTTCGGGTACTCGAAGCACACGTTGCCCGCGACCTCCGACGCGCGCGGCCCGAGGTCCAGCGTCTTGACGATGCGCGAGAACACGCGGTACGCGCCCAGCGAATCCAGGCCCAGCGTGAAGAAGTCCGTGTCCTCGGCGATGGGCGCGGCCTTGGCCTCGTCTCTGTCCAGGATCTCCGCGACGGTCTTCTTGAGCCACGTGACGGTGCCGTCGCGATCGAGCTCGAGGTGGCCGCCCGTCGCGCGCTCGGCGTCCTCGTAGACGGATTTGATGAGCGCCTCGAACTTCTTGTAGAACGCCGCGCGGATCACGGTGCCCTTGTCGGTCTTGGGGCAGTCGTTGATGGCCTCGGCGCGCATCACGCGGATGTGCTCGCGATCGATCTTGGCGTACGCCTCGGCCCGGGCGTTGGCGACGTCGATCGTCGGCTGCACGAGCTTGATGAACTCGTCCTCGCTCACGCCGTCGTAGCCCTTCGCCGCGACGATGACGAGCCCGGCGGCGACCTGCCCGGCGCCGAACACCACCGCCTCGGCCACGCGCGAGTCGGTCAGCACGGTCTGCTCGAACTGGACCGGGTTGATCTTCTCGCCGTTGACCAGCGCGAGCCAGTCGTCGAGCCGCCCGACGTACTTGAAGCGATCGGTCTTGGTCGGGTGGCGCACGAACAGGTCGCGCGTCGCGTAGCTGCCGTCCGGCTGGTTGGAGACGACCTTGCTCTTCCAGCCGTCGGCGATCACGCACTCGTAGGCGTCGCCGTGCTGGGTCCAGCGCAGGAAGGGCAGGAGCGCCTCGGGCGGCCGCAGCCAGTTCCACTCCTTGTCGCCCGCCGGGCGGTTGCTGGTCATGAGCTGGCCCACCTCGGTGGCGCCGTAGTGCGCGACCAGGTTGACGCCCGCGCCGACCAGCAGGTCTCCCAGGTCGTCCGGGCAGGCGGATCCACCGAACATGACGACCTTGAACCCCTTCAGCAGCTGCAAGCCCTCGTCGGTGGCCAGCACCTTCAGCGCGTACGGCACGCCGTAGAAGACCTCGAGCTCGGGGCCGAGGTGCTTGATGACGGCCGTGAGCTGGCGGGCGCTCAGCGGCAGGTTGGGATCGTAGAAATAGATGACCTTGCCGGCGTAGAGCGCCCGCAGGAAGGACGAGAGGCCGTGGTTGTGGAACAGCGGCAGGGTGATGAACCCCCGCATGCCGAGGTTGAAGCTGGCGTTGTAGATGTAGTTCTTGTGGATGTTGCGGATGGCCTTGGGGAAGCCCGTCGAGCCCGACGAGTGCAGGATGTTGCAGGCCGTGCTGGTCTCGAACTCGGGGTCGAGGTCGACGCTGAGCTCCTCGAGAGGTCCGGTCTTGTAGTCGGAGCGCAGCAGCGCGGCCTTCACGGGCCGGAGCGCGTTGATCGCGTCGATCTTGTCGCGGTACGACTTCGAGTGGACGATCTCGCTGCAGCCGGTCTTCTCGAGCAGGCTTACGATGGCCTCGGGGCTGAGGCGCGTCGAGAGCAGCAGCGGCGTCAGCCCGAGGCGGCCGAGCGCGAACAGCGCGACCAGGTAGTCGAGATCGCTCGCGGCCAGCAGCGCGACCACGCGCGGGGCCGAGTTCCTCTCGCGCGCGCCGAAGGCCTCGCGGTAGCGGTGCGCCGCCCGCGTCGCGTACTCATCGAGCTGGCGCGCCGTGTGGCGCTCGTAGCTGTCCGGCGCGGCGCTGGTCGGATACGCCGCGATCGGCGTGTCGGGCATGGTGGCTGCCCGCTGGCGGAGGAGCTCGTCGAGCGTGCGCGGTTCCCGATTCTCCCTGCTGCCCATGCGACGGGGAGTCATTGTACAGCTACACCATCTCGATGGGCAGGCTCCTGCCGACCTCCTCGATGAGGCGGTCCCCCGACTGCAGGGCGCCGCAGTCGATGAACCCGCGGGTTCCGTCGCGGCCGACGAGGATCATGTCCCTTCGCTCGGCTTGCACGGAGAGCTGCGCGCATCGGAGCTCGGAGAACATCCAGGTGCGGACGCCCTTCGGCCCGAGCTTCAGGATCGCGGTCGCCGTCACGACGACGGCGGGCCGGCGGCGCCCTTCCTGGTCGTCCTCGAGGGTCGGCGTGAGGCGCACGCCGGCGAGGGCCAGCATCATGGCCAGGCCGAAGAGCACGGGAGCGGAGGCCTTCAGGGCCCACTGGGCGACGACCGCGACGGCGAAGGTGACGCCGCTGAACGAGAGGATCCGGCGGGCCCGTCGTATGGGGTCGATCGGGTAGAGCGCGAGGACCCCGTCCGGGACCATCCCGGCCTCGATGCACCTGATCGTCGCGTCGTCGGTGATCGCGCGGGGCGACCGCATGACGACAGGATATCGACGTCGAGTAAACGGCGGGTTTCGGCTCACACAGGGTGTGGTTAACGATCGTGAGCGGGAGATTTGTTGACGGTGCAGGGCGTCGTCGGTCACGGTCTCGGCCCAGGGAGGTCTCGATTGACCGTTCGACGAGCTGGAGAGATCGCGTCGGGGGCGTTGCTGGTCGCGCTCGGCGGTTGCTGCGGGCCGCAGGTCAAGTCAGTGAACGTCACGCCCGCGGCGATCTGCGCGGGGGAGCGCGCCGACGTGAAGTGGGACGCGGCGGGCGAGCTGACGCTCATGACGACGTTGAAGGACCCGCGGCTCGCGACGGCCACCGACGGGGTGGACGTGTCGGGCGAACCGGCGGTCGTCTCGTTCAGGCTCGTGTCCAAGGGCGAGCCCGACAAGCCCAAGGACGCCGAGCTCGACGTGTACCCGGCGACCGCCGCGACGACGCTCGTGTTCGCGACGGCGCCGGCGGGGAATCCCGTCGTCGCGCGCGGGACGAAGGCGCCCGCGGCGTGGAATTCGCGCTTCGAGGTCACGACCGTGACGGCGGCGGGCCGCGACGTCGTCGTCGTGCACGAGGGACGTCAGGCGGCCTTGAAGGTCGGGGCGGAGCCGGTGAAGACGTTCGAGGGCACGGCCGTCGGCGGCGACTGGGAGTTGCGCGCGACGCTCACGGCCGCCGAGCTCGCCGATCCGAAGCAGCGCCCGGGGCGCCTCGGCGTTCAGGTGGGCCTGCGCTGCAAGCCGGCGGCGCGATGAGCCCGCGCGGGCCGCGCCGCGCGCCTCACTGACACACCTTCGAGCCGTTGCAGATGTGGCCGCTCTGGCAGTCGAAGTTCGAGCCGCAGCGCTGGCCTGGCAAGCACGGTCCGCACGAGATGCCGCCACAGTCGATGTCGGTCTCGTTGCCGTCGACGCGGTGGTCGGCGCATTGGTTGGAGACGCACCTCAGCGTGAGGGTGTCGCACGCCTGGTACTTGCAATCGTCGTCGAGGAGGCAGGCCTGGCCGTAGCCGCAGCCCTGGCACGTGCCGCCGCCGCAGTCGGCGTCGGTCTCGTTGCCGTCCTGGCGGTGATCGAGGCACTGGTTCTGGATGCAGGTGGTGGTGGCGGCGTCGCACGCGAAGGACTGGCAGTCCGAGTCTGCGAGGCAGCGCTTGGCGAGGCCGCAGGGGCCGCACGCGCCGCCGCAGTCGACGTCGGTGCACGGCGCCGAGCCGCAGAAGTGGTGCGCGTCGCAGAAGAGGCCGGGCGGGCAGTCGGCGGTGCGGTTGCATTCGACGCAGGCGCCGGCGCCGTCGCAGGAGCCCTTGCGCGCGCCGACGTGGCACGCCGTGCCGGCCGCGACGGGCTTCGGCACGGTGTCGCCGAAGGCGGTGCAGCCGGTGACGGCGCACGGGTCGTTGGACAGCGGCACGTTGGTCACGTCGACCACGCTCGACATCGCGTGGCCGTGGCCGTCGCACGTCGACGCATGACAGTCGGCGGGGACGTCGGGCACCTTCGCGCCCGACGGCGCGTCGACCTGCGTGCAGCGGCCCGCGGCGCAGCGAGAGAGGGCGCAGGTGCTGTCGGGAGGAGGGCAGTCGGTGTCGACGGCGCACGCGAGGCTCGCGTCGGCGGTGCCGCCGCCGTCCGGGCTCGCGGCGCCCGCGGCCCCCGAGGCGGCGCCTCCGGCACCGCTCGCGCCTCCGGCGCCGGCCTCCGCGCCCGCGCCGCCCGCGCCGGCTGAGCCGTTCACGCCCGCGCCGCCAGAACGACCGGCGGCCCCATTCGGGGCGGCCTCGTCCACGTACACGGTGATGCGCCGCTCGCAGGCCGAGGCGACGAGGAGCAGCACGGCGATCGACCACATCCAATGCGTCTGGAACGAAGCTCGTTGGCTCATCGGGCTCCCCACGTCGTCACTGACACACCTTCGACACCCCGAGACAGACGTGACCCGAGGTGCAGTCGAGGTTCGTCTTGCACTTCTTGCCGGGCGGACAGGAGGCGCACAGCCCGCCGCCACAATCCACGTCGGTCTCCGCACCGTCGACGCGGGCGTCGACGCAGGCGTCGGAGATGCATTGGAGCGCCAGCGCGTCGCACGCCATCGACTTGCAATCCACGTCGAGGAGGCACGCCTGCCCGAGCTCGCAGCCCTTGCAGAGGCCGCCCCCGCAGTCGAGGTCCGTCTCGTTCCCGTCCCGCGTGTGGTCGAGGCACTGGTTCTGGATGCACCTCGCGCTGCCGGCATCGCAGGCGAACGACTGACAGTCGGCGTTCGCGAGGCAGCGCTTGCCGAGCTCGCACGGCGGGCAGGCGCCCCCGCAGTCGAGATCCGTGCAAGTCGCCGCGCCGCAGTGGTGGCTCGCGTCGCAATAGAGCCCCGGCGCGCAGTCGCGCGTGTGGTTGCACTCGACGCAGCTGCCCGCGCCGTCACACAGCCCGGAGGTCGCGCCGCGGCTGCAAGCGATCCCCGCGGCCAGCGGCGCCGTCCCCGCGCGCCCGAGCGCGTCGCAGGTCCCCACGACGCATGGGGCGGTGGCCGGGGCGTTCGCCTGCGCGACCACCACGCCCGCCGCGTGGCCCGCGCCGTCGCAGATCGTCGCGTGGCAATCGGGCGGGACGTTCAGGATCGCCGCCCCCGACGGAGCGGTCGCGCAGATCGGGTCCACGTCCCGCTCGACGGCCACGTCATTCGCGCCGACGTCGCCCGTCTCCGCGCCGAGCTCGGCCGCGGCGGCATCGACGGTCGCCGCGGGCGAATCGACCGCAGCGGCGTCGGCCTGCGCGCCGGCATCGCTGCCGCCGACGGTGACGTGGACCGCCTCGTCGCCGCAAGCCGGCACCACGCACAGCAGGAGCACTACGGGCCAGTGCCGCCGCATCAATAACACTCCTGGGGCGAGCCCGAGCAGTGGAGGCCGGTCTGGCAGTCGGTGGGGACCTTGCAGAACTTGTACTGCGGGCACGGCGCGCAGAGGGGGCCGCCGCAGTCGACGTCCGTCTCGTCGCCGTCGGCCGCGTGGTCCGTGCAGCCGTCGGCGGCGGGCACGCACTTGTGGGTGAGGCCGTCACAGAACTTCGAGTCGCAGTCGTACGCGTAGTTGCACGCGGCGCCGATCGCGCACCGCGCGCACGGGGTGCCGCCACCGCAGTCGACGTCCGACTCGCTGCCGTCGACGTGATGGTCCTTGCAATGGTCCGCGATGCACGAGAGCCCCGCCGTGTCGCACGCGAACGAGAGGCAGTCAGCGTTCGCCAGGCATCGGCCGCCGAGGTCGCACGGCGTGCAGCCGCCGCCGCACGCGACGTCCGTGCACGGCGTCGTGCCGCAGCTGTGGTCCTTTTGGCAATAGAGGCCCTGCGCGCAGTCGCCCTGGAGCAGGCACTGCACGCAGCGGCCCGCGCCGTCGCACACCTTCGCGCCCGCGACGTGACAGAGCGAGCCCGCCACGAGCGGCTCGGCCGCGGCGACGCCCGCCTGGTTGCAGGTCCCCGACATGCACGGGTTCTCGAACACCGGCACGTCGTTCTCGTCGAGCGGGCGCGAGGCGACGCCGCCCAGCCCGTCGCACACGACGTCGTGGCAGTCGCCCGGAACGTCCGAGAGCACCGTGCCCGCCTGCGCGTTCGCGGCGGTGCAGCGGCCCTGGCTGCAGCGCGCGACCGCGCACGTGGTGGGCGGGCGAGGGCAGTCGTGATCTGTCACGCACGGCCCCGCGTCGACGGGCGCGCCAGCCTCGGTGCCGGCGTCGGCGCCCCCGCCGCCTCCGCTCGAGGCACCGCCGCTGCCGCCACCGCCGCCGGCCGACCCGAGGTGCCCCGCCGTCGCGGCTCCCGCCTCGCCGGCGCCGGCCGCGCCCGGCGCGCCGGCGCCGCTGCTCCCTCCGGACGCGGGCTCCGGCGCCGCGGCGTCGAGCGGCCTCACGACGACCTCCACCCGATCGCGGCAGGCGGTCACCCAGAGCACCGCCACGACCACCCAGCGGAGCCGCATCAGCGACGACAGTCCGGGGGCAGCATGCGGGAGGCAGTCACGAGGCGCCTCCCTCCATTTTGCCGTGTCGGGCGCGGGTGGGTCAATCGACCGCCCCGCGCCCGCGCCACCGACTCAGGACAGGCCGAACCAGCGCGCGCGGCGGGTGGCGCCGAAGGCCTTCTTGTCGGCCTGCAGCGCCTCGCTGGGCTCGTAGTAGGTCCCGGTCGGCTGCGGCCCCGAGAAGAAGTCGACGTCGACGCGCGCGATGCGGTTGTCGCCGAACTCGATGTAGCAGGTGCCGGCGCCCGGGTTCCTGGCGGTGGGCTCCTCCTCCCGGAGGACGGCGCCGATGTTCTTGGCCACCACCTTGGCCGCCCCCTCGGCGAACAAGCCGGCCTTGGGCGCGCCCGTGTTGGCGAGATCGCCGACGGCGTACACGCCCGGGAACGGCGTCGCGAGCGTGAGCTTGTCGACCGTGACCCAGCCGTCCACCGTGAGCCCGGCGGCGATGACGACGTCCGGCGCGCGGTTCTTCGGCACGCCGAGGAAGAGGTCGCACGGCAGCTCGCGCCCGTCGTCGAGGACGGTGACCTTGCGCGCGCGATCGACGGAGACGACGCGCCGGCCGGGCAGGTAGGCGATGTTCCGCTCGGCGAACGCGGCGATGAGCGCCTTCGACGTCTCGGGCGAGGGCGGCACGGGCGCGGACAGCGGGTGGACCATCGTGATGTGGCAGTCGCCCCGCACGCCGCGCTTCTCGAGGTGGTCGTGCAGCATGAGCGCGCACTCGCTCGGCGCGGGCGGGCACTTGTACGGCGCGCCGCACACGCCGATGACGGCGTGCCCCCGCTGGAACGTAGGGAGCACGCCGGCCAGGTGGATCGCGCCCGCCACCGAGTAGAACTCGTTGTCGCCCATGACGACGCCCGGCGTGGCCGAGACGTCGTAGTCGGCCCCGAGCGCGATCACCAGGATGTCGGCCTCGTGCTGGCCGGCGTCCGTGACGACGGTGCGCGCCGCTGGAGAGATGGAACGGATCTCCTCGCGCAAGAACGTCACCCCCGGCTTCGCGAAGTGACGGTACGGCAGGTGCACGGCGTCCGCCGTCGCGTGGCCGAACATCACGTCGAGCTTCGCGAAGCCGAAGACGAACGCTTCGGCCTTGTCGATGACGGTGACGGAGATGCTGTCGCCGTGGGCCTCGGACAGCGAGGTCGCGAGCTCGAGACCGGCGAACCCGGCGCCCAGGATCAGGATGCGCTTCTTCACGGCGTGTCTCCTCGTCTGTTCGGGTCAGCTCTTCGGCTGGGCGACGACGCGCAGGTACGGCTTCACCTCTTTGAAGCCCGCCGGGAACAGCTTCTTGGCGTCGTCGTTCGAGACCGAGGTGACGATGATGACGTCCTCACCCTGCTTCCAGTTCACGGGCGTCGCCACCTTGTGCTTGGCCGTGAGCTGCATCGAGTCGACGACGCGCAGGATCTCGTCGAAGTTACGGCCCGTCGTCATCGGGTACGAGATCATGAGCTTGATCTTCTTGTCGGGGCCGATGACGTAGACCGTGCGCACGGTCTGGTTGTCGGCGGCGGTGCGGCCGCCCGCCTCGCCGGCCGCCTCGGCGGGCAGCATGTCGTAGAGCTTCGAGACGGTGAGCGTGGGGTCGCCGATCATCGGGAAGTTCGGCGCCGTGCCCTGGGTCTCGGCGATGTCCTTCGCCCAGCCCTGGTGACGATCGACGGCGTCGACCGACAGGCCGATCACCTTCACGCCGCGCTTGTCGAACTCCGGCTTGAGCTTGGCGACGTAGCCGAGCTCGGTCGTGCACACGGGCGTGAAGTCCTTCGGGTGCGAGAAGAGGATGCCCCAGCTGTCGCCGAGCCAGGCGTGGAACGAGATGGGACCGTCGGTGGTCTCGGCCTTGAAGTCCGGGGCGATGTCGTTGATGCGAAGGGCCATGGTGGGTTCCTTTCGGTTCGGGGTCCGGGGCGGCGCATCTTCGCACGGCGACGGCGTCCGACACGACCCGATGCGGGGCGCGAGCGCCGCGCGGACCTTGTCCTGCGCCGCGGCGGTGGCCATCTTGCCCGCACGCCTCGGGTGACGCGGCGAGAGCAGGGCAACGAAAATGTCGGCGGGAATGCGGGCGGTCGCGATGTTGGTGCTGGCGGGCTCGGGTTGCACCGCGAGCGCCGCCTCGCAGCCTCCGGGCCGGCCGCCGGCGATGCCAGTGCAGATCGCCACCGTCGGCACGGCGCCGCTGCGCGACGCCACCGAGTACGTGGCCATCCTGCGCCCGCGGCAGTCGGTGCGGGTGTTGCCGCAGATCGACGGCTACGTCACGAAGATCCTCGTGACGCCAGGCGCGCGGGTCACCCGGGGAACGACGCTGATCCAGATCGATCCCGCGCGCCAGCAAGCGACGGTGCACGCCCAGGCCGCGTCGCGCGACGCGAGCCGCGCGTCGCTCGCCTACTGGAAGCGACAGGCACGGCGGGTCGAGAAGCTCTACGCGGGCGGCGCGGCCACGCGCGCCGACGCCGACAACGCCGAGAACCAGCTCCGTCAGGCGGAGGCGAACGTCGCGGCGAGCGAGGCGCAGCTCTCGGTCGCGGCGATCCAGCTCGGTTACTTCAAGGTGACGGCGCCCGCGGAGGGCACCGTCGGGGATATCCCGGTCAAGGTGGGCGACCTGGTCAACCCGCAGACGCTGCTCACGACCCTCGACGACAACGACTTCCTCGAGACGCTCCTCGACGTCCCGCTCGAGCGGGCGGCGACGCTGAAGGTGGGGACGCCGATCGAGATCGTCGACGCCGAGGGGAAGACGCTCGCGCCGAGCAAGGTCACCTTCGTTTCGCCGCGCGCCGACCCCGGCACCCAGACGGTGCTCGCGAAGGCCGTCATCGACAACCGCG
>Ga0265339_10002773_pt1 | contig 12453 bp, 6 predicted proteins | sample 4CB219metaG_FD_202085 | JGI IMG/M metagenome (GOLD analysis project Ga0265339, IMG submission 202085) | Rhizosphere microbial communities from Carex aquatilis grown in University of Washington, Seatle, WA, United States - 4-CB2-19 metaG | ecosystem: Host-associated > Plants > Roots > Rhizosphere...
TAGGCCCGATGCAGGCCACTGCCTCCCGCGCCACGCAACCCGTGGGGGCGCAGGCCGGGCCCGCGGAGGCGGGCACCGCCCAGGCACCTGCTGCCCCCGCTGCGGAACAGAGACTGTCAGCGATTGATAGGACGGCAGCGGCCCTCGCACCGGCCTTGCCTTGGCTTGTGCTGGCCTGGATTGTCGGGGTGTGCATCCTAAGCGTATGGCAGCTTGGCGGGTGGATCGCAGCCCAGCGCCTCAGGCGGCTGGCCGTGCGCCCCGCCGACGCCGCACTGACCGCCCTGGCCGGCCGCATTGCGCGCGCGATGGGCCTGACGCGGGCGGTGAGATTGTTCCATTCAGGGCTGGTCCGCGTGCCAGCCGTCATCGGCTGGCTGCGTCCGGTGATCCTGTTGCCGCTGGGCTTTGCCACCGGGCTGACGCCGGCCCAGGTGGAATCCATCCTTGTGCACGAGCTGGCGCATATCCGCCGACACGATTACCTTGTCAACCTGCTGCAGTCGCTGGTCGAAACGCTGTTGTTCTATCACCCGGCCACCTGGTACATCAGCCGCCAAATCCGCATTGAACGCGAGAACTGCTGCGACGACCTCGCCCTGGCGCATGGCGCCAACGAGTACAGTTATGCCCAGTCGCTACTGCACCTGGCCAGGCAGTCTGCGGCAGGCAGCCACCAGGCGATTTCCCCCGTCGGTATGGCGGCGACCGGCAAGGCGTCGCAGTTGCGTGCACGAATCAGCCGCTTGCTGGGCATACAGGATCGGTCTTGCAGGCCATGGAGCAATTGGCCGATCGTGCTGTGCACTCTCGTCCTGGGGATTATCGGCGGTAGCGCGATGGTGGCCTCTTGCGCAGACAGTCAGCCGTCCAGTCCGAGTCTTGCCGCCAATTCCGCCGCGTCCACAACACAGCCTGCCACCTCTAAGAGTCCCGCCACGGCCCCAGCCACTCAGCCGGCGACGCCGCCCATGATTATTTCCAGCGATAAAGGGCTGGAGATGTTGCAGACTCTGCAGAAGCAGAACCTGGCCAGTATTCAGAGCATTCACACGTGGAAGGGCAAGGCCACCCTGGTGCGGCGTATCGATGAAAAGGGCATCCACAAGAACTCCGAGTACGCAAGGAGTTCGAAGATTGAGTATGCAGCAGATCTCGACCATGGCGTGGTGAGGTGGAACCAGGAACTCACGCTGGACAAGTGGGTCGTTAACGGTAAGCCAGTGCCGCCCGAGAGCGAACTGTTTGTCGGGACCGTCAACGGGATGATCGATAACAACAGGTGGTTTCGTTATTGGATCCGACCCGAGGAGAGAGGGAACCCTAAGCACGACCTTAGCATCATTGCTCTGAACCTACATGGAGCGCAGGGAGCCGCGCTTGCGAACATCCTTGGTCAAGGCGTTGACGAGAACTTCGATCCGCGGACGTATATGGGGGACTACGAAGCCCAGGAGCGTCTGAAGTTCTTTTCCGATCAGGCCAAAGACCCGAGACTCGGTCCGTGGTATATCTCGCGGAATGGTGATCTCATAACCCTCAAGTGCAATTTCGGTCCAGGTAAGTCCTTCGTGAACGAATACATCTTCGACACGTCAAAAGGCTCCCGGCTGACCCGGTTCTACGCAAAAGACAACCAGTCCGAACACACCGATGTTTGCGACTATCAGCTTGTGGATGGCGTGTGGGTTCCTGCATCCGTCATCATGACCCTCACGAATGACCGTAATGGAGCCAAGACCTTGATGGTCATAAAAGTGACCTGGCATACTGACTTGCTTAACCGAAAGCTCGATCCGGGCGAGTTCAGCTTGGAAAAACTCGGCGTCAAGCCCGGAGACACCGTGCAGGACGACGTGGCCCACACGCCTCCGACGGAGTACGTTCCCTAGATTAAGCCCATGCCCATTGCCGACGCAGCCGTAGATTCAGGAATGATTTCAGAATGACAATAGCAACGCGGGCGAACCAAAAGGTCCGCCCGCGTCTGTCTTATAACTTCTCAGCAAGCTACGACTCTAGTCCAGTATGGCCTTGCCGTGTTGTTCCATGGGCGTCGTCGTGCCATACGTTACCGGCCAGAAGATGAAGTTCTGCAGGTCGGTGCCGGGGTTATCATTGTCGTCGATCAGGAATCCTAGCCAGAACACCAGGCCGGGCTTGAGATCGAGCTTGGCCTCCACGCGTCCTGCGTAGGTCTTGTCATTCATCGGGATGCGAGTCTCGAAGATCTGGACCTTGCACTTGCTCATGTCCACGCCGTAGATGCTCTCGATCAGCTTGCGCTCGGTGACGAGCTGTGCGTCGTCGAGCGTCTTGATCACGATCGGCGAGTCATTCTTATCCAGCGTGTGGGCGGGCAGGCCCCAGCCGTCGACCTGGTTGACAGGGCCGACGTCGGTGGTCATCGACATGTTGTGCTTGATGCCTTTCCAGATTCCATTAACGGCCATCTCGACGGTATCCTGCAGGTACGCGCGGCTGCGGGGCTGGTGGGCGGTGATCACGTCATCGAATCGCAGGACCTGGACGTAGAGGTTTTGCCCTTCGTAGGCCATGCGAACGATCGCACTGCAGTCTTGGGGCCCGCCCTCGATGCCCGAGGAGGTTTCCGGGGTGATGATGATCTGGGGACTGATCCCAGCGTCACGCCATTTGGCGAGGTCGCCGTCGATCCTCAACGGCTCCTTGAGATGCGGAATGTGGATCACCGGCGTGGCGGGCTTGCCGGCGGTTACATCCAGTGGCTTCAGCGGCAGGGCGGCCAGGGTGGCGGCGGTCTGCGGCGTGACGGTCAGCGGGAACTTGGCCGGGTGGACTTCCTTGTTTTCCAGGCGGTACCACTCATCGCAGCAGCGGAAGACGTAGTCAATCATGAGTACGTTGAGCTTGCCTTGCTTGTCTATGAACGTACGCAACCCAGTTGGGTCGTCGACCCAGTTGCCAACGAAATCGGCCTTCTCAGCCGGGCAGAGGCCGTTCATGGACAGGCCGTCGTCATTCATCGCCAGGCAGTCGTACGTGTCGGCCATGGCGGCCAGGTACACGCCGTCGCCGCCCTTGAGGGAGCCGGTGACGTTGATGTTGGCGAATGGGCGGAACCAGTTCACTCCACCGTTCTTGTCCAGGCCGATAACGTCCGTGCCGCCGTTGTTGATCATGACCTTCCACGGCGCGCCGCTTGCATAGCTAAGGACGACCCACTCGTCGTTTGCCCGGGCGACATGGTCGTGGCAGGCTGGGCCGGTGGGCTTGTGATCATACGGGGAGACTATTGCGTCCTTTTCGCCCTTGAGCAGTTTACGGTCGGCGAATCGGTATATGGGTGAGCCTTGCTTATCCAGCCCTGCACATGGCAAGCGCAGAAGCCAGCCACCCGGGACAACGGCCAGCATTACATCGCCGTTTGGCTGCACGCTCATCCAACGGTTGTCATTGAGAGGAATGAACGTGGGCTGTCCCTTCTCGTCGGTCAGCGTACTGACGACCTTGTCATTCCAGTCGACCTTGCCATCGTGGTTGTCGTCGTAGCGGAAGGTCCATGGCTCCTGCGTGCCCCATTTCCACACAAAGCCGCCGACAGCCGCGGCCTTCTCAGGCGTGAACCTGACGAACGTCAAACGACCATACAGTGTGCCCTTGGGCTGGCCCTGGGTCGGCTCGGAAGCTTTGACGTCCAGGTAAGCCAGGAACGTCTGGCCGTCGACCTTGAAGTCGCCGATCATGCGGCCCTGGTTCATGTTGGGATGGTAAGACTCCAACTGCCACGTGCCTTTTTCGCTGTCGGTCTGGTAGGAGAAGTATCCGCCAAGCAGGCGTCCGGGCGTGAGCTTGGATCCGGCGCCCGAGCCGGCCTCGGTCGAGAACGAAGACCAGACGAGTTTGTTGTCCTTGTCGAAGACCTGCATCCGGCCCTCTTGTTCGCCGACGACCAATTGATTCTGCGGGCCAATTGCCATCACGACAGGCATGGTGCCACCCTTGAACCAGAACCGCTCGCTCTGGACGGTGCCTTCAGGCCCGTCGCCCTTGCCAAGCGTGCCCAGAGACTTCAGTTGGGCGGGATTGGAGCAGTCAAACAGGTGGATCTTGCCGGTCTTTGCGGAGGCCACGGCCAGTCGGCCATTGCGGGCCGCCAAGGCGATCGGGCTGGGCACTTCCTGCGACTGGGCAACTACCTTGCCATCGGGCGACAGGGCTATGAGTTTCGTGCCTTCGCTGATGACCCAAATCACGCCGGCCTTGGAATCGCCAACCGGGCTGGTGGGGGCCTTGACCTTGATGGTCTTGACCGGGTCGGGCGTGTCCGTCGTGCCGATCCGCAGGGCGTTGCCGGCGGTATCGCTGTAGAACAGTTGCTTGCCCAACGAGGTCAGGCCGTTGTAAATCGCCGGGCCCTTGAGGGAGACCGAACCGTAATCGTCCTTGCCCCATGCCGCGATGCTGCCCGTGGCTGGATTGACGCGCGTCAGCCGCATAGCGGTGCCTTCGATCCGCAGGGCGTACAGCAGGCCGTCTGAAGCGACAGTCAGGCCATTCATGTTGTTCGACGAGCCGAAGAACGGCCACAAGAACTTGCCGGTCGCGTTATAAGCGCGGATGCAGGTGTGGCCCTCGTTGATTTCACGGGCCACCAGCACGCGTCCGGCGTCGTCAATGGTCACCGCATCGGGGTGCGCGGGCGCTGCCGCAATCGTCTTGTTGGGATCACCCGTGTTGCCGATGAAACCGAGGTACTTCCAATCGAGCTTGCTCTCCAGTAGGCGGATCTCGTACTCGCCGGCTGCTATCGGCGTCTCACGCCATGTGCGCGAGGGCAGCCAGAATGAATACGTGCCCTTGGCCAGCGGCAGTTCCTGGAAGAGGTAGGTCACCAGCTTGCCATTCTTGTCAAACACGCCAGCGCTGGTGAATCCATTGCCGAAGGAGACCTTGAAGCTGCCGTCAGCGGGGCGCGGCGCCTTGGCCGTCACCTCGTACGCGCCCAGGCCCGGGGCCTCGGGACGCTTGACGCCGTCGATGTCCTCGGCCGGTGCATCGTGGCCGGCGAGCTTGGCGGCGCCCCAACCCGACGTCACCGGGCGGTCCAGTGCCCAGTCCAGCACGTTGGTAACCTTGTACACACCCTTGGCGGCGTTCTCGTACTTCACGGGGATGCTGATGGAATGGGCATCCAGGCCACTGAGGGAACGCCAGCCGGTTATGGTGTTCTTGGATATCTGCGAGTGGAACTTGCCGATGTTGAAGCCAAGATAAAGGTTGTGGTCCAGCGTCAAATCGGTGACGCCGTCGCCCACGAGAACCGCCGTCGCGCTGTCGGTAAGGACGTTGTTGAAGGCCGCCGCGCCCTTGCCAGACGGCAGGCTCAGACCCAGGCTGGCATTGCCGACCAGGGTGCAGTTGGCAACCACGTTGCCCTCGCCGCCACTGAGTACGATGCCGTACCGGTTGGCGTCGGCGATAGTGTTCTCGACGCGGCCGGCCTTGACGTCAATCATGCTCACGCCAATCAGTCCGTCGACGCTGCGAACACGGCGGACGGTGAACTGTTCCGCGCCCTGCGCCAGTATGTTGGCGCCACGGGCACCGCGGACCGTCAGGTCGCTGATCACAGCGCCGCTGCCGCCCTTGACGACGATGCCGTTCTCCAGCTTCGTGGCGTCGATGATCGTTTTGCCATAGCCTGCGCCCTTGAGGCCCACACCATCAGGCAGCGTCGCCCCGCCAACATATTCGCCGGCAGGCAGGTTTATCGTTTCGCCAGCCTTGGCCGCGGACACCCGGTCCTGCAGTTTCTCGGCCGCCAGGCAAGCAGGAGCGATGGCCAGCAGCGCCCCAGCCAGCCACAGACATACGATTCGCTTCATATCAATCCTTTCCTTGGTTTCGCAAGCGGCTCCATATCGCCGCGAGATATTCCAGTGAACGTAGAGAAAGTAATAAGGTTCCTAAAAAGGCAGAGCCCGCATTCGCGTCATGGCGGGTTCGAACAGTCGCCGCCTTGGCCTCCGCATCATCGGCGTGACGACGGAAGCCCAGGCCGGCACGAATTCCCTTTGTGTTGCTCATGCACGATTCGTATGGGTAAGATTCTGCATCTGCCATTTGCTGGAGCCACAACATGGACTCGTTCAACAACCGGGCATGGTCTCAACTGTCGGCTGAGGTCGTCAGTCCTGACGGCAAGTGCTGCGCCAGGATTGCCTGGGCTAATGAAATCGCCATGGGCGGTCCAACCTTCGGCACACTCGAAGTATGCGAAAAGGCATTCGAGAGCTGCAACCCATGCATGGTCTGGTCGGAGGACTCGAAGTACCTGGCTGTGGCGCAGCTGCATGCACGCCCGACGCTGGGACGAGGATCATGCAGAATCCTTGTCTTCGCTGTCGAATCAGGCCGCGACGGATACGGTCGCCAGGACTATATGCTTCCCTGCCTTCAGGAGTTCTCCAAAGGCGTCATAACTGGCATTTCGCTAGGGAAACAGGGCGAGCCACGTACGTTCAGAATCCCGTTGGACACCATTAGTTGGCAAGATCCAGACTTGCCTATGTGACCTGCCAGAGCCTGCGAAGGCGATCCGGAACCCCGCACGAACTTGCTTGAACCAGGAGCTGATCAGCATGTGGGAACGTGAAGCTACTGACCATATCAAGGACGCAGTAACACAGTTGTTTCCAAGTTGCAGGGACGCTGTGCTCGCTTGCCTGCTCGATGCCACCGCAGAAGAACGAGTGCACGCCGACATACTCGTACTATCCTTCGGCGACCGCATAAAGCTCGAACAGTTGGCCCAAGTCGCAAAGGATGATTCACGCGACATAATGATGTGCGAGTATCATCCGGAGGACTTCCTCAACGTTCCCAATCGTTCCACAGCGGCGGCAGAGCTAGCACGACGCTTTAAGGTTCTCAACCTGCCTGTCCCAGATGCTGTGGCTCAGTGGGCTCAATGGGCATGACTTTCGCAGCTACGCCTTCTTCATCTCGTTGCTGATGCCCGCACGAATGAACGCGGTCTGAGCGGCCGCCCACGGCGCGCCGCACAGGGCCACGGCGTCGATCTGGCCGTTGGCGAACGCCTCGACGGCTGCCAGCGCGCCGATCGTGCGGGAGCGCCTGGACACAAACACGGCCGCGCCCAAACGACGGGCTTAGCCGTGGCACCCTAGTAATCACAATGTGATATAGCACTTTTCACGTCCGAGCCCTTTAAAACTCATTTTGGCGATTTTGAGCTCGAAATCGGAATAGTCGGAGTCAAAAGACGTTCATAAGTCCTGTGTTTTCGCGAAGGTCCGGATAATAACGGCTCTAATCATTGCCATGCCGCACTTTGTGCGCGCACAAAACGACCACGGCCACACGCGTTTTATGACCCCTGTTTTTTCAAAGTGGTACTTTGAGTCGTCGAAAATCAAAAGTGTAAAAAGCGGTTAAGAACGGGCGGGGCGGGTGCCACGGCTAAGCGTTGTTTTCGCGGCCGTGCGGGTGCGGGATAGCGCCAAGCACGGCCGCGCGAGCAAACAACGCTCGCTTAACCGTGGCACCCGTGGCACCCAACTGGGCGAGGGCCAACTGTCCGATCTGCAATCTTTATAACAAGGATGGCTTGCCCGCGACCCCATTCCGAACCGATGACTGGAAGGAGTGAGGCCGTGGTCAGAGTCTCCGATACGCTCTTCTACTTTGATTGCACGCGGAACTGGGCGGCCATATCGCCTATCTTCACCAGGCGGTTCCACTGGGCCGCGGGGGGAGTGGTGTCGGAGATGCCCAACACCTGGTGCCGGCCGTCGCCAAGCTGCTCGAAGAAGCCTGCAAGGAACTTGTCGAACTCCTGGTCGCTCATCGTCGTCGAAAGCAGCGACACCGACGGAATGCCGCCCAGAATGGCGATTCGGCCTTTGAAGTAATCGCGCACGTCCTTGATGGTCAGCTTGGTCATCGGGGACGGGCAGATCGAATCGGCGATATCCATCTGCGATTCGAGATAATGCTCCAATAGGCCGGTGTTCTCGCCGTCGGTGTGCGTCAGCAGGTACTTGCCGCGTGCATGAAGTTGCTGGGCACATTCCTGCAGCCAGGGAAGAATGTGCTCCTTGAAGAACGGTGGGTACGTGGTGGCGGCATCGTAATTCGCGCCAACGAATACGATTTCCGCTGGGCAGTTGCATGCAACCTGCAGCAGCTTTCGCCAATACACCCCGATCTGCTCGGCCAGGGCCATCAGCTCGTCGTGGTTGTCGTAAATCGCGTAATAGAAGCTGTCGAACGGCATGAGCTCGCGCAGAATCAGGTGCATTGGCGAGCCGGCCAGGCTGACAAACCCCGCCGTCACACCACGCTCGCCGATGAGGTCCGCATATTCCTGGTAGCCTTCGTAATTGGGAACCACGCGGGCGTTCTCGAAGATATAGCCGACGGCTGCATAATCCGCCGGCCCCTTGATGGCTTGCTCGGCCACATGGGAGATCGAAATGCCGGCCTTGCGCATCGACTCGTCGTAAACGGTGACTGTCCGAACCGTGCCCTTGGGTGTTTCATACTCGACTGTCGTGCGATCGCCTTCGACACGAACTGTCCGCCGCACGTTTTCCAGGACGGTCCGGCAAGGCATGTTCCACAGGTTGTAAACGCCCAGCGCGCGATCGGCCTCATCCAGCGGGTCCCGGACGTCCTTGAAGTTCGGCACGATCGCGTGGTAGCTCCACCCCACGTCATCCACCAGATCGATGAGCGAGGCATTGCGATACTTATCAGGAAGCGTATTGGCGCGGCTGTTGGCCATGTACCACAAATCCAGCCGCGGAGCCCAGGGGATGGTCTGGGTGGTCTGGCCAGTCAACGCACGAAGCATATTCTCTTTACGTGTCATGCCGACATATTACAGCGCAATATCGCCAGAATCCAGAAGCGCCGGCCTGGCTTTGTGTATTGGATCTTTCGCCCATTACAAGAGGACGCCAGTGCAGCTTGCATGCATTTGTCGCCTTTTATATGCGATCCTCTTGTGGTTTTGCGTTGTTGAAATCTATTGCGGACTCCTCGGGAAACGGACTTGATTCTCAAGATGCCGTGTGGGTAAGTATGCGGCCACGGAGAATATCACCATCATGGCAACGAAGACACGCAAGGCGACGAATAAGCAACTTGATCTGGACAACCTCGTTGAGTACACGCACAAGGCCGCTGCGTGGAGCGATCGGCACTCGAATGTTGCGATGTGCTGGAATAGGCCTCAGGAGAAGGGTCTTCAGCGTTTCCAGACAATGCTGGGTTGGCAGGGCGAGCGCATAACCGACAGCCTGCTGAACTGGCGGGTTTTCGAGGCGGATCGCGAACTGCCCGTTAGCCTCGAATCGCGTGTCTTTCGCCCCGACAAGGTGACCGAGACTGACACGGCAGATGACTTGCGCATTACGGCGACCGCTTCATTTCCTGCTCGCAATGCACTGGCTGTGGAGATCGAGGTCGTCAACCTCGCCGCCCGCAAGCGTCAGTTAAGGCTGGAATTCGATTATCCTGGCAAAGGCGTAAAGCCGGACTGGAAGGGCCCGTTTCCAACCAATCACATTGTGAGCATCGACAACGAGCCCGAGGGCTCATGGGCAACGGTTATCCCGGTCAAAGAACATGGCCGCAATATGCTGTGGGTGTCCGATTTCGCCGTCGGAATGCTAAACGACACGACAGTAGAGTTCGTGTGTCTGGCCGACCTCTCCGCACGCAAGCTGACTCTTAAGCCTCGCGGGAAAGCGACCATCATACTGCAGATGGCCTTTGGTGTGACCAGGGGCAAAGCGCGTAATGCGTTGGCCGAATGTGCCAGCCGCGTGGGGCCAAAGTGGACCAGCGATCAGGAGACAGCGCGTTGGCGCAAACTTCTTGGCCAGGCCCAGCCGTTGCCGCCGAAGTATCGTGGCGATCGCAACTACCAGTGCATGTATGCTCACGCCGTTGCCTGCTTGCACGGCCTGTTTATCCAGGGGGAGGGCGGCTATACAGGCTACAAGAGCGTTCCATGGACGACAAAGAGTGGGCTGTCGGCGGCGTTCTTCTGGGATACCGCTTTCAGTTCCACTGGCGCTCGGGAGTTCAGTCCCACCTTGGCGATGGGGGCCTTGGAGTGTTTTGCCGAGAATGCCGGCCCAAGGGGCTCGTTGCCCGGCACGATTATGGACTCCAGCCGCGCGGGCGAGGGCCAGGCGCCGATCATGTGCTGGTCGGCATGGCTGGTCTTTGAGTCCTGCAAGGACCGCAAGTGGTTAGCCAGGGTCTACCCGGCACTGGCGGGCAATATTCGATTCTGGTTCAAGTATCATTGCTCTGAGCGAGGCATGTGCCAGTTCTTCAACGCCGGCCAGATCGCCGACAACGACGCACGCTTCGATCCAATCCAGAAAGGAAACAGCAACCAGTCCGTGAGCGGCATGGAGTCGCCGGATATCAATGCCTTCCTGGTCATGGAGATGAAGTGCCTGGCGAGAATGGCAAAGCAGCTTGGCCTGGCCGCGGAGAGCAAGCAGTGGCAAAAGCACGCAAAGGAACTGGGCCAGCTGATTGTGGACCTGACGTACTTCGCCGATGACGCGATGTTTTACGATGTCGCCATCGGGACTCGCAAGCCGTTCACTCGCGTCAAGAATCCCAACATGTTCCTGCCGCTGTGGGCCGGAGTGCCGCTGCCCAAGGCTGAGATCAAGCGAGTCATCGAAAAGCACATGCTCAATCCCAATGAGTTCTACCGGGAATTGCCCTTCCCGAGCCTGTCATACGATCACCCCGAATATAATCCGAAGGAATACTGGCGAGGCCGCATCTGGCCGCACGTGGTCTTCTGGATGACGCAGACGCTTTGGAAGCATGGCTATCACAAGCAAGCAGAATGGATTGCCGACCGCATGCTGAACTTGCTCCAGGGATTGCCCTGGTTCATGGAGAACTACGACTCAGGCACAGGCAAAGACGTCTGGCCGCCGCCAGAAGGATGGACGTTTTCCTCACCGGAGTACAACTGGTCCTGTGCCACCGTAATCGAGTTGCTCCTGGAGCGTTATAAGGAACCTTTGCCATAGGCTGCGGGTCGCGTTGCAAAGGGTTGGCGAATTCAATGCCTATGCCAGGTCCGTCAGGTAGTTGCCTTGGCATGGCAGAGTACGAAGTTGGACGGAGAATCAGACGTGGCCAGAATTGCATTTATTGGCGCAGGCAGCTTGGGCTTCACCCGTGGGCTCGTTCGCGACATGATGACGTTCCCACTATTGAAGGATGCGACGCTCGTGTTGATGGACATCAACAAGGAGCGCCTGGACTTTTCGCTGCGGGCAGTGCAGTCGATCGTCGACAAGGGCCGGTACCCCGCGAAGGTAATCGCCACGATGGACCGCGCGACGGCCTTGAAGGGCGCCGATGCCGTACTGTGCACCATTCTTAACGGCGACGTGGATGTTTGGCAGCACGATATCCTGATCCCAAAGAAGTATGGCGTCGACACCAATGTCGGCGACACGCGAAGCGTTAGCGGCATCTTCCGCGCTCTGCGAACGATCCCGGTCATGATCAGCATCGCCAAGGACATGGAGAAGCTCTGTCCCGACGCGATCCTGCTGAACTACACCAACCCCATGGCCATGCTGTGCCGGGCCATCCAGCGCGAGAGCACGATCAAGGTCACTGGCCTTTGCCACAGTGTGCAGGGCACCGCAGCCATGCTTGCAGAGTGGGCCGGCGCCAAGTACGAGGACGTGACTTACACCTGCGCGGGCATCAATCACCAGGCGTGGTATCTCGACTTCAAGCTTGGCCAGAAGGACCTCTACCCTGCCATCCGAAAGGCTGTGACGACCGGCAAGAAGATCTACAACCAGGAGATCGTCCGCAACGAGATGTTCCTGCACCTGGACTACTACGTCACCGAGTCCAGCGGGCATAACAGCGAGTACAACTGGTGGTTCCGCAAGCGCAAGGATCTGATCGAGAAGTACTGCACCCACGGCACCGGATGGAACCCAGGCAAGTACGCTTACATCCTTGGCTGCTACCGAAACGGCGCCAGGACATGGAAGAAGGACGTAAAGGATTGGTTCGCCAAGGGCGCTCCCATCGACCTGGGCCGCGGGCAGGAATACGCTGCGTACATCATTAACGCGCGCATGGGCGGCGAGCCCTTTAAGTTCAATGGCAACGTGCCAAACAACGGACTCATCACCAACCTGCCGCAAGGTGTGTGCGTTGAGGTGCCAGTGCTCGCCGACAAGAGCGGATTCAGCTCCATCCACGTCGGCGCGCTGCCCCCGCAACTGGCAGCACTGAACCAGGTAAGCGTGGCCGTCGAGGAAATGGCCGTCGAGGCCGCCCTCACCGGCGACCCGCGCATGGTCTTCCACGCGGTGGCTTACGACCCACTCTCCGCCGCCGTCCTGAGCCTGGCCGAGATCCAAAAAATGGTCA
>Ga0265339_10002776_pt1 | contig 12451 bp, 9 predicted proteins | sample 4CB219metaG_FD_202085 | JGI IMG/M metagenome (GOLD analysis project Ga0265339, IMG submission 202085) | Rhizosphere microbial communities from Carex aquatilis grown in University of Washington, Seatle, WA, United States - 4-CB2-19 metaG | ecosystem: Host-associated > Plants > Roots > Rhizosphere...
TTTGGTGAGTATGCGCTTTGCCCGAGCTTCAGGAGAGTGGCCGTCGATGTCTCATGAGGTGGGATCGTCGATGAGCCGCTGCGGCCGCGCAAATGCCTTCAGCAGGTCCTGGTGATCAATCACAATCTCGCGGCCTCTGATGCGAACGCCGTGTTCGGTCAGTTGCGCCAGGTTGCGAGACAGGTTCTCGCGGGTGGTGCCGATGTGCGATGCCAATGTGCCGCGATCGAACGGGATAACGATATTTGCGTGCGACGAGGTCTTCTGCGCTTCGGTCAATATCCAGTTTGCCAGGCGTTCGACACTTGATCTGGCCACGTAGCCCTTGAGCTTCTTGACGGTCCCTCGATAGGCGAAGGCGAGTTCCCTTGCCACGATCCGGGCGAACGGCAGGTCCTTGTCGAATACGGCGCGAACCCTTTCTGCCGGAATGAGCAGGATCCGCGACTCCTGGATTGTTCTGGCCGAGTTCAAATAAGGCCGGTCGCTGACGACGCCGGCCAGAATGAAGGTCGATACCGGCTCAACGAGGAACATGCCCCACTCGGCGCCATCCTGTTCCGTAAAGATTTCGACCAACCCATCGACGATTACATGCAGGAAATCGGGAGTATCGCCCTCGTGAATCAGATCCACCCCACTGGGGAAGTGCTGTAGCAGTGCAGCATCGAGCAGGCTTTCGAGATGCTGTGGCTCTATTTCCGAAAACAGCGGAAGCGCTTTGACTTGAAGGAGTTCCTGGGCACGCAATTTTATTGCCTTGAGCTAGAGAAGTTGTGATATTTATCAAATGACCATTGATCAAATGACAATCGTTTGTGCCAGAACAAACAAATTGCAATGCAGCAAATTATAGAACTGCATCGTTTCAAAGCGTCTCTTGATCGAGCGCAAATCGGAAGCCGAGTCGGCGATCTAGTCCCCCTGCCGAAGTTGAGCTGTTTTTCGGGGGACCATCATGGACGCCGTAGGTTCAAGTGCCGCACACAAGGGTCGGGCTCTTTGGCTTTCGACCATCGCGTTTACAATTTGCTTTGCTGTCTGGACGATCTTTTCGATCATCGGAATTCGAATAAAGCAAGAGCTCGGGCTCAACGATACTGAATTCGGACTACTGGTCGGCACGCCGATCCTGAGCGGATCGTTGATCCGTCTGATATTGGGCGTTTGGACCGACCAATATGGCGGGCGCCGGGTCTACACGGTCGTCATGCTCGCCGCGGCGGTTGCGACATATTTGCTGACCTGGGCTCACACTTATCCCCAGTTCCTCTTTGCGGCTTTCTTCGTGGGTATTGCGGGCGGGTCCTTCGCAGTCGGCGTCGCGTACGTGTCCCGATTCTATCCGCAAGGGAAGCAAGGCACCGCGCTCGGCATTTTCGGCGCCGGCAACGTCGGTGCCGCCGTGACCAAGTTTGTCGCGCCCTTCGTGCTCGTTGCCTATGGCTGGCAGACGGTTGCGCAGGTCTGGGCATTGGCCATCGGCGTCATGGGTATCGTCTTCTGGATACTGTCGGAAGAAGATCCCGTCGTACGCGCGCGTCGCGCAAAGAACGAGAAGCCGAAAAGCGCCTGGCTCGAGCTTGCGCCGCTGAAGAATATTCAGGTCTGGCGCTTTTCGCTGTATTACTTCTTTGTGTTCGGCGCCTTCGTTGCGCTGTCGTTGTGGTTGCCGCAATACCTGATCAAGGTCTACGGCGTTAACATCGAGACCGCCGGCATGATGGCGGCGATGTTCTCGTTTCCGGCGAGTGTCTTCCGCGCCTATGGCGGACATCTCTCCGATCGCTACGGCGCCCGGCGCGTGATGTATTGGTGTTTCTTTGTCGGCGCCGCCGCCACCTTTGTGCTGTCTTATCCGCCGACCGAATATCTGGTGAAGACCGTCAACGGCACCGTCGGCTTCCATCTGGAAATGGGGCTGGTGCCGTTCACGGTGAGCGTGTTCGTGCTCGGCTTCTTCATGGCGCTGGGCAAGGCCGCCGTCTACAAGCACATTCCGGTCTACTACCCGAAGAGTGTCGGCGCCGTTGGCGGCCTGGTCGGCATGATCGGCGGGCTTGGCGGTTTCGTGCTTCCGATCGCGTTCGGAGCCCTGGTTGATCTGACGGGATTGTGGACCAGCTGCTTCATGCTGCTGTTCCTGCTGGTGACGGGCGCGCTGATCTGGATGCACGTCTCGATCCGGCAGATGGAGCGTGGCGTCGTCGGCGAAGCCCTGAAAAAGCTTCCCGAACTCCCGGAGATGGAGGAGATCCACAAGCCCGAGCATGTCGGCGCCTTGTCCGGCGCGGTGCTGACCGACTGGCGCCCGGAGGAGAAGAACTTCTGGGAAAGCGGCGGACGCGCGATCGCGCGCCGCAATCTCTGGCTCTCGATACCATCGCTGCTGCTGTCGTTCGCAATCTGGCAGGTCTGGTCGGTGGTGGTGGCAAAGCTGCCCTCGGTGGGCTTCAAGTTCACCACCGACGAACTGTTCTGGCTCGCGGCCCTGCCTGGCATCTCCGGCGCGGTCTTGCGGATTTTCTACTCCTTCATGGTGCCGATCTTCGGCGGCCGGCTGTGGACTACACTCGCAACTTGGTCGCTGCTGATTCCCGCGATCGGCATCGGCTACGCGGTGCAGACGCCCTCGACACCCTATGCGCTGTTCCTCCTGCTGGCGCTGCTCTGCGGCCTCGGCGGCGGCAACTTCGCCTCGTCCATGGCCAATATCTCCTTCTTCTTCCCGCGTGCGGAGAAGGGCAATGCCTTGGCCCTCAACGCCGGCCTCGGCAATCTCGGGGTCAGCGTCGTGCAGTTCCTCGTCCCGATTGTCATCGCCGCCGGCGTTCTCGGCTGGTTCGGCGGCAACCCGACGATGGTGGCAAGCGGCACAAAACAGGTGCCGCTGTGGCTGCAGAACGCCGGATTCATCTGGGTGCCGTTCATCGTCGCCAGCGCCTTTGCGGCATGGTTTGGCATGAACGACATCGCCTCCGCCCAGGCCTCGTTCTCCGATCAGGCGGTTATTTTCCGGCGTAGGCACAACTGGATCATGTGCTGGCTCTATACCGGAACCTTCGGCTCGTTCATCGGCTATTCCGCGGGCTTTCCGCTGCTGGCCAAGATCGAATTCCCCGCAGTGGATGCGTTGCAGCTTGCCTTCCTGGGCCCGCTGGTCGGCGCGCTGTCGCGGTCGGCCAGCGGCTGGATGGCCGACCGATGGGGCGGCGGACGGGTCACGCTCGGCGTCTTCACCCTGATGATGGCAGCCGTGCTCGGCGTTCTCTACTTCCTCGGCATCAAGGATCAACCCGGCGCGTTCTGGGGGTTCTTCGCGATGTTCCTGGTCCTGTTCTTTGCGACGGGCGTCGGCAATGCGTCGACCTTCCAGATGATCCCGAACATCATGCGGCAAGAAATGAACCGATTGATGCCTGCCGCCGACGCAGCGACGCGGCTGCGTCAGGCCGAAAAGGAATCGGCAGCGATTACCGGCTTTACATCGGCCATCGCCGCGTTCGGCGCGTTCTTCATTCCGAAAGCGTACGGAACGTCGATCGGTCTCACCGGCGGCGTGCAGGCGGCGCTGTGGGGGTTCTTTGCTTTTTACGTGACCTGTGTGGTAGTCACCTGGGCTGTCTATACCCGCAAGGGCGGCCTGCTTCACGATGTGGAGCGCTACGGCCGTCTATCGGCCGCAGCGCAGCCCGCCGAATAACAAATCCCGCCCAAAAATAGGACTAAGGAGACACAGGATGAGTCATTTCCTGGACCGGCTTACTTTTTTTACACGAGCGAAACCGGAATTCGCCGGTGGGCACGGCGTGACGACGACCGAGGATCGCTCGTGGGAGGAAGGTTACCGGAAGCGGTGGCAGCACGACAAGATCGTGCGCTCGACGCACGGGGTCAATTGTACCGGCTCGTGCTCGTGGAAGGTCTATGTCAAGGGCGGTATCGTTACCTGGGAAACCCAGCAGACGGACTATCCGCGCACGCGCCCGGACCTTCCGAATCACGAGCCGCGGGGCTGCGCGCGCGGCGCGAGCTACAGCTGGTACCTCTATTCCGGCAATCGGGTGAAGCATCCGCTGGTGCGGTCGCGGTTGCTGAAACTCTGGCGCGAGGCGCGCGCGCGGCAGACACCGGTTGCCGCCTGGAAGTCGATCGTCGAGAACCCCGACAAGCGCGCGTCTTACGTGCAGAAGCGCGGTCTCGGCGGATTCGTTCGGGCCGGATGGGCCGAGGTCAACGAGATGATCGCGGCGGCGAATGCCTATACCGCCAGGACCCACGGACCCGACCGGGTGTTCGGCTTCTCGCCGATCCCCGCGATGTCGATGGTGAGCTACGCCGCCGGCGCGCGCTATCTGTCGCTGCTCGGTGGCGTCTGCATGTCGTTCTACGACTGGTATTGCGACCTGCCGCCGGCCTCGCCCCAGACCTGGGGCGAGCAGACCGACGTGCCGGAAAGCGCGGATTGGTACAACTCAGGCTTTCTCATCCTGTGGGGATCGAACGTTCCGCAGACGCGCACACCCGATGCGCATTTCTATACCGAGGCCCGCTACAAGGGCGCCAAAAGCGTCGTCATCAGCCCGGACTATTCCGAGGCCTCGAAGTTCGCGGACCTCTGGATGTCGCCGAAGCAGGGCACCGATGCCGCCTTGGCGATGGCCATGGGCCACGTCATTCTGAAGGAATTCCATATCGAGCGTCAGGCGAAATATTTCGGCGACTACGCGCGCCAGTATACCGACATGCCGTTTCTGGTGCGCCTGGTGAAATCCGAAGGCCGGCTCGTGCCGGAGCGATTCGTGCGTGCCTCGGATTTCGCCACTTCGCTGGACCAATCCAACAATCCCGAGTGGAAGACCGTGGCCTATGACGAGGCCTCGGGCGACATCGTGGTGCCGAACGGCTCGGTCGGTTTCCGTTGGGGCGAGAAGGGCAAATGGAATCTGGAGGAAAAGGCGAGCAACGGTCGCGAGACCCGGCTTCGTCTGTCGCTGGCCGAGGTCAAGGACGAACTGGCCGAGGTTGCGTTCCCCTATTTCGGCAATCGCGAGCACGACCATTTCCGCGGAACGGATCATCCGGACGTTCTCCTGCGCAAGGTTCCCGCCCGCCGCATCGCGCTGAAGGACGGCGAGGCGCTGGTGGCTTCGGTCTATGATTTGTTCGTCGCCAACTACGGTGTCGATCGCGGCTTCGGGGGCGAGCATCTCGGCAAGAGCTACGACGATGTCGAACCCTATACGCCGGCGTGGGCCGAGAAAATCACGGGCGTACGGCGCGATCAGATCGTCACGGTGGCCCGGGAATTCGCGAAGAACGCCGAAAAGACCGGTGGTCGCTCCATGGTCATCGTCGGTGCCGGGCTGAACCACTGGTACCACATGGACATGAACTACCGCGGCATCATCAACATGCTGGTGATGTGCGGCTGCATCGGGCAATCCGGCGGCGGCTGGTCGCACTACGTCGGCCAGGAAAAGCTGCGCCCGCAATCCGGCTGGACGCCGCTCGCCTTCGCGCTCGACTGGGGGCGGCCGTCGCGCCAGACGAACTCGACCTCGGCGTTCTATGCCCACAGCAACCAGTGGCGTTACGAAACGCTGGACGTGAAGGAGATCCTGTCGCCGACCGCGCCGGCTGGATCCTGGGACGGCACGCTGATCGACTACAATGTGCGCGCCGAGCGGATGGGCTGGCTGCCCTCCGCCCCGCAACTGGAGACGAACCCCCTGGAGATCGCAGGGCGTGCCGCGGCGTCCGGCCTGGAGGTGAAGGACTATGTCGCGAAGGGGCTGAAGTCGGGCGAGTTGCAGTTGTCGTGCGAGGATCCGGATGACCCGAAGAACTGGCCGCGCAACCTGTTCGTCTGGCGTTCCAATCTGCTTGGCGCTTCCGGCAAGGGTCACGAATATTTCCTGAAGCACCTGCTTGGCACCGGGCATGGCGTGATCGGCAAGGACCTCGGCCAGCATGGCAGGGCCAAGCCCAAGGAGGTGAAGTGGCACGAACAGGAGGTGGAAGGAAAACTCGATCTTCTGGTCACGCTCGACTTCAGGATGTCGACGACCTGCATGTATTCCGACATCGTGCTGCCGACCGCGACCTGGTACGAGAAGAACGATCTCAATACCTCGGACATGCACCCCTTCATCCATCCGCTGTCGGCCGCGGTCGATCCGGTCTGGGAATCGCGCAGCGACTGGGACATCTACAAGGGCATCGCGGAGGCCTTCTCCAGGGTCGCGCCCGAGGTGCTCGGCGTCGAGAAGGACGTCGTGCTCACGCCGATCATGCACGACAGCGCGGGTGAAATCGCGCAGCCCTTCGACGTGAAGGACTGGAAGAAGGGCGAGATCGATCCGATTCCCGGCAAGACCATGCCGGCGGTCACCGTGGTCGAGCGCGACTATCCCAACCTCTACAAGCGCTTTACCTCGCTCGGGCCCCTGATGAACAAGCTCGGCAACGGCGGCAAGGGCATGGCCTGGAACACCGATCACGAGATCGAGCTGCTCAAGAAGCTCAACGGCATCGTGAGCGAGGACGGCGCGAGCAAGGGGCTTGCCCGCATCGACAGCGCCACCGATGCATGCGAGGTGATTCTCAGCCTGGCGCCGGAAACCAACGGCGAGGTCGCGGTCAAGGCCTGGTCGTCGCTCGGAACGTTCACCGGGCGTGATCACACCCATCTGGCGATCCCGAAGGAGGACGAGAAGATCCGCTATCGCGACATTGTCGCGCAGCCGCGCAAGATCATCTCCTCGCCGATCTGGTCGGGCCTGGAGTCGGAAAAGGTCTGCTACAACGCCGGCTACACCAACGTCCACGAACTGATCCCGTGGCGCACGCTGACCGGGCGCCAGCAGCTTTATCAGGATCACCTGTGGATGCGTGCCTTCGGCGAAGGCTTCTGCGTCTATCGGCCGCCGATCGACACCAAGACCGTCAAGCCGGTGATCGACCGCAAGCCGAACGGCAACGGACAGGTGGTGCTGAACTTCATCACGCCGCATCAGAAATGGGGAATCCACTCCACCTACACCGACAACCTGTTGATGCTGACGCTGTCGCGCGGCGGCCCGATCGTGTGGATCAGCGAGATCGATGCCAAGTCTGCGGGTATCGTCGATAACGACTGGATCGAGGCCTACAACACCAACGGCGCGTTGACGGCGCGTGCTGTGGTCTCGCAGCGCGTCAAGCAGGGTATGTGCCTGATGTATCACGCGCAGGAGAAGATCGTGAACGTGCCGGGCTCCGAGCAGACCGGCCAGCGCGGAGGCATCCATAATTCCGTCACGCGCGTCGTGCTCAAGCCGACGCATATGATCGGCGGTTACGTGCAGCAGGCCTACGGCTTCAACTACTACGGCACGGTCGGCTCGAACCGTGACGAGTTCGTCATTATCCGCAAAATGTCTAAGGTCGACTGGCTGGATACGCCTTCCGCCGATCAACCCGGCAATATCCGCCTGGAGGCTGCAGAATGAAGATCCGCGCTCAAATCGCCATGGTGCTGAACCTCGACAAATGCATCGGGTGTCACACCTGCAGCGTGACCTGCAAGAACGTGTGGACCAGCCGCGAAGGCATGGAATATGCGTGGTTCAACAATGTCGAAACCAAGCCGGGCGTCGGCTACCCCAAGGACTGGGAGAACCAGTCGCGCTGGAAGGGCGGCTGGAAACGCAACCGCAACGGCTCGATCCAGCCGCGTATCGGCGGCAAGTGGCGGGTGCTGGCGAACATCTTCGCCAATCCGGACCTGCCGCAGATCGACGACTACTACGAGCCGTTCACCTTCGACTACCCGCATCTGCAACAGTCGCCGGAAATGCCGGCGATGCCGACGGCGCGCCCGCGCTCCCTCATTTCGGGCGAACGGCTGGAAAAGATCGAATGGGGGCCGAACTGGGAGGAAATCCTGGGCGGCGAATTCGAAAAGCGCTCCAAGGACTACAATTTCGACGGCGTGCAGAAGGAGATCTACGGCCAGTTCGAAAACACCTTCATGATGTATCTGCCGAGGCTTTGCGAGCATTGCCTCAATCCGGCCTGCGTCGCCGCCTGTCCCTCCGGCGCCATCTACAAGCGCGAGGAGGACGGCATCGTCCTGATCGACCAGGACAAGTGCCGCGGCTGGCGGATGTGCGTCTCCGGCTGTCCGTACAAGAAGATCTACTACAACTGGTCGACGGGAAAATCGGAGAAGTGCATCTTCTGTTATCCTCGCATCGAGGCCGGTCAGCCCACGGTTTGCTCGGAGACCTGCGTCGGACGCATCCGCTATCTCGGCGTCGTGCTCTATGATGCCGATCGCATCGCGGAGGCAGCCAGCAAGCCCGACGAGCGCGAGCTCTATCAGGCCCAGCTCGACGTTTTCCTGGACCCGAACGATCCGGCCATCATCGCAGAAGCCGAACGGCAGGGCATCCCGCATGCCTGGCTCAACGCCGCGAAAGCGTCGCCGATCTGGAAGATGGCGATGGAGTGGAAGGTGGCGTTCCCGCTGCACCCCGAATACCGCACCTTGCCGATGGTATGGTATGTGCCGCCGCTGTCGCCGATCACCTCGGCGGCCTCCGCCGGCAAGATCGGGCTCGACGGCGAGATGCCCGACGTGAAGTCGCTGCGCATTCCGATGCGCTATCTCGCCAACCTGTTGACCGCGGGTGATGAGAGGCCGGTCACGCTGGCGCTGGAGCGGATGCTTGCGATGCGTGCCTTCATGCGGACCAAGACGCTCGACGGCGTGGTCGACGAAGCCATCGCCGGCCGGGTCGGGCTCAAGCCCGCGCAGATCGACGAGATGTACCGGGTCATGGCGATCGCCAACTACGAAGACCGCTTCGTGATCCCGACCGCGCACCGCGAGCTTGGGGCCGATGCGTTCGACGTTCGCGGCTCCTGCGGCTTCACCTTCGGCAACGGTTGCTCCGGCGGCGAGAGCGAGGTGAACCTGTTCGGTTCGCCGCGCAAGGCCAAAAATCACGGTAACGCGGCCAGGAATCCCATGGAGATCGTGTGATGAGAACCTTCAAGGTGCTGTCCGCGCTGCTCACCTATCCCGGCGCGGAGCTGATCGCTGCCGCCCCGGAGTTCGGCGCGATCCTGGATGCGGAAGGGCGAATTCCTCCGGCGCAACGCGATGCGCTGGATCGGCTGATCGACGACATCGCCACCGGCGAGGTCTATGACCTTCAGGAGCGTTATGGCCTCTTGTTCGATCGCAGCAAGACGCTCGCGCTGTATCTGTTCGAGCACGTCCATGGCGAGGACCGTGACCGCGGCCAGGCGATGGTCGATCTGCGGGCCATGTACGAACAGGCCGGCCTTGCCATCGCGGCGAACGAACTGCCCGATTATGTGCCGTTGTTCCTCGAGTTCCTGTCGACCCGGCCGCTCGAAGAGGCGCGCGAGTTGCTTGCCGACACCGCCCACATCTTTGCGGCCCTTGCCGAACGCCTGGGTCGACGGCAGTCGATCTACCGGGCGGTGTTCGACGCGCTGCTTGCCATCGCGCAAGACGCGCCGGACCGCGACACCGTGGACGAACTGTTGAAGAGCCCGGACACCGATCCGATGGATCTCGTCGCGCTCGACGCGGCCTGGGAAGAGGAAGAGGTGCGGTTCGGACCGGGCGCACAGGGGCAGGGCGCCTGTGGCCAGGAGAACCTGATCGCGAAACTCCGCCATGCCCGGCGCGCCGTCGGTTCGACGCCGTCACATTTGCAATGAGAGACGAGGCTATGCAGACGCTTAATTCCATCGTTTTCGGCTGGTATCCCTACCTCTGCCTGACCGTCTTCCTGTTCGGCAGTTTGGCCCGCTTCGATCGCGAGCAATATACGTGGCGCAGCGGATCGAGCCAGTTGCTGCGGCGGCGCCAGCTGATCTGGGGCTCCAACCTGTTCCACGTCGGCGTTCTCGTGATCTTCTTCGGCCATTGCGGCGGCCTGCTGACGCCGGTCTGGGTGTTCGACATGCTCGGCATCTCGCACGGCTTCAAGCAGATGCTGGCGATCGTCGTCGGCGGCACTGCCGGGCTGATGTGCCTGGTCGGGATTGCAATGCTCACGCATCGCCGTCTGTTCGATCCGCGCATTCGCGCCAATTCCTCGTTTGGCGACACCGCGATCCTGCTCATCCTGTTCGTGCAGCTGCTTCTGGGACTCTCGACCATCCCGGTGTCGCTCGGCCATCTCGACGGCCACGTGATGGTGGAGTTCATGACGTGGGCGCAGGGCATCCTGACGCTCAAGCCGGGGATCGCTGCCGTCATTCTGGACGTGAATCCGATCTTCAAGGCGCATCTCGTGCTGGGCATGACGATCTTCCTGCTCTTCCCCTTCACGCGCCTGGTTCACATCTGGAGCGCGCCGGTCTGGTATCTCGGCCGCAGCGGTTACCAGATCGTCCGCAGCCGTGGCCGGGCCGCTCCTCCGCTGCAGCCCGCGGAGTAGGCCATGGATTGCTCTGTTGTCGATGCGTTACCCAAGCCGAAGACCGTTAGCGTCAATGGCACGGTGATCGCGCGCGAGGTCATCGCGCGCGAGGTGCAGAACCATCCTGCGGAAAAGCCGATCCTGGCCTGGCAGGCCGCGGCGCGGGCGCTGGTGGTCCGCGAGTTGCTGCTCCAGGAGTCGAAACGCCTCGACATCGCGGCCGACCCGCTGCGGGATGCGGAAGGGCGCAGCGAAACGCCCGAGGAGGCGGCGATGCGCGTTCTCATCGAGCGCGAAGTCGCAACGCCCAAGCCGGACGATGGCGCGTGCCTGCGCTTCTACGAGCAGAACCGGCAACGTTTCCGCACCGGCGATCTCTATGAGGCGGCGCATATCCTGATCGCGGCGCCGCCGGACGATGCGGCCGCGCGCGAAGCCGCGCGGACCAGGGCGGACACCGTCCTGTCGGCGGTGCGCGAGGATGGTGCGTTGTTTGGCGAGCTCGCGCGCAGCCACTCCGACTGCCGGACGTCGGCCGAGGACGACGGTCGCCTCGGCCAGGTGACGCGCGGCCAGACGGTTGAGGAGTTCGAGGCGGGGCTGTCCCGCATGCGGGAGGGAGAACTCGCCATCGTCGAGACCCGCTATGGCTTCCACGTCGTCCGGCTCGACCGGCATGCGGCCGGGCAGGCGTTGCCCTTCGAGCTCGTTCGCGACCGTATCGCCGACTACCTCGCAGCCAGCGTGCAGCGTCGTGCGCTGGCGCAATATATCGCCGTACTGGCCGGTCGCGCCGAGATCAGGGGCATTGCGTTCGAGTCCTCCACCTCGCCGCTCGTGCAGTAGGAGGAAACCATGCTGCTCGGTGAGATCATTCGCGACTTCAGCGAGGAGACGAGGGCGACGGAAGCCCTGCTTTCCTGCAATGACGTCACCCTGCTCGCGAGGGTGGGTGAAGCTGCTCAACGCTACGAGGAGACGGTCGGCGAATACGCGGCGGGAGCGGTGCGGCGCTTTGCCAATCTCGCGACAAGCGAGGATTGGCTTGGTTTGATGAATGCGATCGAGCGCGCCGACGATCCCGGCATGAATTGTTTGACCGTGATGATGAAATGGTCGCTGAAGCAGGACGAGGCGCCGAGCCCGACCCAGTCCGGTTGCTCGTGCGGAGGTGACGGAGGCTGCTCGTGACCGCGGACCGGCGGATCAGTCCGGGAGGTTTTACAGAGGTCAGGGCCTCGTCGTCTCCGGCCATGCGAGCCGCGCAGCCTGTCCCTATTGGCTTGACCTGACAGGCGCTCTTTTCATTGAGGTGAACTCCGATGTCCACAGTGCTTTCCGCCCCGGCCCCTGAACGGTCATCTCTGGCGGCGCCGCTTGCGGCGATCATCTATGCCGACAACGCCTATCCCGATGCAGCCTTTGCGGCGCTGGTGGCGCGATGCCGCAGGCTCGGGCTGTCGCTGGCCGGCGTCCTGCAGCGCCGCGTGTCCGAGGCTCCCGACCGGCGATGTGACGTCTTGCTGGAAGATCTGAGCACGGGTCACTGCACCTCCATCTTTGAGGATCGTGGTGCGGGAGCCAGAGGCTGCAGGCTCGATGAGGCGGCGTTGGGTGAAGCAGCCGGTCTGATTGAAGGAAGTATAGAGCAAAGGCCCGACCTGTTGGTGCTCAACAAGTTCGGCAAGGCCGAGTGCTCCGGCGGCGGGCTGCTCGACCTGATTGCCAGTGCCATGGATCGCCAGATCACGGTGGTCATCGGCGTGCCGAAAAGTAACCTGCAGGCTTGGCGGGATTTTGCAGGCGATTTCTCGGTCGAGCTATCCGACGATATCGGCGAGATCGAGACATGGGCCGGGACTCTGAAATAGAATCTCGCGCGAGTGGGCTCACACTCTTTGCGGATGAGTCCTGACCTTGCCCGAGCCACGTAAACGCGCTCCAGCGTCCTTCTTTGGGATGATTCTTGGCCTTGCCGGCATGGGGCAGGCGTGGCGCTCCGC
>Ga0265339_10002778_pt1 | contig 12449 bp, 7 predicted proteins | sample 4CB219metaG_FD_202085 | JGI IMG/M metagenome (GOLD analysis project Ga0265339, IMG submission 202085) | Rhizosphere microbial communities from Carex aquatilis grown in University of Washington, Seatle, WA, United States - 4-CB2-19 metaG | ecosystem: Host-associated > Plants > Roots > Rhizosphere...
GCTTGAGGTCGCGGTGGATCACCCCTTGCGCGTGCGCCTCGTCGAGCGCCGATAGCACCTGGGACATGATGCGCGTGATGCGCGGCAGCGGCAGCGGGAAGTCGTCGCGGATGACCTGGGCCAGGTCGCGCCCGGCGAGCAGCTCCATCGCGATGTAGAACGTGCCGTCGCGGTCCTGGCCCGAGTCGATGATCTGGATCGAGTTCGGGTGGTTCAGCAGCGAGGCGCTCTTGGCCTCGCGCTTGAAACGCATCACGAGCTTTTCGTCGCTCATCAGGTGCGCGTGCAGCACCTTGATCGCAACCGCCTTGCCCAGCGACAGCTGCTCCGCCTTGTAGACGTTGCCCATCGCGCCGGCGCCCAGCAGCTTCTCGACGCGGAAGTTCCCGGCGATGACCCGGTTCAGGAGGGGATCGGGCTCGGTCGCATTGGGCCCGGAGGCGTTCGGCCCGGAGGCCGTCGGATCTGTGGGAGAGCTCATAGGCGATCGGCGCGGAGCGCTCCGACGATGATAACCCAAATGCGCTCCTGCCGCGCTCATCGAGCCCGCTCCTTCACGTCACAAGAAAGCAACGGGCGAGGCGCGGGTTCTTCCCCGCGCCTGTGCAGCATCCCTACCGATTCGGCTGCGGCGTCATGCGCAGGTAGGGACGGACCGCATTCCAGCCTTTGGGAAACTTCTGCTTCAAGACCTCGGGGTCCTGAAGCGACGGCACGATCACGCAATCGCCGCCGTCTTTCCAGTTGGCGGGCGTCGCGACCGAGTAGTAGTCGGTGAGCTGTAACGAGTCGATTACGCGCAGGATCTCGTCGAAGTTGCGACCGGTGCTCGCCGGATAGGTGAGGATCAGCCGCACCTTTTTCTTGGGATCGATCACGAAGACCGAGCGCACGGTCAGCGTGTCGTTCGCCTCAGGGTGAATCATCTCGTAGAGCTTCGAGACCTTGCGATCGGCGTCGCCGAGGATCGGGAAGTTCATCTTGGTCTTCTGCGTGTCCTCGATGTCGCTGATCCAGCGCCGGTGTGAGTCGACGTCGTCGACGCTGACCGCGATCACCTTGACGTTGCGCTTGTCGAACTCGCTCTTCAGCTTCGCGACGGTGCCGAGCTCGGTCGTGCAGACTGGGGTGAAGTCCTTAGGGTGCGAGAAGAGCACCGCCCATTTGTCGCCGATCCAGTCGTGGAAGTGGATCGTGCCCTCGGTCGACTCTTGGGTGAAATCAGGGGCGATGCTGCCCAGCTGGATGCTCATGGCTCTCCTCCTTAGGGGGTTGTAACCGGAGGAGATATAACGCCGGGCACGTCGTGACGCCAGCCGAGCGAGGACGGCGACGAGGACGGGGCTTGGCTAGTCGCCGAGACAGATCCCCAGATCGCGCGCGGTCTGCACCGTGTCCGAATCGAGCGGCACCGTCTTCATCACACGGATCGCGTCCTCGATCGGCACGGGCACCATGTGCGGCGGGTGGTACGCCACGATGTTGCCGAACTTGCCCTGCTCGACCATGCGCACTGCGGCGGCGCCGAAGCGCAGCGCCAGCAGGCGGTCGCGGTGGGTGGGGCTGCCGCCGCGCTGGATGTGGCCAAGCACGAGCGAGCGCACCTCGAAGCCGGTGCGGTCGCCGAGGTACGAGCCGATCTTCTCGGCGGCGCCTCCGAGGCGCACTTCGCGACCGATCTCGGTGCCGAGGATGCTGATGTCACCGCCCTTGGGCTTGGCGCCCTCTGCGACGACCACGATGCAGTAGCGGCGGCCGAAGCCATAGCGCGCCTTGATGTGCTCGACGACCTTGTCGATGTCGTAAGGGATCTCGGGCATCAAGATCACCTGCGCGTTGCCAGCGACGCCGGCGTGCATCGCTATCCAGCCGGCGTAGCGGCCCATGACCTCGACGACCATGATGCGCTCGTGCGACTCCGCGGTGGAGTGCAGGCGGTCGATCGCCTCGGTCGCGACGGTGACCGCGGTGTCGAACCCGAACGTCGCCTGGGTACAGCTGAGATCGTTGTCGATGGTCTTGGGGACGCCGACGATCGGGATCCCCTTTTTGCCGAAGCGGTGAGCGATGCGCAGGCCGCCGTCGCCGCCGATCGCGATCAGGGCGTCGGCCTTGAGCTCGTGAAATCGGCGCACGATCTCGTCGGAGATATCGGTGGTCGTCTTCGTGCCGTCGCGCTCGACGATGAACTCGAACGGGTGACCCTTGTTGACGGTGCCCAGGATCGTGCCGCCGAGGTGGGCGATGCCGCGGACCTTCTCGCGCGTCAGCTCGACCAGGCCCTCCTTCTCATTGGCGAGCAGGCCGTGATACCCGCGCTTGATGCCGGTCACCTGCCAGCCGCGACGCAGAGCGGAAAGCGTCACGGCCCGAATCACTGCGTTCAGCCCCGGAGCGTCCCCACCGCCTGTGTTCACGAGGATGTGCATGCCCTTAAGGCAATATCCCGCCTTTGAAGTTACTGCAACTACCGCGTGCGCCATGTAGGCGCCGGACGCCAACCTAGGTGACGGGGGCGACAGTTGCCGCACCGGGCCGCGCGGCCGAGAGGGAGAGGGGACCGGAACCTGATCGAGTCGGCCGCGGCGACGACCGCTAGCCCGAGGCCTGAGGCCCGAGGCCCGAGGTCCCTCCGCCCGCGTCGACGCGAATCGGGCGGGTGTCTTCGGCCAAGCCCCACTCGCGCGCCAGCGCCAAAATGCGGGCATTGTCGGGGAGCTTGGTCAGGAAGCTGCGGCGCCACTCGGGGTTGCCGAGCTGTCCCGCGCGCGCCTGCAGACGCGCCGCGGCCGCGTGCACCACCGCCCGTGCCCCCGCCTGGTCGCCGTTCGCGGCCAGTGCCTCCGCCAGCACCAGGTGCACCAGCGATTCGTAGCGCTCGAGGCGGCCGCTCCCCGTCAGCTCTGCCGCTGCGGCGCGCGCTTGCTCCAGCGCCTCCGGCCGCCGGTCCTGGGCCAGCAACGCGCGCGCGACCGCGGCCAGCGCGCTCGCGCGGAGCGAAGGAGCGCCGATCTCGGCCGCGCGCCGCGCCCGCTGCTCCGAGCCGGGGTGCTCGCCCCCGACGAAGCTGATCGTCGAAAGGTAGAGCTGGGCGGCGCCCTCGCCGCGCTGGTCGCCCTGCTTGCGCGCGAAGTTCAGCGCCTGCATCGCCAGCCGGCGCGCCTCGCCCAGGCGGCCGGCGTGCGTCAGCACCGGGCCCAGGTTGATGAGCGCCGCCGTGGTGATGTAGTGGAGCTCGATGGTCTGCGCCTGCTCGAGCGCCTGCCGCAGCAGTGCCTCTGCCGTGTCGAGCTGGCCGAGATCGGCCCAGACCGACGCCAGGCTCACGCGCAGATCGCACATCGTTCCGGTGTCGCCGGTGCGGCTCGCCGACGCCAGCGCGGCTTGCAGGAGATCGATCGCACCCGCCGCATCGCCGTGGCGCAACCGCCGCGTCGCTTGCACCGCCTGGTAGCGCGCGCAGAGCCCTGGCTCCAGCCGCGCGACGTCGCCGACCGCGGTCTCGACGCGCGCGAGGATCGCCTCGGTCCCCGGGTCGTCGCCGGCGCGCAGCAGGTCCCCCGCGGCCCGCAGCAGGCAGGCGACCTGCGCCTCGCCCGCGCCGTCGCGCGGGGCCGCCTGCTCCGCGGTCGCGGCCCAGGTCGCCACCTCGTCGGAGCGGCCCTGCTGGCCGAGCGCGGCCGTGAGCTCGCCGACGCAGTGAAACCAGAGCGCGTCACCCTCGGCGGCGCAGGCGACGCCGTCCCATGCGGTCTCCTCCCCCATCGCGTACTCGCCGCGCCAGAAGTGAGCCCGCGCCTCGCACAGGCGCAGCCCCGCGCGTAGCGCGCCGGTGGCTCCGAGGGCCACGCCTCGCCGCGCGCGCGCGATCGCCCCGGGCAGGTCGCTGCGCGCCAGCGATTCGTCGGCCGCATGCCGGCACCAGCGTGCGGCGCGCTGCCGGTCGCCGCCGCGCTCGAAGTGCTCGACGAGGATCAGCGGGTCGCGCACCTGGCTCTTCTCCAGCCACTCGCCGGCAAGCAGGTGGCCGAGCCCGCGGTCGCCCTCGGTCAGCATGGCGTAGGCCGCTTCGCGCAGCAGCGCGTGACGGAAGACGTAGTGGTCGGTGCCCTCGGGCAGGATCACCTCGCGCGCCACCAGCGCCTCGAGCGCGGCGTCGAGCGCCGGCAAGTTGCGATCGCTGATCAGCGCCGACACGTCGTCACGGTTGAAGCCGATGCCGAAGATGCTCGCGGCGCGCAGCACGCGTTTGGCGTCGCTGCCCAGAGTGTCGAGGCGCGCCTGCACCATGCCGACGACAGTCTCGGGCAGCGATGAGCGCGCGCCCGACGCCACCTCGCGGATCAGCTCCTCGAGATAGAACGGGTTGCCGTCAGCGCGTTCGACCAGCCAGTCCTGGATCGCCGGAGCCAGCCCTTCACCGAGAACCTGTTGCGCCAGGTTCTGGCACGCCTTGCGCGTGAGCGCGCGCAGGGTGACCCGCTGCAGATCGCGCTCGCCCCACAGGTTAGGGAACTGTTCGTCGAGCTCGGGGCGCGCAAACGCCAGCACCATGAGCGGCTGCTCGCGCAGCGCGCGCAGGGCGGCGTCGACCAGCTGAAGACTCGATCGATCGCCCCAGTGAATGTCCTCCAACACCAGCAGCACCGGGTGCTGCGCGCACTCCGCGGCCAGCCAGTCGAGCCAGGCGGTGCGCAAGCGGTCGCCCATGAGGCGCGGATCGCGGCGCGCCGCGTGCAGCGCCGGGCTCGCGTCCTCGTCGAAGGGGACGCCGACCAGCTCACCCAGGAACTCCCAGGTCGCGGGGTTCGGGTGCAGCTTCAGATTTCGCGTGACCAGCGCGCGCACCTTCTGGCGCCGGCTCTCGCCGCTGTCGCTCGCGGTGATGGCCGCCGCCTCGCGCAGCGCGGGTGCGATCAAGCCGAACGGCGATCCGGCGGCGATCGCGTCGCCGCGCCCGACGAGGATCTGCAAGTTGGGGTGGCCGCGGCGCAGCCGCTCGGTGATCTCGTGGCGCAGGCGCGACTTGCCGCCGCCCGCCGGTGCGGTCACCAGCACCGCGCGCGCCACCGGCTCAGCGACGCACTCGTCGAACGTGCCTTCGAGCAGCGTGAGCTCGCGGTCGCGCCCGACGCAGACTGTGGCCTTGCCGAGCAGCGTGCGCGGCACGTCGTCGCGGCCGTGCTCGCCGAGAAGGTAGCGGCGATCGCCCGCGCCGTCGATCTCGAAGCGCGTGCCCAGCAGATCCGCGGTCACCGCATCGAGCCGGATCTTGCCGCCCGGCTCGCCGCGCAGGAACTCGGCGCCGCGGTCGATCACGTCGCCGACCGGGAGCTGGCCGAAGATCACCGCGCGCCCGGTGCTGATGGTCATCGCGACTTCGGGCAGCGTCGCGCGAAGCCGCAACGCGCAGCGCGCGGCGTGGGCCGCTTGGTCGGTGGGTGCGCCCCGGCCCGCGAGCGTCACGACCATCGACCCGTCGAGCAAGCGGTCAACGCGCGCGCCGTACGGCACCAGCGTCGCGCGCAGCCCTTCGAAGTCGGCCTCGTCGAACGAGCGGTTGGCGGGCAGCACGACGGTCTTCTCGGCGGCGCGCTTGGCCTCGGCGTCGCCGGCCCCCCGCGTCCCGGCCTCGGCCCCGGCGGCTGGCGAAGGAGACGACTCCGGCAGCGCCAGCTCTTGCCGCGGCCGCGGGCGGGTCACGAGCACGACGCAGATCACCCGCTGCTCGCCGGTGGTCAGCGTGTCGCGCGCCGGGCGCACGACCGCGGTCGTCGATCGGCCCGAAGCATCGCGAGACGAGGGGTCGAGCCGCTCGCCGATCGCCGTCAGCTCCGCCTCGACCGACGCGGCGTCGCGCGGGCGCGCCTCGCGCTCCTTGGCGAGCATGTTGGTGAGCGTCGCCTCGAGGTCCGCGGGCAGCCCGGGACAGAGCTCGCGGATCGCCAGCGACTCGTCGAGGCAGATCTTCGCCAGCACCGCCATGGCCGTCGGTCCCGTGAACGGTGGCTGTCCGGTCAGGCACTCGACCATCACGCAGCCGAGCGAGAAAAGATCGGCGCGCGCGTCGATCTCTTTCTCGCCGCGCGCCTGCTCGGGCGCCATGTACATCGGCGTGCCCATGATGCCGCCGGCCTCGGTGATGCGGCGCGGATCGAACAGCCGGCGCGCGAGCCCGAAGTCGAGGAGCTTCGCCTCCTCGAGACGGCCGCTCGGCAGGAAGAGGTTGCTCGGCTTGATGTCGCGGTGGACGATGCCGCGCCGGTGCGCGCTGGCCAGCGCGTCGGCGACGCGGCGGCCGAGGTCGACGCTCTCGCCGATGGTCAGCGGCCCGCCGGCCAAGCGGTCCGAGAGGTTCTCGCCCTCGAGCCACTCCATCGCCAGGTAGTGCTCGCCGACCGGCGTCGACCCGTGCGCGACGTAGCGCACGATCGCGGGGTGGCTGAGCTCGGCCAGCACCTCCGCCTCCTGGCCGAAGCGGTCGGTCTGCTCGGTGCTGCGCCCGTGCAGGATCTTGAGCGCCACCAGCGCGCCCGTCTGCCGGTCGAGCGAACGGTACACCGTCGCCGTCCCGCCTGAACCCACCTGGCGTTGCAGCTCGAAGCGATCGAGAGATCCCGGGGGCAGCACGACGGCAGAGACGGCGCCTCAGGCGAGGCGCTCGTTCACGCGCTCCTTCAGGTAAGTCGTGAGGTACTTGAGCTGGTCGTCGTCGACGCCGAACAGCGAGCGCCCGGTGGAGACGTTCGTCACCGTCTCGCCCTCGTCCATGGCGCCGACGTAGATGCCTTCGATCTTGGTGATGCCGTTCGCGAGGCGCACGGCGTTGGCCAGCGTGTGCGGTTCGCCCGGCTCGTAGTTGCCGCTGTCCCGGATGCTGTTGCGCACCGCTTCGGGTAGCGCCCATTTCTGCGCGAGCGCGACGCCGATGCGCCGGTGGCTGCCCGAGATGATCCGCAGCCACGCGGCGGGCATGATCCAGTTGCGGGTCTGAGTGCCGCGCAGGCGCTTCTCCGAATCGAGCAGCATGGTCGCCACCACCGGTTTGCCGATGTCGTGCAAGAGGCCGGCGAGGTAGCCTTCGTCGGCGCGGCCAGAGCGCGCGCCGCGGATTAGATCGCGCGTGAGGATCGCCACCGCCAGCGAGTGCGACCACAACCCGCGGCAGAGCTGCGCGATGTGGCGGTCGGTCGACTCGAACATCTGTCGCGCGGCGCTCTCGATCAGAAAGACCTGCAGCTCGGCGGCGCCGAGGCGGGTCACGCAATCGGTGATCGAACGAATCGGGGCGGTGGGCGCGCGCGAGGCGACGTTGGCGAGCCGCACGATGCGCGCCGCGATCAGGGGGTCGGTCTCGATCACCTGCGCGACGTCACGCAAAGCGAGGTCGGGGTTGTCGAGCAGGCCCAGACACTTCGAAACGACAACCGGCATCGTCGGCAGCACCAGATCGTCCGATTCGATCCGCCTCAACACCGCGGCCTGGATCCTGTCGGCGACATCGCCGTCATTTACGCGGGGGCCCACCCCTACACAGTAACATGCATTGCGCGTTGTCTGGAACAGCGGGGCTTTCCGCGTTTGGGCCACGGGCTTCGTGCCACGGGCTTCGTGCCACGGGCTTCGTGCCACGGGCTTCGTGCCACGGGCTTCGTGGCGCTCGTGTGGCCGATGGTGTGTCTCGCGCGTTCACGCGCGCGGCGCGGGTGTCCGATAGCGCGCGCGGGTTCCAGATCGGGGAAGCTCCACGGAGATCACCGCCTCGAGGCTGCTGCCTTCGCTGCCGGTCCCGGCCGCGCCCGGCAGTCGCAACGAGCCGCCGAAGGCGCTGGCGATCTCTCGCGCGACCCAGAGTCCAACGCCACCCCCGTCGTGCCCGCCGCTCGCAGCGTGGAGACTGGCGCGGTCAGGCGCGCCGCTGTCGAACACGCCGCCCTCGTCATCGCAGCTCCGTGGCGCGCCCCGATAGCGAACCGTGATCAACGCTGCGCCGCCGTCGGTGGCGAGCTCGAGATCGATCGGCTGGCCGGCGCCGAGCCGCGCGGCACTGATGATGAGATTCGTGAGCAACTGCTCGAGGCGGCGGCGGTCCCAGTGTCCCTGGATCCGCGGCTCGGCGTGAAACACCACGCCCGAGCCGACCGCGGCCAGCCGGTCGCGATTGCGAAGGGCCACCTCGCGGGCGACCTCGCACAGGTCGAGGCTCTCGAGCGGTATCGCCGTCTGGCGGTTGGTCAGCCGCGAAACCTCCCGGAGCTGCTCGAGCACGGAGCCCAGGCGCTTGACGTGCCTGACCAGCGCCGCCGATGCCGTGCGCTCGGTCGATCCGCGGCGCTCTTGGGCGGGAGCGACGCCCGACAATGCCTCGATCTCGGCGGTGAGCCCGGCGACCGGGTCGGCCAGCTCGCGCGTGAGATCGTCGAGGAAGCGGTCGCGCATCCGGATCGCGCGCTCGAGCTCTTCCTCGACGTGCGCGCGCGACTGATTCTCCGCCGCCAGCCGCGACGTTTCCCCGGCCAGCGTGCGGGTCATGGTCAGCGCGCGCAGGTTGCTGACCGACGACCGCCGTAGCTGATGCAACATCCATTCGACGCGTTCGGCGTCGCCAGCGAGTGCGACGTCGGGTTTCTCGTAGTACGAGTTTCGGCACACGCGGCCGCTGACGATCGCGGTCGGGTGCGCGCGGAGCGCGTCGGCGATGCGCGCGGGCGGAGAGGCTGCGCGCTGGTAACGGCAGAGCGCGACGATCGGCCGGCGCGCGAACCGCTCGTTGAAGCGGACCTCATAAGAGTAGAGATCGGACCAGGAGATACCGCGGTCCTGCGCCGCCGTCGCCTCGCCGCTGCCGCGCACGCCCACGAACCCGTCGGCGAGCGCGCTCGCGATCAGCTCATCCGCGAGCGCGAGCATGTCGTCCGGATCGAACTTGCCGCTTCGAAAGTAGATCTCCTGCGGCGAGCGCAGCCACAGCGAGCCACGGTCGAGCGCGCGGCTCGCGTTGACACCGGCGTTCGAGAGCGCGCTCAGAAGGACGTCGCGCTGGTCGAGCTCGGCGATGTACACGCAGCGCTCGCCGCGCGCGAGGCCCTCGGCGATGAAGGGGACGACCGCTTCGGTCTTCTCGTCGACGTCCTCGTAGGGCAGGCAGAGGTGGTCGCCGTGGCGGAGGCTGCCGAGGTCGCGCGTCAGGTGTTCGACCATGAGGGTCCTTGTGGGAGCACAGATGTTGAGACACCTCACAGTATCAGTTTCTCGCGCCGATTTCGAGCGCGCCGGGCGTAAACGGACTTCGCCCGTCCGAGCCCGGAGTTTCGGAACCCTTCTTACTTATTACTTTGGGGTTCTGAGGTAGACGTCGGGCAGCGGCCCCAGAGCGCGGCCAGGGCGCTGACGTCTCCCGGTGTGACCCCGATCGTCGTGTTTCCACTGTTCATCAGCGAGAGGCGCACAGATGCGCTGACGTGGGGTAGGCCGAACGCGTGTCCGATCTCGTGGGCGACGGTGATGCGCAGCGGATCGACATCGGTCAGGTCTTGGTTGACGAAGATCCGGCCGGCCCGGTCGTCGTAGAGGCCGTGAAAAGGTGGTGCGGCGACCTGAAAGGTCAGTGGGATCAGGGGCGTCGATGACGTCGCGGTTGGCGTCGCGAGCGCGGTGCCGGCGGCCTGGTTCCACATCGCGAGAGCGTCGGTCACACCCTGCATCTGCTCGGTGGTCAACGCGGGCGACACGCCGATGTCGAGCGGCGCGCAGGCGTCGAACGTCAGGCCCGGTACGCCTCCAGACTCATCCGTACAACCGGCGAGGAGCGACGTTGCCAGCGAGAGTGACAAGGAGAGCAGGAGCGCCAGGTGCGAGGCGAACGCCGGTACGGGCCGTTTCACGCGAGCGTCGACAGTACCGGAAGCGTCGGGTCTTCACCTAGAAAAATCGCGCAGCGCGCGCGGGGGGAGCTGCGAGGGGCGCGGTGCAGGCGATCGTCGTCGAACCGCTTGTCGACAACCGCTTAAGGACCGCCTGCGATCGTCTGAGGGCCGCGCCCAAAGTACGGGCGCCTCCGCGTCCCCCTCGGTCCGGACTGGATTGTGAGCACTTCGCCGATGGCCAGTGTTGAACGATGAGTCCACTGCGCGCATTCGGGTTGGTTTCCGACGCGCGGTCGTCTTCGAGGAGCTTGGGAAGGGAGGCAGCGATGAAAGTCAGCACGAGTGTTTGGGTGGCGGCGTTGGCGTCCTGGATCTGCGTCGGAGTGGCGCACGCGCAGGGGGGCGCTGCCGTCGTGGCGACACCCGCGGTCGCAGTCGTACCGGTGGCCGCGGTCGCGACGACACCGGTGGTCGTCCCGACCCAGGAGGTCGCGGCGGAGGCGGCTCCAGCGGAGGCGCCCGCTGCCGTCGTCGTCGCGCCTGCGGTCGTTGCGCCCACGGTAGCCGCGCCGGTGGTGATCCCGGTGGTGCAGAGCCCAGTGGTTGCCACCATGGTGACCGCGGAGCCCGTGGGTACAGTCAGCGCGGTGGCGCCGCCACCGGTCGTCGTGGCCCCTGTGGTCCCGGCTGCCCCGGCACCCGCAACCGCACCTGCGGTGGCACCGGCGTCCGGGCTGGCTGATCCGTTCGCCACGCCGCCCGTCACGCCGCTCTGGACGAGCAACGGCAGCCAGCCCGCGGGCGCGTCGACGGCACCGACCGTTGCGACCGAGCCCGGTGCGGCCCCGATGCCGATCTCTCCGCAGAGCCCGTACGAGCCGCACCATCACCCGCGCCGCCCCGAGGACTATCGTCTCGGCGTCGGCATGATGTTCGGCGGTGGCATCACGGACTTCGAGTCGCAGTCCGTCCGGCAGATGACCGGCACGGGAGGCGCCTGGGACGTGCGGTTGGTCTTCGGCCAGCGTGAGGTGCTCGCGCTCGAGACTGCCTACGTGGGCAGCGCGCACTACATCGCCGCGGCCGGCCTCGACAACGACGCGATGCTGGTCAGCAATGGCGCCGAGGGGACGCTACGGCTCAACATCCCGATCATCGACCACGGGTCGATCATCGAGCCGTTCGCCTTCGTGGGTCTCGGCTGGTCGCGCTACGAGCTGACCCAGACCGCGTACAACCACTCCAACATCACCACGGCCGAGAACGTGATGGAGGTGCCGTACGGCGCGGGCCTGACCATGGGCTCGGACGGCTTCCTGGTCGACATCCGGTTCACCTATCGCTCGACGTACTACGACCAGCTCATGCGCGTGCCGTCGTCGTCGTCGGCTTCGACCAATGGCGACACCCAGCGCCTGAACAGCTGGTCGCTCGGGGCCCACATCGGCTTCGAGTTCTAGTCGAGGACGACGTCGCGGTAGATCGCGGCGGACAGAGGCGGAAGCTCGACGGTCGATGTGGTTTGGTCGAGCTCCGCCGGTGGCGGTGACGCTGTGCCGCCGTAAGCGGCCGCGTCGGTGAACAACGCCAGACGGAGCGCTCGCGCGTCGTCGATCGGGATTGCGCGCGGCTCATCCGCCAGGTTGGCCAGCAGAAGAACCGAGCTCTCGTTTGGATCGGACCGCTGGACGCTGAGCCAGCGGTCCGATTCGCTTCCACCACGAACGCGTGTCAGGTCCTTTCTTCCGTTCGAGAGCGCCGGTGTGCGGCGGCGGAGAGCGATGAGGTCGCGGTGGAGCGCGAGCGCCGTGTGATGCGCGGTGCCTGGCAGGCATGACCAGTCGATGCGCGAGCGCGCGAAGGTGTCCTCCGCCTGCGGATCGGCCCAGGCCGCCTGCGCTTCTGTTTCCGCAAAGTGCGCAAACTCGGCGCGCCGGCCGCGGCTGACCGCCTCGCCCAGCGCGGGATCGGCGTGGCTGGTGAAGTAGAAGAATGGAGTCGTCGCCGCCAGCTCCTGCCCCATGAACAGCAGCGGCAAGTTCGGCGCGCAGAAGAGGAGGGCGGTCGCCGCCCGGCACGCGCCCGCAGGCGCCAGCCGACTCAGCCGCTCGCCGCGCGCGCCGTTGGCGATCTGGTCGTGGTTCTCGAGGAAGATCACCAGGCGGTCGCCGGGCACCGCCGCCGACGACCGTCCGTGGCGCCGGCGCCGGTGCCGCGAGTAGCGGCCGTCGTAGACGAAGCCCTCGGCGACGGCCTGGCGCAGATCCTCCAGGCGGCCGAAGTCGGATAGGTAGGGAGCGAAGCCGCCGCGGCCGCGCGCGAGCAGCAGGAATGCCGCGTGGTGGAAATCGTCGCTCCACTGCGCGTCGAGCGCGTAGCCGCCCGCCTCGCGCGGCTCGACGATGCGCGGGTCGTTGAGGTCGCTTTCGGCGATCAGCGCCAGCGGCCGGCCGACCGCGGGGGATTCCGCGTCGGCGGCGCACTTCATCTCGGCGAGCAGGTGGCGCGGGCCGAAGTCATAGATGCCGTGGATCGCGTCGAGGCGCAGGGCATCGACGTGCAGCTCGGTGAGCCAGTAGAGTG